>Ga0209591_10005368_pt1 | contig 14327 bp, 10 predicted proteins | sample MAT01_FD_187207 | JGI IMG/M metagenome (GOLD analysis project Ga0209591, IMG submission 187207) | Freshwater microbial communities from Lake Fryxell liftoff mats and glacier meltwater in Antarctica - MAT-01 (SPAdes) (version 2) | ecosystem: Environmental > Aquatic > Freshwater > Ice > Liftoff... | reverse complement strand
CATCCAGGAGGGCAAGCCCGCCGATATGGCTGATAAGATAGCCGCTGGTCGCCTGAACAAGTTCTTCAAGGAAAGTACCCTGCTTGCCCAAGAGTTCATCAAGGACAACAAACTCACCGTTGAGCAGTACTTGAAGAGCCAGGACAAGGACCTCACCGCAACGGATTTCAAGCGTCACTCGTTGACCGTCTGATCCCTATGCCACTTTCATGGAACGGCCCCTTTGCAAAAAGGGGCCGTTCTTTCATTCATACCGTCCTCCAGCGATCGCGTAAGGGATCCTTCTCAGATCGTTATTTTGGGCCCGCAAACGAATACACATGGCAAACACCTACAAGCGCATCCTCCTGAAGCTCTCCGGCGAAAGCCTCATGGGCAACAAGTCCTACGGCATAGATAGTGAGCGCTTGAGCCTTTACGCAGAGGAGATCATCGCGATCGCCGAGCAAGGGGTGCAAGTGGCCGTGGTGATCGGGGGTGGGAACATCTACCGGGGCATGCAGGCCGAGGGCAGCGGCATCGACCGGGTGCAAGGCGACCACATGGGTATGCTGGCCACGTTGATCAACAGCCTTGCATTGCAGAGCGCGTTGGAAGCGAAAGGCTACAAGACCCGCTTGCTCAGCGCCATCAAGATGGAACAGATCGCAGAACCCTTTATTCGTCGGCGCGCTGTGCGGCATTTGGAGAAAGGGCGCGTAGTGATCTTTGGTGCAGGCACCGGAAATCCCTACTTCACCACGGATACTGCGGCCAGCCTGCGTGCGATCGAGATCGAAGCCGATGTGATCCTTAAAGGCACCCGCGTGGATGGCATCTACACCGCCGATCCAGAGAAGGACAAGAACGCCGTGAAGTACGAGCGGATCACCTTCGACGAAGTGTATGCGAAAGGGCTGAACGTGATGGACATGACCGCCTTCACACTCTGCAAGGAGAACAACCTGCCGATCATCGTATTCGACATGAACAAGCCTGGCAACCTGGGTCGTTTGATGAAGGGCGAGCAAGTAGGTACCTTGGTCGAGTTCTGATGCGATCTTCGGGGTACTTGTTCTACCGGATGGTCAGCATCTCTTGATCGGCATGACATGGCACTGATGATCTACCGATGGCTTGTTCGCTGTGCGTTGCTCTTGGCGGCGCTTCTGGTATACGGTCGAACTGCGGAAGCTGTGCCGGTGGAGCACTTAGGCGATACGGCGGGCTGGCGTCGAACACTTCCTCGGATATCATCGTCAATTCCGTTCACGCTTCTGCCAGCGAATGGTCTTGTTCAACAGCCCCGATCGATCCTTTTAACAGGACCTGACACCATCCCGGTGGAACCTGGATCCGCTCAAGCGTATGGTAAATGGCAACTGCGTGTCTCCGCCAATGCCAGGTCGTTCTTTGCACAGACCATTGGTGGTGTTCAATTGGAGACCTCGTACCGATGGTCCGGAAGCACGGGCGAACCCGATGGTCATTTTTCGATCGGTGTCCAAGGTGGCTATTGGCCCACGCTGGGCACATGGAATTCGCTGCCGTTCGATATCGGCATCATCGATAAGTTCCGCTTGAACAACGGGCAGGGAGATGATGGGACCGTTCGCTTCGGAAGCGTGATCTTGCGGCCCAATGAAATGTTCCTAGTGGGTCGGGATGGAGCTCCCATATCACTCTCTGGCACCTTCAGTATTAATCCACTTCAGCAAGACCTGTTCGAATTCACGACCTACCGTATCTCGCGACTACGCACCAGCATGGTCGGGGTCAATGTGCCGGTTCGCTGGTACTTCGGGCAAGAACACGCTGCACGACCAAGGTTCTTCCTAGAAGCGGGAGTGGGAATGGACTTGGTCTTGGTAAGTGCCGACTATGCGGTGCGGACCCTCGGTATCCAATATGATACTTCAACAAATGGCGTTCTCTTCATAGAGCGGACGGCGCAGCAGGACGTGCCGCTGGATGGTGCCGTTCCCAACAACCTCTGGTTCTCTCACGGAAGCATAGGCGCTGGGCTTGCCTTTGGTCGATTTAATGTATTCGCCACGGGGCGTTTCCTGTTTTCTTCCGGCTTGACAAAGGAAGGAAAGGATCACAACCGCATTCGCGGAAATCTGTTGGCCATACCCATGTTGGCCGGTGCAGCGGAAGATCCCGATATCGCCGCAAAGCTGGAACGCGACGGGGTGATCCCTTTTGCTCGAACAGGACTCTCAAAGACCGATGAAGGAGAGAGTGTAGGGGATAGCGCTGAGTTAGCGAACGGCGTATCCCGCTTCTGGGATCCCAGCCAATGGATGGTCGGCGTCTCCTTTCGCATATGGTGATCGCCCTGACTTGCGCTATTTTTGGGGCCATTCAACATACGTTCCCAATCCCTCAGCATACGAGATGATCGATACCGCCGCCGCCGTTAAGCAGTGCGAAGAGCACATGCGCAAAGCCGTTGAACACCTGGACCTCGAACTTCAGAAGATCCGCGCAGGTGCCGCCACGCCGAGTATGTTGGAAAGCGTGCGCGTGGACTACTATGGTCAAATGGTGCCCCTTTCCCAAGTCGCCTCGGTCAACACCGGCGATGCCCGTACGCTCTTCGTGAAACCGTGGGAGAAGAAGTTGATCGATGCGATCGAGAAGGCCATTATCGGGGCCAACCTCGGCTTCAACCCCAGCAACAACGGGGAGAGCGTGATCATCCACGTGCCCATGCTTACCGAAGAGCGCCGCAAGACCTTGTCCAAGAACGCCCACGCCGAAGGGGAACATGCCAAGGTGGGTATCCGCAGCGGTCGTCAAAAGACCATGGAGACCATTAAGGCCGCCAAGAAAGAGGGTCTTCCCGAAGATAGCGCCAAAGGCTTTGAAGCCGATGTGGAGAAGATCACCGGCACCTACAACAAGAAGGTGGATTCGTTGATCGAGGCGAAGGAGAAGGACATCATGAAGGTTTAAGCCCACACCGGGCTCCCCTCACTGCAATTCCGGCACATCTCGATGCTGCTGCGCGACTTTAGCAACGTGCGCCGGAAGTCGTTGTACGCATCGCTCTGCCATAGCTCGCGGAAGCTGTGCGTGCGCAGATCGCCGAGCACGTGGTGCGCATCCTTGTCGAAACAGCAGGGCACCACGCGACCGTCCCAGGTGATCACACAACTGTGCCACATCTTCCAACAGTTATCTTCCAACTTGTTTCCCGCAGAGCCGGGACGAAGACGCTTCACTTCCCATACACCACTTGCGTTGCGACGATACCGGGCGTACTTGTCCTGTGTGGGGATCAGCGGATGACCATCCTTCGGCTCGTAGATCTGTGCGGTCTTCAACCAGAGGTCGTCCACGCCGATCTTCTTCGCCAAGACCCGCGCTTCGGGTATCTGGTGCTCGTTCGGTTTCACCACGAGGAATTGAAAAACGACATGCGGGGTGAGGCTCTTCAACTTCTTTTTCCACTTCACGATCCGTTCTGCGCCCTCGATCACTTTCGCCAGTTCACCCTCGCGTCGGTAGGCGGAATAGGTTTCCTGGTCCGTACCATCAAGCGAGATGATCAATCGCGACAATCCACTTCGCACCGTAGCCTCGGCTTTCTCTTCGGTTAGAAAGTGCGCGTTGGTGCTGGTGTTGGTGTACAAGCCTTTGTCGCTCGCGATGCGCACCATGTCCAAAAAGCCCGGATTGATGTAGGGTTCGCCTTGGAAGTAGAAGGTAAGGGCCCAAAGGTCAGGTGCGAGTTCATCCATCACCCGTTGAAAGAGGTCCGTCTTCAGATTCCCAGTTGGCCGGGTGAAGCTGCGTAGGCCGCTGGGACATTCCGGACAGCGCAGGTTGCAGGCGGTGGTGGGTTCGAAGCTGATGCTGAATGGCAGGCCACCAATGCGCGGGGCCTTCGTGCGCTTTGCTCGTTGGTAGCTCGTCCACAATAAAGCGGCATTGCGAAGCCGTCGCGGGGTGGCTTTACGCGACCATTCAAAGGCATCACGAGCGGGAGCGAACATCGGGTGCAAGATACTGGGTGTAAAAGAGGAGCAGGAACAGGGGCAGGAGCAGGAGCGAGGGTCTTGGATGGGCATTCCTGCCCCTGCTCCCGCCCCTGCCCCTGTTCCTTGAGTTCCGCATGCTGTTACTTTCGGCGAACACTTCACGTCCTATGCTAGACGCACCCTCACGTCTTCCGATGCTTCGCCAACTGCTCCGACTCTGCTTGGTTGTATTCCCACTGGTCACCAACGCCCAGTTCACGCTCCAGGGCCGCGTGGTGGATGATCGCACCCTGGAGCCCTTGGCCTTCGTTCATATCCTACCCGGATCCGCGCGGGAGGGCACTACATCCGATATCGATGGCCGCTTCACGCTTACCCTTCCAGAGCAGCCGGCCACGCTTCGATTCAGTTATGTAGGCTATGCCCTGTTGGAGGTACCGATCGTCAGTTCCGCGCCTGTGATCGCGCAGATGCATCGCTCTGTAGTTGAATTGGCAGCGGTAGAGATCAAGGCAACGGAGAACCCAGCCCATCGCATCATCAAGCGCTGCGTGGCCAGCCGCAAGCTCAACGATGGTATGCGCGAGCGAAGCTATCGTTACACCAGCTACAGCAAGACCGTTTTCACCGCCGAGATGGATACCGCGCTACTGGCCGATACAGCCCGCATGGCTGCCTTGGATACGAGCGAACGCGAGACCATCGACTTTTTCCAAAACCAGTATCTCTTCCTCATGGAGAGTGCAACACGAAAGAGCTTCGTACCACCCGCTTCAGAGAAGGAGGAGGTGCTCGCCATGCGCGTGAGCGGCCTCAATGATCCTTCTTTTCTCGCATTGGCAGCCCAAACCAAGACCTTCAGCATATACGAGCCGCAGATCTCCATCGGTGAGAAATTCTATCTAGGCCCATTAGCACCAGGAAGTACGGCCAAGTACCTCTTTTTACTGGAAGATACCCTCTACCAAGGCTTAGACAGTGTTTTTGTGATCAGCTATCGGCCGCGGAACCGTACCAATTTCATGGGGCTTAAAGGCTTGCTCTACATCAACACCCACGGATATGCCGTGCAGAACGTGACCGCAGAAGCGGCCGAACGTGGCGGGGGTTCCAGCATCCGTTTCCAGCAGTTGCACGAACTGGTGAACGGCAAAGCCTGGTTCCCCACCCAATTGAATGCCTTCATCTACTTGGACAATGTGAGCTTCGGCATGGGTAAGCCCTACGGTGTATCGCGCACCTATTTGAAGGATATTGAGTTGGATGTCGAGATCGACCGCAAAGAAGTACGAGGTCCGGAATTGGTGATGGACCGAATGAGCACCCGCCAGCCAGATGCGTACTGGAACGCGTTGCGAGTTGATCCTCTGGATACCAAAGAGCTCAAGACGTATCAGGTCATTGACAGTATCGGCAAGAAGATCGATCTGGACAAGAAGGTGAAACTGCTTAGTGCGCTCACAACCGGCAGGCTCCCCCTAGGCCCTGTGGATATCTTGCTGGATAAGCTGCTTCGCTACAACGGCTACGAAGGCTTGCGTCTGGGACTTGGTTTGGCCACCAACGACAAGATCACGCGCTACGCTTCCTTGGGCGGCTATTTTGGTTACGGGTTCGAAGACGTAGCATGGAAGTACGGCGGGTTCCTTACGGTGAAACCCTGGTATGGTCGTGATGTTGCTTTAAAGCTCTTCTATGAGAATGATGTGGTGGAGAGCGGTGGGGTCGCATTTGATGGTCCCAGGCGATGGATCAGTACGGAATCCACGCGGTGGATCTATGTCAATAGGATGGATCGCAACGAACGCACCGGTGCGCAGATCGCTTTTCGCGCAGGTAGTTCCCTCAAACTTTGGATCGGTACCCAGCGCGAGATCCGCGTGAGCGATCAGGGATATGAATACAGGCGCCGCGTTGGAGAAGGGGTCACGCTTCTTCAGAATGAATTCGTGACCGGTGGCATCACCTTCGGAGCGCGATTCGCATTTCGGGAACGCGTCGCGCGGCTTCCTGATCGCGAGGTATCCTTGGGTACCAAATGGCCGGTGCTATCGATCAACGCTTTCCACGCGGTGAAGGGCCTTTGGGCTGGCGATCTATCCACCTGGCGGGTGAATGCGGCCGTGGATAAGATCTTCCACCTGCGCTTGGTGGGTGATCTCAGCTTGCGCTTGATGGGCGGCATCGCCGACCCGAACGCGCCGTACACATTCCTCTACAATTTGCGCGGTACCAATGGAAATGGCCAGAATAGGGATCGCACCTTTCTTCTCGCCGCCGACCAAACCTTCCAGACCATGGTGGCCAACGAATTCCTGGCCGATCGTTATGCGGCGTTACATATGAAGCACAGTTTTGGCACCTTGCTGGTGAAAGGCAAGAACTTCAAACCCCGGCCAGGAGTGGTCTACAATGCGGCGATCGGAGCACTGGCTTCGCCCGAGAACCACAGTGGCTTTGCGTTCAACGCGTTGCGTGATCCCTTCTTGGAGGCTGGTGTGGTGATCGACGGCCTGTTCACGGGGTTGGGCATCGGCGCCTACTATCGCCATGGTCCTTACGCTTACCAAGACCAGGCCGACAATTTCGCCTTCAAGATCACCAGTTCGTTCGTGTTCTGATCCCAAGCAACGTCGTCCACCGCTCTTTTCGCACCTTTGTCCGCTGTGCGCCACAGGATCTGGCGCATCTCTGAGGATAGATGTGGGAATGGCTGGCGAATAGGGTCTTGCGGAACCGGATGGCGATCCTTATCGCCGTTGCGTTGTTGACCGCCTTTCTGGGCTACCAAGGCACCCACGTGGAGATGAACTACAAGCATGGGGGCTTGCTGCCGAAGACGGATAGCGCCTATGTGGAGTACGAACGTTTCTTGAAGACCTTTAGCGAGGACGGCAACGTGATGGTGGTGGGTACCCAAGGAGAGGTGCTCTATACTCCGAAGAATTTTGCAGCGTGGCGTCAGTTGGGCGTTGATCTGCGGAAGATACATGGCATTGACAGCGTCTTCAGCGAGGCGAATTTGTACGAATTGATCCGGGACGATAGCCTCAAACGGTTCCAAGTCGAGCCCGTGATGCGGACCTTGCCTGCAACCCAAGCCGATATGGACTCGTTGCGTGCGCACATCCGATCGTTGCCGTTCTATAACGGGCTCCTTTACAACGACAGCACAGAGGCCAGCTTGATGATGGTCTTCGTGAATGCCAAGCTTTTCAATACCGATGAGCGTCGTGCTGTGATCAGCGCCGTGCAAGAACGTGTGGAGGCCTTTGGCGAAGGCACGGGTATGCCCATGCACGTGAGTGGACTGCCATGGATCCGCGTGAAGAGTACGCAGTTGGTGAAAGCGGAGATGCCCTTGTTCATGGGCCTTAGCATGGCGGTATGCGGTTTTCTATTGCTCGTCTTCTTCCGGAGTTGGCGCGTCATGTGGATCTGCATGGGGGTAGTGGCCATCAGTGTGATCTGGAGCTTCGGTGCCATGGCCTTGCTCGGCTACAAGATCACGATCCTGCAATCGGTGATCGCGCCGCTCATCATCGTAACGGGTGTTCCCAATTGCGTGTTCCTGATCAATGCGTACCACTACGAGTTCGTTCGTCACGGGAACAAGATCAAGTCGTTGCAGCGCGTGATCAGCCGTATTGGCGCAGCAGCGTTCATGACCAACGCCACCACGGCCGTCGGTTTCACCACTTTTTGCGTCACCAGCAGCGATACCCTGAAGGAGTTCGGTTGGGTGGCCACCATAGGCATCATGGTGCTATGGGCACTGAGCATGTTGTTGATCCCGATCTTCTTCAGCTACATGCCCGCGCCGAAGCCAAGGCATCTAAGTCACCTGGACCGCCGTTGGTTGGATCATGCGGTGGAGTGGATCGTCCGCACTTCCAGAGAGCGGCGCCCGTTGATCTATGCGATCACCACCATCTGCACTGTTGTTGCCTGCCTGGGTATTGCGCGTTTGAAGGATGAGAGCCGCATCGTGGATGATCTACCCGAAGACCATCCTGTGCTGGCCGACCTGCGTTTCTTCGAAGCCAATTTCCATGGGGTGATGCCCTTGGAGATCGTGGTGGACACCAAGAAGAAAGGAGGAGCTCTCACCGATCCCACGCTAAAGCGGATCGTGAAGTTGGAAGATACCCTGGGTACCTATCCCGAATTCAGCAAGCCTTTGAGCATTGCCGATGCGGTCAAGTTCACCAAACAGGCGTTCTATGGTGGCTCACCCGATCGTTATGCCCTGTTGAACAGCACCGAGAAGCCTTTCATTCTGCCCTATTTGGAGAGTGCCAGCGGCAAGCAGGGGATGGCCAAGGCCTTTATCGATAGCACGCGACAGACAACGCGGATCACGGTACAAATGGCCGATGTGGGCACCACGCGTATGGAAGATCTTCTCGCCAAGTTGCGCACACAGGTGGATAGCATTTTCGATCCCGCGAAGTACATCGTTACCCTAACAGGAACTTCGGTGGTCTTTCTCAAGGGAAGCAGCTACTTGGTGAAGAACCTCATCACCAGCTTGTTCTGGGCCGTGGTCATCATCGTGGGTCTCATGGCCCTATTGTTCAATTCGTTCCGGATCCTGGTGGTCGCCCTCATCCCCAACATGATCCCACTGCTCTTCACTGCGGGGCTCATGGGTTTCCTGCACATTCCCATCAAACCCAGCACCATGCTCGTCTTCGGGATCGCTTTGGGGATCGCGGTGGATAACGCCATCCATTTCCTGGCCCGTTATCGGTTGGAATTGAAACTCACCGGCAACGACCTGCAGAAGAGCGTTGACCTGGCAACCCGTGAAGTGAGCGTGGGCATCATCTACACCAGCGTGGTCTTGCTGGCGGGCTTTTCCTTGTTCGCATTCTCCCGTTTCGGAGGGATACAAGCGCTGGGCGTGCTCACCAGCATTACGCTGTTGGTAGCCATGCTCACGAACCTCCTCGTGCTTCCTTCACTGCTGTTGAGCCTTAATAAGATGATCATGAGCAAAGCGTTCCAGGAACCATTGCTGGAGATCCTGGATGAAGAGGAAGACATCGAATTGATGGAGCTGAAACTCGATCGACCAACACCAGCGCTCGACCCTTCCGTGGAAGGGGGCGTACCCGAAGCGGACGAGGCTGATCTGCGCTGACACCTATCACACCTCTATGAAAGGCATTATCCTCGCTGGTGGTTCCGGCACCCGGTTGCACCCCTTGACCTTGGCCGTGAGCAAGCAGCTCATGCCCGTCTACGATAAACCCATGATCTATTACCCGCTCAGCACCCTCATGGCTGCGGGTATCCGCGATATCCTCATCATCAGTACGCCCTATGATCTGCCCAACTTCCGAAAATTGTTGGGTGACGGTGCCGCGCTGGGCTGCTCTTTCAGCTATGCCGAACAGCCTTTGCCCAACGGTCTCGCTCAGGCCTTTGTCATCGGTCGCGATCATGTGGGTGCGGATGGTGCTGCGCTGATCCTCGGCGACAATATTTTTTACGGCAGCGGGCTGGGCCGCAAGCTCGAAGAGCATGTTGATCCCGACGGAGGGCTTGTCTTCGCTTACCACGTCAGCGATCCCGAACGCTATGGTGTGGTGGAATTCGATCCGCAGAACCGCGTACTCAGTATCGAAGAGAAACCTGCCAAGCCCAAGAGCAACTACGCGGTACCGGGTTTGTATTTCTATGACAACAGCGTGCTGGACATCGCCCGCGACCTCCAGCCAAGCCCCCGGGGCGAATACGAGATCACCGATGTGAACAAGGAGTATCTGCGTCAAGGCCGGTTGAAGGTGGAGATCCTGGATCGTGGAACGGCATGGCTGGATACGGGCACCTTCGCCTCGCTGATGCAAGCCGGGCAATTCGTGCAGGTGATCGAAGAGCGTCAAGGTCTGCGCATCGGTTGCATCGAAGAGGTGGCCTTCAAAAAAGGCTTCATTGATGCCGGGCAGTTGGAGCGACTGGCCAAGCCGTTGGTCAAAAGTGGGTACGGCGAGTATCTGATGAAGCTCTTGAAGAACTGATGCGGACCCAACGCGCGCTGATCGACGCGCATCTGGAGCACTGGCTGGATGCATTGCCGAATGATGGGTTGCACACACCCATGGCCTATCTGCTGCGGTTGCCAGCCAAGCGCGTACGGCCGGTGCTCACCCTCATGGGCTGCGAACTCTTCGGCGGAAGGCCGGAGGATGTGCTCAACGAAGCCATTGGCATCGAGCTCTTTCACAATTTCACCCTCATGCACGATGATATCATGGACGCATCGCCGTTGCGCCGTGGTAAGCCGACCGTGCATGCCCAATGGGATGTGAACCGTGCGATCCTTAGCGGCGACGCGCTACTGGTGAAAGCCTATCAGATGATGGGTACGGATCCACGTGTGTTGGCCTTGTTCAATCACCACGCTTTGGCGGTATGCGAAGGACAGCAGCGCGATATGGAATTCGAGCAACGCTCGGATGTTTCGCTAAGCGAGTATCGCGACATGATCCGCCTTAAGACCGCTGTGCTTCTTTCATGCGCCTTGCGCGTCGGTGCCTGTAAGGCCGGGGCAAGCGAGCACGATCAGGAGCGCATTGGCATGTTCGGGGAACAACTGGGCCTCGCTTTCCAATTACGGGACGATCTCCTGGATGCCTTCGGCGATCCGGCCGCGACCGGCAAGCAGCAAGGCGGCGATCTGCGGAACGGCAAGAAGACCTGGCTACTGATCAGCGGACTGGAACGGAGCGCAGCACGCGGCGATGGCACCTTGCAGAATGAATTGGCCAAGGATCTACCGCAACGCCAAGTAGCTGTCATGATCCAAGCGCTGCGCGATCTGGACGTGCAACGCGATGCGGAAGCCGAGGTGGCCAGGTTGGAAGCTGAGGCGTTCCTTCAGTTGGATGCCATCGCTGTTCCGGATCCACGAAAGATGCCTTTGCGGCAACTGGCGGGAATGTTACAGACGCGCGTTTCGTAGCAGGGTCAATTACACGTCTCGCAATAGGTTTTGCGCAAGTAGGGATCGTCCAATAGTTGGAAGGTGATGCCGCCTTCGCTGATCGGCGTGAAAAGATCGCAGAACCGTTGCCTGTTCTTGTTAATGGCGTTGAGCATCAACTTGCGATACATGCTTTGTTTGGTCTGTTCGGTGTCGAAGATCGTGAGATTCAGGTAGTAGAACAACAGGTCCTCACCAACATGGATGTCGGTCACGGATGGGGCCAGCACATCACGTGCATCCTTATAGTTCGAATAGCTCGCGAAGTATTGCGCCAAACTTAAATGGTCGAACTGTTCCATCGGCACGGTCTTGTAATTCTTACGTATGAACGCCATGCGTGTATCCTTCTTGGCGTAGTCACCTTTGGACATATCCAGTTCGGCCATCAGAATGTTGTGGTTGATGAGCATACGCGTCACCAAGGGTTCTTCTATATCGTAACTGCGTAGCGCTTTTATCGAGCGTTCAAGATCAAAGGGGTCAACGGCTTGTTCGCCGATCACCAGCAGTTGGAATTGTACAGCACATAGGTTGTACTTGATGTGTCCATCGGTTGGCAGTAAGCGCTCAAGGTCTTGAAGCGCGAGAAAGGTCTGATAGGCATCTGCCGGGTCCTCGAAGTACTTGAAGGCAGCCCGGCTGCTCAGCAGGGTTGCAAAGTCACGCTGCGCTGGAACCTCCAATCGTTCAAGGAAAGATGATGGCAGTTCATTGTCCACGATCCGTGCGAACACGGTATTCTGGAGTTTTCGAGCGTAGTCCAGGTTCTTGTCGGCGATAGCCTTCTCGAAATCCTCTATGATCTTCTCCTGTTGCATGGTCATGAGCGTATCCTTGCGCTGCAGTTCCAAGATGATCAAAGCTTTCCGGTGAAGCGAAAGGATGGGCTCCAAAGCCTCTGCGGTGCGCTTGTCCGCAAGCTTTGCCTTGATCTCGGCTTTGTCCAACGCTCCAATGGATGCGTAGGGTGTGTAGGACACGTCATTCAGGAATTCCACCCAGTTCTCGCTGGCTTGCACCTTGGTTGTCATGCTGGGTGATTGGAAGCTCTGGAGCGCAGCAACAATGATCTGGGCACGCTTCTGTTGCAATTCCATATTCCGCTCCTCGGTGCCTTCCACACTGCTGTAGGCCTGTATCTCGATACGTTTGATCGTGAAGTCCGTTAGCCGCAACGAATCGTAAAGCGGTTGCAGGTCTTGGGGTGAATACTCAGACTTGTTCTTCTCGAAGGGGATCGTGAATTGGAGCGCTTTGCGTTTAAGCAACCCCGCTAGGCGCTGATCCTTGATGGTATCGGCTCTGGAGCTGTACGTGAGCGTGTCCATGTACATTCCCATGTTCAGCAGGTCCCACCGAAATGACTGTAGGTTGGTGAATGTGTTGTAGTAACACAGGTATTTGTTCTTCAGGATGATCAGGTTGAATTCGCGTTTCGAATCCACTAGGGCAACTGGAAGTTTTCCCATGGGTATCACCACTCCAGATCCGGGAATGATCTTCGCTTTTACTTTGAGTTCGGATTGGTAGATCGGTTCGAGCATGGTCCCTTTTGGGAAACGCTCGGACTGCACACTATTGCTTGTGCAATCGTATTGATCGCGGCTCACGATATCAACGGCGAATCCCAAACCTCCCTGTCTGATCAACTTTTCCAAGTAGCGCGGATCGTTGATCAGGAACCAGATGTTCCGATCCTCATCTTCGAAAACACCGAAGAGGACCTCTTTCGGTTTTGCATTGATCGCCTCCAAACATGCGCCACATCGGTCGGCCATGTTGGTGCCAGGATCTTTGATGCCCCAAGTTTGCTGTGCGTTGGACAACAAGCAGAGTAGGGCCGAGAACAGACCCGTTTGGATGCGGAGAATTCTCATTTCTTCGGATAAGAAGGGAAAGGTATCACGAAGGCGGGATAGCGCGTATCAAGGCAATAGGTCGGTTAACGCGCTTGTAAGAAGCGGATGTTTGAACCTATAGCCCATTTTTGCGGACAACCGTTGAGCTGAGGCCCTGCTCCCTCCCAATAGTATGCTGGCGAGGTCGCCTAAGACCGCTCTCAACATGAACGCTGGTACGTGGGGTAGGAAGTAGGGTTTGTCCAGCACCTGCGCTGCCGTTCGCATGAACTCCTGGTTCGTTACATCGTTCCCCGTATTCACATTGTATGCTCCAACAAAGCGATCATCGGCCAAGGCGAGTTCATAGATCCGTACCAAGTCGTCGATGTGTACCCAGGGCATCCACTGTTCCCCACTTCCCAAGGCGGTGCCAAGCCCCCAGCGAACAGGAGCGACCAGTTTTGCCAATGCACCCCCGGTTGGGGAAAGCACGATCGGTGTGCGCAGCTTGACCACCCGCGTGTGGGGCGTCCACTCATCCACGGCAGCTTCCCACTCCTTGCTGATGCGTGCGATGGTATCAGTTCCGGGCATATCGTCCTCGGTATACACGTGCTCGGTGGTCGCTGCGCCATAGTAGTTGATCCCCGCTGCGCTCACGAAACTCTTTACGCTGATACCATTGGTTCGCGCGCATGTCAAGAGCAGCCTGGCCGATGCGGTACGGCTATGGATCAGTTCCTGCACCCGTGCGCTGGTCCAGCGTTCATCAGCGATACCGGCACCGGCGAGGTGGACGATGTGATCAACGCCGTGCAGCGCTGCTGCATCCATGGTGCCCCGATCCAGGTCCCAAACAAAACCCTTCACATCTTCGCTACGCCGAGCAGAACGCCCGATGTGCCGCACCGTGTGGCCACTTGCGATCAGCGCTTGGGTTAGCGCAGTGCCAATAAGTCCAGAACCGCCAGTGATCAGTATGGTCGCCATAGGAAGGGTACGCAGCCTCTTGGAAGACCGTACACGAAGGAAACCGGAGCGGACGGGAAAGGTTCGGTCCTTGACATCCCGTTAACGATCCGGCCGTGCTACTCGACGATCGATCGCCCTGACCAGGAGCCTCCGGTGCGGGTGTTGAATACCCGTACCACATAGGCACCAGCCCTGAGTGCTCCCAGATCAAGAGCGTAGGCAGCTTCGGCGGTCAAGCCGATCCGGCGTGTTTCCACCAAGCGACCATCAGAGGCCAGCACAACCAGGTCGTAGGTGCTGCTGGCGGGTACTTGAACCAGCCAGCGACCCGGCACCGCAAGATCACGGTACAGTGAGAAGCCTTTGCCAGCTATGGGCGACACGCCAAGCAGGATGCACAAGGGATCAGTGGGTGCCAACAAGGTGACGACCACGGTGGCCGTATCCGCGCAGGCTGAAGGATCACCTGTGCTGTAGTTGAAGATGCCCGGTTCGGTATCGCCTGGGGTGAAGATCCCAGAAAAGGGCAGCCCTTCTTCGGTGGTCCAAGTG
>Ga0209591_10005367_pt1 | contig 14327 bp, 29 predicted proteins | sample MAT01_FD_187207 | JGI IMG/M metagenome (GOLD analysis project Ga0209591, IMG submission 187207) | Freshwater microbial communities from Lake Fryxell liftoff mats and glacier meltwater in Antarctica - MAT-01 (SPAdes) (version 2) | ecosystem: Environmental > Aquatic > Freshwater > Ice > Liftoff... | reverse complement strand
CCGTTGGAAACACAAGGCTTTTGCGGTATCTGATGATGAGCAAAACAGTCTGGCAAATGGTGTCCTTGGCGCTGCAAACCAAGCGGCGATTAACTCGTTAGGGCGAACTGTTGTTAAGGATGTTTTAGGCGCGGCATATCGTGCGGCATATCAAGCGGTCGGAACCCCGGGGACAGTTCCTTTCGCGACTAGCTTAGATATTGCGGGTGCGGCGCGTCGGCGATTGAATCGCGCTGGGGCGGATCTCATGGATCGCTTCATGCTTTTAGATTCTGACGCTGACGGTGCGGCTGCTATTCTTCCAGCATTGAATGAAATGCAAAGACGTGGACCAGACGCGATCGATACGATGCGAACTGGTGAAATCATGAACACCGTCGCGGGTTTCCAATTTGCGTATAACGGTTATCTCGAAGAAGCTGCCAGACATGGTAATGGTACTGCCGCTCCTGGCGCTTATGTCATCAACGGCGCAAACCAAGCGATCGGTAATACCACGATCGTTGTGCAAACTGGCACACTCGCACCCACCATCGGCACGCTTTTCACGATCGCTGGTGACTCGCAAGAGTACGTCATCGCTGGTGTTTCTACCGCTACAAATTGGGTAATTCAGCCTCCTCTACGAGTAAGCCCTGCTGCTTCGGCGGTCATCGTAATTCGTGGTGCTGCCTCCGCGACTGGCTTTACTTTCAACTCACTCGCGTTTGGTCGTGAGGCGATCGCGTTTGCAAGTCGTCCTGACAACGCAGTTCTTACGCCTGACACAATGATGATGGAAATTCCCGATCAAAATTCGGGCATCGTCCTTAACCTTGAGGTATCGCGTCAGAACAAGCAAACCATGTTTGACTACTCGATTCGCTATGGCTTTGCTATCCCTCGCCCTGAGCTATTAGTTCGCGTATTTGGCGCAACTGAATAAGTTTGAACTACTCGAAAACTTCGAGTAGTTTCTTTTTGTCCAAATCATTACTAAGAGATTAAAAATTATGGGACTTGGTGTTTTCCTTGAACCTCGGATCGCTAAAAATACTGGTGGTACTATTCAGCTTCGCGTTGATGAGTGCAACTTTATTACAGTCGCTGCGGCTGTCGCTACGACTTTACGACTTCCCGCCCCTGTATCCCCTGCGGATAACTTGCACTTTGTTATTCACTTGCAAACGGATCAAGACTTAACTATCTTGCCTCCCCTCGTTGCGGGTTACACTGGCGCACCGTTAACGATGGCAGGATTTAACAACCTCGCGATCGCGTCTGCTGCGTTTACAACTGCCGCAAACAGAATCGGCGCTGTTTTCCAGTGCCGAACTATCAACGGTAGATGGTGGATTCAAAATTCCTCGCCTAACACCATGACGATCGCCTAATACAAATTTGAAGCCTTGGCGCGATCGCTAGGGCTTCATGCTATTTATTTGGATAAACTATGCAAACTGTTCGCATATTCCGAAGTGACTCGCCTGATGGCGTTATTATAAACGAGAAAGATTTTGACCCAAACCTTCACAAGATTTGGACTAAGCCTGTAGAAATTCCCGCCGAGAAAATCGTTGAAACGCCTGACGAGATTCCTGAAATTCGCAAAGAAATTCTTGCAACTCCCCCCAAAAAATCTACGCAAAAGAGAGGTAGCTAATAATGGCTTGGGAATCGTATAACAACATCGCGATCGCTCCTGCGAGTCTACACATAACCGTCAGTTCTTTAGGCAGTCATGTAGTTTTAACTCCTCCTGAAAATGCAAATCGCATACTCTTACAGGTGTTTACGCAAAACATAAGACTTGTTATTACTGAGGCGACATCGCCATTTGCGCCTACTGCGTCTGTAGGTTTTCAGTTCGCGGCTGGTGGACGATTTGATCTCGCGATCGCGGATAACTTCGTGATTAAAATTATCGAAGAAGCAGCGAGCGCATCCATTCAATATCAGTGGGTGCAATAGTGCCTTTTGGAAGTAATTTCAATTCTTTAATTACAAAATTCGGGTCAAACTTTGACTCGCTTTTTAACGCGATTATTATACCTATCCTAGACACACTATCTGTCGCACCCGCCGCCGCTTACTCCTTGCGATTACTTCGCGCTGCATACGCTGGTTTTTGCATAAGGGTACGTCGCTCTAGCGATAACACTGAGCAAAACATTGGCTTTGTTAGCGGTGTAATTGATACAGTCGCATTACTAGCTTTTGTCGGCGCGGGTGATGGATTTGTTGTTACTTGGTATGACCAGTCAGTTAACGCGAGAAACGCCACGCAAGCAACGGCGGCGAATCAACCAAGGATTGTTAATGCTGGCGTTTTAGAAGTTCGGAATGGAAAAGCAACCGCCTTTTTTAATAGAACTAATAGCAATAGACTGACAATTGGTACTGTGGCTGCATTTGATATAGGAACTGTACAGGCAGTCGCTAGTTACAACGCTGCGACGTTTGCTAATTTTGACGGATGTTTTTCAGGAGGCGGTGCGTCGAATCTTGGTATTTTAGGTAATACAGGAACTGCAAATTTATTTTCTCTTGGGACTAATTTTGTTAATGGTGTTTCGACTTTAGCGCTATCAATGAGTAACACATTGGACGTAATAACCGTAACCAACACGACTAGAAGTACTGACTCGCTATTTATTGGTCAAGATAGAGGGATTGCGAGTAGGTTCTGGAACGGCTCAATTTCTGAATGTCTTGCTTTTTCAGCAGCATTGTCCACCGCAGATCGCCAGCTACTAGAAGCAAATCAAAAAGCGTATTACGCAACACCATAAACCATGTACATACCAGTATCAAACTCCGAAAAAGCCAAAGAATTAAGCGAAAAGCTATACCAACTATCGCGCCCAAATCCTGACCCACAAGACATTACAAAATCGCTAATCAATTGGATAACGCATCCTAAAACAGGCGCGGTAATGGCAGATATTCCCGATGGGATTCGCTTGCCTGTAGCCGTCGCGAGTGACCCTAAGATACTCGCGACATTGCTACAGCCGTTCGTAGACACAGGTAAAATAACGGCGGCTGATGTGAATCAAGTTGAAACTAAGCTAACGCAAGACAAAGGCAAGAGCGTACTATTAACTGACCTCTTGCCTGATTTCTGGCTTAGCCAATTGCAGACTTACGAACAGCTAAAAGAGGCTGGTTGGTTCCCCGATCCTGTTCAGCTTTAGTTGCTCCTGAGCATTGGTCGTAAAACTGCGTGATGTATTCAGGGTTAGAAAAATAGTTGCTGTCGTTATCGCAATCAAAATCTACATTGAGAACTTCGCCAGTTGCTTTATTAGTACACTTCGCGCAATATCCTGTATAGCCATTGCTCAGTAACCTTGGCGATACTGCGTGAGGGTAAGTTAATTTAATTCCTGCTAAGTAAGTCATTTTATTTCCTTTTGAGATTGCTTAATATTATGACATTCCCAACGCGATCGCAGCCTCCACTATTCACGACGATCCCTCCATTTGAGGGGCTATTGATCGCGCAAACAAGTGAAGTCAGAAGCGCAGATCCAGCGCCGCCGCCACAATATCAAGGCAATGATCCCTTGGTATTGATTTTAGGAACACTCCTTGGCGGCGGCGTTTTGGGGACAGCTTTTATTGGATTTTGGTCAAAGTTTGGCAACAACTTCTTGGTTTCGCAACAGTCAAAATCTGACTTGCAAAACCAGCTAACAAAAGCTAAATCCGACTTAGAGCTAAAGGAAAGACAAGTAGAATTAGACGCAGAAAGGTTGAAAAGTGAAGCTGCGATCGCAGACACGAATCAAAAAACGAAAATAATAACAGACACGCTGTATTTATCGCTTACTAATAATTTTCAAAATGCAAAGGAATATAGAGAGATTTATTATTTATTGCTTGAAGAAATAAGAGCGTTAAATCAAATCATTAAAGAGCTAAAGGATGATGTAGATCACATAAAAATGTCGCAAAAAGATATCTTTAACAAATTAAGCATGGAAAAGCGCGAAAATGTCTGATAGTATCCTTGGCGGTTTGGCGCGAAAAGAAGTAGTAATGCACTATCAGCCAATTGTGGCACTAGATACGCTTGCAATATCGAGCTATGAAGCCTTGATACGTTGGAACCATCCTACGCTCGGTTTGCTTTATCCTGATGCATTTATCAAAAAAGCAGAGCGTGAGCCTGATACTATTTTTCAGATTTTTAGCTTTGGATTAGAATCTGCTTCAGCCTCCGTTCGCCTTCTGGGGCTTCCAGTATCGGTTAACTTGAGTGCAATATCTCTTGTCCATCAGAATTTTCCTAGCGAAATAGCACTATACCAAGGCGAATTAATAGCATTCGAGATCACCGAACGCGCCTCAATGGACTGTGCTTCTGAGGACCAACTCAAGAGGCTTGCATTAGTGGATCGGTTAGGCTTTGCGGTATTTGTAGATGATTTTACGTCAGCATCCTTTGATCATCTATCAATGATTCTCAGCGCATTTGAAGATACAAATCGCGTGAGAGTAAAGCTTGATATGAACTTGATTCAAAACTTAGAACGGCGGCACATGAAGGCGTTGATTGACACAATTGTTTATGGCGCTCACAGGATGAATATCAAAGTCATTTGTGAGGGTGTTGAGACTGAAGAACAAGTTAAGTTCTTGCGTGATATCGGGTGCGATTACGCGCAAGGTTATTTATTTGGTAAGCCTGAAGCTATTCCCAAATAACTCCAATATCCTTAGCCTTTAGTCCACGATCTTTCAACCTTTCTAAAGTCCCTGTTTTGTACTTGTAGTTGGTCGCTTGAGGTAGAAATTCATCAAGGACGGTCAAAGGTAATCTAAATTGATTGGCTAGTCTGCCTAAATCTTTTGGGGTGAAAGTTCCTTCAATTCGATAGATTTTATCGAACTCAAGTTTGATACTTGGATTTAGGAGTTTGCGTAGTCTCCTTTTCTCTACCCTGTATGCGTTACCGCGCAATCCATATAGTCTATGTTGCACTGTTTTTAGCCCGTTTAAGTTTATGAAATACATCGATGAGACTTACTGAAACTATCAAGATATAGGACTCGCTCGATCGCGATCGCGGCACAGTTTAGATCGATGGTGCGCCCAAAGAGTTTTCTGATATCGTTCCTACCCTTGGCTTTTTTGGGGATTGCAATAGGCACATCGCCCAATTCGGCGGGAATCCGAATAATATAGCCATCGCTTGAGGACTCAAACTTTGGGTATCTGGCAATAAGCCTTTGTCTCTCAATACTTTCTCGCATCTGGTCTGTCCAGCAGCACGCCCTGCTCCAATCCCTGTCGTTAGGGTAGGCAATGATAAAAACCCTTTCTCGCTTTTGGGGGCTTCCAAATGCTTTAGCACTGATAGTTTGCCACTCCGCATCGTACCCGCTTTCGGATAACCCACGCAGGACAATTCCCATTCCGCGATCGAGTAATCCTGTGGGATTTTCGATGATGATAAATCTTGGCGATCCCTCTCTAATAATTCTGAGGGCTTCAAACCACAAGTTAGATTCTTTGTGGTCAAGTCCCTGCTTACTTCCTGCCTGACTTGTGCCTGTGCATGGGAAACCAAAGGTAAAGAGGTCAACGCCTTGGGGCGGGGAGTATCCTCTGATGTCAGAGTAAATAGGCACATCTGGAAACTGTTGTTTATATACTTGCTGTGCGTGTTCGCAGATATCGCAATAGGCGATCGTGGTTCCTTTGCCTGTCCTTCGCAAGGCTTCGCTAAGCGCCCCGATTCCTCCAAATCCCTCGAAGTGCGTAATGTGCTGCATTTCATTTTTTACCTTTCTTGCTGATGGGAATAACTTCAAAAACAACCTTGGGCTTAGCGGTATAAGTCCTGTACATTTCTCCATACTTGACGCGATCTAAACTCTCGACAAACGCATTCCAATCGCGGTGCGGATATTGTTCACTCATGCCAGTCCTCGCTACCTTCAGAAAGCCACTGAAGGAAAATTAATAATTCTCTGAGCCAATTCATGACGCGATCGCACTCCTTTGTTTATGATGTTCGCAATCTGTACCCATCCGACAGCCAATTCCAACACTGTGCCACCAATCCCACGACTTCAATTCCTTGCCACAGAACCCGCAATTAGCTTCTGTGGGATAGCCATTGGCTTCAAGAATTTCTATAATGTTTACTGGCTTCATGCCTACTTGCTCACCAACCCAATACTTCCATGTAATAAGGGGGTAACATAGACCGCCACGAATCCAAGCAGCCAGATTGGCGATCGCCTTAGTGTAAGTACCGCCTGTCGGCAACCTATAAGGCGGATAGAAATTACTGCCACACATCCAACGCTTTGTGATGGTAGCTTCGGTTTTCCAGTGTTTCCAGTTAATTTGCAGATATCCTTTGTCAACAGTGAACCAGATATCTTTCTCCATGAGGGCAAGAACTTCGTTGGCTGCTTTAAGTCTTTTAGTGTCAATCATGACGCGATCGCACTCCTATTATTGTTAATCCAAGCTTTAAACCCAAACCAAACAGGATCGTGCGCTTGGTATCGAATGCCATGCCCAGTGCTTACGGATTGCGTATAAACCAAACCTAGGTTAACAAGCGCCTGAAACCGCTTATTAGTTTTGTGCTGATGTAATCCCCCGCTATGAGCGCAAATTACACTCATAGCGGATATCTCGCTAGCTGTGAGGGACGAAAAGACGGTTGAGTAGTCGTTATCCATTACGCGATATCTCCTATCTTAAAAAAGTGAAGTTTGCTTAGATTTAGGTTGGAAGTCTTGCAAAAATTTGTCAAGAGCGACTTCGGCGACTTTGCTCTTTCGCAAAATGTCAATCGTGCGAGATTGGAAATAATCCCTTTGGAGATCCATCATGCTAGAAACCAATATAAATATATGTTGATTACTATTTTCAGGATGGGAAAGAAGGTGATTCCGTACCTGTTTTTCAATGCGAACACACTTAGATAAAATTGATTTGTCGCGAGACTTGAAATACTCCTTTTGCAAAATACGCATTTCTGCAATGAGGGCAATAAATTCACGTTGTTCATACTGCATAAGTTTCCTCTCATCTTCTTTAGACATACGCTCGTGATCTGCTAGATAATCGCAGTCATCGTTTATGAAAGCCATTGCTTGATCTACAAATTCTTGATCATTCATTACGCGATTACCTTCCTTGTCACTTTAACGATTCTGACACCCTCGGTTGGGTTATTTTTCTTGAAAAAGTCTACGCTCTTAATCACTAGCGATTTGTCCGTATTTGAGAAAACATATTCCCAACAGCCACTGGCTCGGAGCCGTTCTACATGATAGTCAACTTCATTCATTACGCGATATTCTCCTTTTCAAAATGATTAACTTCATCGCCCCACGCATCCCAACCTTCACGCACTTGACGCGAAAACATATCAAGCTTTGAGCCTGTGCAGATAGCCTCGACTAAGCGATAGAACTCGTCGGGCTTGCGTGAGTGTTCTCGCCTCTCTGCTTTTAGCAAATTACTAGTACGTCTCGCGATCGCGGAATGACTACTAAACGCAGGGACTTTACCTTTGGTAGCGATTAAGCAATGCTCTGTAGAACTACGCAACCAGTGACCATTGCCAAAACGGGTTTTCCCGTTTTGGGCAATCTTTTCCCATGTGAGAATAGATTTATGCGTAAACCGCCAAGCTTCCAAAAGCTTAAACGCCTCGCCCATATGGTTGTTAGTCGTCCATAAGAACATTGTGCAACCACTGGGGGCGGCAAGTTCCGCAATTGGAAGGGCGGCGATTTCTGCGAACTGCATTGAGGGGTAAGTAATTCTCCCTCGGTGCGAATCGTCATCAGGTCTTAGCGAATAATGCCAAGGTGGATCGATGACGATTGTTTCGTAAGATTTTGGAGATTCAAGGAAACTCATTTGCATTGCGTTTCCTCCTAAGTTTGGAACTTCTCGATTAACTCGTTAAGCATGAATCTCGCAAGCAAAAGCCTATTAAGGTCGTTAAGAGTATTCACATACTCATCGCACTCAGCGTCTAACCTGTAAAACTCAAATTCAGGATCGGATAAACTTCCGAGTAAAAGTTCTAATTCAATCTTGATTCGTCCTACAGAAAGAGCTTTAATTCGCTCTTTGAAAAAGTCTGGGATTTCAAGCGGGTTACTCACTGTCTGCATCGCGTTTTCTCCTAATCTTCTACGAGAGGGCATCTACGCCTTTTACAGTCGCCAATATCCGAGTCTGCGATCGCAGCGTCGCACTTCTCGCACCACTCGTAACCGCCATCGTAGGATGAGGCTAGATAATCGTGCCCTTTTGGAACGTCTAGGCGCAAATCTGAATGGTTCGGCTCTAAATAACTTGCAATCAGATTGATTACATTGGCGGCTTGCGTCGGGGTAAGCTTTGCGCCTTTGCTCCAAGTGACACCTTCGCTCTCGCGTCCACGTAACACTTCGTAAAGATGATTCATGCGATCGCGGTAATAATCTTCGCTCCAAAACTTAGGAGATAACTCAATGATTTTGAGTTGCATCCAGAATGTTACTGCAATTTCGGGCGTGATAACTTCGGTTCCAACGCTTTGCTCTAGCTTGGCTCCAACCAAACCGTAAAAACGAATTACTGCTTTATTGTGGCGATCGACTGAGCCACATAACAGATCAATGTCAGATGGATTGATATTTCTATCCCAGATACCATGCGGAATAGTGCAACCCAAGGCTTTCTCAAGCGCTTTAAAATTGTTGCTCAATTCTTGAAGCGTCCCTTTGGGAACATGGACAGGCTCTGTTAAGCCATCGGTGAACGCGAAATAGGTGTGAAATTTCATGCTACTAGCTCCAATATGTTTAATTTAGCGGCTTAATTACCAAGTCACTTTCTGATTTAGCTGTGTCGCAATCAATTATTTTCTGCAACCATTCCTCAAAAGAGAGGTGGATGAAATGCGATTTCTTTAAATATTTTTGATACTCGCTAAGCATCAAGATTGCGAGTCGGGCGCATTGAGATTGAGTTATTTCCATTTACGCTACTAGCTCCAATAAATTCAATTGAATCGGCTTCGGCGCAACCAAAGCCTTGTACTCGAATCGGATAACCGCAGGGCATAATCCGCGATCGCCCTGAAAGTATTTGGTGATGAACTCATCGACAGTGGCAACCATACCGCCCTCTCGCAAAACATCCTCTGGGGGCATATCGTAGAGATACTGCCTAAAAGGGCGTTCTAGCTGCCTAACCTTACCAATGTACTTACCGCCATAGCAAAGCTGCTTATCTACTGCGTCATGCCATCGCAGGGGATCTGCGTCATAGGCTCTTTGCCATGACATTAAATAGCTCTCCTTCCACAATCTGCGGGTGGTATCTTTGCATCCTTTTGGGGGCAAAAATTCATGCGTCCAACCGAATGAGAGAATCATCGCGTTTTACTCCTTGAATACTGTTCGCAAAGTGCTAAGCGCTCGTTTAGGGAATCTGCTAGATCACGTTTCTCATGATCTTGAAAAGTCTTTAATAAGGCTTTTACGCAAGGGTTTTTGACATTCTTTATGTCTACTAAACGCGATCGCAAACTCTCTATGATTAGATCGATGTGGCGATCGTAGCTAAGGATGATCGCTCGGCGCTCGGCGGGTGGATAGTTAATCGTCATTTAAACCCTCGTACATAAAATCTTCTTACCTCGGCGCGTGATGAGAATAAACTCAGCAACCATAAGCTCATCTTGAAAATCCGCAACAAAAGAGCGAACTTCAGAAACTCTAAACTGATGCTTGCAGATGTAGTCCTCATCGCATTGCGTGACTGTGAAAATCGGCTCACCGTAGTATGTGACCACTAGCGACTTCTCTCCGCTTTTCACGGCTCGGAATAGCTTGAAAAGCCGATCCCTAAATGTCGAGACTGAGATTGTCTCTACCTCTGTTTTTGTTTTCATATATGACAGTATACACGAAATACGCAAAAGTGACAAGATGGATAAACTAAACTTTTAAAGTATGGAAACAGAAACAGCAATTAACATGAGTACCTGCGTTTTGCTTATCCCATGCAATCGGATAATCGCATTCAGGGCAAGTTTTATTGATTAGCTCACATTTCGGGATATCAATAATTTTAAAAGCAGGAGTGAGCCGACTACTGAGATATCGCGATCGCTTAACTAATTTCTTAAATGGCATAGTTTTTTGCATCGTAAACGGAAGAAGTTGCACCGTCGAAAATCAGCTTGAAAGTGTCTAAACTTGTGTAACGAGACTTGAGCATACAAAGCTCCATAGTGCCTCTCGCGTTGGTATCTGGAAAGTAATACTCATCGCGATAGCAGCTTAGAACAATGTCGCTTAACTCTTCCACCATGCCAGTCTCTTTCGCGTCCTCAATCTTTGGGCGCTTATCTTGGCGATCCTTGACGGCTCTGCCAATTTGACAAAGAACATAAACGCGAGTGTTTAGCTCTTTCTTAAGTTGGTTAAGCTCTTGCAAAACGTGGTTAGGAGTATGGCGATCATCGCCTTTACCCGACGCTTTGACTAGTGTTAGGAAGTCCACTGCGATCGCGCCAATACTTCCATGCTTTGCGTAAAAAGCTCTTGAGATCGAAACGATCTCGTCTATGGTGCGAACGCGATCATTGATCTCTAATGGCACTGGCTGATAATCAACAGAAGTTTGATAGATTGCTTGCCATTGAGCCTCTGAGATTCGCCCTGCTTGCAGATGTTGAGTAGAGATTTTTGCGTGTTTGGAGAATAGCTTTTGAGCTTGGCTATTAGCTCCCATCTCAAGCGAAAAGAATAATGTTGGCTGCCTATGGATATAGGCGGCGTAGAACAAAATTTCAAGCAACAGGGTAGTTTTACCCATGCCTGTCGCGCCCAAAATTGTGACGAGCCTCTCGTTAGGCATTCCACCGCCTAACTTTTCGTCAAGATATTTGAAGCCTGTCGGTAAAATCAGCGTTGCTTCTTCACCCTGATTTTGGTTGATGGCTGCCAAATTATTAAACTCTTCAAGCATCACATCGGACATTTTGCGCGTATGTTCACTCGCACCTGTGACTTGCAACTCTGCTAGCGATCGCTCAAACCAGTCTTTAGACTCGGCAAAACTTTGCTCACCAAATTTATTAACCGCTTGCTGACATAGGCTGCGATACTGACGTGCCTTGTATTTGTCTCGGACGATTTCAGCGTATTCAATAAAATTTGGGCTTGGCAAAAAGCTTTTGACAATTTCTGCGATCGTTACTGCGTGGTCAATCGTGGATAGTGAAACGCCTTTTATTTCGCGATCTATCCAAATTGCATGAGCGACTAATTCGGGATTGACGGTTTCGCTTTGTTTCTCAAGCGCGATGCACTTGTCAAAAATTTGACCGTGAAAGCTGTTGTAAAACATTTTACCTGTGAGGATAAGGCTAAGGTCGTTAGCAATGCCCTGATAGCCAAAAAGTGACGCGATGATCGATTTCTCGGCGGCGATCGATTGCAAGTTTTCAAATTGCTGCTGTTCTGAGTCAACTGGTTGCATTATTTTTGGATTAGGTTTTTAAGGTGCGTGGGGACTGCCGATCTTTCTGGCATAGGTTGACGATCGCTTGATGCTGTGGGCTGTGTTGCCTCTAACTGCGATCGCTGATACTCGGTGAAGTAATCCATGACTTGCTCAAACCTGATTTCACCTTCGGTATTTTGCAAGTAGCTGGTTCGCATATAGTTTTTTGCAGTGCCGTCGGTGACTTTCCTAGCCTTGTAGTACTCGGTACATTTAAGCTCTCGCTTGAGGTACGAAATAAAGGCTTCGTTGTCTAGTAAGGGTTTAATCTGCGATCGCCTTGTTGATTGGCTAAACCTGTCTCCCATCGGATCGGCATATTCGATTTTTGAAGAATCGGCGCGGCGCAAAGGGGCGGGGGTAGGGGGTGGGGTTTCTTGAATTTCTGGATTGCTAGCTACAGCATCAGGCTCTTTTTTTTCTTCAGGGAAAGAATTTTCAAGATTTTCAGCGCTAAAAAAAAAGTCTTTTTTATTTAGATCTTCTGAATTTGAGTTTGAATCTGAATATGAATATGCATCTGTGGGTGTGACTCCTTGTGACATTGGCAATGTCACACTTATGTCACGCGTGACACTTGCAATGTCACAAGTGACAGACTCAGTTTTTTGAGCATCTTTAGATCGCTGAACCCGTTTTCGCTCGGCATCGTTAGACCTTTTGATCATGTAAGCGTCGGCGCGTTTTAACACTCCTTCGCTATAGACGATATGTTCTTGCCATAGCTGCTTACTGATGAGTCCTAGATCGGCTAGCGTGTCGAAATACCTGATGATAATTCGCTCGTCTGCGATGCTGACTGATCGCCCTAATCGTTTGAGCCAAACTTTGGTAGCTTCTATTTGGAAACCAGTGCTTTCAGATTTGTAGAGTTCTTCAAGAATTACCCACCAAAATCCGTAGCCTCCGATTCCATGAATTTCTATAAGCTCAAAGCACTTATCGTCGTTGCGAGAATCTAGATCGTGTGAGAAATATTTCATAACGCGATCACATCTTGCCTGTCGGCATCCGCGATCGCGACTTTACTTATATTCTTGTTGAGTTGAGCGATGCGACGGCGCACGCAGTCCTCAATAAAATCTTGAGAAGACATGCCAGCGTTTTCGCAAGCATTAGAAACTTCTTCTCTAAATTCAATAGTTACTCTAGTACCGATTAGAACTCGGTTAGGCGCAATCCCTTTCTTCATACTTAGCAATCTCCTGTAAACATAATGATATCTTAAACGATACATGCAACACTTGTCAACCTAATAAAAAGCCGCCGATTACTCGACGGCTTTTTATTAGGTTCCCGCGATTTCTCTAAGTCGCGTCAAAACAGTTTCTTGAAGACTCTCGGTTGGGCGCGGTAACATGTTTACCAATCTCACCTTTTCCAGCTCTTGAAGGGTTAAAGCTAGCTTTTTCTCGTAATCAGTTTGGTGACTCATAACGCGATCGCCTTTTTGAGTACTTCTTGAACAGACATAACGTGCTGATAATTGTCATTCACGCAATCTGGGCAAAGGTAAAATTCTCGATTGCGATGCCCTCTTGAACTGGTTGGACAGTCTTCAAGCGCGTAGTGTTTCTGATGTCTGTTGCACCATCCTTTTGTTACTTGATATGTCATAACGCGATCGCCTCTTGCTTTTTGAACACGATATTTTCAACGTGTGGCGCACAGTTTGGGCAGAATATTCTACCGCCGCCGCAACAAATATCAACCTGACAGGCTGGTGTGTTGCGATTGCATAGATCGCATGGCTTACCGCGGGTACATCGGTTGCACTGGCAGATAATGATTGTCGTGAGCGAACTGAAATAGCCTTTAGCGGCTAACTGTTTTCTGAGTTCGACTGGTATCATGCTGACACCTCTGGGTAAAAATCTTCTAGCATTGTCCAGTCCTTAAACATCGGGCTGTTGGTTTCGCATTGCATCAAAACACATCGGATGTTTTGGGCTTTCTTCCTTTCAAAATGCTGCCTTGAGTACACTGGGCAACGGAAGTCAAGTCGATCTTTGCGATCGCATTCTTCAACTAAAACCATGTATGTCATGCTGACACCTTCTGAGATACCTTCTGAGCTTCTTTGACCTTCGCCTTAAAAGCTTCAATGATGATGTCAGTGATTGACATTTCGAGAATCTCGCAAGCCTCAATAGTTTGCTCCTTGAGGGCGGCTGAGATCTTCGCGTTGACAGTAGTTTTTACCTTTGCAGTTCCTTGCTTCATCCGTCTATCCTGTAGTTAATAATTAGATACTAATTCATTCCCGATATATTGTCAACAAAATAAAAAAGCCGCCGATTACTCGACAGCTTTTTTTATTGTTGATGGTGATTTATACCGCAATCTCTGGAGGTTCTTCTCTCTTTTCTATCCCTTGCAGTACATCAAGGCGGCGAGAAAATTCGTGCGCCTGATCGCGATGCGACGCAGCTACTCGGTACATAAGCTCTAATCGATCGTTAAGAGTCTCGTTATCAAAAACCAGCTTTTCATAATCGCGATCGCGGATGATTCTAAATCCAAACATGGGGAACTCCTTAGATTAAATTGCAAATACGAAACAGATAGCGGCGCGAAGCGCCGCCATGAACTAGGAATTAGTTAGAGCGAACTTGCTTAGCAGCACGCAAGGAGACGATTTTAAAGTCTTTGACATAGAACCCAGATCCAGTTTTTTTGCGCCCCAAAAAGGTGATCTGATAGGGTTCGCTTGTAGAGGCATACTCAAAAGCACTAATCAAGATATCTCCACCATTCATGTAAGCATCAACGCTTCCATCGGCATTACGCTCAAGCCAAG
>Ga0209591_10005366_pt1 | contig 14328 bp, 2 predicted proteins | sample MAT01_FD_187207 | JGI IMG/M metagenome (GOLD analysis project Ga0209591, IMG submission 187207) | Freshwater microbial communities from Lake Fryxell liftoff mats and glacier meltwater in Antarctica - MAT-01 (SPAdes) (version 2) | ecosystem: Environmental > Aquatic > Freshwater > Ice > Liftoff... | reverse complement strand
GCAATATCTGGGCCATGTGGGTGGCGTAACCGATACTCTTTTTGTGGCGGGCAACCGGGCTTACATTGGTGAAGGAACGCGCCTGACCATTCTGGATATTACCAATCCAGCCCAACCCACCTTGCTCGGAAAAACCCAGCCCCTGCCCGGCATTGTGCGCGGCGTTATGGTGAACGGCAATACGGCCTATGTTGCCAATGGTGAGGCCGGCCTCCACATGATTGATGTCACCAATCCAGCGGCCCCAAGCGAACTAGGCTTCTACGCGACACCGGACGATGCCTGGGATGTCTATGTGGCGGATGGGCTGGCCTATATTGCGGGCGGCGACAGTGGCTTGCTGGTCGTCAACGTTACCAATCCCGCCCAACCGGTGGCGGTTGGCGCCTTCGACACGCCCAATACGGCGTGGAGTCTTTTTGTGGTGGACAAAACTGTCTACATTGCCGATGCCGCGGGCAGCGGTCTACGCATCATTGATGTGACCAACCCGGCCGTCCCCGCTCAGCTCGGCTTCTACGTAACGCCCGGCATCGCTCACGATGTGTTTGTCAGCGGCAATTTCGCCTATGTCGCTGACTACACCAAGGGGCTGCGTGTGATCAACATCGCTAATCCAGCCAACCCCACAGAAAGCGGTTTTTATGATACGGTAGGCTATGCCAAGGGCGTTTTTGTAAAGGACAACACGGCCTATATTGCCGACAATCACGGTGGGTTGCAATTGGTCAACGTGACCAACCCCGCCCTGCCTACGCTGATCACAATTCCGCTCGACACCCCCGGCAGTGCGGATGATCTGGTCGTGGTTGGAGATAAGGTCTATTTGGCCGATCACGGCGCTGGCTTGCAAGTGATAAACGTCGCCAACTTGAGCATCCCCACCCCGTTCGGTGCCTATCGCACGGTGGGTGATGCTACTGGCGTCTTTGTCGAAGGTGATACAGCCTACCTGACTGATGGATTGGGGCTATGGACGGTGGATATCAGTGACCCAACCCAACCAACGACCACTGGCTTCAAAGCCACCACTGGTGGATCTAGAGATGTCTCCGTTTCCGGCATCTACGGTGCAGTAGCCACTGGCGACACCGGTGTGCAGTTTATGGGTATCACCAGCCCGCCAACACTGACCGTCTACAGCACCTACAATTCCCCTGGCTTCGCTTATGCGGTCCTTGTCAGAGACGGCGGCATCAATGTCGATGACAAAGCCTATGTGGCCGACGGTGTGGCTGGGCTGCGTATTTTGAATGTTCCTACGCCAGTCAATCCGGCAGAAGTGGGCTTCTTGGATACCACAGGGACAACGCGCGATGTCTATGTGGCCGGCACGAAGGCTTATCTCGCCGATGACAACGGTGGTTTGCGTGTGGTGAATGTGAGCAACCCAGCCGCACCGGCTTTGTTAGGGTCTTACGCCACCAGCGGGGCTGCCTCGCGCGTCTTTGCCAGCGGCAACACCGCCTATATCGGCAGTTCGGCAGGTCTGCATGTGTTAGATGTAACGAACCCTGCCAACATTGCCGAACTTGGCTTCTTTGATACGACCGATTCTGTGCAAGGTTTGCATGTGGTGGGTAGCACCGCCTATGTCGCCACTTTCTCGGCTGGCGTGCGCATCGTGAATGTGACCACTCCCGCCAATTTGACCGAAGTTGGGTTTTACGACACCCCTGGCATTGGCGAAGATCTCTTTGTCGTCAATGGCCTCATTTATCTGGCCGACGGCAACAATGGCTTGGTGATTCTGCGCTACCCACCCTGTTACCGTTTGACCTTGCGCCACCAGGGCCAAGGCGCCAATCCAACCGTCAACCTACCCAACTCCAACGGTTGCCCTGTGGGTGAATATAATTTTCTCACCTCACTCAGTTTGACCGCCAGTCCAGCCCCGGCCTGGCGCGTGGTAAGTTGGGCCGGGGCCAACAACGAGAACTCGACTTCCACCAATAATGTTTTAACCATGCCGGCCGCCGATCATACCGTAACGGTAAACTACGCGCCGATCTGTTATGGGCTGACCCTGACTCACAGCGGCACCGGCAGCGACCCAGCACCAAGCCCGGCCAACTCGGACGGGTGTGCGGCCGGTCAATACGTGGCGGGGCAGACCATTACCCTCAATGCCTTGCCAGGGACAGGCAACACAGTGGGCAGTTGGAGCGGGACAACCACTGACAACAGCACCGCGCTTGCCAATACGGTCACGATGCCAGCCGCCGCGCACACAGCCGGGGTTGCCTATACCCTGGCTTGTTATAGCTTGACCCTTACCCACAGTGGCCAGGGCAGTGACCCGACCACCGCGCCGGCTAACTCGGAAGGCTGTCCAACGGCACGTTATCACTTTAATGAGGCGATTACGCTGAGCGCCACGCCGGATGCAGGCTGGCAGATTGCCGGTTGGAGCGGCGCCAGCAACAACGCCGCCACCACGCCCACCAACAGCTTGACGATGCCGCCTAATGATCACGCCGTCAGCGTCAATTACAGCGAGATTCCCACCGCTGGTCCGGGTGACACCTTCGAGGTGGATAACAGTTGCACCCGCCATCGGCCGATTGCCGCCGATGGCAGCGAAACGCAAGCGCATACATTCCATGCCCCCGCCGATGAAGATTGGGTGCGCTTCACCGTCGCCGCTGGCAGCACCTATCGCATCGAGGTGCAAGTGCCGGCGGATTCCAGCGCCGATGTCAACTTGGAAGTCTACGCCCAATGCGAAGCGCCGGCCTTTGATGATTGGCAGGAAAGCTTTAGCCCTGGTGCCCGTCTGGACGTAACCGCGCCGGCCAGCGGCCAGGTCTATGTACGGCTGACAAATCAAGACGCGGCTGTTGCCGGCGCTAATGTGGCCTATCAACTTTCCGTACGCGCCTTGTCCGGTGACACGTCTAACCGGGCGCTGATCTTGCTGGCGGGCCGGCTGCGCGGCAACGACAGTTTGCAGAAGAATATTCACAATGTGACAAATGCCGTCTATACCCTGTTCCAGCGCAACGGCTACACGGATGACAACATCCAATACCTGGCCACAGACACTAATCTGGCCGGGTTTGATGCGGCGGCGACCCGCGAAAATTTACGCAGTGCGATTACGCAATGGGCCAAAACCAAGGTGGGCAATGGCGGCGTCCTCACCCTCTATCTGATGGATCACGGTGGCGTCGAAACCTTTTACATTGATGAGTTGAGCAATCAGCGTCTCAGCCCCAGCGATCTGGATGGCTGGCTGACCGAACTGGAAGCGGCCTTGCCCAACCTCAAGATCAACATCATCATCGAAGCCTGCCAGTCGGGCAGCTTTGTTACGCCGCCGCAGAGCATCAGCAAAGCCAACCGCGTGGTAATCGCGTCCACCAACGATGTGAATGACGCCAAAGCATCCAAAGATGGCGCTTATTTCTCGGATCACTTGCTGACTTGGCTGCATCAGGGTTACAATTTGTTGGTCGCCTTCGACGAAGCCAGAGAAGTGGCCAGCACGGTTTTTGTGCTGCAACAGGCAATGATCGATGCCAATGGCAATGGCATCCCCAACGAATTGACCGACGGCGCGATCGCGGCGAGCCGCAGCTTTGCCTATGCCGGCACCTTTAGCAGTGATGACTGGCCCCCGCATATCTTTACGGTGCAATCACCAACAGCGATCAACAACTTTAGCGGCGTGATCCAGGCCGACGTGCGTGATAATCAGCAGGTGCGCCAGGTGTGGGCTGTGGTCTATCCGCCCGATTATACGCCGCCCACCACGGGCCAGGAATTGCAGCCCGAAGTTTTGCCCACCTTTTTGCTCACCCCGGTCAATAATGGTAGCCTATATGCCGGTGAATTTACTGGCTTTACCCAAACTGGTCTGTATCGCATCGTTGTGCAGGCCGAAGACGCCGATGGATTGGTGGCGCGGCCCGTCGTGATCGAGGTGAATGTGGGTAATTTGCTCTTTTTGCCAATAGTCTGGCACTAATGGGCGAAGATTAGTAAAATCTTCATTGATTAGAGTAGTATTCTTATCCCTTCGTTCTGTGTAATATGCGTTCATAGAAAACAGGTAATCAAAAAATATGCTGCCACGATTCTCCTTCTCCCAATCCCGGTTGGTCATCAGCGTGTTCCTGGGAGGCTTGCTCCTGGGTTGGATTGTTATCTTCAGCGGGCTGCCGGCGCCCTATGCCAATGCTTCGTCGCCTGCCGCGCCAGCCGATCTGCCCGACACCACCGCCGATGTTGTCCTTGACGGCTTTGACCATCCGGTGGCCGTTGCAATCGCGCCGAATGGTCGGGTTTTTCTGGCGATCTGGGGCAATGATGGCAATGTTGGCGCTTTCCGGCAAGGGTCGGTTGCCAGTTGGCCGACGTTGGCTGCTTTTAAGAGCGCCAGCGCACCTGATATTATTTTGGGGCAGGCCGGCGCCATCCAACTCAGCAATCCCGAGGCGCTGGTGGTGGACAGCCAAAACCGACTCTATGTGGCGGACACCTATAATCACCGGGTGTGGGTCTTCAATAGCGTCAGTGCCACCGGTCAGCAGCCTGATTTTGTCTTTGGCGCCAACGGTACATCAAATGCGTTGGTAAACTTGTTTAAGTTTACGCGTGGCATGGCGATTGATAGCCAAAACCATCTCTTTCTTACCGACACGTTCAACAATCGCATCCTCGTTTACAATTTGCCGATCACATCCAACGCGCCCACACCGATTGCGCAGTTTACAGGCTTTAATGGTCCGCGCACGGTGGCGGTCGATCCCGAGGACAATGTCTATATTGCGGACAGCGAAAACGCGGTAGTGAAAGTCTTTCTCCAACCGGTGACCAACAACAATTACACCACACCAGATCGCATCATCGGTGAATTGCATGCGACGAATTGTGGCGCATCGAGTGGCGCCAGCACGACGGACACCTACCTGAGCTGTCCGGTCGATCTAGCCCTAGATCAGCAAGGCGATCTTGTCGTTTCCGATACCCCAAACCATCGTATGCTAGGTTATCCGGCGGGCAGCTCCTCGGCGGTCATCGTCTATGGACAAGCTGATTTTACGAGCTCGCAACGCAATCAAGGTGGCGTGGCCAGCGCCGACACTTTGTCCGAACCGTTGGGCATCACGTTTGATGCGCAAGACAACTTGTACCTGGCCGATTTTGCCAACAACCGCGTGCTTGTATTCAACACACTGGTGGTCCCCACAGACACGCCGACGGCTACCGCCACCCCGCCCAATCCAGCTACCAGCACGCCCACCAATACACCCACCACTCCCCCAGTTGTTGCCACTGCCACCAACACCCCCACGGCGACAGCAACGCAGCCACCCAGCACTACCGGTGATATTTATGAAGCTGACAACGCCTGCGCCCAGGCCAAGACAATTGTCACCGATGGCAGTGTGCAGTTGCGCACCTTTCATGCCGCCGGTGATGCTGATTGGGTGCGCTTTGAGGCCATTAAAGATGCCCGCTATCTGATCGAGGTGCAGGTCCCCGCTGGCTCACCAGCAGACAGCGCACTAGAGCTCTACCCTGGCTGCGATGCTGCTTTATCTGAACAGCAAGACTACGCCTTTGCGCCGGGCGTGCGCCTGGAACTGGCCGCACGCCCGGCGACAGGGAGTCTTTTTCTAAAGCTGGCTGATCACGATCCAGTGCGCGGTGGGGCAGACGTGCGCTACGAATTGTCGGTGCGCCAACTAAAAGCCACCACGGCTTCGGGTGCGCTGATCGTGGTGGCAGGCAGTTTGCGGGCGAACGATCCAATCCAGCCGAACATTTATTATGTAACAGATGCGGTGCACCGGCTCTTTATCAACCAAGGCTACAGCGATGATCGCATTCAATACCTGGCGCCAGACACCAACCGTGTCAACGTCGATGCGGCCGCGACTGTGGCCAACTTACAAAGCGCAATTACCAACTGGGCGGCCAGCCGGTTAGGCGCCGATGGGGTGCTGACGATCTATTTGATGGATCATGGCGATAAAGAGGTAATTTACCTGAACAAGGGGCAAAACGAAATTGCCACTTCAACGCAGATCGATGGATGGCTGACGCAACTGGAAAGCAGCCTGCCGGGGGTGAAGATCAATATTATGATTGAAGCCTGCTACTCGGGCAGCTTTGTCAGCCTGCCCAACAGTTTGAGCAAGGCGGGCCGTTTGGTGATGACATCGACAAATGACAGCAAGCTGGCGTGGGCTTCGCCGCAGGGCGCGCACTTCTCCGACCATCTGATCGAAGCGTTGGGGCGTAAATCCAGCCTCTACACGAGCTTTCAGCGCGCGCAAATCGCGGCCCAAACCTTCCATGCCGAACAGACGGCCTGGTTGGATGGCAATGGCAACAGCATCCCCAACGAGGCCGATGATTATGCGATTGCCGCCCAGCGCGGTTTCGATATTGCCGGTACGCTGAGTGACGATGTCTGGCCACCCTTTATCGCCGAGGCGGCTGGCCCCACGACAATCGCCGATGGGCAAGGGTTGCTGCGGGCGGTGGTGAGCGACGACAAAGGTGTGAAGCATGTCTGGGCTGCGATCTACCCACCCAACTACACCACGCCTAGCGACGGCGATGCGCTGGTGCGCGACGAAGATAATCTGGCGATTGCTCGCATCAAATTGGAACGACGCAGTGATGGCGACTACACTGGCTTATACACTGGTTTTCAACAAGCTGGCGCCTACCGTATCGTGATTTATGCCGAAGATGATGATGGCCTTACTGCCCAACCCGTGGTACTAGAAGTAAAGAGTGGTGGCCAGATCTTCCTGCCCCTTGTCACCCGTTAGACAAACAGCAAGCAAATTGTAAACAAAGAAAAACCCGATGCAATGAAATAAATCTTCATTGCATCGGGTTTTTCTTGTGTAAAACTTAAAAAAACGCCGTTTTAGCACACTCATCAGGTGTTTTGTCGTTCCCAATTTATATCCATATAATGGTTAGCTTAACGAGATTTCGTTAAGTTACCAAATTTTCTATTGCGGCTTGACCAAAATAGTGTGGTTTAGAGCGGGCAGGTTTGTAAAATCGGCCAGATCTGATGGCAATCCTTTCTGATGGGAGTCTATTCATGGCACAACGCTGTTTCACTAAAAGAAATCTGTTACTGCTCTGTCTGCTTGGTTTCGTCTTGCTGCTGCCCGGTGCGACAGTGCAACACGCCTACGCCGAAACCTTCGACGCCCCTGCTGTGCGCTACGATGTGCTTACCCATGCGATCTATATTGGGAGCGATGCAGGTTTGCCCGTGGCCAGCCAGGCAATCAGCGTGCCGGATCTGGCGGCCACATTAGTCGGCCAAGGGGTTCCGGACCTAGTCGTTGATCAGGGCGCCGGCGCCTGGTTGATCAAAGCCAACGTCGTCATTAGCCCAACGGCACGGCTGGAAGCCACCAACGCCACGATCACCGAGCTTCGCTTGGACAGCCCACCGATGAACGCCTATAAGATCACGGCCAAGCGGGGTGGTCATTTGCTGATCAGCGGCATCAAGCTGGTAGCCTGGGAAAATGGCGCGCTGGATCAAGAGTATGCCAACCAACGCAGCTATCTGCTCGCCTTGGAGGGTGGGCGGATGGACATTATCAACAGTGAAGTCGCCTACCTGGGCTGGGCAGATGGTGAACCAAGTGGCCTCTCCTGGCGCAAACGGCTAGTCTTTGCAGATCCGCTTACTGGCGCCACAGGTGGCATTTTTGACAGCGATATCCATCATAACTACTTTGGCATGTACTCCTATGAAGCCTACAAAGTCGATATTTTGCGCAGCGAAGTCCACGACAACCTTTCCTACGGCATCGACCCGCATGATTACTCACAGGACTTTGAAGTAGCCTTCAACAAAGTCTACAACAACGGCAAGCACGGCATCATCTTTTCACGCGGCTGTATCAACAATAGCATCCACCATAACGAGGTCTACGACAATCTCCAGCACGGCATCATGATGGACCGCGGCAGCAACGATAATCATATCTACGCCAACACCGTCTATCGTAATCAGGATGGCATTGCTATTTTCCAGTCGAGCAACAATCTGATCGAGGATAACGATTTGTATGATAACCTGCGCGGAGTGCGCATCAACGCGACCTTCGACCTGGATGATCGTTTTGATGGCATCTCGACTAACAACCAGGTGATCAACAATCGCATCGAAGACAACAGCCAACAAGGTCTCTATCTCTATGCGCGTGCCGACCGTAACATCATTGCCGACAACCAGATTCTGCGCAGCGGCACGAACGGCATCTACATCAAATCGGGCGGCAATGTTATCCAAAATAACCAGATCATCAGCGGCAGCATTGGCATCAACATTGCGGGCGGCGAGTACTTGAGTGACCCACCCCAGGCACTGCCAGCGCTCGACCCACCCGGCGACAACAACATCATCATCAGCACCACCATCGCCCTGAACAGTGATGCGGGTATTCGTATCTCTGGTGGTAAGAACAACCGCATCGGTCCGGCCAACGCCGGCGAGATTGCTAACCTGATCGAGGGTAATGGCACCGATGGCATCGTGATCAATGCCGCCAACAACGGCGCAACGGCGGTTGGCAACCAAGTGCTGAAAAATACGATTCGCAACAATGGCCGGCATGGCATCTGGATCAAAGCGGCCAGCAGCGTCCAGAACCGACTCAGCCAAAACAGTATTACCGGCAATGGTCAATATGGCATTCGGCTGGATGCGGGTGTTCAGCAGGGCATTCAACCGCCCGTGATCAGCGCGATTCAAGACAATGGCGATATGAGCGGTACGGCATTGCCAGGCGCAACGGTGGAAATCTATAGCGATCCGGCGGGCGAAGGCCAAACGTGGCATGGCACAGCGGTCGCCAACGGCAGCGGCCAGTGGACTTTTACACTACCGCCCGCGACCAACGCGGCGTTGGTCACCGCTCTCACTACTGATACGAATGGCAACACTTCCCAATTTACCGGTTCCACTTTGGGCGCAGTCTATGTCTTCGAACCCGACCGCGGACGGATCCGGGTGTCGGGCAGTGGGGCCGAAGTGACGCTGACCAGTATTAAGGCTGGATTGGGTAACGCTGCACTCTTACAGGATGTAGGTAATGGCGTCTGGCAACTAAATGCCAGTCTGTTCATCGACACGGGCGTGACGCTCAACCTGGGTACGCAGAGCGGGTCGAGCGAATTGCGCCTGCGCAGCGAAGCGGTGGTGCAGGCGGCGGGCGTCACCGCTGTGCGCGCCGTAACGGAGCCGGACGGTCAGCAGCGCATGCTGGCGATTGACTACAGCAGCTTTGTTTCCCTGACCACCTACAGCGGTGTGATCAACATGGATAACCTCAAGGTGACCTCCTGGGATCCAGCGGCCAATGGTGGCGTCGGTGGTGTGGACACGGATTACACAAATGGGCGCGCCTACATCTTGGCCAAGTACGATGCCGCGCTCAACATCCGCAATTCAGAACTGGCATATCTGGGCTCAGGCGACGGTGAAAGCTACGGGGTTTCCTGGCGCGATGTGAATGCAACCGCCACCCCCAATGTGTTGCGCAGCCGGGTGACGGGCGAGGTACTCAACAGCAAGTTCCACCATCTGTACTACGGCATCTACACCTACCAGGCCAGCAACATGGTCTTCCGCGGCAATCAGTTCTATCAGAACATTCGCTATGGCTTTGACCCGCACGACTACACCCACGATGTGCTGGTTGAGGACAACATCGCCTACGAAAATGGTGCGCACGGCTTCATCATCTCGCGCGGCTGCAACAACTTCATCATCCGTAACAACAAGTCCTATAACAACTTTGATAATAGTCCGACCAGCCAAGCGCATGGCTTTATGCTAGACCCCGGCTCCCCTAATTCGGAAGATCCGCAGGCGGCTTCGTATGATAACATCTTGGAGAACAACGAGGCGTATGGCAACGAGGGCTACGGGATACGCATTCTGGGATCGATCAACAACCAGATTCTGGGCAACAACTTTCACCACAATCAACAAGGTATTGTGGTCGATGTGAACAGCCCGGATAACCTGATCAGCAACAACACGCTCAACCAGAATACATTGTATGGCCTGTACGTGCGCGAAACGGCCGACCGCACCACCGTGACCAACAACACAGTCACAGGCAATGGCAACCACGGCATCTACGTCCGTTCGAACACCAATCTGATCAGCGGCAATATGGCCAATAGTAATACGAACGCTGGTATCGCCCTCTTGTTGATTGGGGCGCCGCTGTTGGCCGATAATCAGATTCTTTCCAACACGGTGGCGGGCAACACGGTCAATGGCCTAGACTTGCGTGGGGCCACGCGCACCTTGGTCCAGGGCAATGTGATCGAAACCAACAAGGCGGCGGGCGTCTATATCGCCAGTGCATCCAACCCAAACTCGCTGGTGCGCAACATCATCCGTAGCAATCAGGGTTCTGGGATTCTGGCCAGTGGCAACCTGACGCTGGCCAACACCTGGTCCGAAAATGAGATTTATGACAATCTGCCCGCCGGCATCTTCCTGACCAATGGTGCAAACGCAAATCTGGCCGCGCCGCAATTGCGCAGCCTGGTGAACAACATAGTCTCTGGTCAGGCCAGCCCTGGCGTGACGGTCGAACTCTTTGCCGATAATGGCGTCCAAGGCCGTTTCTTCCTCGGGCGCACCACCGCCGCAGCCGATGGCACTTTTGCCTTCGCCTTGTCGGGTGTTTACCTAGCGCCGAATCTGACTGCGTTGAGCATCGATGCGCAGGGCAATGCCTCCGGTTTTAGCGCCGCGCTGAACAATCCAAATGTTCCAACGCCCACCGTAACGCCAACGGCAACCGAGACGCCAACAGCGACCCAGACGCCAACAGCGACACCAACAGCGACACCAACAGCGACACCAACAGCGACACCAACGCCGACCGCGACGCCGACTGTGCCAGCAGGCGCGACCCCGACGTCCACGGTTACTGCGACGCCGACAGCTACAGGTGAATCACCCCTTCCGATTGATCCAGTGAGTACAATTTTCTTGCCGCTGGTGAGTCGATAACGGGAACAGACGCTGCCGTTTTTAATGCAGTAACTTGATTGCAGCATCAACGTTAGCCCTATACTGGAAAAATAAGCGGACAGATCAACAGACAGGTTGCAACCCGTCTGTTGATCTGTCCGCTTTAGTAATATGATATTTTCGTAATTAGAGTTACAATTATCGAACTGTATGCCCTATCTCTGGAGGAGTGTCCCATGCGTATGCCCCGTGTTGCCTGGCTCCTGCTATGCTTTGCCTTGCTCAATCTGCGCGCGGCCACGAGCCAGGCCGAGCAAGCGCAGATTATCACGCCAACCGATTGGCGTGACACCGTCAATAATGTCGTCACGGCCGACGACCAACAAGGCGCAACTTGCACCGCCTCTGCCAACGACGAAGCATCACTCGCGCTGGCGATCAACTGTGTCAATACGGCCGGTCTTGGCACACACACGATCACGTTGGTGAGTGACATTTCGCTTACTCAACCGACCGCGTTGCTGACTAACCCGCTCGCGACCCAAGTTGTGATCGAAGGCAATGGGCACACGATCGATGCCAACGGCCATGGTCGCGTCTTGACAATCGAGTTAATCCAAAATCTGACTCTGCGTAACCTCACCCTTATGGGCGGAGATGCCACCCTCGACACGCAATCTACCGATGGCGGTGGTTTGTCGCTGGTATGTGGCAACGATCTTGATTGTAATTGGACCCTATTGAACACCATCGTGCGCAACAATCGAGCGAACTCGGGCGGTGGCATCCGTTATCGCTGCGATTATCACGGTGGGGGCGCGCTGGTTGTGCAGAATTCTGTGATCCGCAACAACCAAGCTGCCAGCGAAGGCGGTGGAATTTTTTATAGTTCTGACGAAGAGAGCAGGGCCTGTTCCGTGACCGTGCGTAACACGCTACTCGAAGACAATCGGGCAGTAGAGGGTGGCGCCATGCGCATCTTACGTCCGCGCGTGACGATTATCGATTCGATCATTCGCAACAATGTTGCCACCCAAAATGGGGGCGGGATCCTAGCCCGGATCAGTGATGGTTATATCGATATGACCATAATCAACAGTACGATCAGCGGCAACCAAGCTTGGGTAAGTGGCGGTGGGTTGTACCTTAGCTCCCCCAACCAGGGTGGAGACATCAAGCTGGTTAACAGTACGGTCAGCAACAACAGCGCAAGCAGTGGCACAGGTGGCGGGATCTACTCATTATATGATAACGGCAGTGGATTGACCATTACCTTGCTCAATAGCACAATGACGAAAAATAGTGCCACCAACCAAGGGGCGGGTGTGCAAATCTTTGATCGAGGGGATACGCCCTCATATAGCTCCAGCGTGCTCAAACTTACCAACAGCATCATTGCCGATAATGGAGCCAGCGATTGCGCAAAAGCGGCAACTGGGGGAGCCGTCTTTACTGGGCAACCAGTGACTTCTGACGGGCACAACCTGGATGGGGACGGCACCTGTCTGCCGGCAGGTGTGCGCCAGCCAAGCGATATCCCCAACGGCCAGGTCAATCTGGGAGCACTGGCAGACAATGGTGGCCCCACCTTAACCCATATCCTGCTCGTTGGCAGCGCCGCCCTCGATGCTGGCGATGATGGTGTCTGTGCTGCGGCGCCGGTCAGTGGTGTCGATCAGCGCGGGGTGCAGCGACCGCAAAATGGTCAATGCGATATTGGTGCTGTGGAAGTCCTCCCAAATACGCCAACGCCCACGTCTACACCAATGCCTACGTCTACACCAACGTCTACACCCACACCAACGTTTACACCAACGTCTACGTCTACGCCAACGGCTACATCTACACCCACACCAACATCTACACCCACGCCCACAGCGACATCCACTGCAATGCCCACGGCGACGCCGACGAGCACGTCCGTGGCAACGGCTACTCAAGTGCCAAGCGGTGTGGGTGATACCTATGAAATGGACAACAGCTGTACCCAGGCCGCGCTGATTGCCACCGATGCCAGCCTCCAAACACGCACCTTTCATCAGTCAGCAGATGCCGATTGGGTGCGCTTTGCCGTCAGCGCGGGCGTGATTTATCGCATTGAGGTCAACGTACCCGCTGCGTCACGCGCCGACGTTGATCTGGAAGTCTATCCCAACTGCGAAAGTGTACCATCGGAAAAATGGGTTGCTTCCTTCACCCCTGGTGTGCGGCTCGATTTTACCGCACCCGCCGACGGTTCGCTCTACCTGCGGTTGGCGAACTATGACGCAACGGTGGTGGGCAACGATGTCAATTACCAGCTTGCTGTCTATCCACTCGTGGCAACATCGTCGAACCGGGCGTTGATTATTCTCGCGGGCCGCTTGCGTGGCACGGATCGGCTGCAATCGAATATCCATACTGTTACCGAGGCGGTCTATCGGCTTTTTCAGCGCAATGGCTATGCGGATGATCATATTCAATATCTGGCTACCGACTCCCGTCTCGCCGGTTATGATGCCGCAGCGAGCAAAGCCAGCCTCAAAGCGGCGATTACGCAGTGGGCGGCACAAACATTGCAAGCCAACGGCGTGTTAACGCTTTACCTGATTGACCACGGCAGCCCCGACGTTTTTTATATTGACGATGTGAGCGGTCAACGCCTGTCACCGGCTGAACTGGATGAGTGGCTGACGCAATTAGAAGCCGCGCTCCCCAGCATCAAGATCAATGTTATTATCGAAGCCTGCCAATCAGGCAGCTTTATCACCAAACCGCAAAGCATCAGCCGGCCTGGGCGGGTGGTGATCACCTCCACCAATGACCAATCCGATGCCAAGGCTTCGCGTAACGGTGCCTATTTTTCCGACCATCTGATCACCTGGCTGCATCAAGGCTACAACCTCTCGGCTAGTTTTCTAGAGGCAAGCACCGTGGCGAAGCGAATTTTCTCGCTCCAAGATGCTTGGCTCGATGCCAATGGCAACGCGATCGCCAACGAGTTTGAAGACGCCGTACTCTCTGCTCAACGCAGCTTTGCCTACGAGGGCACGTTGGGTGGTGACGACTGGCCGCCCCATATCTTCTCGGCAAAAGGGCCCACGACGATTACGAACTACAGCGGTGTGATCCAGGCCGATGTGCGGGACAATGTTAAGCTGCGCAGCGTATGGGCGGTCGTCTATCCACCCAGCTACACACCGCCAGCCACTGGCCAGGAACTTCAGCCAGAAACCCTACCTACGTTTCTGCTCTCTTCGGTTGCCAACGGCGATTTCTACGCCGGTGAATATCCTGGCTTTACGCAACCAGGTGTCTATCGCATTATCATTCAAGCCGAGGATAATGATGGTTTG
>Ga0209591_10005363_pt1 | contig 14332 bp, 14 predicted proteins | sample MAT01_FD_187207 | JGI IMG/M metagenome (GOLD analysis project Ga0209591, IMG submission 187207) | Freshwater microbial communities from Lake Fryxell liftoff mats and glacier meltwater in Antarctica - MAT-01 (SPAdes) (version 2) | ecosystem: Environmental > Aquatic > Freshwater > Ice > Liftoff... | reverse complement strand
GCTATTACTTAGCGCAGGCACGGCGTGCAGGAGCGAGCACGAAGCCAACCCGCCCGCGTGCAGAATTGTGCATGAACGGGCATATCCTAGCAGAGGACAGCCCAGCGTTAGTGTGCAAGTCGAGCCATCCGGCATTAGGCTGCTGCGGGAACCGACAGTTATGTGATCGGGGCCGTCTAGGAAGATTGGCGCTTGACCGATTTCTGGAAACGGTCGTATTATTTGGGTTTGCCGTGACTCGGCAAGAACTAGAAGGGTACTGACAACGATGCGAACGTATGTGGCGACACCCGCAACGGTGACGCGCCGCTGGCACGTGATCGACGCCGAGGGTAAAGTTCTCGGGCGAATCGCCACCGCCGCGGCCAAGATGCTCCAGGGTAAGCACAAGGCGACCTACACGCCGTTTCTCGATACCGGCGATCACGTCGTGATCGTGAACGCCGCGAAGGTCAAGCTGACCGGCCGCAAGGAAGATCAGAAAATCTACCGCCACCATTCAGGCTACGAGGGCGGCTTGCGCGAGGAACGCGCCAAGATCGTGCGTGCCCGTCAGCCCGCGCGCCTGGTGGAAGAAGCGGTGCGTGGCATGCTGCCGAAGTCGATTCTCGGCGATGCGATGTACGGAAAACTCAAGGTCTACGCCGGCGCCACGCATCCGCATGCGGCACAGCAGCCGGTTTCGTTCGAGGTGTCATAAGTTGGCTGCAGCAATCGAGTACTACGCCACCGGACGGCGCAAGACGTCCACGGCCCGTGTCTTCCTGCGTCCCGGTTCGGGAACCATCACGGTGAACCGCCGCGAGTTCGCTGAGTTCTTCCCCACCGAGTCCCTCCGCATCGCCGTCAAGACGCCGTTCAATCTCACCGAAACCGGTGAGAAGTTCGACGTGCTGTGCACGGTGGCCGGCGGCGGCGTGGCCGGGCAGGCCGGCGCCATTCGTCTGGGCATCGCCCGGGCGCTGTGCGCGTTCGACCTCGAACTGCGCGGCAAGTTGAAGAAGGATGGGCTCCTGACGCGTGATTCGCGCGCCAAGGAACGCAAGAAGTACGGTCTGGCCGGAGCCCGCAAGCGGTTCCAGTTCAGCAAGCGGTAACGCCGATGGATGGAGGACGCTTGGCCCCACTCGCGATGAAGGACCTGCTCGAGGCAGGTGTGCATTTTGGTCACCAGACGAAGCGCTGGAACCCGAAGATGAAGCCCTACATCTTCGGCGAACGCAGCGGCATCTACATTCTGGACCTCGGCAAGACCGTCAAGCTGTTCCGGGCGGCGGAAGACTACGTGCGTCAGCTCGTGGCCGACGACAAGACGATCCTGTTCGTGGGCACGAAGCGTCAGGCCCAGGATGTGGTCGCCACCGAAGCCGCCCGTTGCGGGATGTACTACATCAACGAACGCTGGCTCGGCGGCCTGCTAACCAACTTCTCCACCATTCAGCGCAGCATCACCCGCCTTCGCGATCTCGAAGCCATGGCCACCGACGGCCGCTACGAGGTCATGCCGAAGAAGGAGATTGCCAAGGCTGACAAGGAGAAGCGGAAGCTGCAGAAGAACCTCGACGGCATCCGCAACATGGCGCGGCTGCCCGATGCGCTCTTCGTGGTCGACACCCGCAAGGAAAAGATTGCCGTCGATGAGGCGCGCAAGCTGAAGATCCCGGTCATCGGGATCGTCGACACCAACTGCGATCCCGACGAAGTCGACTTCGTGATTCCCGGCAACGACGACGCGCTGCGTTCGATCAAGCTGTTTGCCACCCGCGTCGCTGACGTGGTGCTCGACGGCCAGGCTGAGCGCGAATCGCGGCGCGCCGAACAGGTCGCCGCGCAGGCCGAACAGGCCGCCGCCGACGAGGCGTCGCGCACGGTGCGTCCCGCGGCCATTCGCCGTCCGCAGCGCGCCGAAGCGCCCGCCGCAGCGCCGACTCCGATCCCCGCGCCGACGGTCTGACCGCGCCGCGTTCAGCGCATCCGCCGGCCGCGAGGGGAACTCCGGCCGGCTTTTCCTTGTACCGCGCCGCAGGCCGGCGCGCAGGCAACACGACGCCCGCAGGGCGTCCCGATGGAGACGACATGGCAATCACGGCAGAAATGGTGAAGCAGCTACGCGACAAGACCGGCGCGGGCATGATGGACTGCAAGGCCGCCCTGACCGAAGCCGGTGGCGACGCCGAGAAGGCGCTCGAGATCCTGCGCAAGAAGGGCCAGGCCACGGCGGCCAAGCGCGCCGGCCGCGCCACGAAAGAGGGCGTCATCGGTCACTACATCCACATGGGCGGCAAGGTCGGCGTGCTCGTGGAGGTGAACTGCGAGACTGACTTCGTCGCGCGCACCGACGACTTCCAGGCCCTCGCCAAAGAGATCGCGATGCACGTAGCCGCGGCCGACCCGCGTTTCGTGGGCCGCGAGCAGGTGCCAGGCGCCGAACTCGAGAAGGAAAAGGACATCTACCGCGGCCAGTTCGCCGGATCGGGCAAGCCCGAAGCGGTCATCGACAAGATCGTCGAAGGCAAGCTGGGCAGCTTCTACAGCCAGATCTGCCTGCTCGAACAGCCGTCGGTGCGCGACCCCGACGTGACCATCCAGCAGATGCTGCAGGCGGCCACCGCCAAGACCGGCGAGAACATCACCGTGTCGCGGTTCGTACGCTTCAAGCTGGGCGAAACCATCGAATAGACCATGACCGCGCGGCGCCCCATCCGGAGCCGCGCGCGTCTGGCCTATAATCCCCGGGCGAGATGACGTTGCCGAAATCCCCTTCCGCTCCGACCGCCATGCATTACACCCGCGTGCTGCTCAAGCTGTCCGGCGAGGCGCTCATGGGCGAGAGCCAATACGGCATCGACCCCGACGTGGCCACCCGCATCGCCGGTGAAGTGGCCGACATCCAGTCGGCGGGGGTGCAGACCGCCATCGTCATCGGCGGCGGCAATATCTTCCGCGGCGTCGCGGCCAGCGCCAAGGGCATGGACCGCTCTACCGCCGACTACATGGGCATGCTGGCCACGGTGATGAACGCGCTCGCCCTGCAAGATGCGCTCGAACACAAGGGCGTGGCCACCCGCGTGCTGTCGGCGATTGAGATGCGGGCGGTCGCCGAGCCGTTCATCCGCCGCCGCGCCATCCGGCACCTCGACAAGGGCCGCGTCGTGGTGTTTGCCGCCGGCACCGGCAATCCCTACTTCACAACCGATACGGCGGCCGCGCTGCGCGCCATGGAAGTGAAGGCCGAGGTCATCCTGAAGGCCACCAAGGTCGACGGCATCTACACGGCCGACCCGGCGAAAGACCCGACCGCCACGCGCTACGAGCGCATCTCGTATCTGCAGGTCTTGCAGGACCGGCTGCAAGTCATGGACGCCACCGCCATTTCCCTGTGCATGGACAACAAGCTGCCCATCGTGGTCTTCAACCTCCGCACGCCCGGCAACGTCCGGCGCGTCGTGGCGGGCGAACCAGTGGGCACGACCGTCACGAGCTAGCCTGCGAGATCCCATGGACGTCAACGACCTCAAGGAACTCTACGCCGACGCCAGAACGCGGATGGACGGTCAGATCGAACACGTGCGCCGCGAGATGGCCGGCGTACGCACCGGACGCGCCAGCACGGGACTGCTCGAGAACATCATCGTCGAGGTCTACGGCACGAAGATGCCGCTCAACCAGGTGGCGACGCTGTCGATTCCCGAGTCCTCGCTGATCCTCGCGCAGCCCTTCGACCCGGGCACCATCGCGAGCCTCGAGAAGGCCATTCGCATGTCGGGCCTCGGCCTCAATCCCGCCAGCGACGGCAAGGTCATTCGCGTCCCGATTCCCTCCCTCACCGAAGAGCGTCGCAAGGAGCTCTCGAAACACGTGCACAAGGCCGCCGAAGAAGGCCGCAACCATGTGCGCACGGTGCGCCGCGACGCCAACGACCGTCTGAAGAAGATGCTCAAGGACAGCATGGTCTCGGAGGACGACGAGAAGCGCGGCCTCGATGAGGTGCAGAAGATCACCGATGCCGCCATCCATGGCATCGACGAGTTGCAGAAGAAGAAAGACGAAGACCTGCTCGGCAGGTAGCGCGACTCCCACCAGAGAGCCAGGGGCCAACGGACATGTTCTTCTCGCATCTCGAGTGCAGTGTTCCGTGCGGCGCCGGTCCTTTCAACGCCCACGACCGGCACCACCTCTGCCCATCGTGCGGCATGCCGCTGTTCGCCCGCTACGACCTCGCGCGGGCCCGGTCGTGGTCGCGCGACAGCCTCGTCGGCCGCGTGCCCACGATGTGGCGCTATCGCGAGATGATGCCGCTATTCACCGGCGAGTCGCCCATCACGCTCGGTGAAGGCTTCACCCCGTTGCTACGCACCTGCCGGCTCGGCGGCGAGATCGGGCTCGATCGCCTGTTCATCAAGGACGAATCGCTCAACCCCACGAATTCGTTCAAGGCCCGCGGCCAGTCTGCAGCGATGACGCGCGCCTTGGCGCTCGGCGTCAACACCATCACTCTCCCGACGGCCGGCAACGCGGGCAATGCCGCGGCCGCCTACGCCGCGGCGGCAGGGATGCGGTGTGAAGTGTTCATGCCTCGCGACGCCAAGCAGCCGTTCATCGATGAATGCCTCCTCTACGGCGCCAACGTCACGCTCGTCGATGGTCTCATCACCGACGCAGGCAGGATGGCGGGAGAGAAGGCGCGCGAACTCGATTGGTACGACGTCTCCACGTTGAAAGAGCCCTACCGTGCCGAAGGCAAGAAGACCATGGGCTACGAGCTCGCTGAGCAGTTCGCCTGGGAGCTGCCCGACTGGATTGTCTATCCGACCGGCGGTGGCACCGGTATGGTCGGCATGTGGAAGGCCTTTGCCGAGATGGAGGCCATCGGCTGGATCGGCCCCAAGCGGCCGAAGATGGTGACGGTGCAACCGACCGGATGCGCGCCCATCGTGCGCGCCTTCGAGCAGGGCACCGAGAGAGCGGCGCTCTGGGAACACCCGGACACCGAGGCCCACGGATTGCGAGTGCCCAAGGCCATCGGCGATTTCCTGGTACTGCGGGCGATTCGCGAGAGCGGCGGCACGGCGCTGGCCGTTACCGACCGGCAGATGGTCGACGACATGTTGCTCATCGGGCGTCTCGAAGGCATCTCCGCCGCGCCAGAGGGAGCCGCAGCCCTGTCGGCCGCCAGACTCCTGCTTGCCTCCGGTGCGATGCAACGCCACGAGTCGGTCGTGCTCTTCAATACCGGCGGCGCGCTCAAATACCTCGACCTGCTCCGCACGGTCAAGTAGCCTCGCCTCAGGTCGAGCGGCGCCGCTCAGTCGCCGAGCGACACGCTGAGCGATCGCGCCGTGGCGAGCAGATCGTAGTCGAGCGGTACGGTCTTGCAACGGCCGACGACATCCGACAACGGAATGTGCATGATGTCGGGCGGGTTGCTCGCGACCATGCGGCCGAACACGCCCCGGCGCACGAGTTCCACGGCCTTGGCGCCGAAACGCGTGGCCAGCACTTTGTCGAAGGGCGTCGGCGACCCGCCGCGCTGCAGGTGCCCGAGCACGACGTAGCGGCTCTCCTTCCCGGTCATGTCCTGGAGCGCGTCGGCCACTTGTGCCCCCACACCGCCGAGCCGTTCCACCACACCCGGCCGCGCGGCTGACTTGACCGTGTGCGTGCCACCGACCGGCTTGGCGCCTTCAGCCACCACGACGATGCTGAAGCGCGCGCCCCACTGGTCGCGCTCGCGGATGCGGGCGGCCACCTTCTCGAGGTCGTAGGCGATCTCCGGAATCAGAATCACGTCGGCGCCGCCGGCGATGCCGGCATGCAGCGCAATCCACCCGGCGTAGCGGCCCATCACCTCCACGACCATGACGCGCTTGTGCGCCTCGGCGGTGGTGTGCAGGCGGTCGATGGCGTCGGAGGCAAACGACACGGCGGTGTCGAAGCCGAAGCAGCTCGTGGTGCCAACGATGTCGTTGTCGATCGTCTTGGGCACGCCAACGACTGGAATGCCCTTCAAGTAGAACTGATGCGCGATGGCGAGAGTGCCGTCGCCGCCGATCACGATCAAGGCATCGAGGCCCATCTGCGCAAACGTCTCGACGACGCGGTCGGAGTAGTCGGCCTTGCCGTCTGCCGTCGGGTACTCGAAGGGATTGCCGCGGTTGGTCGTGCCGAGAATGGTGCCGCCGAGCCGCAGGATGCCGGTGACGTCGTGCGGCGTCAGCGGGCGCGAGCGCGTGGGGTCGAGCAGACCGTCGAAGCTGTCTTCGAGGCCGATCACCTCCATGCCGGCATTGCAGCCCGCCTTCACCACTGCGCGAATGACCGCATTCAGGCCAGGGGCATCCCCGCCGCCGGTGAGCACGCCGATCTTGCGATTTTCAGGATACATGCGCCACTGAGTATAGCGGCCCGGCGCGACGGGCGCTTGAGTGCGGGGCTGTCCTCCCGCGATTGCCCGTCGCGCCGCGGCCCAGAAGGCTAGCGCGCCGTGGCGAGGTCGAACAGGCGCGCCCCGTCGAGGCCCTGGGGCAGGGGGATCTGCTTGAAGCGCTGGCTGAGGAGCGCGGCCACGTCGGGCTTCCCCGCCACCAGGTCGTCCCAATCGGCCGTCGCGAAATAGCGGGCGTCGTGGCGGGCGCGCAGGAACTCGACCTCCGGCGCCGTGACCGATCGCACGTCGAAGCTCCACCCCTGCCGGTGCGCGAAGTAGAGCAGCATGGGGGAGTTGGCCCCGCCGTCGATGTACTCCACCGTTACGATGAGGCCGCCAGGGTCGGTGGCGCCGCGCACCGCTTCGCCCGCGCGCACGTAGCGCTGCTGCAGATTATCCATGCGGTAGAGGTGCGTCTGCGCCCCCGACGCGCGCATGCCCTGCACCGCCACGAGCACCCCGATGAGCGCCAGCGCCGGCGGGCCCACCAGGTGAGGCATCCGGTGACGCTGCCACTCGGGATCGAAGAGCGGCGCGGCGGCCACGCCGAAGTACAGGATCAGCGGCGGGAGGAGCGGCAGTTGGTGGAACTCGTGCCAGTACTGTCCCTCAATCGCCACGAGGAACAGCGCGAGCGCGCCCAGGGTCCACAAGTCCACCGCCGCCCGCGCAGCGTGACGGCGCGCCTGCCAGAAGCCAAGCAGTGCGCCGGCCGCGCCCAGCGTCGTGAGATGCAGCATCCAGAAGCGGTCGAGGAACTGCAGCCAGGCCTCGCCCGACAGCAAGCGCGCGCGTGTGGCCCAGTGCGACACCGATACGAACGTCACGCCGGGGGCCACGTCGACCGGATACGTGCCCGACGGCCGGAACACGGCCTGCGTCAAGCCGGTCTCGAGAAAGATCCGATCGGCGTGCCAGTACCACGCCGCGGTCAGCGCGACGGCGGCGGTGAGACAGGTCCACGCCGTGCGGTCCGTCAGCACGCCCCAGCGTCGATGCCGCCAGCCCACACCGGCGATCGGGGCCAGCACCAGGATCGCCGGCAGCTTCACGAGCGGGGCCAGTGCGGCGAGCGCGCCCGCCACCACCGCACGCCGCCACGTCGGCCGCTCGAAGTAGGCGTCCCACGCCCACACCGCCGCCACCATGAAGGTGAGCATCGGCGTGTCCGACAGAAAGCTGCGTCCGAAAAAGGTCACACTCGGCGACACCGCCATGAGGGACGCGGCCGCCAGTCCCGCGGCACGACCGAACAGGCGCGCACCCAGCCCGTACATGCACGCCACGCCGGCGACCGAGAACACCGCGGCAACCAGCCGCGCCACCACGTGCGACTCGCTGGTCAGCCGCCACAGCGCGCCAGTGATCCATTGGAGCAGGGGGAACTCCATCCCGACCACGCCGTCGACTCCGCCCCACGACACCCGGGGGTGAAGCAGATCGAGCGAGCCCTCGGCGAAATGACGGGCGATGTCGGCGTTGGTGACCTGGCGCCAGCTGTGGCCATCGATCAGCGGCACGTCGAGGTGCCAGAGGCGAAAGGCCACGGCCGTCAGCAGCACGCCGAGCAGCGGCAGGTCGAGGGCCCAGACGGGTCGGGAGCGTCGATCCATGAAGACTCGGGATCGTAGCGCACCCAGCCGGCGGCGTTGCAGGCTGTAACAATTTCGTCATGGTCGTCTCAATCCACGACACCTCGGTTTGTGCCTCCGCCGAAATATTGGCGCCTTATCGTTGCCGGACTGAGCGCGCGCCTGTGGCACAGCCTTCGCATCGTTTTGGTCGATACGTGTCGTGAGGATTTCCATGAACCGCACCAGAGCCCAGGTTGCCACGCTGCTTCTCGCCGTCCTTGTCCTGCCCGCGCTCAGCGCCGCGCAGACCCCCGCAGCACCCGTGCTCCAAGTGACCGTGACTGGTCAATCGGTGGCCGGCAGCTGGAACGCCGTGGCCGGTGCCACCGGCTACCGCATGGAAGTGGGTCTGTCGCCGGCCCTCATGGCCTACGGCCTCGAGGTGGGCGGCCAGACGGCGTTCTCGATTTCGGCGCCTCAGGGCGTCTACTACCTGCGCGTGTTGGCCCGCAATGCGAGCGGGCTCGGCGCCCCGTCGAATGTCGTGACCGTGAGCGTGCTCTCGACCCAAGGCCCGCCACCGCCCCCCACCAACTTCAGTGCGAGCGTCAACGGCTCCACCATGACGCTCTCGGCGCAACTCCCCTCCGTCTCGCTTACCGGTCTGCTGCTCGTGGGTGGCGCCACGCCCGGGGCCGCGCAGGGCGTGGTGCCGTTGTCGGTGTCGCCGCAGAACACCCTGCAGAACGTGCCGCCCGGCACCTACCACCTGCGCCTGGTCGCGCTCAATGCGGGCGGCACGAGCGTGCCCTCGAACGAGATCCAGGTGGTGGTGAGCGCGGTGACGTGCGTGGCACCGGCGGCGCCGGTCGTGAACGCCCAAGTGTCGGGCTCGGCCGTGGTGCTGTCGTGGGGCGCCGTGAGCGGCGCCGCGGCCTACCGCGTCGACGTAGCCGCGACCCCCGGTGGCGCGCCCGTGTTGTCGCAGCCCGTCGGCCCGCAGACGACGGCGGTCTCGAATCCCAGCACACCCGCCGGCACGTTCTACGTCAGGGTCACGGCCTTCACGGCCTGCGGCCTCTCGACCACGAGCAGCGAGACCAGCCTTACCGTCACGGCGCCCGCGCCCGGCACGAACCGCACGCCGAATCCCCCGGTCGGCCAGCAGTTGCCCCTGCCCAACCGCGAGAGCATCGTCATGGACGTGGCGCGCCAGCATCCCGGCGACCTGCGCAGCTCCTGCCGCGAGAGCGGCGGCAACAACACCTGGCTATTCCGCTTGGTGCAGCGCCTGCGCCAGGAAGACACGCGCTGGGGGCTCAACTGGAAGCGCGGCCGCACCGGAGACATGTCGCAAGACATCGTGACCTATAACTGGGGCAGCCAGGCGGACGAGAGCACGCGGCAGATTTATGTGCTCGATGTCATCGTCGGCCACTGTGGCGGAAACCCGGGCGGCGCGTGGATCAACCAGACCGGCGTAGGTGGCGCCGATGCCGCCTGGACGCTGCAGCCCTACACGGCGGCGGGCTTCCGCTAAGCCTCACGCACGGCGCTGTAGTACAATAATGCACACTCGTGCAAGACCGGCCCTCGACCGACACGTCTCCCTGTCGTGTGCCGTGGCGCCGTTGGCAAGAACGCTCAGGGAATCCCGCGCGCATTCAGGCGCGCGGCACTGAGCCCAGATGTTCCAGGAGAAGTGAATGACAGGACAAATCGTTCGGAGCGTCGCGGCCGTGTGTGTGGCGCTGCTCGTCGGCGCGGGCGTGGCCAGCGCCCAGACGCCCGTGCTCAGCACGGCGGTCAGCGGCAACGCCGTGACGCTGAATTGGACCGCCACGGCTGGAGCCACCAACTACAGGGTTGACGCCGGCTTTGCGTCGGGCACCTACAACATCGGCAATTTGACCGTGGCCGCGATCACGACGCTGCCGCTGGGCACCGTGCCCAACGGCACCTACTTCATTCGGGTCGTGGCCGTGCCGGGCAACGAGGTCTCGAACGAAGTGCGGCTCCAACTTCCGCTGGCCCCGTCGGCCCCCACGAACCTGCAGGTCGCGCGCAACGGCACGGCGCTCGTCGCCACCTGGTCGCCCGGCATCGGCGGTGGCATCGTCGCTGGCTACCAGCTGCGCCTCGCCCTCACGCCTGGCGGCACCGAATTCCCCGCGGTTCCTATCGCCGGCACGTCGTTCTCCGGCGGGCCCATCCCGCCCGGCACCTATCACATGCGCGTCGTGGCCGTGAATGCCGTGGGCCCGAGCGCCGCGTCGAACGAAGTGGCTGTCACGATGGTGGCGGGTGGCGCGTGCGACGCGCCGCCCGCGCCCACGCTGAGGGCCTCGGCCTTCAGCACGTTCCTCACCGTGGGCTGGGGCCAGATTCCTGGCGTGTCCACGTTGCTGTTCGATATCACGCAGAACGGGCTACCCCTCGTCACTAATACGCCCGTAGCGGCCCTGACCGGCGGCGCCGCCCAGCGCGTGGGCCTTGCCACCTACGGCATCACCGCGCGCGCCACGTTCGCCTGCGGCTCCACCTCGGCGCCCACGACGGCGACGGTGGTGGTCGACGGCGCGCCGCCGCCGGGGCCCCGCACCGCCAATCCCGCAGAGGGTCAGCGTTTGCCGCAGCCCCCCTACCTGAGCAGCGTCGTGACGGCGCTGGCGAATGAACGCGGCGACCTGCTGCGCGCGTCGTGCGTGGAACAGGGCGGCAACAACCGCTTCCTCTTCGAGTTGACGCGGCGCCTGCGCGCCATCGACAACCGCTGGGGCAACAACATCAAGCGCGGCAGCCAGGGCCTCTCGCAGGACGTGGTGGTCTACAACAACAGCGCGCTGCCGGACGAAGGCGCGACCACCGGGCCCACGGGCGCCACGTTCAACATCTACATGTATGACGTGATCGGCAACCACTGCCCCCACGGCGGCAGTGCGGGCCCGAACTGGCAGGAAATCCACACCCCCACGCTCAACGCGGTCGCCCGGGGTGTGTGGACGTTGCAGTACTACCTGGCGGCCGGCTTCCAGCCGTAGTCGCTGAACGTCACTGAGACCGACGGGCCGGTGCCACGCGCACCGGCCCGTGTCATGTACGTGCACGCACGGCATCGCCGTTCGACGTCCGCGATTGCTATGATTCATTCAGGACCCGTGACGACGCTGGCACAGTCATCCGCACTTCGGGCTTCGTTGCGGCGGATGGCGTTCGTGTCGGCGCTCTTCATCGGGGGCTGCAGCGGACCCACGGCGCCCTCGACGCCCGCGCCTCCTCCGGTGGCCCCGCTCCCACCCGTCAGCCCCCTCGCCCTTACCTGCCCTGCCAACCTGACCGGCGCCGCCGCCTCGGACGCCGGGGTCAACGTGCTCTTCAGCGCACCAGTCGCCACGGGTGGCGTGGCCCCGCACACCATCACGTGTGTGCCGGGCACGGGTCAACTGTTCCCCGTTGGATTGTCGGCGGTGGCCTGCGCGGTGGTCGATGCGGCCAGCGTCACGGGCGCCTGCAGCTTCACCGTGGTGGTGATGCCCATACCGCGCCTGCGGCGCACGAGGTTCATGGCGTTTGGCGACAGCGTCACCGCTGGAGAGGTGACCGTGCCCGTGAACGGTATGCTGCCGGCAACTAAAGAGCGCCAGGTGGTGCTGGCCTCGGCCTCGTACCCGCGGGTGCTGGAGGATCAGCTCCGGCAGCGCTACGTGTCGCAGAGCGTGGCCGTCGCCAATGCCGGACGCACCGGCGAAACCGCGGCCAGCGCGTTCCCGCGATTCCAGAGTGCGATGGCGACCAACCGGCCCGAGGTCGTGCTCCTGCTCACGGGCTACAACGACGTCGAGAGCCGAGCCAGCGTCGACGCCGCCAGCCGCAGCATCGACCGCATGGCCAAGGAAGCGCGCGGCCTTGGGGCCCGCGTGTTCGTGGCCACGTTGACGCCCATCATTCAGGGCCGCTCCCGGTCGCAGCCCGACGCCCTGGTCCAGCAGCTCAACAGCGCGATTCGTACGCTTGCGGCCGGCGAAGGCGCGGTGCTCGTCGACCTCTATCAGGCGGCCCTGCCCAACGTAGAGGCCTGGATCGGCGTGGACGGCCTGCACCCCACGGAAGCCGGCTACGCGCGCATCGCCGACCAGTTCTTCGCCGCCATCCGCGCCGACCTCGACGCCCGCTGACGCGGATGCGGACGACCTCTCTCGCCCTGCTCTTCGGCACGCTCACCGCCGCAATGGCTGCGCCGTGGTCACTGCATCCGACCACGCGTGTCGTCATCGACAACCCCGACACGCCCCTCTACGCCTGGACGCTTGGCTGGGACGCGCACGCCGTTGCCACCAACCCGCTCACGATCTTCGACGCCAACATCTACTTCCCCTACGCCAACACGCTGGCCTACTCCGAGAACATGATTGGCAGCGCCTTCCTCGCCGCACCCATCATCTGGCTCACCGGCGATCTCGTGCTGGCGCTCAATCTGGTGCTGCTCGCCTCGTGCATGCTGTGCGGCCTTGGCGCGTATGTGCTCGACCCGGCGCATCGGGCTGGGCACGGCGGGCGCGGTGATCGCGGGCCTCGTGTTGCCTTCGCGCCCACGCGCTTCTTGCGCATGAGTCAACTGCACCTGAATGCCGTGCAGTGGCTGCCGTTCGCGCTCGCGTGGCTGCACGCCTATCTCGATGCCGGCCGGGCGCGCGACCTGCGCGTCGCCCTGGCCTTCTTCACCCTGCAGGCGCGCCCCTCGCCCTGCCCGGGAAGAGGAACGCACTCGCAGCCGCGGTGAGGTCGCGACCGGTCACGAGCGAGAGCAGATACTGATGCACGACTCTCAGCCTGTCGTTCTTCGCCGGCGCACCCTTCGACGTGTGGTCGTAGGTGCATGCCTGGCCCGGCTTCAGCGTCATCCGCGTGCCGTCGCGCTTCATGATCCTCGCCACGCGGGCGCTCGTGGTGCTGGCCGGTGCGGAGGTGCCGGTGCCGCGCGCGAGTCGCGGCGGCGCGTTCGAACGCTTCCAGACCGCGGCGATGCTGCACTCCACCACTCACTGGCAGAAGACGATTCACGGCTACAACGGCATTCAGCCGCCGCTGTCAGGCCGCGTCTTCGACGAACTGGACACGTTTCCCGATGACCGCAGTGTCGCCACGCTGCGCACCCTCGACGTCACTACCGTGGGGATGCATCGCCCGCGCTATCCCGACGATGTCTGGCCCGGCGTGGAGACGCGCTGAAGTCAGACGGCGGGGCTGTGATTCGTGCACGCCGAAGCCGACGGCGTGATCTACGCGGAGGTCCCGGAGCCGTAGCGCCCCACTGACGCGGGGCCGCGCGGTGGTCGTACGGCTCTTCGCCGCGCTATGCTGAATGGCAGCTATGGTTCCTCATTCTGAACATCGGCGCTGGATGCCGATCACAATCGCCGCCTGGCTGCTGTCGACCGTCGCTGCCGGCGCGCAAACCGGTCCGTCGCTCCTCGGCAGCTCCCCCATCGTCGTGCATGCGCGCGTGGCCGCGACGCAATCCGCATGGGATCGGCCCACCGGCACGATCGTGACCTACGTGGAACTCGACGTGCTCGAAGACCTCGGCGGGGCGGGTGTGCCCGCGCGCCTCGTGCTCAAGCAGCTCGGCGGCGAGGTCAACGGCCTCGGGTTGTGGATCGCCGACCAGGCCACCTTCCGTGCGGGTGAGGACGCGCTGCTCTACCTGTCGATCAACCGGTCCGATCGCACCTTGCACACGACCGCGCTCGATCGCGGCAAGCTCGCGCCCACCCCTGACGCACTGGCCGCAGCCCGCGCGGCGACGGCCGCGCGCGCGACGGCGACGACCCCGGCGTATGTGGCCGAGCCGGCCGAATACGTCAGCCTCGCGCGGGCCACCTCACCGTCGTTCACCTACCTGCCGACCGATGACGGCTATCCCGCTCGCTGGCACGAAGTGGACGACAACGTGGCCGTTTTCGTGGACACCGCTCCGTTGCCTGTCACCTGGAGTCACGCCAGCCCGGCCAATTCTACCGCGGCGATCAACCTCTGGAATACTTCGGGGATGGATCTGAATCTGCAGCAAGGCGGAACGTTCTCCGGCCAATGCTCAGCGACCTTCACCGGCAACGGACGTATCGCTATCTCCTACAACGACCCCTGCCCTTGGCCGATCAGTGACTGGGTGATCGGCGGCGGCTACTACTTCAATGACTTCCGCACGGTGAACGGTCAGAGGTTCCAGAAGTTCATCCAGGGCTTCGTAGTGCTCGACGCCACTGGGCCGCAGACCACCTCCGCCGGCTGCTTCCAGAACGCGGTCGCGCACGGGTTGGGGCACGCGCTC
>Ga0209591_10005362_pt1 | contig 14332 bp, 18 predicted proteins | sample MAT01_FD_187207 | JGI IMG/M metagenome (GOLD analysis project Ga0209591, IMG submission 187207) | Freshwater microbial communities from Lake Fryxell liftoff mats and glacier meltwater in Antarctica - MAT-01 (SPAdes) (version 2) | ecosystem: Environmental > Aquatic > Freshwater > Ice > Liftoff... | reverse complement strand
CCTCACCCCGCAAGCCTCAGACATGAATGGCGCTAGATAAGGCGTAAAACTTTCTTGTTGAGCGGACTGCGGCGTTTGGTGTCCGGAAAACGACTGCGCATGATTTGGCGGGTCAGCCGGTGCATTCCCGTCATGATCTTTTTGACGCGCCGATGTTCGCCAATGGCTTGTTCCAGCCACTCGGCTTGTTCGGCCGAGAGCGCGAGGCTGACGGTTTTCGCTTTCACTTTGCTCGACCACGTGAAACGCGCACCGGACTGGCCGAGCGGTCGGCGATAGACCGAGCCGGCGCTCAAATAACGGACGCCCGCGAGTTGCTGCCGATGTCCTGTGCGGACTTTCGCCGGCGATGATCAAACGCGAGCTGTGGATGCACGCGCTCGCCTACAATCTGGTGCGCGCGCTGATGCCGGAGAGCGCGCTCGCCCATGCCGTGCCGGTGGCGCGGCTGAGTTTCTAAGGCACCCTCGATGCGCTACAAGCTTGGGCCGAACGCGCGCCGAACGCGCGCTGAGCGTGCGCCGGTATCGCGGTCACGCGCGGCGCGCACTGCTGGCGCGACTCGCCGCCGATCAAGTGCCATTCCGCCCCGGTCGCCATGAACCGCGCGCCCGCAAGCGCCGACCGAAAGCTTATCAACTCCTCACTCGCCCCCGCCGCAGCATGCGCGTCGCCGCTTCCCGTCGCCCGCGATGACGCGAGTCCCCATTTCCCCTCTGGCCTTATCTTAGCGCCATTCACCTCAGACATCCTGATTCCCGCGCGTGGAGAGAGGTGGGACGAGGAAACGAGAGGAGCCTGTAATTGCGCAAACCAGATGAATTGTATCGGAGGTGGAGCGCGACCTTCCGACTTCGCCAGGGCTACGACGGACAAGCCGGGCGCGCTGGGTGCCGGAGGGTTGCCGCGTTTGAACCGTAGGCGAAAGCGCGGTGTCTTGTAGCCCCGTTTTCGGGCTGCGCTCTCAAACGAGGCTACACGCACGATGCAAAACCATACGCACAGGTTGGGAGACCCGTGCCACTTTCCCCTCACGTCAGGCTCCGCGCGCTTCGCGTCCTCCGCGTTAATTGTATTTTATCCCGATTCGCGACACCGTTGAGCTCACTCTAATTCCTCGGCATCAGGATGTCTGTTGAATCTCCCCTTCAGTCGTAATAGGCAGCGAACGCCGAAAAGTCTTTTCGGGACATTTTGAGTATGCTTTACCAGAGGCCAGTTTACTGGGCCTATAGCTCAATGGTTAGAGCAGGGGACTCATAATCCCTTGGTTCACGGTTCAAATCCGTGTGGGCCCACCACATTTCTTTCCAAAGTGGAAAGAAATGTGTCCGCCGACTAATCCTCCATCGCTTCATGCGACGGAGGAAGCCTTGGCGAAGGCGGACTGTAGTTATTTCGTGAGAGTAAACGGCATCTGACTTGGCAGACGGGAAAATGTTTTGCTTGCTGGCATCGTGCTGAAAATCGCCGTCATCGCCGACACTCATGATTCTTATCCACCGGACTTGCCCGGTCGTTTGGCGGCGGCGGACGAGATCTGGCACTTGGGCGACGTGTGCGAACCGGAGGTGCTGCTCGCATTCGAGCGGCTGGGTAAGCCGCTGCAGGTGATCTTAGGCAACAACGAGGCGCATAATCTCTGGCCACTTTCGTTGATCTTGGAGAGAGAAGGGTGGCGTTTCTTTTTGGTGCATATTCCGCCACGCCACGTGCCAAGTGGGGCGCAGATTGTTTTGCATGGTCATACGCATGTGCCGCGCGATGAGCGCGACCTGGCTGGGGTGCGTTGGCTGAATCCCGGCTGCATCTCTCATCCCAGGGGCGGGGCAGCGGCGAGCTTTGGCTGGTTAACGATTCGCCACGATCAACCGCCTGAGTGGCGACTGGAATTGCTGTGAAATTCCCACGCACGCGATGGCGGGCGACCGTAGCGGCACCTTCAGTTTACTGTGGTGCGCCTGAGCTTAAAATTCCCCATGACGAGCGCATCGGGCTCCGGGGCGGAGATCACCCCAAATGAGGTGACGACGCAGGCGGAACTTTTGCGTCGGGCAGCCCGCGCGGCTTCCGCGATCCGGGGCGGAGTGATCGGTTGGCCATTGCGGCCAAATGAGGCAAGGGTGATCTGTCCTTCTGCGGTGATCACGATGATACTGTCACCGGGTTTTTTTCCGGAGGAATAAGTGCCCGCTACCGTTTTGAAAAGACTTTCGCGTTCGTCTGTTGAGGTGAGAATCACGACATCGGAGGGTACGTCGCCTAGGTGCCGGTGCGGTACGCCATACCATAGGCCGACGGCCAACAAGATTACTCCGGTACCGATGAGACCTGTTACCTCCATGACGGTGCGCAAGGTGCTACGTTGGGAAGAGGAAGATCTCGCGGACCCGGGACGGGCCTTGGTGCTGATCGGCGGGGTGGAGTTACTGCTGCGGAACGGGGGCAGTTCACCCAAGCCTTCCGGGGTGTGTACCGTCCAATAATCGTCGAAGGAGGAGGCGCTCTTGTGCATCCGGAGCAGCCCGTTGTGGACGGCGATCCGCCAGCCTTTTTCGCCGCGGCGGACAATGATGGCCGGCTCCGGAGTGGGTTGTCCGGTGGGAATGATTTTAAGCAGCTTGCCGGCGAGGGCATAAATTTCTTCCGGGAATTGCGGGCCGAGTTCGATTTTATCGGTCGGAGTCCCGGTACCAGAGAGATCAGCCTTCAGCTGAAGCAAAGTGACTTTGTAGGGCGAAATCATTTTTCTTCGATTACGTAGACGATGTCGGACATAACTATTTTCACGTTGCCCGTACTGGTCTCTCCGTCGTCCAACATGCGATCAAACACTTCCAGCAGTTCCATGTCTGTGCTTCCGTTGATCGTAATTCCTATAGCCGCTTTATACGTCGTATTCGAAATCCACTCGTATTTACCCCCGATCGGACTGGGTTTCGTAAACGTATCCGTGAGCGCACTCGACATTTCTGGAGGAATATTGCCCGGCCCCGTGCCGCCCACAGGCCAACCTCCGTTTTGTAGATTAGCGCTGCTGAAAGCGGCAGCGAATACCCGGATATCATTTATCGCCGCAGTCGCTTTCGATTTTAAAGTAACTTTCCGATAGGCGGGCAAACCGAGTGCCGCGAGAATGCCTATAATCACAACCACAACCGCGATCTCCACGAGCGTAAAAGCTCGTTGGGGTCTGGCGGGCCAAGAGTGGCTATGTGGCGTACGGGACATTGTCAGATGCAGCTATGTAGGTCTTTTGCTGACACGCAAGTTTTCCATAGAATCACTGGGGACGTTTTCATGATGGTAGGCGGCAGGTTTCTCAAACAGGAAAGACAATAGTCACTTGCGATGTGAGTTGTTGGTCAAGCTCAGGGAAAGAATTCACAGGAAAAAATCCGGCCTGCTATTTACAGGCAGGGTGAAATCCTCAGAGAACAAAATTTATCAAGGAATGAAGAATTTAAGTGAAAAACGCCCAGACTGCTTTTAATTACAGAATGTGAACAGCGGGCAGCAGGAATTTTTTGCGGAACTGACGGCGGCACCGAAGCCAGAGATTGTCTTCGTGCGCAGCCCGCTGGCGCGGCGCTATCGACTGACATTGCGGCGGGATGGCACCGCAGTGGCGACGATTCCCGTGCGCGGGGCGGAGCGGGAAGCGGTCAAATTTGTCGAGGAGCATCGCGACTGGTTGGAACGCGCTCGCGCCAGACAAGCACTCAAGCCACGCGCCGCCGAAATATGGACCGTGGGGTCGCAACTGCTTTGGCGCGGTGAAATGCATGAGGTGCGGCTAGCCGCCTCTTCGCCCAAACCGCAGGTCAGCATCGCGGCGGATGTTTTTCGTGTGGCAGCGCTTGAGGGAGATTTGCGGCCGACGCTGGAGGCTCATTTTGCCCGACGGGCGCGCATTGAGTTGCCGGCCCGTGCATGGGAATTGGCGGCGGAGACGGGCGTGGAGGTGAAACAGGTGACGGTGCGCAACCAGCGTTCGCGTTGGGGCTCCTGTTCGGCCAGCGGGACGATTTCGTTGAATTGGCGGCTCATCCAGACACCCGATAATGTGCGCGATTATATAATTTATCATGAGCTGATGCATCTGCGGGAAATGAATCACTCCACGCGTTTCTGGACGCGCGTGGAAGAGGTCTGCCCGTGGTGGCGCGACGCCGAAAAATGGCTCAAGCGCAACGGCAGCCTGCTCGGACTGTAGCGGTGGGTCGACCGCGCGCTACTGGATGCTCAACAGCTCAACTTCAAACACGAGCGTGGCGCGTGGCGGAATCGTGCCTTTGCCCTGTTGGCCGTACGCCAGCCACCAAGGAATGATGAGGGTGCGCTTTTCTCCGGTGCGCATGGAGGCAAAAGCTTCATCCCAGCCTTTGATCACCACCCCGGTACTAACGCGAAAACTATAGGGTTTGCCCCGGTCGCGACTGCTGTCGAATTTCTCGCCCCCATCGAGCAGGCGGCCTTCGTAGTGGGCGGTGACTTGGGCGCCGTGTGCGGGCGGATCACCGGCCCCGGCGACGCGCACCACATAACGCAGTCCACTGGTGGTGATGATGGCGTCAGCGTAGTTTTGTTTGATGAGCGCCTGCTCTGTTTCGGAGAGACGCTGTTCTTCCATCATGGCGCGGGTGTATTTGTTGGCTGGCTCACCCGGATTGGCGCGGCGAAAAATGCCCGTGCGCGCTTGAAACGCGATGAAAGCGAGAACGAAGCCGAGAATGAGGAGGATGCCGTATTGGCGCATGAAGAAGTGGTGTTAGCCCAACGTTTGTTGTATTTTAGACATTGCTGGATCTGAATGGTAGAGGCGGTTGCCCTCAACCGCCATGCACGGTGGATTATGTCAAGCAAGGCCGTTGAAGGCAACGGCCCCTACCTGATAAGTCCAATGATCATGAGTTGTTGGCATTGGGGCAGAGCAACCGTGATGGGGCGAGTCAAGAACGTGGGCGAGATTAGCGGAACAAATTGTATTTCAAGATGGCGTAGAGCGCCCGGAAGCCGTCGCGCCAGCCGATCTTCTTTCCCTCGGCGTACGTCCGGCCGTAGTAGGAAATGCCCACCTCGTAGATCCGGCAGTTCTTTATTTGAGATACCTTGGCGGTGATCTCCGGTTCGAAGCCGAAACGGTTTTCCTCGATCTTGATTTGCTGGAGTATTTCACGACGAAAAACTTTATAACACGTTTCCATATCCGTCAGATTGAGATTGGTGCCCATGTTGGAGAGCAAAGTGAGCACGCGATTGCCCACCATGTGCCAGAAATAGACGACGCGATGGGCTTCAGCACCCATGAACCTCGAGCCAAAGACGACGTCCGCCTTGCCATCCAGAATGGGCTTGAGCAGCTGGGAAATTCCTGAGGGTCGTACTCAAGATCCGCGTCCTGCACGATCACCACGTCACCTGTAGCGGCGGCGAATCCCGTGCGAAGCGCCGCGCCCTTGCCGCAGTTGATCGGATGATAAATGATCTGGCTAACGAGCGATGCGATGTCCCGCTGAAGAATCTCCCTCGTGCCATCGGTCGAGCAGTCGTCCACGATAATGATTTCCTTATCCGCCACCGGAGCCGCCCGCACCGCGTCCACAATGGCACGGATCGTGGCTAATTCGTTGTAGCAGGGGATGACGATGGAGAGTTTCATCAGAAGAGGCGATTTCACGCTAGGGAATGATAAGTGAAGGGGAAGGATTTTCGGGCAATTGGCGCCGGTGTTTTCTTTGACGGGGATGTATTGGACGATGAAAATTTCATGGGTTTATCATCACGGGGCGCTGCGACTGCTATTGACCGATATCCGCTGTCAGACATTGATGACGTGATTCAAGCGCGCAGTGGCCCAACTCGAACTCCATGGAAAACGCAAGTAACCCGATCTATGTAACCCAGCCTTATTTGCCGCCGCTGGCAGAGTTTATCCCCTATCTTGAGCAGATCTGGAGGAATAAATGGCTGACCAATGCGGGGCCTTATCACCAAGAACTGGAGATGGCCCTGACCCGCCATTTAGAGGTGCCCCATTTGTCGCTGTTTGCAAACGGTACGATCGCCTTGGTAGTGGCGCTGCAAGCCTTGCGGATCAGTGGGGAGGTGATTACCACGCCATTCACCTTTGTCGCCACGTCTCACTCGTTGCTTTGGAACGGGATCACACCCGTCTTCGTTGATATCGACCCGGAGACCTTCAACCTCGATCCGGACCGAATTGAAGCAGCCGTCACCCCGCAGACTACGGCAATCGTGCCGGTTCACTGTGCTACGGCAATCCCTGCGGTGGAGCGCATCCAACGCATCGCGAATCGTTACGGGCTGAAGGTGATCTACGACGCCGCCCATGCCTTTGGGGTCCGTCAAAAAGGGGAGAGCTTGGTGCGGCATGGCGATCTCTCCGTGCTGAGTTTTCACGCGACCAAGGTGTTCAATACTTTCGAGGGCGGGGCGATTGTGTGTCCCGATTTGAAAACCAAGCAACGGATTGATTACCTGAAAAACTTCGGTATCGCCGACGAGGTAACGGTCGTGGGGCCTGGCATCAACGGCAAGATGAACGAGGTGCAAGCGGCGTTTGGTTTGTTGCAGCTGCGCTATCTCAAGGACGGGGAAAATAAGCGCCGCGCGATTGACCAACGGTATCGCAGGGAATTGCGCGACGTTCTAGGCCTTCGGCTCATGCCGGAGCCGCCTGATACCGCAGGAAACTATTCCTACGTCCCGATTTTAGTCGGACCCGAATACCGCATGAACCGTGATGGACTCTATGAATACCTGCGCACGCAGGGCATTCATGCGCGTCGGTATTTTTATCCGCTCCTGAGCGAGTTACCCATGTATCACGGACTCCCTTCGGCGGCTGCGAATAATCTGCCGATAGCCAACCGGATTGCGTTGCAAGTGCTGTGTCTACCCATCCACTCGGACCTGACCGCCGAAGAGCAGGGTCGCGTCATTCAACTCATCCAAAGCTGAACTATGTCCTGGTTGACACGCGAGCAGATGAACACGATGGGCTTCGCTGCGGTTGGCGAAAACGTATTTTTATCCGACAAGGCGTCGTATTATAATTGCGCGAACATTCGGATCGGCTGCCATGTACGGGTGGATGATTTTTGTGTGCTCTCGGCGGGCAAGGGGGGAATCGTGCTCGGCGATTTTATCCACGTGGCAGTGTATACGTCGCTCATCGGCCAAGGTCGAATCGAGCTGGCTGATTTTTCGAACCTTTCCTCCCGGGTGGCGGTGTACTCAAGCAATGACGATTATTCCGGGGCGGCGCTAACCAATCCGATGGTGCCGGAAATCTATTCGAATGTAATACAGACGGATGTTTTGGTCGGGAAGCACGTCATTGTTGGTTCGGGTTCGGTAATATTACCCGGCGTGACTCTACACGAAGGTTCTGTAATCGGGGCCTTAAGCCTGGTGAACGCGGATTGTGAACGCTTCAGCGTGTACGCCGGGATTCCTGCCAAGCGGATCAAAGCACGGAAGACCGATCTGCTCGAACTGGAGAAGCGTTTGCGCGCGGCCACGGCCTGACCGTAACCATAGCCGCAATGTCACTCAAACGTAACGTCGTCGCCAATTACATCGGGCAAATCTATTTGGCGATGATCGGCATCGTCATGTTGCCGGTTCATGTCCGTTATTTGGGGACAGAGGCGTACGGGTTGGTCGGGTTCTACGCCATGTTGCAGGCGTGGTTTTTGCTGCTGGACTTGGGGCTGACCTCAACTTTGGCGCGAGAACTGTCGCGTTTTCGAACGGGAGCTTTGGCCCGGGTCCAGGCAGCCAAAACCGTGCGTTCGCTTGAATGGTTTTTCGGCGTGATGGGGGGCGGATGTGCGTTAACCTTGGCCATTGCCTCCGGATGGATAGCTGCCAATTGGCTTAAAGCCCAACACCTCGCTGAGGATGAAATGCGGATGTCGGTTCATTATATGGGCGTGATTATTGGGCTGCGCGGATGGACCGGGCTTTATCGAGGTGGATTGGCCGGATTGGAACGCTTAGTGCCACTCAATGTTGCTGGCATGGTACTGGCGACCTTGCGATCGGTGGGCGTACTCGCCGTCCTGATATTTTGGTCCACGCGACCGAGTGTTTATTTTGCTTACCAACTCGCGGTGGCTGTCCTCGAGCTCAGTGTAATGGGCGGGATGTTTTATCGCGCCTTTCCGATGCGGGGAGCCGGGCCCGCACCAGCTTGGCGATCGTTGTCAGGTATCGTGAGATTATCTGGCGGCATGGCCTTTCTTACCTGCATCTGGGCGGTGTTCAGTCAAACAGACAAGCTGGTCCTGTCCTGGGTACTCAGTCTCAAGGACTACGGTTTATTCACCGTTGCGGCGACACTGGCAGGCGCCATCTCACTTTTGGCCGCGCCCCTCAGTCAAGCTCTGCAGCCGCGATTTAATTTGTTGGCCGTACAGAATCGCGAGTACGAATTGGTGACACTGTATCGGACCAGTACACAGCTGACCTGTGCGATTGGGTTTGCGGTCGCCGGCGTGCTGGTTGGCAGGGCAGAGCCATTGCTGCGTGCTTGGACCGGCAATGCCGAACTCGCGCGAGAAGCTGCCCGGATCCTGCCTCTTTACGTTTTGGGAAATGCGGTAGTCGCGATCCTCAGTCTGGCTTTTATGCTCCAATTTGCTTTGGGGAAAATTCGCTGGCAGGTGATCGGCAATTGTCTGTTCGGGGTGATTTGGATTCCGGGGGCATATCTGGCGGCAACTCGGGGAGGTGCCGTGGGCACCGGCTGGGTCTGGCTGATCGGGAACCTTCTGTTTCTCCTTTGTTGGTTGCCTTACGTTCACCATCGATTGCTGCCAAAATTGGGCCTTCGTTGGTTGGTCAATGATGTTGGGGCTATCTTGCTGACCGTGCTCGTAGGTGCCTTCGTCATCAGCCGGTTCGGGCTGACGAATTCAGGCCGGTTCGGTGTGTTCGCTGAAGCTGCTGTGATGACCGGGGTTTTGCTGTTGGTGGGCCTGTGCACGGGGAGCGAGACGCGAAAGCTTTTACTCGATCTCTGCCGGCGTTATGTCTTTTTGAAATCCTCCTAATGTCCGAAGCCCCCAGCATCTTTCGCCGTCTTTCGTCCAAGATTAAACTTGTGGCGGCCCGGCTTCCGTTGGGTGCCGGCTACGCTTGCTGTTTATGCCGCTCCCGCATTGGCCGGTTTCTCCCTTATCGCGAAGGGTGGAGCGGTGCGCCACCGCTTATGCACGCCCTTCAGGTGGTGGGTAGCAACTTGGATTGGTATTTGTGCCCGGCCTGTGGCTCCAATGATCGGGAGAGACATCTAAATTTCTATTTTCTCCAACTTGATCTTTTCTCGAAGATCAGGGGCAAGGATGTGTTGCATTTCGCCCCGGAACCAAAATTTCGGGAGTTGATTGCCCGGGCCGGGCCGGGCCGGCATGTGCTTGCCGATCTCTTTCCTTCCGCGCTGGAAATCGAAAAAATCGACATGCTCAACATTGCGTATCCGGACGATGCGTTTGATTGGGTGATTGCCAACCATGTCCTGGAGCATGTCGCGGACGACCTGCGGGCCTTGACCGAATTGAGACGGGTTTTGCGGCCGGGCGGATTTGCGGTCTTGCAGACACCTTACAGCGACGTGTTGGAAAAAACAATTTGCGATCCGGGGGTCGCCACGGATGAAGCGCGCCTGCAGCTCTACGGGCAGGAAGATCATGTGCGACTCTACGGGCGGGACATTTTTGCCCGTATTGCGACAGCGGGGTTTATCAATCGCGTGGCGCGACACGACGTCGTGTTACCGGAAGTCGATCCGGTGCACACTGGGGTCAATCGGCACGAACCCCTGTTTCTTTTTGAGCGTATCTAATTTGGAGGACTGAACATGCCGAAACTTAGTGTAATCATGGCGTCCTATAACCACGGGACGTTTGTGCGCAAAGCCATCGAGAGCGTGCTTTCCCAATCGTACCAGGATCTCGAATTGGTGATTACTGATGATGGGTCGAGCGATGGTACGGTTGATGTGATTCGTTCTGTTATTGATGTGCGGATCAAACTGCATGCCTTTGCCGTTAATCAGGGTGCATGTGTCTCGATGAACGATGCGATTGCCCGGGCCCAAGGTGAGTATATCGCGGTGCTGAATTCTGATGACTATTTTCTTCCGGGCAAGTTGCAGAGGCAGATTGATTATCTCGATACCCATCCAGAAATCGGAGCGGTCTTTGGGTTGCCGCGGTTAATCGATGAACGGGGCCGGCCCCTTGAGAAATCGGACCATGCGTTTGGTCGGATTTTCATCGCGAAAAATCAATCACGCGAGGATTGGCTCCGCCATTTCTTTTATATCGGCAATGCACTCTGTCATCCGACGGTGATGTTGCGCAAAATTTGTTATGAGAAATCAGGGCTTTTTGATCCGCTGCTCATGCAGTTGCCTGATTTGGATATGTGGGTGCGGATTTGCCGGGGATTTGAGATCTATATCCTGCCGGAGGAATTAACGGCATTTCGGGTTTTGGACCGTGAACAGAATGTCAGCGCTCCCACCAAGGAGAAAATGGCCCGGCATGCGTGGGAAATGAGCGCAATCCTCGAACGCTACGCGCAGTTACCGGACTCCGATCTTCGGGCGATATTTAATCTGGCGACAGAAAAAGCGCCTCGGCCTGAGGCGAAAATAGTTTTGTCGTTGGCCGCGATTGGGTTGGCGCGACCGGGATATAGCCAGTTCGGACTAGCCTTGCTGCAAAAGTGTATTCGCGAAAACCCTGCATCGTTTTCACTCATAGAATACTTCAAACTGGTGGGGGAGGTCGATCCTTGTTCGGTTAACTTTTCGGGACTAGAGTACCAAATATTGTCCCGATCAAAGTTATGGCGGGCTATTAAAAAAATTCTGAGAAACCTATTGCCGCGTAATCGCTCTCGCTGACTTTGTCACTTATGCTATGCGTGAAACAACGGGGTGTCGTACCAACCTCTCGAATGCATCTCGTGTTCTCGAATCAAACTGAGTGAAGCCAACCGTCACTATCATTATCGTCAACTGGAACGGTCGGCATCATCTGGAGGCATGCTTCTCCGCGCTGGCTGAGCAGACCCAAAAAGGATTTGAGACCATCATGGTGGACAATGCGTCCCGGGATGGCTCGGTCGCCTATGTGCGGCAAACATTCCCTTGGGTCCGGTTGATTCTTCTGCCAGAGAATCGCGGTTTTTCCGGCGGAAATATCGCAGGTCTGCAGGCCATTACCGTCGACAAAGAAATGGTGGTTTTGCTGAACAATGACACGGCTCCCGAGCTGACTTGGCTGGAGCGACTGGTGGCGGCGGCCGACGCGCATCCTGAGTGTGGCATCGTGGCGGCTCACCTGACTGACTGGGAGGGGATATTTACCGACAGCGCGGGTGACGGATGCCGGGTGACGGGACGCGGCTATGCGCGCCATCGGGGGTTGCCGTCGGAAGGGGCTCCGGCATCGGGGCCGTGCTTTGGGGCGTGTGCGGGGGCGGCGTTGTATCGACGCGAAATGATCGCCGACGTGGGGTTCCTCGACGACGAGTTCTTTTTGAATTTTGAGGACACCGATCTTTCCGTGCGGGCAAGGTTGCTGGGTTGGAAGGCGTGGTTTTGCCGCGAAGCTGTGGTGCGGCATCGGGTGAGCGCGTCGCAGAGGGCTTGGTCGCCGTGGAACTCGTATTACGGCGCGCGCAACCACGTATGGGTCTGCGCCAAGAACCTGCCGACTTGGCTGCTCGTGAAATATGCGCCGCTCACTTGCGCGGAGATGATCGCGTTGGCTTGGCGGGCGGCGCGACATGGACGACTGAGCGATTATCTTGCGGGCGTGTTTGCCGGTATACGTGGGTTTGATCGGCAGCGGGCGAAGTGGCGTGAACTCAACCTGCGACGCCGACTGACGACACGGGAGCTTGAGGACGAGTTGACCCTGCCAAGTCTGCGTTGGGCGAGCCGGGGCCGGCGAACGGAGGAGGTGCGTGCATGAACGAGTCCCGTCTTTCCGTGGCCGCAGTGGTGGTGACTTTTTTTCCCGACGAGGGGTTGGCGGAGCGATTGGCGGCGATCGCGCGGGAGTGTGCGCGGGTGATCGTGGTGGACAACGGGTCAGGCGAGGCGTCGCGGGCACGGATCACCGGCGAGCGTATCGAGTTGATCGCACTAGGTGAAAACTGCGGGATCGCTGCTGCGTTGAATATCGGGCTGGGGCGGGCGGTTGAGCTCGGCTATGGGTGGGCGGTGACATTTGACCAGGACAGCACGCCCGATCCAGGAATGGTGGCGGCGTTGTGGCGCACGCGGCAGGGTGCGGCCGTGCCGGAGCGTGTTGCGCTGGTGGGGCCGCGGCTGAGTGATGAACACCTGACGCATAACGAGCATCGGTGGGTGGTGCCGCATCCGCGTTGTCGCTGGTGGTTTTTGCGGGTGGCTTGCGAAGGGCACGATCTTTTCGGGGTGGCGTTTGTGATCACGTCGGGCGCGTTGACTGACCTGCGTATTTGGCGTGAGATCGGTGGCATGGACGAAGGTTTGTTCATTGATTATGTGGATCACGATTATTGCCTGCGGGCTCGGAAGGCGGGTTACGAGGTGGGCGTGAGCGCCGCTGGGGTGCTTAGGCATAACCTGGGGGCGAAGCGTGAATTTATGGTGACGGGGCACGTGGTGCGGCCGACGTTTCATGCGGCGTTGCGGTTGCGCTACATGGCGCGCAACCGATGGATGATGTGGCGGCGGTATGCGCGGGATTTTCCGCATTGGGCTGCGTATGACGAGGTGCACTCGATCTACAAATGGCTGCGCACACTCGCGTATGAGGACGGGCGGTCGGGCAAGTTAGCGGCGGGAATGCGTGGCACGTGGGACGGGATGAGGGGGAAGTGCGGGAGAATTTTATGATCATGGCTTCCCGGAAACAAAAAATCGGCTGGAAGCTGCGCGTCCGAAAAGGATTGGCGGGCCTGTTGCGGCGAGGAGGCGTGGAACTCGGCGAAGGGCGGAAGTTGCGAGCGATCGTGTTCGGGACTCGGGACGGCCTGCGCGCCCGTCGGCTGGGTTTTGAAATCATGGTGAGTGCCGGTGCCCTGCTCATGCACAACCTAGGCGCAAAACAGGAGTTCACGGTGGTGGGACGCAAAGTCCGGCCGACCTTCCATTCCGCGTTGCGGCTCCGGTATATGTTTCGCAACCGTTGGATGCTCTGGCGGCGGCATGCTTGGTATTTTCCGCATTGGGCGGCCTTTGATCTGATTTATTCCCACTACAATCTGCTGCGAATTCTGGCGTTCGAAGATCATCGCCTGCAAAAGATGATCGCGGTTATTCGCGGCTCGTGGGATGGTCTCTGCAACAAGAGAGGCGAAATTCTATGACAAACGAATCGAGCTGGAACCACGTGATGCGGATTTGGATTAAAAAACGGATCGGCGGATTGCTGCGCCGACTGGGTTGGCAGCACAAATTTCTCCGGCTGCGCCAACCGGGTTACGCCAAGCTGACCGGTGAAGGTCTTGAGATCGGTGCCTTCGAGCATCCGGCAAAAGTGCCGTCCGCCTGTCGCGTGCGTTATGCCGATGTCGTCACGCCGGCCCAGGCTGGAGAGCTGTTTCCTGAAATTAACGCCAACCGGTTGGTTCCGCTAGACCACGTGCTCGATATCGATGCGGAAGGATTGCGGCCCATTCCTTCGGCAAGTTTGGATTTTGTGATCTCGTGTCATGTGATCGAGCACGTGGCCAATCCCATGCGGTTCGTCGGTGAGTTGACCCGGGTGGTGCGGATTGGCGGATTGGTGGTGATCGCCGCCCCGGATCGGGACTACACGTTTGACCGGTTGCGCACACTCACGCCGTTGGAGCGGTTGGAATCTTATTGGCGACAAGGACGCCCACCGGTTGGTCCGCAGGATTACCGGGAAATCCTGGAGCGCGTTCACCCCGAGCTGTTGCAGGCATCACCGGCGATCATTCAGGAAAAACTGGAAAGCTTTTTTCGCCGGCGCGAACATCTCAGTGTGTGGACGGCCTCGTCGTTCCGTGAATTTCTCCTTGCGGCCTTTGCCTGGAACCAAGTCAAGACGGAGCCGGTGTACGAAGTGATGTCGGATCGCAATCACTTCGAGTACTTCGGTGTCTGGCGTCGAATTCAATAAACCGACTTGTAGGCTTTTCATTCATGGGTGCACTCCTTTCCATCGTCATTGTTGCGTACAAATCGCGGGATGAGCTGTCGGCTTGTCTTGCGTCGTTACCACAGGAGTTGCTGGGCCGGCCGGTTGAAGTGTGTGTCGTAAATAATTCTCCG
>Ga0209591_10005361_pt1 | contig 14334 bp, 11 predicted proteins | sample MAT01_FD_187207 | JGI IMG/M metagenome (GOLD analysis project Ga0209591, IMG submission 187207) | Freshwater microbial communities from Lake Fryxell liftoff mats and glacier meltwater in Antarctica - MAT-01 (SPAdes) (version 2) | ecosystem: Environmental > Aquatic > Freshwater > Ice > Liftoff... | reverse complement strand
CCGGCTTGGCGCCGTTCCCGTGACATTCCGAGCAGACCGCGTCGGACGTGAAGCTGACCGACGTGGTGATGCCGTGCACGGCGTCGTGGAAGTCGAGGTGGAGCTCGGTCTCGAGGTCGTCGCCACGGCGCGGACCGCGCGCCTGGCCGGCGCCGCGTCCCCGCCGGCCGCCGGTACCGCCGGAACGACCGAAGAGCCCGCCGAGGATGTCGCCGAGGCCGCCCCCGTCGTCGACGTCGAACTGGATGTTCTGGAACCCTCCGCGTCCGCCGCCGCCGCCGAAGCCGCCCGGCGCGCCGCCGTACCCCGGGCCGCCCGCGCCCGCACCCGACGCGACCATCTGGCGGACCTCGTCGTACTCCTTGCGCTTGTCGGCTTCGCCGAGCACGTCGTACGCGGCCGAGATCGCCTTGAAGCGCTCCTCGGCCTCGGTGTCGCCCTTGTTCTTGTCGGGGTGGTACTGCTTGGCGAGCTTCCGGTACGCGCGCGTGATCTCCTTCTCGTCGGCCCCACTGGGCACGCCGAGCGTGGAGTAGTAGTCCTTCTCGAACCACTCGCGTTGCGGAGCCATCAGCGCGCGCGGGTGACCTTGACCATCGCGGGTCGCAGCACGCGACCCTTCAGCGTGTAACCGGTCCGCATCACGTCGGCGACGACGGGTTCGCCGTCGCCGTCTTCCTGCATCACCGCTTCGTGCTCGTTCGGATCGAACGGCGCGCCCTCGGCGGCGATGCGCTCGAGCCCGGCTTTCTCGAGCACGCCGAGGAAGTCGGCGTACACGAGCTCGATCCCCTTGCGGACCTTCTCGCCGAACTCGGTGTCGAGCGACATCAGCGCGAGCTCGAAGTTGTCGAGCACGGGGAGCAACTGCTCCACGAGACCTTCGTTCGCCCGTTCCGCGTGCGCGGCCTGGTCGCGCATCGTCCGCTTCTTGAAGTTCGCGAACTCGGCCTGCATCCGCTGCAGATCACCGATGAGACCGTCGCGTTCTGCTCGCAGCTCCTCGAGATGGTCGGCCGAGGTGGTGGGATCGTCCACCACCTCGCCCTCGATCACCTGATCGTCGAGGGGCCGGTCGCCGTCGGCGGCCCCGACCTCTTCGGAGGCGTTCGGGTCGGCCGGCATCTCACCGTCGACGGTCACGCGCTCTGCGCACCGGGCTCGTCGTCGACGATCTCGGCGTCGGCGACCTCGTCGTCGGACGGTGCCGACGACGCGCCGCCCTCGGGACCGCCGGCGGCCGCACCCGCGTTCTGCTCGGCCTGGGCGGCCGCGTACAGGCGCTGCGCGAACTCCTGGCTGGCACCGATGAGCGCCTCGTGGGCGCTCTTCACCGCTTCGATGTCGGTCCCTGCGAGCGCTTCCTTCAGGGAGCCGAGCGCCGACTCGATCTTGGTGCGCTCGTCGGGCGACACCTTCTCACCCTGTTCCTTCAGGAGCTTCTCGGTCTGGAACACCAGCGTGTCGGCCTGGTTGCGGACCTCGGCCTCCTCGCGACGCTGACGGTCTTCCTCCGCGTGCGCCTCGGCCTCCTTCATCATGCGGTCGATCTCGTCCTTGCCGAGCGCGGTACCGCCGGTGATGGTCATCTGCTGTTCCTTGCCGGTGCCGAGATCCTTCGCGGACACGTGGACGATGCCGTTCGCGTCGATGTCGAACGTGACCTCGACCTGCGGCACGCCACGCGGGGCGGGCGGGATGCCGACGAGCTGGAACGTGCCGAGGGTCTTGTTCCGGTACGCCATGTCGGACTCGCCCTGGAGCACCTTGATCTCGACGCTGGGCTGGTTGTCGTCGGCGGTGGTGAACACCTCGGACCGCTTGGTCGGGATCGTGGTGTTGCGCTCGATGAGCTTCGTCATGATCTGGCCCTTGGTCTCGATGCCGAGGGACAGCGGCGTGACGTCGAGGAGGAGGATGTCCTTCACGTCGCCCTTGAGCACACCGGCCTGCACGGCCGCGCCGATCGCGACGGCTTCATCGGGGTTGACGCCCTTGTCGGGGTCCTTCCCGGTGAGGTCGCGCACGAGGTCGGCGACCGCAGGCATGCGGGTCGAGCCACCCACGAGCACGACGTGCTCGAGCTTGCCCTGCTCGAGGCCGGCGTCGCGGATGGCCTGTTCGAACGGACCCTTGGTGGCGTCGAGCAGGTCGGCGGTGATCTCCTGGAACTTCGCCCGGGTGAGGGTGAGCTCGAGGTGCAGCGGGCCGTCGGCGGTGGCGGTGATGAACGGCAGGTTCACCGAGGTCTCCGCGAGCGACGACAGCTCGATCTTCGCCTTCTCGGCCGCTTCCTTCAGGCGCTGGGTGGCCATCTTGTCGACGCCGAGGTCGACCCCGTGGGCGTTCTTGAACTCCGCGACCATCCAGTCGATGACGCGCTGGTCCCAGTCGTCGCCACCGAGGTGGGTGTTCCCCGCGGTCGACTTGACCTCGAACACGCCGTCACCGATCTCGAGCACCGACACGTCGAACGTGCCGCCACCGAGGTCGAAGACGAGGATCGTCTGGTCGTTGTCCTTGTCGAGGCCGTAGGCGAGCGAGGCCGCGGTCGGCTCGTTGATGATCCGCAGCACCTCGAGCCCGGCCACCTGACCGGCCTCGGTGGTCGCCTGGCGCTCGGCATCACCGAAGTAGGCGGGGACGGTGATGACCGCCTGGGTGACGGTGTCGCCCAGGTAGGCCTCGGCGTCGCGCTTGAGCTTCTGCAGGATGCGGGCCGAGATCTCCTGCGCGTTGTAGGGCTTGCCGTCGATGTCGATCGACCAGTTGGTGCCCATGTGGCGCTTCACCGAGCGGATCGTGCGATCCGGGTTGGTGATCGCCTGACGCTTGGCGACCTCGCCGACGAGCACCTCGCCCGTCTTCGAGAACGCGACGACCGACGGGGTCGTGCGGGACCCCTCGGCGTTGGGGATCACGACGGGCTCGCCCGCCTCGAGAACCGAGACGACCGAGTTCGTGGTGCCCAGGTCGATGCCGACGGCCTTGGCCATGGTGTGTGCCTCCGATTGCGTGGACGGGCGAGTACGTGGACGGGAAAACGGGGAGAGAAAACGGATTCGGCGGGTGGTGCCGAAATCTTGAGTCGGACGTTAGCAACTTTGCTTCTAGCACTGGTATTCCCCCGTCCTCGGACATTGTGACTAGATTCAGCGCATGGCACGACGGGGCGACTTTCTCAACCACCTGGCCGAGGTGCCGCTCTTCAGCGCCCTCTCGAAGAAGGAGTTGGGTCTCGTGGCCCGGAGAGCCGAAGACGTCCGGGTCGAACCCGGCGCCGTGCTCACGTCCGAGGGATCGGCCGGCCACGAGTTCTTCGTGATCGTCGAAGGCACCGCCAAGGTCAGCCGGCAGGGCAAGAAGGTCGCCGAGGTCGGGCCCGGCGCCTCGTTCGGCGAGCTCGCTCTGCTCGACCGGGCGCCCCGCAACGCCACCGTCACCGCGGAGACCCCGATGGAGCTCGTCGTGCTCGGTCAGCGGGAGTTCGCGGGCCTCATCGACGACGTCCCGGGCTTCGCCCGCAAGTTGCTCGCCGGGATGGCCGCACGCCTGCGCGAGTCCGACGCCAAATCGGTCCAGTAGGACCTCCCTGATCCACCTCGCCCCGTTGCGGCCGATGCGCGAGACGGCGCGGTAGCTTCCTGCCGTGCGCAAGTACCTGCCGAAGCCGCATCAACTCGTCCTGATCGTCGGCGTGCTCGCCGCGCTCGGCACGCTCGGGTCGTACGCAGCGCCCGAGCTCACCGGTTGGCACAACGACTCAGCGATCAGCCGCGAGGTCTTCGGCGGCATCCCGGATGCGGCGGTGGTCGCGTTCTACCTGACGATCGCCACGATGTTGATGGTCGTGGCGTGGCTCGTGTCGCTGCGGGTCCGCAACTACGAGCGCGGTCAGCCCGACGACCGTCGGGTCACCAAGCACAACGCGAAGCGGCGCGTCCGCGACTTCCGGGCAGGGGTGTTGATGCAGACCCTGCTGCGCGACCCCGCCGCCGGGGTGATGCACTCGCTCATCTACTTCGGGTTCCTCGTGCTGTTCGCGGTCACGATCATCCTCGAGATCGACCACCAGCTCCCCGAAGGCCTCAAGTTCCTCCACGGCACCACCTATCAGGCGTACGCGTTCGTGGCCGACCTCTTCGGCCTCGTGTTCCTCGCCGGCATCCTGTGGGCGATCGCCCGTCGTTACCTGCAGCGGCCGTACCGGATCCGGATCAAGTCGAAGCCCGAGCACGCGGTGATCCTGTTCACGTTCCTCGCGATCACGGTCACCGGGTTCGTCACCGAGGGTTTCCGCATCGCGGAGCTGCGCGAGCTCAGCGGCTCCGGGGCCGACTTCGAGAAGTGGTCGTTCGTCGGATGGGGCATGTCCGGTGCGTTCGACACCTGGACTGCGGGTTCGTTGCGCGACGCGCACCGCTGGGCCTGGGGCGCGCACGTCGCGACGTTCGTCGCGTTCCTCGTGATCCTGCCGACCACGATGTTGCGCCACATGATCACGTCGCCGGTGAACATGTTCCTGAAAGACAAGCCGCGCCCCAAGGGCGCGATGAAGCCCATGCCGAACCTGATGGAGACGGAGCTCGAGAGCTTCGGAGCCACGCAGATCTCCGACTTCACCTGGAAGCAGCTGTTCGACACCGACGCCTGCACCATCTGCGGTCGGTGCACCTCGGTCTGCCCGGCGCACGCCACCGGCAAGCCGCTCGACCCGCGAGAGATCGTGCTCAAGGTCGGTGAGGTGATGGCCGCCACCGGCGACCCGCGGGTGTCGCCCCCGGTCGGCACGGCACCGGGGATCGTGGTCGACGTCGACAACGTCTTCTCCCGCATCACCTCGGAGGAGATCTGGGCGTGCACGTCGTGCAAGGCGTGCGACGAGATCTGCCCGGTGAACATCGAGATCCTCGACAAGATCCTCGACATGCGCCGGTACCTCTCCCTCATGGAGAGCGACTTCCCGGCCGAGCTCGGCAACACCTACCGGTCGATGGAGAACTCGTCGAACCCGTACGGCATGAACCAGGGGGAGCGCGGCGGCTGGGCCGCGAGCATCGAAGGCGTCGAGATCGTCGAGCCCGGTGACGCGTTCGACCACGAGTACCTCTACTGGGTCGGTTGCGCCGGCAGTTTCGACGACCGGAACAAGAAGGCGAGCCGCGCCGTGGCGCTGCTGCTCCAGCGGGCGAACATCGACTTCGCGATCCTCGGCCCGAGTGAGCTGTGCACCGGCGACCCCGCCCGCCGTTCGGGTAACGAGTACATCTTCCAGATGCTCGCCATGCAGAACATCGAGACGCTCGACGGCATGGGCGTGAAGAAGATCGTCACCCAGTGCCCGCACTGCTTCAACACCCTGAAGAACGAGTACCCCCAGCTCGAGGGGCACTACGAGGTGGTCCACCACTCGCAGCTGCTCACCGAGCTCGTCGCCGACGGTCGACTCTCGCTCGCCGGCGCGTCGCTCCCGGAACGCGTCACCTACCACGACTCCTGCTACCTGGGTCGCCACAACGACGTGTACCTCGCGCCGCGCAAGGTGATCGCGCAGCTCGGCGGCATCGAGGTCGTGGAGATGCCCCGCAACGGCACAGAAGGCATGTGCTGCGGTGCGGGCGGCGCGCGCATGTGGATGGAAGAGACGGTCGGCAAGAAGGTGAACGTCGAGCGCGCCCAGGAGGCCCTCGCCACCGGCGCCTCGCGGATCGCGGTCGCGTGCCCCTTCTGCTACGTGATGATCGAAGACGGCGTGAAGGGCGAGGGCCGCGACGAAGACGTGAAGGTGCAGGACATCGCCGAGATGCTCCTCGAGGCCCTCGAGTCGGAGTCGACCCAGGCCGGACCCGTCACCGCCAACTTCGAGCGCGGGATCTAGCAGTCGATCCCTGGCCCGTCGGTCAGGCCGCCGGAACCCGCGTGAACGCCACGAGGGCCCGGCCGGAGGACCTCCGGGCCCGCGCCCGGAGCGAACGATTCGCCGCGTCGCTGTGGCCCCTCCCCACCATCTTCGGGTTCGTCGCCTTGGTCATTGCGGTGCTCCTGGTCGTGATCGACGACCAGCTCCACATCCAAGGTGGGGGCGATCGACTCCTCGTTGCCGATCCCGACACCGCGCTCGCCCTGACCTCCGTCGTCGCTACCGGAATGCTCGCGTTCCTCGGGATCGTGTTCGCCACAACGCTGGTCGCGATCCAACTCGCCGCGAGCCAGTACTCGCCCCGGGCGGTCCGGGTCTTCGTTCGCTCGAGATTGACCAAAGTCTCCCTGGGCGTGTTCGTTGCGACGTTCGTCTTCTCGCTCGTCACACTGATCGCCATTCGAACCGCCGACGCGGCCGACGCCGGGTTCACACCCGTGCTCTCCACCGGCGGCCTCACCGTCCTCGTGATCGCGACGCTCGTCGCGTTCCTCGTCTTCGCGAACGGCACGGCTCAGCTCCTGCGGGTGCAGTACCTCATCGAGCGCATCGCCCGCGACACGCGGCCCGGTCTCGAGGTCGCGTTCCCGAGCCGAGCCGAAGTGGTCGATGTGGCATTGCCCGACGGGACGTTGATCGATGAGGCCATCGGTTCGCTCAGGCGCGGCGTCCTCGACGCGGTCGACGTCGGCGGGCTCGCCGCGCTCGCCGAGCAGGTCGACGGTTGGATCGAGATGACGGTGCCGGTGGGCAGCTACGTCCCCCACGGCGGGACGATCGCGATCGTGCACCGCGGCGCGAACCCTTCGCCGGTCACTGCGGCCGACCTCGCGGCGCGCGTCGACGCGTGTCTGCTCTTCACGAACGAACGAACCCTGCTCCAGGATCCGGGCTTCGGGTTCCGCCAACTCGTCGACATCGCCAGCCGGGCGCTCTCGCCGGCGGTGAACGACCCGACGACCGCGGTGCAGGTCGTCGACCGTCTGACCGACCTGCTCGGCCAGATCGTCAACCGGAACGACCCGAGCGGTTGGTTCTCCGGGGTATCGAACATCGCGCGAGTGCACCTCGAGCTCGACGACCTCCGTGGTCTCACGACCCTCGCCTTCACCGAGGTCATCCGCTACGGCGTCGACAGTCCCCAGGTGGTCCGCCGGCTCCACAGCGCGTTCGACCAACTCGACGCCCGGGCCGCGTCGGCCGGCCGGGTCGGAATCGAAGAGATGCGTCGACTGCTCGCGGCGGCGACCGACGAGAGTGCACCGAGCGCGTTCCTGGAGATTTCCGCCGTTCCCGATCCGCGGGGATTGGGCTGAACCTCGCGCAAGCACTCCGCTGAATGCGAACGTCGTTCCGCCGGCGACGTGGACTCAGCGCCGCTCCGCCCCGCCCAGCTCGCGCCAGCGGAAGCACGTCGTGACATGGTCGTTGACGAAGCCCGCGGCCTGCATGAACGCGTACATCGTGGTCGGACCGACGAACCCGAAGTCGCGCTGCTTGAGCTCCTCGCTAAGCGCCTTCGACACCTCGGTCGACGCGGGGACGTCGGCGAGCGCGTCGAATCGGTGTTGGATCGGTGCGCCGTCGATGAAGTCCCACAGGAACGCGTCGAGCGATCCGAACTCACGCTGCACCGCGAGCACCGCCTGCGCGTTCGCCACCGTCGACTCGACCTTGCCGCGGTGGCGCACGATCCCGGGATCGAGCAGCAGTCGGTCGATGCGCGGCGAGGTGAACCGCGCGACCTTCGCCGCGTCGAAGCCGGCGAACGCCTTCCGGTAGCCCTTGCGCTTGCGGAGAATCGTCGTCCAGCTCAGACCGGCCTGCGCGCCCTCGAGGGTGATGAGTTCGAACAGTTCGCCGTCATCGTGGTGGGGGACGCCCCACTCCTCGTCGTGGTAGCCGACCATCAGCGGGTCATCGCCCACCCACTCGCAGCGCACCGGATCCCGCACGCACGCACCTCTCGATCGGCCGGTGGAACTCGACGGATGTGACCGTCGAGCGTAGGTGGCGCGAGGCTCGGGATCGTGGTGGCGGTGGGTCTCTGGCGTTGCTGCTACCCGTCGGCGTCCCCGAAGTTCAGGTACGAACGACTTGCGGTCGGACCGCGCTGACCCTGGTACTTCGATCCCGTCGCGTCACTGCCGTAGGGGACGTCGGCCGCGGTCGTCATGCGGAGGAAGGAGATCTGGCCGATCTTCATCCCCGGGTAGATCGCGATCGGCAGGTTGGCCACGTTGGACAGCTCGAGGGTCAAATGTCCGCGAAAACCACAATCCACGAATCCAGCAGTTGAATGAATCAGCAACCCCAATCGCCCCAGGCTGCTCTTGCCCTCGAGTCGGGCGACGAGGTCGTCCGGGAGCCCGACGTGCTCGAGGGTCGAGCCCAGCACGAACTCTCCGGGGTGGAGCACGAACGCGTCGCCGTCGTCCACCTCGACGAGCTCGGTGAGGTCGTCTTGGGGTTGCTTCGGGTCGATGAACGGCGTCGTGTGGTTGCGGAACACGCGGAACAGTCCGTCGACGTGGAGATCGACCGAGCTCGGCTGGATGCAGGTCTCGTCGAGCGGATCGATGACGATCCGGCCCGCGGCGAGCTCTTCCCGGAGGGTCCTGTCGGAGAGGATCACGGCCCGGACTCTAGCGAGGCCCTGCTCGTCCAACGGCTGACGCGCGGACCGTGTGGGGGCCGCGGTCGCGAACCCTCCTGACCCTGGAGGGCCTCGACCCGATCAAAGGCGCGGGAGCTACTTCGCGCAGGCCGCCGGTCCCTTCCGACCAACGGTCGCTCGTTCGCGTCCGCCTAAGATCGCCTCCCGAGGGACAGTTCCGATCCGAGATCCGATCCGTCCCCCGCGGGTGTAGTTCAGAGGCAGAACATCAGCTTCCCAAGCTGAGAACGCGAGTTCGATTCTCGTCACCCGCTCTGCTGTTGGTGCTGGTCAGCGGCACCGTACTTCTGCATCATCGCAATCGCCAGAGGTCACGTGCCACGACTGTGCCATTCCTGGGTGGCACGCGACCTGGCGGCACGTGACCAGCGCCTCGAGTGCCGACGCCCCTCCCGATCAGAGGCGAGCTCACCGACGGTCCAGCTACACCACCCCGGCCGCGTTCGACGCCACCTGGCACGTAGCGAACGTACGTGCGACGCTCAACGGCGATCTCCGCCCGTGAGGATCACGACCGGTACACCGGTCTCCCGGCCAACCCGGCCGCGACTCAGTAGAAACAAGCCTCTACAGAACTCGTGCCGGTTCATGGCGCGGGCCTTCGCGTGCGGCCAGAGCACCTGCCGCGCGCGCATGAGCCGTGTCCTGTGCCATGCCTACCTCGATGTCCTGAGGGCACAGCTCGCGAGTGGACATTACGAGTTTGTACGGCGACCGTGAGCAAGTCTCCCAGTTCGACTTACCGTCGGTGAACTCGGATTCCTTACCAAGGGGTTGAGGGAGGATGGAGATGGGTCCTTGCGGTCACTCTCCGCGCAGCAAGCATCATGCCCGGAAAAACAGGGTCGGGTCCATGATGGCCAACGTGGGAGTCGCGTTCTCGTTTCTTCCCGGCGACCGGTCTGCGGGCATCACCACAAGCAATTGGTCGCCGGCTTTGCGCAGCACCGCGGCCGTCTCCGATGGCGCAGGTTTCTGCACCCGCTGCCAGGATTGTGTCCCTCGATCGAGTAGCAACACATTTGGGTCCGCACGAGGCCAGAGAACGAAGCCCGGCTCCGTTAGGGCAGCCACCGTTCCTGCGTCATAGGCATTGAGACCCCCGGGAGGAGTGAGTGTCCAGCCCTCCCCGCCAACGTCGAAGTACATCACACTCGAGGCTGTGAGCCCCGGAGCTTGGAACAGCGCCACATCGATCCCGCAGGTGAAGATCCCAGGAAATGGACTCGATACTCCGATCGCGGTTGGAAGTTCCGCCCAGGCATCCTGATCCGGGTCGTACCGCAGGGTCTCAAGACCTGGCGATTCTGGCGAATCAGAAATGATTGATTCCTGCGTGCGAACGGAGCCGAGTCCGAACGCGAAGAGGTCTCCCTCTATTGGGCAAACGGTGTCGAACCCGACCGGTGGCGAGACCAGAGCTCGCCAAGTCGACCGGACAGGATCGACAGCCTGGTAGGAGGCAGTGCCGTTGACGCTGAAGCTGAAGACCGCCTCGGTGTCCCATGTTCCGACATCGTGGGCGACAGGGGGCAAGGTCGCGCCGTCTCCGGCAAGAGAGGCCGGCAGGTCGAGCTGCCGCCAGGACTCGTCTTCAACATTGAAAGCGGCCGCCTCGAGCCCCTGCCCCTCGCAATTCGCCTCGTCATCGGAGCTTGACGTTCTACCGCAGGGCGTCCCTACCACGACGACATCGCCGCCAACGTGCGCGCCACCTCCTTGATACAGACCCGACGGGAACGGAGCATCCGGGAGACCGGCCCAAGTTCCCTCCGCGCGGTCGAACAGAGCGCCGTCCGCAAAGCTCTCTTGGACTCCTGCGCTCGTAGTGACGCCTCCCCACACAAAGACAAAGCTTTCGCCGCTCACGATGATTGGGTTGCGACGCTCAGAGATCGGGGCGTCCGGAAGCACGCTCAGACCGGGTTGCAGCTCCTGAGCGCGTGCGCTCACGCCTGATCCTTGCGTACTGCCTCCACAGGCAGCCAGAAGCACGATCACCGTTACGGCAACGGCAGACCTCATCGTCCTTGGTGTCGCCGGGAAAACGCGCACGTCTCCACCTCGCTTGTGTGCAGACATCTGCTAACTGAACCTGCCCGTGCAGTGGAAATGGTCCGAGTAGACCGAATTCTGCTGACACGGCTGAGCATTTACCTGTTGGAAGATGGCACGATCCGCCCAGATGTAGTCAATCTTGTTGCCACCGTACGGTGGTATGTAGTGTGTCCACCAAAGGTAAGTCGTTTGTAGCGACGCCATTTCGATGTTGTGGATCCACCAATTGTTGGTTGCCGACGTTGGATGTACTTGGTTAAAGTCAGCACCCGTGATGCTGAACGTTCCTTGAGGACGAACAGCGATGAGCCAAAAATAGAGCGCTACGTTCGCTTGTTCGACCCTAACCGCCGGGTTGGTTGTGATATGCGTGCTACACGTCGTGTAATAGATGTACGCTTGCGACTTCATACATACCAGATAGCGCTTCTGACCCTCGATCGGGGTCAACTACATATTGCCGCCGACGTTTCCGAGGTTTGTTCCCTTGGCGTAAACGGCGTTACCGCGCGACGTTTCGTTGCAGTCTTCCGAAAACGCTTGGTCGTCTGCGGAGATGGTCTCCCTGTAGAGCGCGCGGTAGCCGTACGGGTAGAGGGCTTGACCGATGGTCAGCCACTGATCTTGGCAGACTTCTTGTAGAGAAATCGTCAGCGCTTGCTCGTTCAGCGCACGAACCACAGTGACGTAGGCCGTCTCGGGCCAGTAGGCGTAGGCGTGGTTGCCCATTGCAATGTTCCAGTTGTTCGCAACCGTCTCGGCTTCTGCTCGACGAGCATCGGCCAGAGAGGGTAGGACGAGTGCGGCGACCAGCAAAAGAATCAACACCCGCACACTCTGCTTCATCGATGTCCTCCCACTGTCCTCCCGCGCCAACAGATTTCCTTTATCTATTACGCGTGACACGTCCGAATGCGCGCCAATCGCTACTCAGGCCGCACCGCGCCCAGCACGAAAAGCGGGACCTGCACGTGCGATCTGGCAGTGCCTCAAGGGCCACACGCTCCGGCATCATCACTCCCGACCGAGGCCAGCCCACCCCACACCGATCGTGCGCCTTATGACATCCAGCGTCAAGAGGCAGTGTCTCAACGGATACCTTGCATCGACCCGCATGACATTGCCGAGTCGCTGCAGTGATGCCCGTCGAGGATGGGCACGCCGGCCATGGCTTACATCCTCAACGGGCCAGAAGCACGCAGGTCGCGAGAGCAGGTCGAATTCCTTGGCAATGTGCTCGGACGCGCCATGACTTCGAAGATGTCCTGCCCGAGCAGTTCGCTCAGTAGAGCCTCGAGCCTGGCACCCCGGCCCCGGTCTCCCACGCGATGCGGAATCTGAACGAGTTGTTCCGTGCCGGCGTCATCGCCGACGACGTCGAGAATCTGACGGGCATTGCTCCTGGCCACGTTCGGCGACTGGTGCGAACGCCACGCCGGCGCCTTCCGCTGAGCTCAGGTGGCTCTCTATCTCCCGACAGGTTCCGCACGGCGGTGGGCGTGTCGGGGCTGTGAACCGCGGGCCGTGCCCCTTCGATGGAGTGGTGCGCCGCATCGACGCTTGCTTCTGGCGGAACGCCGACGGCGGCCGTCGGGGACGTATCTGCTCATCGTGCCTGCTACATCTCGCACTCCACCGTGTTCGGCGAGCCGGAAAACCGCCTGAAAACCACATCGGGCCGTGCGCGCCGACCACCGTCGGACCACGCTGGGCCGCTCCTACGCCCAGGGGATCGCCGACCCGATCAAGCCGAGCAACTCACCATCCCAGCAACGGCTCCCCGACACCCAGCCACCCAACGAACCCGCGCCCTCACTCCGACCCTCACTCCGACACCACCACCGACGCCCGACTCACCCACCAATTCGCGTTGACACACTTGTAGGTTGCTGACGCAACCCACTCGCGACCCCCGCGCGCGATGCATCCCGGCATTGGTGCCAATCGCCGGCGACAACCCGACGTTCGCCGCTCGCCCCCATCGCGGCGTCCGTTGCGTCCATGGAGCGCGCTTCCGTCGGCAGGTGGCGCCCTTCCGACCAGTTCGACGACCACCCCTCCGACTATCCCTCCGACCACCCCTCCGACACCCACGGTGCCGCGAAGGGCCAGCCCGAGGCGCGACGGGATCCGTTCTGTTGGCGACGAGAAGCGCTCGATCGGCTCCCGCCTCGGTTGCCTGGAAGGCACTACTCGCCGGTCGCGGAGGCCAGCGAGCGGATCCCAGCTCGCGGTTCAGGAACGGCCGCGTCGATCGCCTCACTCAACGCGGCCGCGATCACCTCGTCACGCTCACGGGTGGCGTGCTGGTAGATCAGCGCGGCGCGGGGAGACGCGTGGCCCATGCGCGACATGAGCTCCTTCGTGCTGGCGCCGGTCGCTGCGGCGAGCGTGTTCCCGGTGTGGCGCAGGTCGTGGAAGCGGAGACCCTCCACACCGACTGCCAACGTCGCGCGCCGCCACTCGTAGTACCAGGACCCTCGGTGCAGTGGCGCGCCCTTGGGTCCGGCGAACACCAACCCGTCCGGACCGCCGGCGGCATACGCGGCGAGGTGAGCTTCCAGATCGGGGACGATCGCGGCCGGGATGGCAACAAGGCGCACGCCCGCGGCGGTCTTCGGCGGGCCGAACTCGAGCCGCCCGTTCTTCAGCAACACGCATTGCTCCTCGATCCGTACGGTGCGGTGCAACAGGTCGAGGTTCCGGCGCCGCAATGCGACCGCCTCGCCGAGCCGCAGGGTTCCGTAGGTCGCGAGCAGCACCAAGGCCCGGTAGCGGGGCGTCACGATGGCGGCGAGCTCGTGGACCTGCTCGATGCTCGCCACCGGCCGTTCCGGCGCGTGCTCGTTGCCGGCGCCCTTGAGCAGGCACGGGTTCTTGACGATGAGCTCGTCGACGACCGCGGTCGCGAGGATGCTCCGGAGCAGCCGGTAGGACTTCGCCGCGGTCGACGCTCCCGGCCTGCTGGTCCTCAGCAGGTCGGCGTTCCACGCGCGCACAGCACGCGGCGAGATGCGCGCGAGCTCGACGCGCTCGAACCAGGGAACGACGTGCAGGCGCAGGATGCCCTCGTAGAGCTCTCTGGTCTTCGGACGGAGACCGACCCGGTGCTCGAGCCACTCCGTCGCGTACTCCTCGAACGGCACCCGTCCCCGCCGCGGATCCACCCAGGCAGAGCGGGCTTGGTCTGCGAGCGCGAGCGTGACTGCTCGGTCCGCTTCACGACGCGACGGGAACGTCCCGACGGCGACGAGATCACCGCGTCCGTCGCGAACACGGGCTTGCCACGAGCCCGACGGGAGCTTCCGGATCGATCCGGCAGATCGATTGCGTCTGGTCGTGCGTTCCGACATCGCTGCCTCCTCCATGAGCGGTGACGAGAGAGGCGCGTGCCACGTTCGTGCCATTCTTGAGCGGCACGGAGGTGTACTCAGGGGAACTGAGCGAAAGGAAACACCGCCTCTCACCAGATCAAGCGTGTTCCCGCCCTGGTGAGGGACACCCGTCGGTCATTTTCCCAAGCTGAGAACGCGAGTTCGATTCTCGTCACCCGCTCAAGTCAGGTCCGGTGCTAGACGTCGCAGACGGCGATGGCGGGAGCGTCCCGTCGGGCCTTCTCGGTCGCAGTACTGAGGTCGCCGAGCGGGGTGTAGGTCACATCGTCCGGGTTGACGTCGAG
>Ga0209591_10005359_pt1 | contig 14335 bp, 13 predicted proteins | sample MAT01_FD_187207 | JGI IMG/M metagenome (GOLD analysis project Ga0209591, IMG submission 187207) | Freshwater microbial communities from Lake Fryxell liftoff mats and glacier meltwater in Antarctica - MAT-01 (SPAdes) (version 2) | ecosystem: Environmental > Aquatic > Freshwater > Ice > Liftoff... | reverse complement strand
CTGGGTGATGAAGTAATTTTCGAGTGTGGCCAAACTACTGACCAACGGACCACTGGCGCCGAACGGCCGCAGCCGCATGTCGACTCTGAACACGAAGCCGTTTTCGTCGACATGATCTAGTGCGCGGATAATCCGTTTGCCCAGTTCGGCATGAAATTCGTGCCAGGATCGTTCGCGCGTCGCCTCGCCGTCGTCCGCATGGACAAATATCAGGTCGATGTCGGATGAGACATTGAGCTCCATTCCGCCAAGCTTGCCCATCCCGACAATGACCAAATTGGCCTGCTCGGAGGCAGCCAACTCAACAGAAACGCCGAAGCGCGAAACTGTTGCGCTTGTATGAAACTGTTGCGCCGCGCGCACCGTTACCTCTGCAAGTACCGAGATCGTGGCTAGCGTTTCGTCCAGCTCGGCCAAGCCGTTGATGTCCCGAAAAATGCACAGCAACATGGCGTGGCGGCGAAGATTGCGCAGGCTTGCGTGGAACTGGCGGTCATCTGTGCTGTCCGTCAGTAGCATGGCTTGCATTGCCGGTCTTGCCAGCGGGTTGGCAGCGTGTTGCAGAAGCCAGGAAATCAGGTTCGGTTGGGCGTGACATATCCTTTCTGCGTATCTCGACGCGCGAAAGGTGCGGGCAAGTTGGCTATCAAAGATCTGGGCTTCTAACAAAATGTCGTATCGTCCATCATCTGTGTCGTCATTTTTGCGGTTGCCACCGTTAAAATAGCGGGGTGGTCGTGTCTGGTTGCATAAGTCTGCGTGACCCCGAAACTGCTTCCTGAGATCTGGGCACTGCCGTATCTGCAACCCTGCAATGACGAATGCAAAGTGGTTTGAATGTAGCAGTAGTTATACAGCCAGACACCATTAGTTGCCTGTCAACTGGAACACAAAATCAAAAAAACGTTATTTCATCTCGGACGTGTTGGCTCGCGAACGGTGTTCTGGTTAGCGGTTATCGCCTCGCTGTTGCTGTCGTTAATGGTGGTAACCCTGCGATACGTTGTCCTGCCAAACGTGGAGGGCTACCAGGGCGACATCATCAGCAGAGTGGCGACGGCAAGCGGGATGGATGTCTCAGCGGCGGCGATTCGTGGCGGCTGGTCCGGACTGCGACCGTACGTGGAACTCGAAGATGTGGTTTTTCGCGAAATCGCAGGCAGTACATCTACCTCGCGCGCGGCCGGTGCTGAGGCGCTTCGGCTGCCCCGGATGACTGCTGCCCTGTCATGGTGGTCATTGTTGGTCGGGCAAATACGCTTGGTCGACGTCAATCTCATTGGCCCCGAACTCTCACTATCGCGCGGGAAGGACGGCCTGCTCTATTTTGCGGGGCATGCGCTTAATGCCACCGACCAAGTCGAGGACGACGGGCGACTGCTGGACTGGCTGCTGGAACAATCCGGCGTCGAGATTGAACACGCGACATTGACCTGGACCGACGAACTAACGCCCGCTGCGGCTCTGAAGTTCACCGACGTAGGCTTGCGTATCGAAAAGAGTGTGATTGGCCACGTGATTGGCATTGCCGTCACGCCACCGCCGGAACTCGCTGGACGCATCGAATTGCGTGCCGACCTGAAGTTGCAGAAGTCGGAAGGTCTTTGGAACGCGACAGGCACTGTATTTGCGGCAGCGACCAACACCAATTTCGCTGCGCTTCGGGCGCATTTGGCTGTCCCTGATGTTTTGCTGGCGGGTGTCGGCAACGTTCGGGCGTGGATAGATGTCGACAACGCAGGCGCGCGCCGTGCCGCTTCGGTTGCCGCCGCGGGCAATGCGACGGTCGCGTTCAATCCGATTCGTGCCATTACCGCAGACATCAATCTGATCGATACCAAAGCCCAACTGTCGCCGGAAGTCGCGCCATTGAATATTGCCAGACTTGCAGGGCGAATCGAGTACAAATTGCTCGACGGTGGCTTCACGGTGGGCAGCAAGGCCTTTGAATTTCGTACGCGCGAAGGCGTGACGCTGCCGCCAGCTGACTTTTCGTTGACCATGCAGCATCAGGGAAGTGCGTCCACCGCGACAGGTGAAATCACCGGCACCGGTATCGACCTGAAGGTGATCGCCGCTCTGCTCGAGTATTTTCCGGTTCCCAAAGACGTACGAACCGTCGTTGCACGTTTCAGTCCGCGTGGCGTGGTGCGCAAATCCAGCTTTGCGTGGACCGGCTATCTGGACAAGATCGCAAAATACCGTATCAAAGGCGAGATGAAGGATTTTGCGATCAACGCGAATGGCGCGGTACCCGGTATCAGCGGATTCACCGGTACCGTTGAAGGCGACGACACGGGCGGCAGGTTTACGGTGGCCTCTAAAGATGTGCAACTGGATCTGCGGGGTCTGATGCGGGCGCCGCTGAAATTCGATGCGCTCCAGAGCGAGGGCAGCTGGAAGATTGGTGCCGAGGCCCTTAATATCGATTTTCAGCGCGTCGCGTTTGCGAACCCGGAAGTTGCCGGCGAATTTGCCGGGCGTTACGCGCGATTTTTGGCCGATGGTCCGCGCGCCAAAGAAGAAAAAGGGCCCGGCTCACTCGACATCAAAGGCAAGCTGACCCGTGCCAAGGCGGTGGCGGTACCCAACTACCTTCCCAACGCTGCAACGCAAACACGCGAGTACATCGAATGGGCGGTGCGAGACGGTGAGATCCTGTCAGCAGATTTTTCCTTGAAGGGTGAAATTTACGAATTTCCCTATCACTTGGGCAAGGGCGGCAATTTCCGCTTGGCTGCCAAAGTCAAAGATGTGGATTTTCGTTATGCCGTCGGCTGGCCGGTCGCCGAGAATGCGACTGGCGAATTGATATTTGAAAATACCGCCTTTACGGCAAAGCTTGTATCGGGAAAATTCTTCAACGCGAAGCTTGGTGCGACGACGATCACCGTCGATGACTTCGCGGCGCTTCCGTACACACTCTCCATTCAGGGCGAAACGGCCGCGCGCAGCGAGGACGTTGTGCGTTTTCTGCGCGAAAGCCCGTTGATCAATGGCGTCGGTGCGTTTACCAAGTCGGTCTCGATCGAAGGGCCAGGAAAGCTGGAGTTAGCGCTGAAGATGCCGATTGATGCGCCTGAAGGATCAAAAGCGGCGACCAAAGTAAGCGGGAGTTACACTCTACGCGGGGCGCAGGCCAAACCCGCGTTTGGTCCGTTGGTAACAGGGCTGATCGGCAGCGTCGTATTTACTGAAAGCAGCGTCAAGAGTAACGGCATTACTGGGCTTGCATATGGGAACCCACTGACCATTGGCATCGCTAGCGGCCCCGAAGGCGTCACCACGGACTTCGCCGGGCGCGCGGATATTTCGCTGTTGCGCGATCTTTTGCCCTTTAGCTTGCCGCAGCAGGTAACTGGGTCGACCGACATCGGTGGGCGCATTTCGGCTCGCGAAAGTGGTGTCGATATCTCGGTGGAGACCAGCCTTCTTGGCGTGACCTCCGCGTTGCCGGCACCGCTTGCGAAGCGTGCCGATGAGACCCGCAGATTGCGCCTGGCCTTCGCAGATACCGGACTGCCCACCGAAAAAATTACGTTTTCTCTGGCAGGCAATGCGATGCCGACTGCTCCTCCTGCTGGGACCGGCGTTGCACCGCCGACGACCGATGCGCCTGAATCCCGCATCGACGCGCGGTTCCAACGGCGAATTGACGCCAATGGCAACACGGCTTTTCGCGGCGGCATTGCCAGCGTTGGCCTGGCGCTAGACAACGCGACCGTGCCGGACGGGCTCTGGTTCGCCGGCACCATGCCGCTACTCGATTTCGATAGCTGGCGCGAAGCCTTCGCAAAATTTTATCCGCCCCCGTCCCACAACTCAGCGAATTCAACAGCGCCACTGACAAGCGCCAGGAACGGAATCGATATCGCCGGTTTCGACTTCAAGCTTGGCGGCTTGGTGGCTTATGGCAGGCCGTTTGACACAATGACGCTGAAGGGTCGGCACGGCGGCGAAGACTGGCGCCTGACGGTGGAAAGTGATGACGCCGTCGGCGATGTTTCCTGGCGCGCGGGCGCCTATAACGATCGCGGCGCCGTGCGGGCGCGACTGAAAAAACTGGTGCTTGCCGACGAAGTGCCGCAGCCCAAAGGTACCGTGGCGACCGTTGCGACCGCGGCGGCTGCGCGTGAAGCCGACTTTCCAGCGCTGGACATCATCGCCGACCGGTTCACACTCAAGGATCGTGAATTAGGCAAGCTTGAATTGCGCGCCACGCCGATGGGCGACAACTGGCGCATCGACCAGCTGGTCATCTCGACCGGTCACGCGAAATTGGAAATGGATGGCCTTTGGCAGCGCGATGGCGACCCCTCAAGTCCTGCAAGCGTATCTGGCAAATCGCGTACCACGATGAACATGAAGGTTGAGGCGAACAATCTCAACGCGTTATTTTCACAGTTCGGGTTTGGCGACCAACTCAAACGCGGCACTGGCAAGCTCGAAGGCAAGCTATCCTGGCCGGGCCATACCTACCAGTTCCAGACAGCGGCTCTTTCCGGGGGATTTAAAGTTGAAGCTCGCAATGGACAATTTGCGCAGATTCCCGTCGGTGCCGGCAAGCTACTCGCACTCATCAGCCTGCAATCGATTCCAAGGCGCATCACACTGGATTTTCGCGACGTCTTTTCCGAGGGATTCGCGTTTGAAAAAATCGATGGTGATATCAAGATCAATAACGGCATCATGCACACCGACAATTTTGAGATCGTGGGCACGGCGGCCAACGTAAAGATGTCCGGCGAAGTTTCGTTGCCATCGGAGCAAACGAAACTAAAACTCATCGTGGTGCCATCATTGGGTGAGGGCGTTGCTTTGGGGGTGGGGGTGCTTCTGGGACCTGTCGGCGGGCTCGGTGCACTGGCGGTACAAAAATTGCTGCAGGGAGCGCTCTCCTACGAATACGCGGTAACGGGTTCATGGGATAATCCGCAGGTTGATCGCATCAAGAATGAAGCGCAGCCGGCCAAGGGCGGCAATGCGCCAGCCTCAACACCAGCACCGGCACCAGCACCAGCAGCCAGCACAAGAAAAACATCATGATCATTACGAAGAATAGCGGCCAGATTCCCGACGCCTTGCTCAAAGCGGCGGGTTCCACGCAGTCTTTCTTTCGCGTTGCAGCCATTCAGATGGCGAGCGGGCCGAATGTCAAAGCCAATCTTGATGAGGCTGGACGCCTGATCGACATGGCCGCGAGTACCGGCGCGCGCATCATTGCGCTACCCGAATATTTCGCCATCATGGGGATAAAAGATACCGACAAGGTGGCGGTACGCGAACAGCCGGGCGACGGGCCCATTCAGCAATGGATGTCAGAGATCGCGGCGAAGCATCGCATCTGGTTGATCGGCGGGTCGATTCCAATGGAATCCAGCGTTCCCGGCAAAGTCAGAAATACCTGTCTCGTCTATGACAAAGAAGGCAAGCAGGTCGCTCGCTACGACAAGATTCATCTGTTCAGCCTGGCGCTCGGCGCGGAGAGTTTTTCCGAAGAGCGCACCATCGAGCCTGGCGACAAGGTCGTAGTGGTCGATTCGCCGTATGGTCGCATCGGGCTGTCGATTTGCTATGACCTGCGCTTCCCGGAGCTTTATCGTGCGATGGGTAATGTGGACATCATCGTTATCCCGTCTGCGTTTACGGCCACCACCGGCAAGGCCCACTGGGAGCCGCTGATTCGTGCCCGCGCCATCGAGAGCCTTGCTTATGTGATCGCACCGGCACAGGGTGGCTTCCATGTCAACGGTCGAGAAACGCACGGAGATTCGATGATCGTCGACCCTTGGGGCGTGGTGCTGGATCATTTGCCGCGTGGCTCAGGTGTGGTTGTGGCAGGCGTAAACCCGCATTACCAGCAGACAATTCGCAAAAGCCTGCCTGCGCTGACGCACCGGACGCTTGGAGTGAAAACCTGAAATTGTTGAGAATCCAGGAGTGATGCGCCTCGCAGGCCAAAAGCGGCTGAAAATGCTCGTGGATAATGGAGTTTCGCGTCTTGAGCTACGCTTCATCGATCCTTATCAGTTTCATTCGGCCTGACGCCCCGCTCCTCACCGTCACCAGAGATTTGTGCGCATCGAAGTGGTTTGCAACCAGCGCGACTAATTCTGCGTTGGCCTTGCCATCGACAGGCGGTGATTTGATCTGCGCCGTCCAGGTTCCATCAGGCATTTCGCATAACTCGGCGACGCGTGCGTTCGGCTTCACCTTCACCTGAATCACTCGCACCTAAGTGATCTCAGTGGCATCCGATCCTGCAATCCGCGTGTAATGCAGGACAGTCGGGAATGGGTCGTAAAAATGGTGCAGTAGTGCACGCCACTGCTCGTATTGCACAGATTGTCGAAAACCGATTTCGTGATCGGCCAGCGTAGCCCAGTTCACCAGCAACACATATTGCCCCTGGTGTTCGATGCAACGCTGCAGTGAGTGACCAAGATATCCTGGCATCGACGCGATGATTGCCTGTGCGTGGTTGAATGCCGCATCAAATGCAGGCTCCTGTGCGTCGCGAACCTGTCGCTGGGCAACTTCGAGAATCATGATTCTGCCGCGTGTATGGCCGGTACATAGACGTTGGCGTCATAACGTTCCATATGCGCCTCTGGTTTGTGAAGTGCGGTAAATCCGAATTGTGAATAAAGCCCGTGCGCATTTGCAGTGGCCAGCGTGAAGCGGCGCAGACCTTGCAAATCGGGATGCGCGATTACACGTTCGATCAGTCTCTTGCTGTAACCGTGCCCACGATGTTCGGGCAACACAAACACATCAACCAGATTGGCGAACGTGGCGAAATCGGAAATGACACGAGCGAAGGCAACTTGCTCCGGGCCGAGAAAGCCACCGAAGCAGAGGGAGTGCTCGATGGATTTTTGTACCGTGGGCCGCGCAATGCCTCTTGCCCAGGCGGACTGCTCCGACAGAAATGCATGAATAAGCTCGACATCCAGTTCAGTTTTGTCGCATGTGACGCGCAACGCATCAGGGCCGATGATCATGTTTGGGGGTATCTTTCGATTGGTTGCATTGGTAAAAGCTGTGCTTACACATCGGCAATCAACAGCTTTTCGAGTTGCTGCAAAGACGAAACCTGAAAATGTGGCGTGACGCCGATCGGTGCCGCACGGTTGTCAATATTCAGCCAGCAGGTATGCAGCCCCGCATTGAGACCGCCGAGGATATCGGAGTCTGGATTGTCACCCACCATCAACACCTGCTCGCGCTCCGGTTGCCCCATCATCAATAGCGCGTGATCGAAAATATCACGATGCGGCTTGGCGACGCCGACCTCTTCGGAAACGACCAGCACATCGAAGTGCTCCCGCAAGCCGGTGCGCTCTAGCCTGACCTGCTGCAACTCGGTAAAGCCATTGGTAATGATACCGAGGCGGGCGCGCCCTTTGAGCGCATTGAGCAAGCTGGTTGCGCCTTCAAGTGGCACGCAGATGTCGGCAAGTGCGGCCATATAGGCGCTGTTCAATTGGTGCGCCGGGGTTTGCAGCTTTTCCGCCCAGCTATTGAAGCGTTTATGCTGCAACTGCTTGGCGGTGATGGCACCGTTCTGATACTCCACCCATAGCGGCTTGTTTATGGCCTGGTAATGAAGATAGTCCTGCTCGGTAAATCCAGTGTCAAAGCCCGCGAACATGCGCTGCAGACCCGCGAATGCGTCGAAATGAAACAGGGTGTCGTCGGCGTCAAACAGAATCCAGTCGTACTTCATGCGGAGGTGGCGGCTTGGTTTATTGACCGGCTGGTGGTTGCCACAACTCGACCTTGTTCCCCTCAGGGTCGATGACCCAGGCAAATTTGCCGTACTCAGAGTCATCGATCTTATCAAGCACGTTGCAACCCTCGCCTTTGAGCACGGCGACCAGATTGTGAAGGTCTTCAACGCGGTAGTTGATCATGAACGGGGCACTGCTTGGGGCAAATTGTTCGCCCTCGGCCGGACCAACAGACCAGATTGTCGTTCCGCTGGTGGGCCTGCCATTTGAGTCGGCCCAACTGAATGCGGCACCACCCCAAGCCTGGACGTCGATGCCGAGATGAAGCTTGTACCAAGAATGCAGCGCAGGTGCATCCTTTGCCTTGAAAAAAATACCGCCGATGCCAGTGACTCGCTTCATGTGAATCTCCGATGTGTTGTGGTTGGGAGGTGAAGCTTCTTCTGCCGCTTAACGAAACTGGGCAATCGGCCAGCCGCAGCGCACGTTAAGCAGCGCGTGGGGCATCTGTGTCGGCTTCCAGGTTAGGTATGCGATTCGAGTCATTTGTCGGGTAACGTGTAGTCGTTTCGCTTTGCCGCATCGTCCGACAGGTACTGGACGAACTCCCATTCGTTTCCTTCGGGATCGTAGAAGTAGAGGCGTTTGCGGTACGGATGAGCGTTTGGCACCAGCATGTTTTGCTGATATCCCGCATTACAGAGCCGCGCGCGCTCCGCTTCAACGTCGGTAACTTCATATGCGAGATGATTTAACGGCCAGCCCCTCAGCGTGGTCCGCTGCTGGCCTTTTGCTTGATTGAGCGCAACGTAAGTGCCCTCGGTGCCCACGTGCACCCAGCGTGATCCGTCTGGCTCCCTCATATCATGGCGAATCCGGAACTCAGGAAACGCCGACTGCAGAAAACCAATGATCGCGTCGATGTCGCAGACAGAAAGATTCGCGTGTTCAAGTCTCACGGTCATTGTAGTTTTCCGCGTTTTTGTCTAGCGAGGCTGTAAAAAAACCCTCTTCATATGCGCATGGTGCCGTGAACCAATTCAAAATTCAAGGTCGAGTAGCGAGTCGGATATTATTTGTAACCTTTGGCGTCGCTGCAACGCGGTGCGGCGGACGAACCCGGCTCTCAGTCGCAGCCCGGTCTCACCAGTGTTGTTAGTTGCAAGCCTGACCGGGGAGTTGTGCAAAAATAGCGTTCAAACCTCTATGTTTCCCCGATGACCATCCTTCAAGAACTCGAGTGGCGCGGCCTCTACGCCGACTGTACCGACCGCGAGGCGCTAGCCAAGCGGCTGGCGGACGGCCCGACCACGCTCTATTGCGGCTTTGATCCGACGGCCGACAGCCTTCACGTCGGTAACCTGGTGCCGCTGTTTGCCTTGCGGCGCTTCCAGCTCGCGGGGCACCACCCTATCGTGCTTGCCGGCGGTGCAACCGGCATGGTCGGCGACCCGTCGGGCAAGTCCGATGAACGCAACCTGCAAACGCCCGAGCAGGTCGAATACAACATCGCGGCCATCAAAACGCAATTGACCAAGTTCCTCGATTTTTCCAGTGCCGCCAATCCAGCACGTCTGGTAAACAACCAGGATTGGATGGGGCTAATTTCGTTCCTTGAGTTTCTGCGTGACACCGGCAAACACATCACGGTCAACACCATGGTGGCGAAGGATTCGGTGCGCTCTCGCATGGAAGACCGCAGCAGCGGCATCAGCTTTACCGAGTTCAGTTACATGCTCCTGCAGGGCTACGATTTCTACCACCTGCGCAAAACATTCAACTGTGAGTTGCAGGTGGGCGCCACCGACCAGTGGGGCAATATCACGGTTGGTACAGAGCTTACGCGCAAGAAAATGAGTGCGACCGTCTGGGGCCTCGTATTCCCGTTGTTGACCAAAGCCGACGGCTCCAAATACGGCAAGACCGCGACCGGCACCGTATGGCTTGACCCGAAGCGCACATCGCCATATCGGTTCTACCAGTTTTTCATCAACGCCGACGACGCGGACGTGATCAAGCTACTCAAGACGCTGACCTTCCTAAGCCGAGAAGAAATCGCTGTGCTGGAAGCGGAATCAACGGCCAACCCGGGCGGTCGCGCCGCGCAAAAAGCGTTAGCGCGCGAGCTGACCACGCTGGTTCACAGTACGGATGCGCTGGCGGCGGCACTCGCGGCCTCCGAGATCTTGTTTGGCGCAGAAATTGGCGCGACCAGTGAGGAAACATTTCGGGATGTGGTTGGCGAGATCCCGACCAACGCGATCGCGCGCGCCCGACTTGACGGCGCTGGCAGCGGCCTCCCAGAGTTGTTGGTGGAGGCCGGATTGAGTCCGTCCAAGGGACAGGCACGCAAAGATATCGAGGGCGGCGGCGTGTACGTAAATAACGTCAAGGTCGCGCCAGCGGATGCTGCGCGCACCCTGACCACCAGCGATCTATTGTTCGGCAAATACGTGCTGCTGCGCAAAGGAAAACGCACCTACGCGGTGCTCGATGCCGCTATCGCCTGATTTGCACTGAGTCGCTGGGTTGGATACGGGTGGCACGGCTGCACCCAACGCCGACCGAACGATACCGTGCACCACCAAATGCCAACCATTTTCGTCAACAGTTTGTTTCCAACAGCAACTTTTGGTTGAATTTTGCGTCTTTACACTCTCAATCATTCAACGACGCAATAGATGCCTTCAAAAGCACTGGTTTGGTTCAAACGCGATTTGCGTACGCGCGACCACGCGCCGTTGATGGTGGCGGCCGATTGCGATGCCGCAGCGGCCGTATTTGTCATTGAAGACGAATGGCTGCAGAGCCCGGAGTTCGACGCGCAGCATCTGGATTTTGCGCTAGCAAGTTTGATCCCATTGCGCGAATCACTAGCAGCGCGCAGCCTGCCACTGTTGGTGAAGGTGGGTGCGGTATTGCAGGTTTTTGATGAGTTACGAAAGGAATTTGCGTTCACGCATCTATTGAGCCACGAAGAAACCGGGCAAGGCTGGACTTATCAGCGCGATCGGAATGTAGCCAGGTGGTGCCGTGCGCGTGGCGTGATTTGGACGGAGTGGCCTCAAACGGGCGTGGTGCGTGCGCTTAAGTCACGCGCGGGATGGGCAGGCAAGTGGGTGGCGCGCATGAATGTGGCCGCGCTAGACACGCCGCAGGCATTTGCGGGTGCGCGTTTGCGGGTCGACGATATACCAACGATTAAATCAATCGGCATTTCACACCACCGAACACTGCCTGCTGCTGGTGAGCGGGCCGCATGGGATTTGCTGGGTAAATTTCTTGGTGGCGGCGGTCGTGACTATCGCCGCTCGATTTCGAGCCCGCTGACGGCTGAGCAAGGCTGTAGCCGTCTCAGTGCGCATTTGGCGTTCGGTACCGTTTCGATGCGCAGCGTTCATCAAGCGACCGACGTGGCCATCGCAACGACCAATGACCGCGAGCTCGCTTATGGATTGCGTGGCTTTGCCGGACGGCTTCGCTGGCACTGCCATTTTATGCAAAAGCTGGAAGACGAACCATTAATCGAATTCAATAACTTTGCACGCGCATACGACGGCTTGCGTGAAACCAGTTTCAGTCAGGAGTTGTTTGCGGCGTGGTGTGCAGGCGAAACTGGCTACCCGATGGTTGACGCCTGTATGCGTTCGCTCAAGGCAACTGGCTGGCTGAATTTCAGGATGCGCGCCATGCTGGTAAGTTTCGCTTCTTATCATCTGTGGTTACATTGGCGCGAGACGGGCGTATTTCTTGCGCGGCAATTTTTGGATTTCGAGCCAGGCATTCACTGGAGCCAGATGCAAATGCAATCGGGCACCACTGGCATCAACACACTGCGCATTTACTCGCCCACCAAACAAGCGCGTGATCATGATCCGGCCGGATTATTTGTCGGGCGGTGGGTTCCAGAATTTGGGTCACCAACGTATTCAAAACCGATTGTCGATGAACAAGGTGCCGTAAAGTCAGCAAAGGAAAAATTGTATGCGTTACGTGCCAGACCCGACTCAAAGCGTGAAGCTAGCGCCGTGCAACAACGCCACGGTTCTCGAAAGAGCGGCTTGCCGCCAGGCGGTAAACGGGCGAGGCGGCCAGTTACCGACGCAGAGAATCTGCAACTCAAGTTATTCTGACGGCTAATCTCAAATGCGATAAAAATAGCCCGCCAGAAAAATTTGGCGCTGTTTTTGGCTGAATCGTAAACTTAAGTGGACGCAACATTGATACACACGACTGCTTTATCCGCTACGGAAACTGATCGCATCATTCAAATGGCATGGGAGGATCGCACGCCATTTGACGCCATTGAAACGCAATTCGGTTTAAACGAGGCCGCAGTGATTACGCTCATGCGAAAGCACTTGCGGCGCGCCAGTTTTGTCTTGTGGCGGAAACGCGTAAGCGGGCGGCAAACCAAACATGCGGTGCGGCGATCAGAATCGGTGTCGCGTTTCAAATGCCACGACCAGCGGGGCGAGTAGCTTTCGTGCGATAACGCGATCATTCGCACTCATGCTGACGGGAAAACCAAATTGAACATCGCGGTTATTGGTGCAGGCATATCCGGACTATCGTGCGCCACGGCGTTGCAAAATGCCGGCCATCTCGTGCAAGTGTTTGACAAAAGTCGCGGCGTTAGTGGCCGCATGAGCACGCGCAAAGGCGACGGCTGGCAGGCCGATCATGGCGCGCCGGTTTTCGAGGTGCACGATAGCAAGTTTCGCGCTGAGGTGACGCGCTGGTGCGAAGCCGGCGTGGCCGCGCGGTGGGAGCCACGACTCAAGGTGCTTAAGGGTGGCGTGTGGCAGGACGGTAATGTCCACGTGGACAAATTTGTCGGTACGCCTGCAATGACGTCACCGGCGCGTCTCCTTGCGTCCACACTGAATGTCAAGCTGGAAACAACGATCAAGAAGCTCGCGCGCCGGGCTGATGATCATTTTCGGTGGCATTTGCAGAGTGCTGAACAGGGCTGGCTGGATGCGCACTTCGACGTCGCCGTGATTGCCGTCCCAGCGCCGCAGGCAACGGTATTGCTAAATGACATCGGCCACCCTTTTGGTGCACGTGCAAAGGCTGTCTCGATGCAAGCATGCTGGGCGTTGATGATGCAATTTGCGCAGCCGATAGATTTGGGATGGGATGCGGCAGTGATTCATGACAGCTTGCTATCGTGGGCTGCGCGCGAGAGCGCCAAGCCGGGGCGGCTAGCAAGCGAAACCTGGGTTTTGCACGCGAGTGCTGGGTGGAGCGAAGAAAATTTGGAGCGCCCTGCAACTGAAATCGCCGAGGCAATGGTCGGCGCATTTCGCGAAATCGGCGGGCCGCATCCGCTCAGCAGTATTGCTCATCGTTGGCGCTTTGCGAGCTGTGAAGATGCCGCCACGCTGCCTACGCTATGGGATGAAGAACATCGCCTAGGGATCTGCGGCGACTGGTTGAATAACGGAGGGGTAGAGGGCGCATGGCTTAGCGGGCTGGCACTTGCACAGCGCGTTGCGAGCGGATCGGGCTAACGGCGTGGCGCCGTGGAAACGTGGACAGCCTACGACGACTTCTGGGTTGATTTGGCAACTCTCCTCGGCATGGAAGTACACGGCGCGAAAGTTTCCGAGTTGGATTCGGTGCTGGATAACCAAGAGCGACCTGTTGTGTGGCAAATACGATCAGCTACGCAGCGGTAAGCACGCCTGCGCGGTGCTCGGTGCCGCTTGATTTGCCCTGAGCCGCTGTGTCGGATGTAGGGCAGCGCGGCTGCCACCAACGTGTCATGAAAGTGGCGCTGAGGAACCGAACTTCAGGACGCATAACGAGAAGCTGAGCGGCAGGGCGCTTCGTGCCGCGTCCGCTTGAGCGAGACTTTAGGCTGCCGAACAACATCAAGCATCCCGCCAGCATCGATTGCAAGCACGGCCTCTTCGAAGGAAATTCCTCGCTCGGCTTGAAGTTGCTTATTCTTGTCATGGTTCCAGCGAAACGGCGTCATTTTCGTACAGTGGAATAGTGTGTGCCTAATACCACCAGCATGAGTGGGTGTCCAGCGTTCAAGCGCAAGGGCGTGCGTGAGCGCGTCCATATGACGCGACGTAAGGTGCCGCTAACGGCGGGCGACGACAGATGTTGCAGGCGCTCATTCGGCTTGCTTGAGCATTACCACGTATGAGACGCTGGCGACTGAACGACCTGAGCCAACGATGAAGCTTTGGAATCGGGCACCGGAATTGAAGGATCGAACGACCTCAAATTGGCCTCGATACTGCCAGCGATTTGATGCGTTCTTGATGAACACAGGGACGGCGCTCCGCTGACGTGAGAAAAGCGCGCTGACAGGACCTGTTCGTGCGCCTTGGCCGCACAGCACGACCTCAGGCGCCTGAGGACTGAATTTCTTGCTGAGGCAGGCGGCCACGATGACGCCATTGCTGGTAGGCAGGCACGCCACGGTGCTTCCACCGAGCTGCGAATGAATCTCGCCGCGTGTGTATTCACAGCCAAGCGTGAACATTGCATGTCTTCCGGAACCTAGCGTCGCAGTCCAACGGCGCGCGGCTTTTTTGCGCGTCCGTTGCAACGGCTTGTTGTGGCGCATGCCTCCCTCATTG
>Ga0209591_10005356_pt1 | contig 14339 bp, 8 predicted proteins | sample MAT01_FD_187207 | JGI IMG/M metagenome (GOLD analysis project Ga0209591, IMG submission 187207) | Freshwater microbial communities from Lake Fryxell liftoff mats and glacier meltwater in Antarctica - MAT-01 (SPAdes) (version 2) | ecosystem: Environmental > Aquatic > Freshwater > Ice > Liftoff... | reverse complement strand
CCTCATCCAGGGGCGTGACGGTGACCGCGCCGGTGGGGTCAGCGCCGAGGGCGGCCAAAAGGAAGAACTCGCGCTCGGGATTCACACCGGAGAGTTGGGCCAGGTAAGTGCGGAGCTGGCCTTCGGGGAGCAGATTCGAGAAAAACGGCGGCACGCGGCGATGCACCTGCTGAACGTTAGTCAGCAGGCCGCCGGTTCGGCTTTTGAACGAGAGGCTGAGGGTGGGCCGCTGGGGATCGTCGATGTAGGCTTCGTCGAAAGAGAAGAACTGCTTGTCCCCGGCAAGGCGGTTGATCACCCCAATGCGACGCCCGTGGAGATTCACGGCGAGGGTGGTGAGCTTCCGGGGGTCGATTTTCATACGGCTTCTTCGGGCTCGCCGAGTTCGTACAGTTGGTGCTCTTCGGTGTCGGTGGTTTCGTGGAGCAGGGATTTGACGGCGGGGACCAGGCGGCGGGGGACGAGGAGCAGTTCAAAGTCGAGGGCGCGGGCGATCTCGGCGAGGGTATCGAAGCGGGGAACGATCTTGCCGGTTTCGATGCTGGAGATATGCACTTGGGGCATACCGACGCGCTGGCCGAGTTCGGTCTGGCTCCAGCCGCGGCGGCGGCGCTCCTGGTGGAGGGCTAGGCGGAACCCCCTTCTTCACGAACTTCACCTTCCGCAGCGCCGTGATGTCGGCCAAAGTGACTCCGGCGGCAAGGGCGGCTTTGAGGACTATCGGGGGGTTGGGCGGCGAGCGGCAGCGCCATAAAGAGCAGGGGCAAGGTGGGAAGCGGCATGCACAAGATCCTGGCTTAGTACTTGGCAGATTGAATGGCCTGGGGAGGGCGCGCTATAATCGCCCTTCCGGACCAAGTTCGTCGAACCGAAAGGCGGTCCTTCTCAGTTGCCTAAAGTTAGCAATGAACTTCTGCGGCGCGACGTGCGCATGCTCGCCGATATGCTGGGCGAGGAGATCACTTCCCTCGCCGGTGCGCCGGCGCTAGATTTGGTGGAAGACATCCGCAAGTTATCGCGCAGCCGGCGCGCCGGGGATGCCTCCGCGGGGCAGCAGTTGGCCCAGCGGATCACCGAACTGAGCGAGGCCGATATCCAGACCGTGGTGCGGGCCTTTACCGTCTTCCTCGACCTCTCAAACCTGGCTGAGGACCGGCACCGGATTCGCGTCCTGCGCAATCGCGAGCTGGAGCATGAGCCACTCGGCGAATCGATTGGGGCGGGCATTGCGGCGCTGGCGACGCAAGGCTTTACCGCGGAGCAGGTACAGCAGGCGCTGCACCGGCTGTCCATCGAGCTGGTATTTACGGCGCATCCAAGCGAAGCCAAGCGGCGGGCGGTGCGGGCCAAGCTGAGCCGTATGCGTCGCGCCATCCAGGACCTCGACCGGCCGGACTTACTGCCGCGCGAACGGCGGGACCTCGAGGGCAGCCTGCGCACCGAGTTGGCGATCCTGTGGCAGACCGAGTTTCTGCGGCCGCGCCGGCCCACGGTGCTCGAAGAGGTGGAGCGGATGCTGTCGATCGCGCCGCGTTTGTGGCAAGTAATACCGCGGATTTATGAGGCCTTGCGGCGAGCCCTGGCGCTCAGTTATCCGGGCGTGGCTTTCGCGATGCCGGTCTTTCTGCGCTTCGGCTCCTGGGTGGGCGGCGACCGCGATGGGCATCCGGATGTGACGGCCGAGGTGACTGGACGAACGCTGCTGAAGCTGCGGGAAAAGGCACTTTCGCTGCATCGCGAACAGTGCCGCCGCATGTACGACTTTCTGAGCTTATCGTCGCGCGAGGCGCCGGTGAGCGAGGTGCTCGAAGAGAATCTCGAAGAGACGCAGGTGCGTTGGCCGGCGCTCACCGAACGCTTAGCGCCGACGGGGGCCTTTGAGGTCTATCGCCGCTACTTGACGATGATCGAGTGGCGCTTGGAGGCATCGGTGGAGCCGGGTGGTCCGGCTTATCGCAACGGGCAGGAGTTGGCGGCCGACATCGAGTTAGTGCTGGCGAGCTTACGCGAGCACGATCCAGGAAGCCGGGCGGCGGCCGAGGTGGAGCATTGGCTCGACCGGACGCGAGTTTTTGGCTTGCACTTAGCTTGCTTGGATATTCGGCAGGATTCGCGCCGCTATGCGGAAGTGATGACCGACTTATTCAAGGTGCTGGGTCTGGCCGATAACTTCGATGGATTGCCGGAAGACGAGAAACTCGCTCTATTGGGGCGGACGATGCCCTACAAGGGCGAAATTCACCGGACTAAGTTGGCACCCGCGACCCGCGAGGCTCTGGCGGTGTTCCGTTTGCTGCAACAAACGATTGCGACTTACGGTGCCGAGCCGATCGGTGGGCATATTATCAGCCTGACGCAAGCGCCAAGCGATGTGCTTTCGGTGCTGTGGTTGTGGAAGTGGGCGGCGGGCAGTGAAGATACCAGCCTGCGGATTATGCCGCTGTTTGAGAAGATCGGGGATCTGGAACGGTCGCCGGCAACGCTCGAGTCGATTTTGTCGCAGCCGGTTTATGCCGATTACCTGCGGCGGCAGAATAACCGGCAGATTGTGATGGTGGGTTACTCGGATAGCACCAAGGACGGCGGCTATTTGTCGGCTTGCTGGGGGCTGTACCGGGCGCAGACACAGCTGCATCGGACGGCGCGGGCACATCAGGTTGAAGTTACTTTCTTTCATGGGCGCGGTGGGTCGTTAGGCCGCGGCGGGGGTCCGGCGGCGCGGGGGATCTTTTCGTTGCCGCCAGAGTCAATCGATGGTAGTTTGCGGCTGACCGAGCAGGGCGAAGTGCTGGCGGAACGGTATGACGATCCGCAGATTGCTTATCGCCATTTGGAGCAGGTAACTTGGGCGACGCTGCTGGCGAGTGCCACCCCAGCGCCAGCGCCAAGTTCAGCTTACGTGGAGTTATTGGAAGCGTTGTCGGCACGGTCCTTCACGAGTTATCGCGAGTTAGTCGATGCGCCGGGTTTCCTGGAGTATTTTGCGAATTCTACGCCGATTGACGTGATCGAAGATCTGCCGATCGGCTCGCGGCCGTCGCGGCGGCGGGGTCAGCGGACATTGAATGACCTGCGCGCGATCCCTTGGGTATTTGCCTGGACCCAGAATCGCTGCCTGATTCCGGCTTGGTATGGTTTGGGTACGGCCTTGGCCGAGTTGCCGGAAGATAACTGGCCGCTGTTACAAAAGATGTACCGGGAGTGGCCGTTCTTTGAAGCGGCGATTGACAACGCGGCCTTAGCACTGGCGAAGGCGGACATGTTTATCGCCCATTGTTACTCGGAGTTGACCGCCGAGCCCGCGATCCGCGAGCGCTTCTGGACTATGATCGCCGGCGAACGCGACCGGACGCGGCAGGCGATCCTGCAGATTACCGGGGGCACCGAGTTACTGTCGCAAACGCCTTGGTTTCAAGGCTCAATCGAAGTCCGGAACCCCTACATTGACCCTTTGAATCTGATTCAGATCGAGTTGCTCAAGCGACGCCGGAAAATGCCGGCCGATGCACCGGAGAGCGATAGTGAGTACCTGCGCCACCTCCTGCGGTTGACCGTGCAAGGCGTCGCCGCCGGCATGAGGACCACCGGATGACCGATTACCTTCAAAGCCACGGGCGCTGGAATCGGCGCATTTAAGAACTACTTTTTGGCGCGACGGCTGCGCAGCACCAGGAGTCCACCCGAGATCAACGCCAAGGCCGACCCACCCATGGACGCGTCGATTTCCGGAACGTCCAGGTCCCCTCGGCCGAATGCCGTGCCCGCCAGGCTGATGGCCATCAACGCGAATCCAAGTGCTTTTGTCATGCAAGAAAAGTAGCATCGGGGTCGCGATTGCCCGATAGTACAACGGCGGTTTCAGTACTGCGACGGCCATTCGAGAAGTACCGGGGCTCTCGTTCGTAGAATTTGTCAACATGCCCCGGGAAGGTTTACCTTCGTTAGGTGCAATCTGCCTTTTTCTGTTCATTGAGTTGTGATACGTTAACTTTATCTATGAAAGGGGCATTTCAATGCGGAACTTTTTTGCTTTCCTTGTTTTAGCCGTAGGATTGTTCGCGCAAGGCGAACGCAGCGAGCTGAACGGCATCGTCACCGACTCGACCGGGGCGGCCATTCCTGGCGTCACCGTGACCGCGTTGGAAGTGCAAACCAAGGTGGAAACCCGGGCCGTCAGTACCGATTCCGGAGTGTTTCGTATTCCCTATCTCCAGCCGGGCTTGTATCGGCTGACCGTTACGAAGACGGGCTTCCGGTCGGCAGCGGTGGACAATGTGGCGCTGCGCGTGGCGCAGACGCTCACCGTGGACTTCAAAATGGAAGTGGGCCAAGTGAGTGACAGCGTGTCGGTTTCGGCCGAGCCGCCGCTGATTGAGACCGGTACCGCGGAGATTGGCCGGTATGTGTCGGAGAAAGAGTTCGACACTTGGCCGGTAGCAGTAGCCGATGGCCGCCGGCAGATTCAGTCGTTCATCTTCCGCAGTTTGCCAGGAACGGTGGGCGGCGAGTTCCGCGGCTCGATCAACGGCGGGCAGCCCTACTCGCACGAGATTTTGATCGACGGCATGGCGCTGGGCCGGTTCGACCTGCAGGGCGGGTCGAATAACGAGATGTCGCCGTCGGCCGAAGCGGTGAGCGAGTTTAAACTGCAAACCGGCACCATGGGCGCCCAATACGGAGGCGGCCAAACGGCGGTGGCGAATTTCGCTTTGAAGACGGGCACCAACTCTTTGCATGGCACCGCCTACTACTACGGGCAGAACGATGTGCTGAGGGCCAATAGCTTTAACTTCAATGCGATCGCCCGGCCGCGCAATCCCTTTAAGCTGTCGAACTATGGCGGCTCCATCGGCGGCCCGGTAGTGATTCCGAAACTCTACAACGGCAAGAACAGGACCTTCTTCCACTTCACTTATGAAACGACGCGGGTGCGCGATTATTCGGCCGGTGGTTTCATCACGCTGCCCACTACTGACTTTAAGCAGGGCAACTTCGCCCGCTTATTGAACCCGACGGGCACCAACGATGCGCGTTCCGGAACCGCCGTGGGCACGGATGCCTTAGGCCGCACGGTTCAGTTTGGCCAAATCTTTGACCCGGCCACCACCCGCACCGCAAACGGCCAAACCGTGCGCGACCCCTTTCCCGGCAACATCGTGCCGCCAGGGCGCTGGGACCCGGTTTCGGCCAACGTGCTGCGCTTGGCCCCGATCACGGATCCGATCAATGGCAACCTGTTGAACAACATGGTATCGCTCGGCGCGTGCTGCCCCGTCTTCGACGAAAAGATGTACACCGCCAAGGGCGACCACGTCTTCAACGCCAAGCACAGCATGTCCATCTCGTACAATCACAACGACCGCGTGCGCAACAATTCGCCGGGCGGCCGTTGGGAGGGCCCTCCCGGTTCGCCCACCAACGTCTTCCAGCTTCAGAAAACCCCGGGCGACTTGGCCCGCTTCAGCGAAAACTGGACGGTGTCGCCGACCATTCAGAACCGCTTCGCCATTGGCTATAACCGGTTCGGCAATTTTAATGAGTCGGTGTTTGTGGACCAGGATTGGGCTTCGAAGATCGGCCTGAAGAATACGGCACCGACGACGTTCCCGGCGCTGACATTTGGCGGGCAGCCGATCCTGGGCGGTGGTATCGGGGCCGGCGGCCGGCTGGGCTCCGTAAATGCCGGATTCAGTTACAACGGCTCCTGGATTGTGCAGAACGACATCACCATCATTCGCGGCAAGCACAGCTTCAAGACGGGCTTCGAATACCGCGCTTACTATCAGAACAACATTGGCAAGAGCGGCACGGGTACCTTCAACTTCCAGCCGACCCAAACCCAGTTGCCGGGCTTCGCCACGCAGACCGGCCATTCCTTCGCCAGCTTCCTACTGGGAGCGGTGGACAATGCTTCGCGTGGTATTAATTTGGCCAATCCGGGTTATCGCCTGAACTACCCGGCGTTTTACTTCGCCGACGACTGGAAGGTTACCTCGAAGCTGACCTTGAACCTTGGGTTGCGTTGGGAGATTGTCGGCGCGTTCCAGGAATGGGCCGGCCGCATGACCAATATTGACCCCGGCAAGCCGAACGAAGCTGCCGGCGGACGTCTCGGGGCTCTCGTGTTCGCCGATGACTTAAAGCGCAAGAGCTTCCAGAATACGAACTTCTTCCAGATTGCTCCCCGGCTTGGTTTCGCCTATGCCTTTACGCCGAAAATCGTGATGCGCGGCGGCTATGGCGTAAATAATATCGCCCCGGTGAACAATTTCTCGGCGCCCTCCACGTTTGGCTACAACGGCGCGATTGCGGTGAATGCCAACAACACTCCTTTGCAATTCGCCCAGGACCCGGTGCTGTTTCTCCGCGATCCTTTCCCGAATTTCAACGGCGTGTTGCCCAACAAGGGACAGGCGGCCGGTATCGGCAACGGCTTCACCTACATTTCCCCGGACGCCAACCGTTTGGGCATCGTGCAGAACTTCAACCTCGGGCTCCAGTTCCAGTTGCCGAAGGAAACGGTGCTCGAGACCAGTTACATCGCCAATCGCGGCCAACGCCTGACCTCTGGTGGACTCGATGCGCTCAACCAACTGCCGGTGGACGCGCTGCGCTTCGGCGATAGTCTCATTCAGCCGTTGCGTACGAATCCGCAACTCGGCGCGTTGCCCTTCCCGGCGTTTACGGGATCCTTTGCCCAGTCCTTACGCCGCTTCCCGCAATATACGGGCGTCGGGCAGTTTCTCCCGAATTTCGGCCGTTCGGCTTACGACTCGCTACAGGTGATGCTGAACCGGCGGATGAGCAAAGACCTTTCGATGCTGGTCGCTTACACTTTCTCCAAAGGCATCTCCGATACGTCAAGCCCGCTCGACGGCATTGGCGCGCAGGACGTTTATAACCGCCGGCTCGAGAGGTCGGTGGTGGACTATAACTTCCCCCAAGTGCTGAAGGTGACCTGGATTTATGCGTTACCGTTCGGGCAAGGGAAACTGATCAACATGCGTGGCGTAGTCGACAAAATGCTCGGCGGCTGGACGATGACCGGTATCCACCAGTTCCGCTCGGGCGATCCGATCTCCGTGGGCATTTCCGGCTACAATAACCAGCTCTTTAGCGGGAACATCCGGCCGGACTGGCTGAACAACGTACCCACCGTCATCGACGCCGGTGGCCTCGATACCGTCCGCGGTACGCCATACCTGAATCCGGCGGCCTTTGGCCGGCTACCGGCCACGCCGAATGCCATCGTCACCCGGCTCGGTACGGCGCCGCGGGTGTTGCCCAACGTCCGGAACCTGGCCGTACGGAATGACGATATCGGCATCTCCAAGGATTTTCGGTTCGCCGAGCAGGCGAAGTTTCAGATCCGCGGCGACGCGTTCAACGTCTTCAACCGCGCCGGCCGAGGCGGCTTAAATACCGACGTCAACAGCCCGCTCTTTGGACGCTTCACCGGGCAACAGCAAGGGCCCCGTTCCATCCAGGTATCGGCCCGCATCGAGTTCTAAGGCGATGCAATGGAAAATGGCCCTGGCGATCGTCGCTGGGGCCATTTCTCTTTTGGGGGCTGGTTGCGCCACGGACTTACCCGAAGCCCAACGTCTCTTAGCCCTGCAGCAACTGCCAGACGCCTTACGGGCGGTGGACCATTGCCTGAGTCTGGAGCCCAAACGCACCACGGCGCTGCTACTCAAAGGCAACTTACTCTACTTACTCTCGCGCGACCCCGAGGCCATGGCCATGTTCGAGCAATTACTCGATCGTGAACCCGGCTTGGCAGATGCGCGCTATGCCCTAGGCCGCATTTACTATGCGAACGGCCGCCATCCGCAAGCGGTGGAGCAATTTTTGGCCATGGTGAAGGCGGACCCGGCACATTACCGCGCCTGGGATAACCTGGGCTTGGCGCTGGAAGGCGTCGGCAAAGTGGACGAGGCGGTGAAGGCGCACTTACAGTCGATTGCGCTGGTGAGCCAAGCGCATCCGGACTACGACTGGGCCTACGCCAATCTGGCTGAGTTACTGATGAAGCAGGACCAGAATCGGCGTGCCTTCGATCTAGCCGTGGAAGCGGCGACGCGGAACCCAGTGCGGGCGCGGAATGCCTACTTGGCCGGCAAAGCGCTCACGCGGCTCAACCAATGGACCCCGGCCGAACGTTGGCTGCGACGGTCGGCCGAACTCGATTTGCAATATCCCGAGCCACATTATTTACTCGGGCAGTTACTGATCCGGGCCGGCAAGCGGGAGGCTGCGGACGATGAGCTAGCCCGCTTCCAGAAGCTACGAGCGGCGGAGCCCGAGAAACGCCGTTAGTGAGATACGATAGCGACGTGGATTCCTCCACCCGGATCGCGGCCTATCTCGACCAGCTTTCGCAACTGCGGCCACTGGTGAGCATCATCCTGTTCGGCAGCGCGGCGAAGCAAGCCTTTGTGGCCGACACCTCCGATGTGGACCTCTTCCTCGTGATGCCCGATGAAGCGACCGCGGAAGATCGCGAACGCCTTCGCCGGCAGGTAGCCGAGCTCGAAATCGCGCACGGTTTTCGGCTGCCTGACGGCCCCCCGAAGAATCCCTTCGTGAAATTCGCCGAACGCGCGGCCGGGCACGCGATGTCGAATTTCATCTTTCGCCGCGCCGACCTCTTATCGGGCGACGTGGCTCGCATCTTCGACCTGCGGCCCGCCGAAGCCATCTTCGTCGATCGTATCCTGCTGCCCAGTATCATCGTCTCCGCCAGGACGGTTTGGGGGGAAGACCTGTTACATCGCGTGCCGTTGCCCCCCCTCCGGCGATTGGACATTGCAAAAGCCCTCTTCCAATTCGTCAATGTCATCGTGATGAGCACCGTGGCTTATCGAATACTCCCGGATGCGACGCGCTACGCCATGGGCGTGCTAAAGCACTCACTCCACAATTGCTACTGCTGCTATCGCCACGAAAACGCGGCGGTCGATGAAGAGATTGCCTTCTTCGAGGCCAAGCTTGGCCCATGCCCGATCCTGCAGGATTTGCTGGCGCGTAGGCGACGCTACCAGCCTTCGATCAGGTTCGTGCTGCGCTGCCTGCCGGTCCTGTTACGCTTGCATTTGCTGACGGCGCGCGAGAGCGCTTTTCCCTCAATAGTGAAGCGGCCGGCTCAGTAAGTTACTTAATTAAGCCATCCACCGTATTGTCCGGCGTGCGCGGATCATCGTGAGTGGCGGCGAAGAAGGCCGGGGACTTATTGCCCTTCGCCTATCCGCTTCCGCCCAAGAGGCACCGAAGTTCTTTCGTCTTGATTTCGTCGTGAAGGAATTCGACGACAACAAGCTCCTGAGCGCGAAGACTTACTCCACTTTCATGTCGACCGACGAACGGCAAAAAGGCGCCCTGATCCGCACTGGTAATAAGGCGGGTTACTCGCCCAACCCGGGCACCACTAACTTTGTGGATGTCGGCGTGAACATCGACTGCTCAAGACTCCAGGAAGTTAACGGCCAATTAATCGTCCAAGTGCAAGCTGAGCTGAGCAGCATTCCGGGGGGAGAAATCCTAGCGAATACCCCCGCATTGGTCCGGATCAACCGCTGGAATGCAAGTCGACCTGACCGCGACACCCGTCAAGTAAAAACGGCATACTGGGAAGTATGCGAATTCTCCTCGCCGGCCTTTGGCTAGCGCATCTTTTGGCAGCCCAGACGGCCCCGCTTGAGCCCTATTTACGACGGGTTTTCGGCCAAAAAGAGTTCGCCATCAAGAACTTTGGCCCAGCCGCGTGGCTCGAAGACGGGGCCGCCTACACCACCGTGGAGAAGGGCGAGATCATTCGCTACGCGACGGCCACCGGGGAACGCACCGTGCTGGTGGCGGCCAAGACTCTCACTCCGGCGGGCCGTTCGGAGCCCCTGAAGCTCGACGGCTATAGCTGGTCAAGCGACCGGCAGAAGCTGCTGATCTTCACCAATACCCACAAAGTGTGGCGGTTGAATACGCGAGGCGATTATTGGGTGCTTCACCGTCCTTCGGGCCGGCTGTGGCAGTTGGGCGGCAAGGGCGACCCCGCCTCGCTCTACTTCGCCAAGTTCTCGCCCGACGGTACGCGCGCCGCCTATGTGCGGGGCAATAACGTCTATGTCGAAGAGCTCTCTTCCGGCAAGGCGGTGGCCTTAACCAAGGATGGCTCCGCGCAAATCATCAATGGGATGGCCGATTGGGTTTACGAAGAAGAGCTACACCTGCGTGATGCCTTTCGCTGGAGCCCGGATAGTAAGTCCGTGGCTTACTGGCACTTCGACACGGCGGGTGTGGGGATCTTCAACTTAATCGACAATACTTCGGCCACTTACCCGAAGTTGATTCCGATTCCTTATCCCAAGGTGGGGACAACGAATTCGGCGGTGAAGGTAGGCGTGGTGTCGGCGACGGGGGGCAAGACGCGCTGGGTGGAGCTACCCGGGGACACGCGTGAGAACTATGTTTCGCGCATGGAGTGGGTTGGGAATCGGCTCGTTATTCAGCAGTTGAACCGGCTTCAGAATCGGAACGACGTCCTCATAGCCGATCCGCGCACGGGTACGGCACAACGCATCTTCCGGGACGAGGATAAAGCCTGGGTGGACCTAAACGAGTTGCAAGCCCTTCCCGAAGGTGGCTTCGTTTGGCTCAGCGAGCGTGACGGCTGGCGGCGGGCTTACCGGGTCGGAGACGACGGTAAGTCCGCAGCCATTACGCCGGACAAAGCCGATGTGATGCAGATTGTCGCCGTGGCCAAGACCCATCTCTACTATTTGGCTTCGCCGGATAACGCCACGGAGCGCCATCTCTACCGTGTTGCTTTAGCCGGCGGCGCGGCAGAGAGAATATCGAAGGAGGCCGGCACGCATAGTTACCGCATGGCGCCCAATGGTGAGTACGCGTTTCACACTTACTCGACGTTTGACCGGGCTCCGGTGACCGACTTAGTCCACTTACCAGATCATCAGCGGGTACGCATGCTCCAGGATAACCAAATCGACTTATCCACTCCTCCGGCCGAGTTTTTATCGCTCGACATCGGTGGCGGTGTGACGATGGATGCTTGGATGATTAAGCCCGTGAATTTCGACGCCACTAAGCGCTATCCCTTGCTGGTGCATGTTTACGGCGAACCGGCTGCGGTAACGGTAGCCAACGCCTGGCCCGGGGAGCGCGGACTCTTTCATCGCGCGCTGGCCAACCAGGGCTATGTCGTCGTCAGCATGGACAATCGCGGCACCCCGGCACCCAAAGGCCGGGAGTGGCGCAAGGTGGTTTATGGCGCGGTGGGCGAGTTGTCGGCGCAGGATCAGGCGGCGGGCTTGAAGAAGTTGCTCGCCACCCGTCCGTATCTAGATCCGGCGCGAGTTGGTGTGTGGGGTTGGAGCGGTGGCGGCTCGAATACCTTGAACCTGATGTTCCGGTCCCCGGATCTCTACCAAGTCGGCATCAGCGTGGCTCCCGTGCCGGACCAGACCCTTTACGACACCATCTATCAAGAGCGCTACATGGGCCTGCCCAAGGACAATGCCGACGGCTACCGGCGAGGCTCGCCTCTCACGTTTGCCGAAGGACTGAAGGGCAAGTTACTCATCGTCCATGGCACGGGCGATGACAATGTCCATTACCAGGGTGTGGAGAAGCTGATGAACCGGCTGATTGAGCTCGGCAAGCCTTTTGACATGATGGCTTACCCCAACCGGTCGCATTCTATCAATGAAGGGCCGGGCACGTCGTTGCACTTACACTTACTGCTCTCCCGCTATTTACAGGATCACTTACCGGCCGGGCCGCGATGATACGGATGTTGGGGACCCTGCTACTGTTGCCGGGCCTGTATGCTCAAGTCTCAGGCTCAAGCGGACAGGTGCAGGGGACGGTCGCGGATGCGTCCGGCGCCGCAATCGCCGCAGCAAGTGTGGTGCTTAAGAATCCAGGTACCGGCGCGACGCGACAAACGGAAACGAACGCCGACGGACAGTTTCGCTTCTCGGCGATCTCGATCGGCGAGTATTCGCTCGAAGTAAAAGCTCCCGGCATGGCCACTTACAAGATCGATAACTTTATTGTCTCCGTGGGCCAGACCGTGTCGCAGCGCGTGGCGATGTCGCCGGCGGGAGTAAGTGAGAAGCTGGAAGTTACGGCCGAGGCCGACGCCTTGCAATCGACCGCTAGTACGTCGAGCGTCGCGCTGGGTTACGACCGCATAGAAGAAACTCCCTCGCAGAATCGCAATTACTTGAGCTTTGTCTTTGCCGCGCCCGGCATGTCGCCTTCGGCGGGCGCCAACACGCAGCGGTCCGCGGCGGGCACCCACAACGTGGCCAATGATAGTGGATTCGTCTTTGGCGGCATGCGGGGAAGGAACAACAGTATTTCGATTGACGGCGCCGATAACCGCGACGAGACAACCGGCGCCAATCGCGTGGCCCTTGGCCTGGAGATGGTGCAGGAGTTTCGGGTCGCGGGCACTTCGGTAAGTGTCGAGTTCGGCGGCGCTGCGGGCGGGATGGTGAATTTAGTCACCCGTTCCGGCGTCAATCTTTGGCACGGCGACATTACGATGTTTCTGCAAAATGAGTTACTCAATGCGCGCAATGCCGAGGTAACAGACGGGCCGAAGCAGCAGTACCGGCGGTATCAGCCGGGCGTATCATTGCTGGGTCCGCTGCGTAAGGATAAGACCTTCTTCGCGGCGGCCGTCGAAAGCGCCTGGGAATCGGGCCAGGAATGGTCCGAAACCGATAACTCAATTCGCGCCCGCCTGCGCCGGCCGGACCTGACTAGCGGGTTGTATCCCGAAACCGGCCACGATACGGAAAGCTCGTTCAAGCTGAACCATAGTTTCACCCCGCGGCACAATCTAAGCAGCCGCTATGCGTTTTCGCAAGGCCGCGTGGTCAACGACGTGCTCGGCGTTGAAAACTTCAGCGACTTGAGCGCGCGCGGCAATAGTCTACTGCGGGATCACTCCTGGGTCACTTCCCTCACTTCATCGCTTTCGCCCACCACCGTCAACGACCTGCGCTTTCAATTCGGCCAACGCGGCGCAACCATTACTCCAAACGCCGCTGGACCCATGATCGAGATTCCCGGGGTGATCACTTTCGGCGGCGGTTACCGGCTGAATCAGCAGCGGACCGAGAATCACTACGAGTTAGTAGATAGTTTTAGCCAAGCCATTGGCCGCCACTTACTCATGCTCGGCGGCAGTGTCCACTCGGTGCGCCTCAACGCCCGGCTGGCCAATCGCTTCACCGGCCTCTATATCTTCCCGACGCTCGCCGACTTCGAAGCCGGCCGGCCCGACGTGTTTCTACAAGCTTTCGGCGATCCGCACACGCAACTGAACACCACGCCAATCGGGCTATGGCTGCAGGACCATTGGCAGATCCGCCCGGGTCTGTCACTGGAAGCAGGACTCCGCTTCGACCGGCAGACGATGCCCACAGGCCTCCCGGCGAGCAGCAGTAACTTTGCCCCACGCCTCGGCTTCGCCTGGCACCCGGGTGCCAATTCACCCTGGGTTTTCCGGTCCGGCGCCGGACTCTTCTTTGACCGTTACCCCCTCGGGTTTTTGAACGATGCGTTGCAGAAGGACGGCGTCCGTGGCTTTGAGCAATATGCCACCGGCGCGGTCGCCCAACAGGTGTACCAACTTACTGGTGGCACCCTTCTCCAGACGCCACTGTCTTTTCTTTCGCCAGGCCGCTACAGCACGTCTCAGCATTTCCCCTCCACTTACGGCGCCCGCTTTACGGCGGGCGTCGAGCGCCGGCTCGACAAAGATACGACGGCGTCGATCGAATACACGCTGGGGCGCGGTATCAATTTACCCAGGCTCCGAAACATTGCCGAAGTCCGGCAGCCCAACTACTTACTCGAGCAGTCAGCCCGTTCCGCCTACCAAGGCGCCACGGTAACCTTGAACCGCCGAATGGCGCGCGAATTAACTTACTTAGTGAGTTACACCGCCGCTCGGACCTTCGATAACGCCTCTGACTTTGACGAGCAGCCCAACCTACCCAGCGACCTGCGCCCCGAATGGGCACTCTCCCGGCAGCATCAGGTACATCGGCTAAGTAGCAGCGCCCTGTTCGAAGTGCCTACGGAAAAGTGGCACCTGCCGGGCTTCCTAAAGGAGACCTTGGAAGGTATCAATCTGGCTCCGATTTACAGCTACGGCAGTCCCCGCCCGCTCAACGTCATCGACGCAACCGACTCCCAGCGCACCGGCGCCTACCCGATCTCCTCTCGCCCCTTCGGCCTGGGCCGCAATCCGAACTATGGCCCGGCAATCCATACCTTTGATTTACGCGTATTCAAGTTCATCCCGG
>Ga0209591_10005355_pt1 | contig 14340 bp, 11 predicted proteins | sample MAT01_FD_187207 | JGI IMG/M metagenome (GOLD analysis project Ga0209591, IMG submission 187207) | Freshwater microbial communities from Lake Fryxell liftoff mats and glacier meltwater in Antarctica - MAT-01 (SPAdes) (version 2) | ecosystem: Environmental > Aquatic > Freshwater > Ice > Liftoff... | reverse complement strand
GACGGTAGACGCGTAGTACTGCAGGTTGATCCAGCTCGCTACCACCATCGGCGCGGTCATGATCAGCTCCAGCACCGCGAAGCTCTGGTCCTGGCGCCAGTCGTAGGAGTGGAGGAACGAGCGGCCGGCCAGGTCGAGGGCCTTCGTGCGTTCGCGCGGCGCGGCGACGAAGGCCCGACATCCCGCGAGGCCCCATTCGGGGCGTACCTGGGCCCAGTCGGTGCTGCGGCGCACGATCGAGGCGTCGATCTTCGCGTCGGCAGTGACCCCGAGCCGCGCGGCGCGCTCGGCGCGTGTCCGCCTGCCCGCTTCCACGAGGTGTTCGTCGATCTCCGCGAGCAGCAGCTCGTGTCGGGCAGGCAGGAGGTGCCGGTCGAAGCGAGTGACCTCGTCGGTGGTGGTGTCGTGGAGCGCGGCGACGAACCAGGTGTCGTCGGGCACGGTGATCGCCTGGTTCGCGAGCTCGGCGCGCACCGCCGGGTCGTTGAGGATCGCGGCGGCGACCCGCGCGTTCACCTCGCCGGTGTGTCCACCGCAGGCACCGCAGTCGAGTCCGGTGCCGTACGGGTTGTTCACCGTGGTCGACCCGTGACCCACGACGAGCACGAGTGGCGCGAACCCGGTCGTGAGAGACATGCCTCGGAGTGCTCCGTCGGCCAGACGGACCCGTTCCGCGAGCGGGATGGTCATCGCGTCGGGCGAGGTGTGGCCGACTGCCCAGCGCGGCAGCGTCTCGATCTCCGGGCGCGGCACGGGCCGTGTCGCGCCCGTGCTGTCGGTGACCAGCTTGGGCAGGTACACGAGACCGACTGGGCCCACGAAGCTGAAGCAGGAGATCGCCCCCATCTTGAACGACTTCCACGCCCGTCGCAGGTGGTGGCCGAGGCGACGCGTCGCGACCGCGTCGTCGTCGTGGGCGGCGTCGCCGGTCGTCTCGTCGATCGTGGCGACCGAGGTGAGGAGGACCGGGAACTGGGCTTCGCCGTGTTCGTGGCCGAGGCGGACGTGCTCGGTGGCGAATCCGAAGAACCCCGCGAATCCGAGCGTCTCGATCCGGCCGGCCGAGGCTTCGAGGTGGCGGCGGAACACCTCAGAGCGCACGTCGATGCAGAAGACCGCCTGGACGTCGGGACGCCCGGCGGCGTGATCGGTCGTGCCGGCGTGCGCCGCGAACTGCTCGATGAGCCGGCGTTGCTCGGCGAGGTCGTAGGCGTCCTGCAGGAGGACGTGTTGCTCGACCGCGGCCCGCGCCTCGAGCCCGCGGTCAGGTTCGTGGAGCTCCTCGGTAGCGGCCCGCCACGCGGGTCCGAAGTCGGGCTCCGAACAGGCGCGCCAGATGCCCAGCTCCCAGGAGGTGAGCACCGAGACGAACTGCACCAGCGTGTCGTCCTCGTGCCCGTGTTGCGCGTGTTCCCACACGATCCGAGCGGCGTGCGCGGACCAGCCGCCCACCCGGAGCAGGAGCGCGTGCAGGTACAGCACTGTCGCATCGGCGGGTACCCCGAGCTCTTCGAGCGCGAGCTCGGTCGCGAGCAGTGGGTCGTCGGGAAGGGAACGTACCGTGGTGCGGAAGCCACGAAGTCCCATCAGCTCGGGTGTCCGGTCGAGCGCGGCTTCCTGCTTCCATGCCGCGAAGACAGGGAGATCGCGGTCGGCGGAGCTCCAGGTCGCCTGGCCCTGGTCGAAGTACGCAGCGGCCCACGCGGAGACCCGGTCGACGGTGAAACGCGCCCAGTCGCGGTTGGTGACGGCGGTCGCGACATCGGCGACGGTGGACACCTGCTTCGCCGTCGCCGCCGTGTCGCCGGTCTCCGAACCCGACCTGGCGCGCACCAGGCGCAGGAACGCGGCCGGGTCCGCGGTCGGCGCGTGGGGGTTCCGGGCCAGCGCCGCGGCGACGTCGTCGAGGGTGACGCGACCCTCGTCGAACGAATCGAGGTAGTAGGCGACCGGCATCGTGGCGCGGGCCCCGGCCGCGGCCGCCAGCAGCTCGGCGGCCTCCTCGAAGCGGAGGTCCGCCAGACCGAAATAGGGGTTGACGGCCACGAACCGGCCGAGTGGCCAGACGGGCGCAACGCGCCCGCACGCAGCGCGCACCGCGACCTCGACGGACGGTCCGGCGGCGGACGGGTACTCGCGTTCGGGGGTCACGACCACGGTGCTTTCTCCGATCGGCGGGATGGGAGTGGCGTCGGTGCCCGGAGTGGCGGTCATGGGGTGCGCTCGGACTGCACGGTCGGGGTACGCAGCGCGCCGACGAACCGGTCGAACAGCGCGTTGGCGTACAGGCCGTTTCGGAAGTGGACCGCGAAGGCGCGTCGCCGGGCGCTTTGGGAGCGGGCCGGGTCGACGATCTGGAGGAGCACCACGGCAGCGAACCCAACGAGGATCAGTGCAACGAGGACGAGCTGGAGCACGTCGAGCGCGACCGCCTCGGGCACGGTGTCGACGAGGAGTTGGTGGGCGCCGGCCTCGAGGGTTACGAAGGACACGGTGACCGCGAGCGCGAGAAGGGAGGCCCGCACGACGCCCGCGACCGGGCCGTCCGAATCGAACGCCGAAGCGACGAGTTGCGTGGTGCCGAGGACGAGGATCGCGCCTATTGCGATTGCCACCGGGTCGCCACCGAGGTCGGTGCCCCACAGCAGCGCGAGGGGCAGGTACCAGGCGAGGGCGACGAGCGTGCTCGCGGCGATGCGGATCGGGCTCCCGAGCCGGCGCGGGAGGCGCACACCGTGTGCGCGCGCCTCGTCGATCACGCTGCCCGACGAGAGGAAGGCGTGCGCCTTGTAGAACGAGTGGGCCACGAGGTGCAACAGGGCGGCCGGGTAGAAGCCCATGCCGCAGACCATCAGCATGAAGCCCATGTGCGCCGCGCTGGAGTAGCCGAGCGCCACCTTCACCGACGATTGCGTGAGCAGGGTCACCGCCGCGAACGCTGCGGTGAACCCTCCGACCACGAGCAGCAGCGTTGTGGCCGGGCGTGACCCGTCGAGCAGATAGGCCATGCGGATGGCGAGGAAGGGCCCGGCGTTGAGGATGCCGGCGTGGAGGAGCGCCGACACCGGGGTGGGTGTCTCCATCACCTCGACGAGCCATCCGTGCGTGGGGAACTGTGCCGACTTGAGGATCGCAGCGACGACGAGACCCAATGCGGCGAGATCGATGGTCCCGAGCGTCCAGGCTGTTTCCGACCCGGTCGTGCGGGTGACCCCGGCGAAGATCTGGCCCAGATCACCCGTGCCGAAGTGACGGTACAGGAGCACGACTGCGACAAGGAGGAACACGTCGCCGATGCGGGCGATCACGAACTTCTTGCGCGCCGCGAGCCTTGCCAGGGGGCGCTCGCCGTAGAAGACGAGGAGCTGGTGGAGCGCGAGGCTCGTGGCCACCCACGCGACGACCAGCAGCGCGAGGTTCCCCGACAGCACGAGAAGCTCGACCGCCGTGACCGTGAGCGCGAGACGGCCGAGGAACGATCCGTGGCGGGCGTCGCCGTCCAGGTAGGTGCAGCTGTAGCGGAAGATCACGAGCGCCAGCAACGCGATCATCGCGAGCATCACGGTGCTGAGCGGGTCGAGACGCAGGGAGAAGCCCAGCCCACCCACGCCGAGAGTGGGGCTCTCGAGCGACCCTACAAGGGTGGTCGCGAGACCCGCGGCCGCGGCCACGGCGATCCCGGCCGCGCCGGCGACGAGGCCTGACCGCTCGACGGCGCGGGGGTCACGCCCCGGTTGGGTGCGGGCAACCAGTGCGACACCGGCGAAGGCGAGCGGCGCCACAAGGACCAGGAGGGTGAAGGCAGAGGTCGTCGTCTCGAGCACGGGCCGACGTTATACGATGCAGTTAGCACGAATCAAAATTCGTAATAGAGGGACACCCCCTCCCGGCGTCATCTCGGCCGGGGACTGCGCGCCGAACCAGCGTGGCTGCACCTTGGCCTCACGGTCGCAGCGGGGCGGCGATGGCGTGGTAGCCGCCGTCGACGTGGAGGACCTCGCCAGTGATCCCGCGGGCGAGATCGGAGAGCAAGAAGCAGACCGCGTCTGCCACCGGGCCGGGGTCGTTGGGATCCCACCGCATCGGTGCCTGCCGCTCCCACGCCGCCAACAGCTGCTCGAATCCGGGGATGCCGCCTGCGGCCCGTGTGTGGAGCGGCCCCGCCGCGACCAGGTTGACGCGCACCCGGCCTGGCCCGAGGTCGCGGGCGAGGTAGCGGCCGGTCGCCTCGAGCGCCGACTTGCAGACCCCCATCCAGTTGTAGACCGGCCACGCACCGGACCCGTCGAAGTCGAGCGCGACGACGCTCGCGCCCGTGTCGGGGGCGAGGCGAGCCACGACATCGGACAGGCCGACCAGTGAGACGGCGCTCGTCTGGAACGCGAGGTTGATGCTCTCGGGCCGAGCGTCGACGAGGCGACCGGTGAGCGTGTCGCGAGGCGCGAACGCGACCGCATGGAGGGCGCCGTCGACGTGAGTCCAGCGCCGTTCGAGTGTCGTGACCAACCGGTCGAGATCCGACTGGTCGGTGACATCGAGGTCGAGGATCTCGGCGGGATGTGGGAGCGCCGCCGCGGCTGCGTCGGTGAGAGCGCGGTCACGGGGAAACGCCCCGAGGACGATCTCGGCACCATGGAGCTGGGCTTGTCGGGCGACGGCGAACGCGATGCTGTCGCGATTCACGATCCCCGTGATGATCAGTCGCTTGCTGTCGAGCACCCGAACGTCTCCTCCTGGCGAGTGGCATTCTTCTTGACTGATGTCCGCAGGTCGCTGGGATGCGGTTGTGTGCGCTGTAGGATTCGTGCCTGGTGGTTCGTGCGAGAGATACCGTCGACGCAGTGGGGGGCGAGTGGACGTTCCTGACGAACCACGCGCATGTGCTGCTCTGCATCGCCGCGGATCCTGAGGTCCGGTTGCGGGATGTGGCGGTCTCGGTGGGGATCACGGAACGGGCGGCGCAACGGATCGTGATGGAACTCGAGCAGGCGGGATATCTCGAGCGGGAGCGGGTCGGGCGACGAAACCGGTACCGCTTGCACGCAGAGCAGCCACTTCGTCATCCGATGGACCGGACGCATCGGGTGAGCGAACTCCTCACGCTGCTGTCCCACGCACCGGCTCCGCGACGCAAGGCCGCGACGCGCAAGAAGACCGCAGCCACGAGCGCGAACGCGACGACCGCACGACCCCGCGGCTGACGGGGCCGGATCTCGTCGTCCGATCGGTCGGTCATGCACCGGGGGCTTCGGGCGTGGTCGCGGCTCGGTCCTGACCTCGAGCAGCGGGACCGGGGCTCGCCGCAGTGAACTGCTCGGGGATCGTCACGTCATAGTGGTTGCGTCGTCCGATTCGCCGACGTTGGAGGTATCCAGCCCGTTCGAGATCAGCAATGATCCCGCCTACCGTTCGTTCCGTCACGCCGAGACGCGTTGCGAGGTCCCGCTGTCGGAGATCGGGTCTCTCCGCGAGCGCGAGAAGCGCGCGACCGTGCCTGCTCAGCAGTTCGGGGACGCGCTCCTGGTCGGTCACGGTTGCGGTCGTGCTCCCTGGATACGAAACCTGGTCATCGGCCCTCGCGATGAGGAGTCCGGTTCATTGACCTTGGCCGAGGGAGTACCCGGGTTCACCGTCGAAGGTGAACAACCCTTCGGTCTTGACGAACGGCAACCCGGCGGAGGCGAGGCGTCCAAGGAGCGCGAGGGCTTGGTCGGTCGTGGCCGGACCCCCGTCGGAGACCTGGAATCGGCAGCGCCAGTGATCGGTGCAGATCGTCTCGGGGGCGCCTCCGGGGTAGACCTTCTGGCCTCGGTTCGAGACCATGACGAGTCGCAGGTCACCGGCTTCTCGTTCGAGGCGTGCGCCGAGCTCGTCGGGGGTGCCGCGATACTCGACGAACACGTCGATGCCGACGAGCTGCTTCACCTGCGGGTCACGCGCGCGGGTCTGGACGCGGATCGGTTCGCTGGCGGTGGTGTAGTCGACCGGCTGCAGTTGTTCGGGTCGAGTGCCGAGCCGTTCGATGATCGCATCGGCGAACGCGCTGGTCCCGACCTTGTCGCGGCTGACCTCGGGATCGTGGATGTCGTAGGTGTGGACACCGTCTTCGATGGTACGCAGCCACGCGTTGTGGACGAGCGTGGCGACGTCACCTTGGCCGACGTGGACGAGCATCTGCACCGCGGCGAGCATCAGCCCGGACGGGTTGGCGAGGTCTTGGCCGGCCCGGCGCGGGGCGGAGCCGTGGATCGCCTCGAACATCGCGATGTCGAGGCCGATGTTGGCGCTGGCGGCGAGACCGACCGACCCGGCGATCTGGGCCGAGACGTCGGAGAGGATGTCGCCGTAGAGGTTGGGCATCACGACGACGTCGAAGACCTCGGGGGTGTCGGCGAGCTTCGCCGCGCCGATGTCGACGATCCAGTGCTCGTTCTCGATGTCGGGGTACTCGGCGGCGATCTCGTCGAAGACCTGGTGGAACAGGCCGTCGGTGAGCTTCATGATGTTGTCCTTCGTGAAGCAGGTCACCTTCGAGCGTCCGTACTGGCGGGCGTACTCGAACGCGTACCGGACAATCCGCTCGCAGCCCGGACGGCTGTAGAGCTTCAGGCACTGCACGACCTCGTCGGTCTGGCGGTGCTCGATACCCGCGTAGAGATCTTCTTCGTTCTCGCGGACGATGACGACGTTCATCGCGGGGTGCTTCGTGGCGATGAACGGCGCGTACGACGGGCACGGCCGCACGTTCGCGAACAGCCCGAACGTCTTGCGGACCGTCACGTTGAGGCTCTTGAACCCGCCGCCCTGGGGCGTGGTGATCGGGGCCTTCAAGAACACTTTGGTTCGGCGCAGCGACTCCCACGCGCTCGGTTCGATGCCCGCGGAGATCCCCCGGTTGTAGACCTGCTCGCCGATCTCGATCGTCTCGATCTCGAGAGCAGCACCCGCGGCAGCGAGGACCCGCAACGTCGCGTCCATGATCTCGGGTCCGATCCCATCACCGTGCGCAACCGTGATCGGCACCGGCTCCCGGTCGGCGGCGTCGAGGCCGGGGAGAGGCGATGGGTTGATGGTGGTGGTCATGTCCTGTCCTCCGAGAGGGTGGTCGTGCGTGAGGAGCAGCCGAGCGGCGCGAAGGCCTCGACGGCGTCGAACTCTTCGAGCTTGCGCACCAGCGACCATGTCGCGATCCCGCCCACCGCAGCGAGCGCCTCGGCGATTGCCTGGTCGGTCAGATGCGCGTCTTCGTCCCGGAGCATCAGCCGTGCACGGTTCTGGGTCGCGGCCGTCGTCACGGTCTCCGCGCTCGGCCACACCAATCTCCCGTGAAGGTCCTCGAGGTGGGTGAGGCGCAGCGCGGTCGATGCCAGCGCCGCGACCAGCGTTCGCCCGAGCGGTGACGACGCCCGCGGGCGGGTCTCGAGCCACACATCGAGCCCGACGACCCGGCGGCGCACGGAGGTCTCGGGAACCGGGAACGGTTCGATACGAACACTCTGGGGTTGGGCGATCTCCAACAGGTCGAGCACCTCGGCTCCTCCGCGGGTCTCTGGACTACCTAGGACTCCTGTTACAGGATATCTCCTTCGTATATTTTCGTCAAGTGCCCAAGCCGCTTGACATACGATCTCTATATCGTGTTTCATTCATCGTATGACTGCCGCCGCGCGACGAGAAAGGTGACCATGCCGGTTCGGGAGATCGAGCGAGCGAAGGCACCCCGCCACCACACGAAGGGGGACGCGGTGCTGCAATGCCCGAACTGCACGCTGACGCGCGACGTCGCCCACGACGACCTCGCCGAGCACTGGCCCGCGCATTGCGGCGTGTCGATGCGCGTCCTGTACAGCGGCTGATGACGACCGAGCTGCACTCCCCCGGTGCACGGCTGCGCGCCGCGCTCGACGCCGAACGGCCCCTCCAAGTCGTCGGGGTCGTGAACGCGTACGCGGCGCTCCTCGCCGAGCGAGCAGGGTTCCGCGCGCTCTATCTGTCCGGAGCCGGGGTCGCGAACTCCTCGTTCGGACTTCCCGATCTCGGCCTGACGTCGCTCCATGATGTGGTGACCGACGTCGAACGCATCACCGCCGCGACCGACCTGCCCCTCCTGGTCGACGCCGACACGGGCTGGGAGTCCGACCCGGGCGTCGGAGCAACGACGTCGGCGCTGATCAGCGCCGGTGCGGGCGGCCTCCACCTCGAAGACCAGGTCGACGCCAAGCGATGTGGCCACCGACCCAACAAGGTGCTGGTCTCAGCCGAGGCGATGACCGAGCGCATCGCCACCGCGGTCGAGGCCCGGACCGATCCGTCGTTCGTGATCATGGCCCGCACCGACGCAGCGTCGGTCGAAGGCCTCGATGCGGCCGTGGAGCGCGCGGCCGCCTACGTGGAAGCTGGCGCCGACATGATCTTCGCCGAAGCGCTGACCGGCCTGGACGAGTACCGGAGCTTCACGAACCAGATCCGGGTTCCGGTCCTCGCGAACATCACCGAGTTCGGGCTCACGCCACTGTTCTCCACCGGCGATCTCGGCGCGGCGGGGGTCCAACTCGTGCTGTACCCACTGTCCGGGTTCCGGGCGATGAGCGCCGCCGCGACCCGCGTGTTCGACGCCATTCGCACCGACGGCACCCAAGCCGCCGTGATCGACCTCATGCAGACCCGGGCGGAGCTCTACGAGCTGCTCGACTACGAGGCGTTCGAACGCGAGCTCGACGCCGAAGGCGGTGCCCGATGACCGCCGGAGCAGTGGCCGGGCTCGCGGGAGTGGTCGCGGGTGAGACCGCGATCTGCACCGTCGGCGAGGAAGGCCTGGGCCTGACCTACCGCGGGTACGACATCGCGGCTCTCGCCGAGCAGGCAACGTTCGAAGAGGTCGCCTACCTCCTCATCCACGGCACCCTCCCCACATCCGAGCAACTCGGCGCCTATCAGGCCTGCCTCGCCGGCCAACGGGGCCTGCCGTCGGAACTGCGCGCGGTGCTCGAGGTACTCCCCGCCGATGCAGACGCGATGGATGTGCTCCGCACCGGCGTCTCGGTGCTCGGAACCCTCGAACCCGAAGGCGCCTTCGACGAGCAACACCGCGTCGCGGACCGGCTCGTGGCTGCGCTGCCGTCGATCCTCGCCTATTGGTACCGATTCCACGCCGATGGCACCCGCGTCGACACCGGGACCGGTGAGCCGTCGACCGCCCGGCATCTCCTGCTCCTGCTCTCCGACGACGAACCCGACGAGCTCGTCACTCGAGCGCTCGACGTCACGCTCGTGCTCTACGCCGAGCACGAGTTCAACGCCTCCACCTTCGCGGCACGGGTCGCCGCGTCGACCCGAACCGACAAGTACTCAGCGATCACGGCGGCGATCGCCACCCTCAAGGGCCCCCTCCATGGCGGCGCCAACGAAGCCGCCATGGCGCTCATCGGGCGGTTCGCCACGCCCGACGACGCCGAAGCCGGCGTCATGGAGCTGCTCGCCGACAAGCAGCTCATCATGGGCTTCGGGCATCGCGTTTATCGCGACTCCGATCCCCGCTCCGAAGTCATCAAGCCCTGGGCGCAGACCCTCGAAGCCCGCAACGGCGACACCACGGGCTTCGAGGTTGCCGAACGGATCGAAACCGTCATGCGCCGCGAACGCGACCTGTTCCCCAACCTCGACTTCTACACCGCGCTCGTCTACCGGGCCTGCGGCATCCCCACCGACCTGTTCACTCCCGTGTTCGTGCTCTCCCGCACGACCGGCTGGTCCGCGCACGTCTTCGAACAACGCGTCGTCGACAAGCTGGTCCGTCCCAGTGCCGCGTACATCGGCCCGGAACCGCGCCCGTTCGTCGCCCTCGACGAACGCCACCCGACCCCGTGAACGACCCGCAACGCAACGAACGACCCGAGCCCGACGAGCTCCTCGTCGAGATCGCCGACTACGTCGACGGCTACACCAGCGTCAGCGATGAAGCCATCGACACCGCGCGGCTGGTGCTCCTCGACTCGATCGCGTGTGCGCTGCTCGCGCTTCGGCACCCGCCCTGCCGGCGCCTCCTCGGACCCATCGTCGCCGGAACCGTCGTGCCCGTCGGTGCCCGCGTGCCCGGCACCGACTACGAGCTCGACCCGGTCAAAGGCGCATTCGACATCGGTACCTGCATCCGCTGGCTGGACTTCAACGACACCTGGCTCGCTGCTGAATGGGGCCATCCCTCCGACAACCTCGGCGCCATCCTCGCCGTCACCGACCACCTCAGCCGCCGACGCGCCGGTACCGGAACGGAACCGTTCACAGTCGCCGACGTTCTTCAGGCCGCGATCAAAGCGCACGAGATTCAAGGCGTACTCGCGCTCGACAACTGCTTCAACGAGGTCGGACTCGACCACGTGCTCCTCGTACGGATCGCATCAGCTGCCGTCGCGACGCATCTCCTCGGCGGCAACCGAGACCAGATCCGCGACGCCGTCTCCCAAGCGTTCCTCGATGGGGGCGCTCTACGCACCTACCGGCACGCACCCAACACCGGGCCCCGAAAGAGCTGGGCCGCGGGCGATGCCACCAGCCGAGGCGTGCGTCTCGCGCTCATGACCCTCGCGGGCGAACCCGGCTATCCCGCCCCCCTCAGCACCCCCGCCTGGGGATTCCACGACGTCGCGTTCCGCCACCGACCCGTAGTTCTCGCGCAGCCGCTCGGCAGCTACGTCATGGAGAACATCCTCTTCAAGATCGCGTTCCCCGCGGAGTTCCACGGACAAACTGCGGTGGAAGCCGCCCTCTCTCTCCACCCAGAAGTTCACGACCGGATCGACGAGATCGACTCCGTCGTCATCCACACCCAACTCTCCGCGGTCCGCATCATCGACAAGCGCGGTCCGCTCCACAATCCTGCGGACCGCGACCACTGTCTCCAGTACATGACTGCCGTCGCGCTCCTCCACGGCGAGCTCACCGCCGAGCACTACGAAGACCGCTTCGCCATCGACCCGCGCCTCGACATGTTGCGCGACCGGACCGTCGTGTTCGAAGACCCCGGCTACTCCCGCGACTACCTCGACCCCACCAAGCGCTCCATTCCCAATGCCGTCCAGGTGTCGTTCACCGACGGCACCAGCACCCTCATCCACGAAGTCCACTACCCGCTCGGCCACCGGCGCCGCCGCCGAGAGGCCCGGCCGCTGCTCCACGCCAAGCTCGAACACGCGATCGAAACGCACTACGCGGCCGGCCAGCGCGATGACATCCTCTCTGCCTTCTCAGATCACGAGGCACTCGACGCGCTCCCCGTCCACGAGTTCATGGCGCTCCTCGCGCTTTCGAAGAGCCGGTAGGCGTTCACGGGGCACACGAAGGCCGGCTCATGACGAGAGGTTGGTGGAGTCGGCACGATGCCGGCCGGCCAATCGCGTCGACAGCCGGCTGCGATACTTGCTTGCGTTCCGCGATGAGGAGCCACCGTGACATGACTTCGCTCGAGATCACGTTGCTGACCCGCGAGATCGGCGCGGAGATCCGCGGTGTCGATCTGGCCGGCGAACTGACGGACGAGACGATCGCTTCGATCCGGGCCGCGTGGCTGGAGCATCTCGTGGTCTTCTTCCCCGATCAGGAGCTCACTCCGGAGACCCAGGTGGCGTTCGCGCGCCGGTTTGGCGAGATCACCGAGGGACATCCCGTCGAGCCGTCGCTCCCCGAGCACCCGAACGTCCTGCCGATCGGCAGCGCGAAGGATCGGGTCGATTTCTGGCACACCGACGTCACGTTCATGAGGAAGCCGCCGGCCGGGTCGTTGCTGTACGCGCTCGAACTCCCGGTCGTTGGTGGCGACACGTTGTGGACGACGACGCGCGTCGCGTACGACACCCTTCCCCCGTCCTTGCGGAGATGCTGCGACGAGCTCACCGCGATCCACTTCGATCCGCACGACGCCCGGGTCGTCGCCGACGGTGGTGGGAAGACCTGGGATGGTCGACAGATCGAGCGACTCTTGCCGGTCACACATCCCGTCGTTCGTGTGCATCCCGAGACCGGCAGGTCCAACCTGTTCGTGAACCCGAAGTTCACCGTCGGTCTCGAAGGTTTCCCGGGCTCGTTGGGCGAGAGATTCCTCGGGCTCCTCTACGACCACATGACCCAGCCACCGGTTCGCGATTCGCTACCGGTGGCGACCGCACACGCTCGCCCTGTGGGACAACCGCGCGACGATGCACTACGGAGTCTTCGACTACGAGGGATCGCAGCGGATCATGCATCGGGTGACGCTGCGCGGCGACCACCCAACCGGACCACAGCCCAACGGTTCCTGACTCGATGCACCGAGCGCCCTCTCGAGTAGGTAGTTCAGAGCCAGATGGCGTTGGTCCCGACGGTTCCGGCGCGCAGCTCGACGGTCCGTTCGATCCATCGGTCGCCCGCGAGTGCGTCGAGCACGTTCGGGTTGTCACTGCGTGCGTAGGCCCGCTGTCCGTCGGGAAGGTCGCAGATCGCAAGTGCCCATGCAGGCGTCGAGTCGTGGTCGTACACAGCTGTCGCGCTGGCGATGCGCGCCGGGCCGGTGGCCTCTGCGGCCACGACTCGAGCCGAATGTCGTCGATCAACCTCTGACTGGAGCGCGGCGTAGTCGGGTGGGCGCACCGGGCCGGGCTCGGTCGAGTAGCAGGCCCAGACGTGTTTGGTCATGTGCATGCCGATGCCGTTGAGGAGTCCCAGTGCGCCGGGTTCGGCACGGAGCTGGTCGACCATGTGACCGATGGAGTGGCCCATGTAGTTGGCGCTTGGTCCACCGTGGTACGGGAGACCACCGGTCACGGTCACCGGCCGGGAGTCGGTCGGCGCGATGCCGAGCGCGTCGCCGGCAAAGCCGAGTGCCGCGCTGAAGCAGCTGTAGAGGTCGAACGCAGCGATGTCGTCGACGGTGACGCCGGCCGCGTCGAGTGCAGCACGCGCCGCGACGCCCATGGCCGCGGAGCGGGTCAGATCGGCACGGGCGGCGAGATGCTTCGCGTCGAGCGCGAAGGCCCAGCCGCGGAGATAGACACGCCGGTCCGGGGGAACGCCGAGCCTCTCGGCCTCCTCGTGCGTCGCGAGGAGCATTCCGGCAGCCATGTCGACATCCATGAACGCGGTCATCAGCTTCGTGTAGGGGTCGGCCACCATGCGATTGTCTGATCTCGGCACCGTGATCTCCGCCGCGGTGCGTGCAGACCGGAACCACGCGTGCGGATTGGCTGCAGCGACCTCGCTGCAGCGCGCGAGCAGCGTTCCCAGCTCCAGTCGGTACTCCGGAGCAGGGGTTTCGTGGGCTGCGCCCCGGGCCTGATCCAAGAGCGCGAACGTCAGCCACGCGGGAAGGACCCCGTGGGCCAGCTCCGTCGGCAACATCCACTCGTCCAGGTCCAGGGGCAGATCGGGCGGCTGGGGGTGGGGGAAGCTCCAGCCCGGGGCTTCTCCGCCGCAGCGCAGACGGGCGCGGGTGGCCAGGGCCTCGCCGCCGACGACGAGGGCAAGCCTCGACTCGCCGCGCAGCATGCGTTCCGCAGCGGCGTTGACGAGACGCTGCGGCGCGGTGCCCGCGAGGATCGAGACGTCGCGATTCCCGGGCCCGAGCCGCAGTCGCTCGGCGAGTCGCTCGGTCGGGTCGTCGTAGGTCCACGATTGGCAGTGCACCAAGCCGAGATCGTCGACAAGGGCCAGGGGGTCGCGCCGGGCGCCGGAGTCGGCCGCCGCATCGCGAGCCACCTGTTCCCACATTGCGAGCGGTTCCGGGGCACCGTCGCGCCAGGTGGTTCGGGCAACGCCGATCACACACGGAGCTCGGCCATCGATGGACAACATACGATGGAGATTACCGGATTTCCCGAGCGTCTGCTGGAGCGGCCGGTGATCGCCCGTCGGGTCGAGACCGCCGCAGCGGGGTCCTCGGATGGGGAGTCGGCCCATCCTGCGGGGCTAGCCGAGCACTCGCTCCAGCACGGCGTCGGTGTGTTCGCCGACCACCGGTGCCCCCCTGGGATCGGCAGGTCCTCCCCATCGAGATGCAGCGGGAACGAGCGCCGGGGCCAAGGCACCCGGCGCACGTCGTCATCGGTCAGGGGTTGCACCAGGGGCACTGCCCTGCTGGCGCGGCGACGAGATCGCGTCGTGATCGTCGATCCCGATGAGCGCAGCGCGCGCAGCCGAAGACCTCATCGGTGACAAGGTCGGTTGGAGCTGCACAGAGTTCACAGGGCAGACCGCGGACGACATCCACGATCCCGTAGCCGGGCGTGCGACAGGCGGGACACCGCTGCGCGAGTCGCCGGGCCAGCCGGAAACCGAGCCGGCGAATGACTCGCTGACGGGTCGGATTCATCT
>Ga0209591_10005354_pt1 | contig 14341 bp, 10 predicted proteins | sample MAT01_FD_187207 | JGI IMG/M metagenome (GOLD analysis project Ga0209591, IMG submission 187207) | Freshwater microbial communities from Lake Fryxell liftoff mats and glacier meltwater in Antarctica - MAT-01 (SPAdes) (version 2) | ecosystem: Environmental > Aquatic > Freshwater > Ice > Liftoff... | reverse complement strand
CCTTACTTACTCAGGCTCAATGCCCAGCGCGCGCAGTTGGGCCGCCAATCGTTCGGCGCGGGCCGATTCCTGCTCGGCGCGCGTGCGTTCCTGCTCGGCGCGTTCGAGTAACTCCGTATAGGTTTCAAACGGCTGCCCATCCGGTCGGTACATGACCAGTTCATCGTCTTGCAGTGCAAACCGTACGCCCGTGCGCGGGCTGACCCAGTCCTGCATTTCGTCAATCACCTCTAGCCCCTGGTCGGCGCGCAGCCAACCACTTAAATCACCATTGTCGGGGTCATACAAATAATACTCTTCCACGCCAAACCGATTGTAAAAGGCTAATTTCTTCGCCATTTCTGTCAGTCGATTGCCAGGCGAAAGGATCTCAAAGACAACTTGGGGCGGAATATTGGCCTCGCGCCATTGCATATACGAACCACGATCACCTTTGGGACGGCCAAACGCCAGCATCACATCCGGCGCCACACGTGTCTTGTTATCGCCCTCCACGGGATACCAGAGCAGATCACCGGCGACGAAGACAGCCGGGTCGTCTTTATAGAGACCCTCAAAGCCACCATGCAAAGCGACAATAATGCGAAATTGTTTGGTATTATCAGCCATTGGTTGACCATCGCTATCGGGGTAGGTGATTGGTTTGGGATGTCCATTCTGCTTCCCGATCCCGGTTGCCTGGGATGGCAACGGGGTGGGTGCGGTTGGTGTGGACGTCGCCAATGTTTGGATGCTCATTCGTTCGTACCTCCTGTACCTACGGACGCGCCTTGCGGCGTAAATCCCTCTATTTCAGTCACGGCTTATCTTATTATACACCCGTCACGCCGCCAAAGTAACAATTTATTGACACCCCGCGCACAAAATTGTAACATTGAACTGTTATTTCTCTGTGCAAGCCTATCAACGCCAAAAAGGTGCAGCAAACCATGACCACGACCCAAAACTTCCTCGCCTTCGACCTGGGCGCCGAGAGCGGACGCGCTATCCTGGGCGCATTTAATGGCGAGCGCCTAGCCTTGCAAGACATTCACCGTTTCCCCAACACGCCGGCGCGCTTGCCAGGGGGTCAGCACTGGGATATTTTACGCCTGTGGAATGAGATCAAACAGGGCATTGGCCTGGCCAACCAGCAGACGAATGGCAAGCTGGCGGGGTTGGGTCTGGACACCTGGGGCGTCGACTTTGGTCTGCTCGACCGCAGCGGCGCGCTGATCGGCAATCCCTATCATTATCGCGACCGGCGCACCGACGGTATGATGGACGAAGCCTTTCGCCGTGTGCCACGGGCGGAAATTTACGCCCGCACCGGCATTCAGTTTATGTTCTTCAACAGTTTGTACCAGTTATTGAGCATGGTTGTTGCCCAGGCGCCGGCACTTGAAAGTGCGCAGACCTTTCTCACCATTCCGGATCTGCTCAACTACTGGCTGACCGGGCGCAAGGCGTGCGAATTTACCAACACGACGACGACCCAATGTTACGACCCGCGCCGCCAAGATTGGGCGTGGTCAATGCTCGAACAAATGGGCATTCCCACCCACATTTTTCCCGAAGTGGTGCAACCAGGCACCGTTTTGGGGGAATTATTAACGGGCGTGCGGGATGATATTGGCGTGCAACGTGCGATTCCCGTTATCGCACCGGCCTGTCACGACACCGGTTCGGCGGTGGCGGCGGTGCCCGCGGCGGGCCGCAACTTCGCCTGGATCAGTTCCGGCACCTGGTCGATTGTGGGTGCCGAGGTCGACGCAGCCGTAATCAACGAAGCGAGCCTAGGGTACAATTTGACCAACGAAGGCGGGGTCAATGGCACCTACCGCTTGAGCAGCAATGTCGGCGGGTTGTGGTTGGTGCAAGAGTGTCGGCGCGCCTGGCTGCGCCAAGGCGAGGAACATTCGTATGCAGAGTTGGCACAGATGGCAGCCGCAGCCCCTGCGTTGCGTTCGATTATCGACCCAGACCACGCCAGCTTTGCCAAACCGAATGAAGATGGCGGCGACATGGCCGGCCGGATCCGCGCCTTCTGCCGCGCCACTGGTCAGCCCGAGCCAAGCAGCAAAGGCGCAGTGATCCGCTGCGCGCTGGAGAGCCTGGCCCTGAAATATCGCCGTATCATCGAAAATGTCGAAAGCGTGCTCGGCTATGCGCTCGACCCGATCCACATGATGGGCGGTGGCACGCAGAACACGCTCCAATGTCAGTTCACCGCCGATGCTACCAATCGCCCGGTGATTGCCGGTCCCGTCGAGGCGACGACGATTGGCAATCTGGTCATGCAGATGAAGGCGCTGGGCGTCATCAGTTCGTTGCAGGAAGGGCGTGCGGTAGTCCGCCGCTCGTTTGACGTGAAGACCTACCAACCGGCCACCGGTCGTGCCCAATGGGACGCGGCGTATGGCAAGCTAAATTCGATCATTGAGCTACAGGCGCGGATCTAGGCGGCGTGGCTTGACGGCCTATCCATGATCCACACTGTCCAAAACTGTGCCACTATTCACACCAACCAAAGGAACACAAATCTTATGACCCACCACCAAGCCGCCTACAACCTGCTGGCGGAAACGCTGACCAACCAGGGCATTGATGTTGAGGCGGTCAAGGCCGCCTTAAAGCGCCAAGTGATCGAGACACCCAGTTGGGGTTATGCCAACAGCGGCACACGCTTTAAGGCTTTCCCCTGGCCGGGCGCAGCGACGACGACGCGCCAAAAACTTGATGATGGCGCCATGGTCCACAAGATGACGGGCATCGCCGGCTCGGTCGCGGTCCACATTCCGTGGGATGTGCCAGAAGACAATGACTATGTGGCGATGTGTCAATATGCCGAAGAGCAAGGCATTCGCATCGGTGCAGTCAACCCGAACGTCTTTCAGGATGAAATTTATCGCCTGGGTTCGCTGGGCAACCCAGACAGCGGTGCGCAAGAACAGGCGCTCGATCATCTGCTCGAATGCTGTGAGATCATGACCAAGGTCAAGAGCAACGCACTGAGCCTGTGGTTTGCCGATGGCACCAATTATGCCGGCCAGGACGATCTGCGCCAACGCAAGCGCCGCTTCGAGCAACATCTGAGCACGGTCTACAAACATCTGCCAGCCGGCGGACGCATGTTGTTGGAGTACAAATTCTTCGAGCCGGCCTTTTACAGCACCGACATTCCCGATTGGGGCACCGCCTATGCCTGGTGCTTAAAACTGGGACCGCAGGCGCAGGTGTTGGTCGATCTGGGCCACCATGCGCAAGGCGTGAATATCGAGCAGATTGTGGCTTTCTTGCTCGATGAAGGGCGGCTGGGCGGCTTCCACTTTAACAACCGCAAGTATGCCGACGACGACTTGATTGTCGGCACGACCAACCCGTACGAACTGTTCTTGATCTACAACGAATTGGCGGCGGGCGAAGTGAGCACGGATGAAACCGTCCATAACACGGCGCACAACGTGGCCTATATGATTGATCAATCGCACAACATCGAAGGCAAAATGGAGGCGATGATCTACTCGGTGATCAACTGCCAGGAGGCTTACGCCAAGGCCTTGTTGACGCCGCGCCAGCCGATTGCGAGTGCGCAGGCGATTGGTGACGTGCTTGGTGCGCACCGGCTGCTCAGCGACACCTTCCGCATTGATGTACGCCCGCTGTTAGCCCAAGTGCGCGAAGAGATCGGCGCGCCGACGGATCCGGTGGCGGCTTATCGCGCCAGCGGCTATGAGGAGAAAGTGCGTAATGCGCGCGGCAAGGCGGCGACGAGCGGTGGGTATCAGTAGTTTAGGGGTTAGAAGGAGGATAAAATGAATTCGGGCCCGATTGTCTTGAAACCAGAATGGAGCGAATGGTTAGAGGAGAGTGCCCGTCAAGAAGCGCGTACGCCTAGCGATCTGGTCAACGAGGCGCTGGAATATTATTATCATTCACGCCAGCGTGAAAAATTGAATCAGGAGATTGCAGCCTACGAAGCGATGCACGCCAAGCTGTGGCAATCTATGCCTGGTGAATGGGTGGCAATTCATCAGCAAAAGCTAGTCGATCAGGATCGTGATCGACTAGCCCTATACCGTCGCATACGGGCCAAGTATGGTCGCATCAGTGTTCTTCTACGCCAGGTACATGAGCAGCCGACAGAAGAAATCTGGTGGCGTTCAGTACGCACAGAAGCAGTCGGCACATGAAATTCAACTATATATACTCATTATTTTCCTGCGGCGCCGCACATGCAAATCCGCTTAGGGGTCCCGGATGAAGCATTAAAAATTGGGCCGTTGTTGGCATTTGTTGATAGTGGTGCCGATGCAACTATTGTCCCACTGCACTATATTCGGCAACTAAACGTGCAAGCGGAAGACAGTAAATTTCTGCGCAGTCAGTGGGGCGAACGCAGACAGGTGGATATTTACTGGCTCGACCTTGGTATTGGCAATCTCCGTTTCCCCGCGGTTGAAATCATTGCCGATGACCGCAGCAATGAAGTAGTTATTGGTCGCAATATCTTGAATATGTTACGCGTCTTGCTCGACGGCCCGCAACAAATGGTAGAAATTTCAGAATAAAATCAATCGCGGCCTTTATACACAAAATTTGTGGCATAAAGCGAAGTATAACAAAACTCGGCCTTGGATGGACTGGTCTACCGCAGCAATTTGCTGGGCCGCGACCGGGCGATCGACATTGGGGTAAGCTTGGCAGGAAACCACGGCTTGTTGTCAGGCGAACAACAAGCCGCGGTTCTCCCTCACTAGGAATAAGCTTGATCGGCTTAGGCTAACCACGTCCGAAAAAGTTCGACCCGCACTTGCCAGCGATGGTTTACTGGGTCCAATTGAATCACATCGTAATCTCTCAGATATTCTAGTAGATCATTCAGGCGGGTCTGGATAGAGCCGGCACCAAGCTGCCGCCGCAGAGAGCCTTCACGCAGACCGTCTGGTTTTGCGGCTAAGCAGCGTAGCACGCGCTCACTCTCAGGCTCACTTTGCTGCACCTGACGCATCAGGTTAGCAAAGTAGCGCGTGCTCAACCGGCCAAATTCTGGGTCTTGAAGCGCCAGGTTGACGTGAGCAACGGTCAGGATGGGGTCGGGCTGCGTGAGAGGCGATTGATTTTGTGCCACTTGAGTCGTGTAATGGTGAACCCCGAAATGGCCGATCAGTTGTACGAGATAGGGCTGACCAGCGGTAAGGTTGTAAATATAATCGAGGGCATCAGCCGTATGCAAAGGCGCAAAGTTGGCATCGGGCGCGAGCAGCAGGCGCACAGTATCCTCTTTTTTTAAATAGCTGACCCGAATTGTACGTACGCCGTGCACAAAGGGATTGGTATATTTACGGTCAAAATCTTTGGCTGGGGTATTAGTGATAAAAACAAAGCCAAGATTTGGAATCGATTCAAAGAGTTGCCAGAAAAACTCCATCAAGTGCTCCCGCATTAGATGGCTGGGAAATAGGACGCTGGTCAACTCAAAACTATCGATGCCAATCACCAACGTTAGATTACCAAGGCGGGCGCACGTTTTCCGAAGATAGGCGGCGACAGTTGGAAATGGATCGCTGTCCAGTTCGCGGGCGAACGGCGACGAATCACCCATGCCATCAGCGATTTCCTGGCAGAGGAGGGTTAGAATTTGCTTACTCGCATCATACCCGCCCACGATTTCGCGCAAATTGACCAAAGCCAGAAGCACAGTCGTACGGTTGGCAGTGGCAGCCGAACGGAGCAGTGATGTTTTGCCCATTTGCGGCTGCCCAAAGAGTAAAACGGGCTGCACCCGCCCCGCGCTCCACACGCGTTTGAGCGCGCCCAATTCACCGTTGCGGCCAAAGAGCAATTTGCGTTCTAGCAGTGGTGAAGAGAAGCTAAAAGGGTTTGGGCCAGGTTTCAGTGGTGTACGCGATAAGGTAAGCGTCGGCCACTGGTTCACCTGGAGCCGAAATTGTGCGGCCAAGGCTTGAATCAAATCTCGCTCGGTCTCTGGCAATGCTTGCTGATTGAGGATGGCATCTAGCCTGTTATTAACTGTATCCAAAGCTAGCTGCTTGTGGATTGGATCATTGGATTGAGCATAGAGCCAACCATAGCGGACGACATCGCGCAAGTGGCCAAACACTTTCCATGTTTCCGCATGCCAGGGTTGATCGGGTGGGCTAGGCAACTTGATCAGCGGCTCGCGCACCAAATTTTCGCTATCGAATAAAGTGGCGAATGCTTGGGCAATATCGTAGAGTTCTTTGCCATAGCTAGTAGCGGCGACTTGCTTAAACGCCTCGGCAGCCTTATGCGGATGGTAGCGATGTAGGTAATAAAACCCGGCCACCACTGCCTTGGCCGCCGTATCGAGTGGCAGATTGTACGTGATCGGGGTCTGGCCGAGCGCGCTAATCGTCTGTTCTATGCGCCGTTGCTTGCGTTGATCTTGCGCTTTAACCGGTGGTGTCGTTTGGGCAGATCCCAATCGGCGTGTCGACCAACCGCCAGCGGTTGTAGGTTGACCAGCTGATTGGATTGGAACCGGGGAAAACAGGATCATCTCCCAAGCATCAGCTTTTACGGCGGCTTTTTTGGCAAAGGTCGCAACTTTTTCCACCGTCGCATCGCCAGAAGATTCAGACAAAACTTGCTGAACGCTCTCCTTTATTAGTGTGTGCTGTCGAGTGTAACGCCATAGTTGGTCTGCATTGGCGAGGCCAATCGACCAGTTGCGCGCCAGCCAAGTTTCCAGATAAGTGCGCAGCGGCGGGACTGGCCACCAAGTTATGTGTGGGGCGCGCCAGGGGCCAGATTGCGTAGGCTCGACAAGTGGATTGAAAAAGATCAGCAGCCAATCTAGTGGATAGGCGAGGCCACAGAGCACACCGCCAAAACCAGCCAACGCGCCGCTGCCGGCCACGATTAGATCGACGCGGCCCACCTGCCAGACAGTCTCGCCCTGTTTGGCATGGTTGATCGCCAGGATGCTAACCCCTAACAATAGGCCGATCACCAACATAGCAAGCATGGACAAGGTGGGAATGTTTCGGCTGTCGTCAAAAAAAGTAAAGAAAATGGCATACGTCATGCCAAAGGCCAGGCCGCAGAGCAGACCATAGACGATGCCATCGATCATGCCCAACGAGTGCGAGGCGTACGTGTACCCTAGTGACAGAGTAATCCAGAAGGCAAGCGTAATGCTATGCGCCACCGCCATCGCGATACCACCCGCCAGCCGTCCCCATAAGAGCGCAGAAAAGCTTAACGCCAGCATTGTCGCCAAACCGATGCTCGAACCAACAAGCACGCTATCCAATATCAGATCGGAAGCTTGACGCCCCAGTTGCAACACAGCATAGAGACCCTCCACGACCAACAGACAAGCGCTGGCCAAGATCAGCGCCATCCACAGTAATTGGATTTGTGCAGGGTTGCGTCGAAACCATTGCTGCCACTTTGATAGCTGCCAGTTAGTGGGCGGCGGTTTTTCCTGGCGTTTATCGTAGAGAAAAAGCTGAACATAATCATCTAAGGCTTGCGGAAACAGAAAAATCCAATGCAAGAGCAGAAGGTAATCGCGCCCATTGCTAGCAGATAACGGCTGCGTAAACGAAGGTGACAAATCAAGCTGTGGGGTATCATCGTACAGTCTCATATACGATTAATTTTACAACGATGCCGATGGATATACAATGTCGGCAAAAATCTACGCACGCAAAATCCGCACATCGCCCTCGCGCCGGGTGATGCGTTGCGCATCCATCTCTTCCAGTAAGGCCTGGGCATATTTACGGCTGGTCTGAAAGAGATCGCGCACCTGGGCCAGGGTAATCGAGCCTTGGGTCTGGGCAAAGGTTTGCACTTGCGCCACCATCGTTTCGAAGTCGGCGCGCCGGAACAGAATACCGTCGCCAATCCGCACCAGCGTCCCCCGCTCAATCAGCGATTCTAACAGTTCAACATCGCCCCCAATCATCCGCAACAGATCCGGCGTATTGGGCGGAGCGAACGGCTCCTTGGCAAATGTGGCCAACAGATGATCCACCATGGTCTGCTGGTGCAAGGTCAGTGCCACCTCGAAGCCGTGCACCCAGACAAAATTATCATCGGCATCAACAACGTCCGCCGTCTTGGCCGCGCTAATCACCGCGTTGAAGAGGCGCACGGGCAGATCAATGCCACTGAGGGTAGCTTGCAAGCGCGTGCGCACTTCGCCACGCGCCATACCGCGGCGCAATGGTGATTGACGATGAAAGGCTGCCAACAATTCGCGCAGGCGTTGCAGCGTTTGCTCCCAGGTTTCGACGGTGAGCAAGGCTGGCTCGGCGCCTGTTTCCAACGTTATCAGCGCGCCCAGGTTACGCAATTCATCTAATGCTTCCTGGCCCAGATCCAGGTCCAACTCACTCTGCGCCAATAATGCAGGCGCCGTCAAAAATGGCCGGCGCATGAGTGTTTGTAAGAGCACTTCATCGGGCGCGCCCTTGGCCAAGGTTTGCAGGCGGGCAAGCGCTGCTGGATCAAAGCGACGCCAGCGCCGGCGTGGGTGGGGGCTCAAAATAACCCCACCGCCCAAGGTGGCACTCGGTGAAGGCTGGCGTAAAATGAAGTGGTCGCCAGAGACGACCACGGCTGGACGTTCTAGATACAATTGCAACCACCCACTCTCCCCCGGTGCTAAACGCTCGGCGCCCAACAAACGAATGGTGGCTGGAATCTCGGCGGCGCCGCTGAAAAAGTCGGCGGGTTGGTTGTGTTCAATCGCTTTGGGTGCATCGGCCAGGAGACGGAATTGCACATCGATTAGTTGGGTGGTGCGCACGGTACCCGGTTTTACCACCACATCGCCACGCCGTATCTGCTCGGTGCTCACCCCACCCAAATTGATCGCCAGCCGGCTGCCTGGTTCGCCCCGTTCGATCGCTTGTTTGTGCGTTTGCAGCCCACGAATACGCGCTGGGTGGCCAGCCGGCAAAATTTCGACACTATCGCCGACACGCAAATAGCCATCGCTTAAGGTGCCAGTGACCACGGTGCCAAACCCACTCAGGCTAAAGACCCGATCCACCGGTAGACGCGGACGGGCGCGGTTACGGCGCGGGGCGAGTCGCCCCAATGTCGCAGCAATTGCCTGCCGCAGTTCGGCCAAACCGGCGCCGGTTGTAGCACTGACGCGCACCACAGTGGCATCGGCCAGCCGTGTGCCTTGGACGAGTTCAACCACATCCAACTCCACCAGGTCCAGCCATTCTGGATCGTCGATTAAGTCAACTTTGGTCAGCGCAATAACGCCGGCAGGTACAGCCAACAAATCCAATATGGCCAAATGTTCGCGCGTCTGGGGCATCACACCTTCGTCCGCGGCGATCACCAAGAGTGCGGCATCAATGCCGCCGACGCCAGCCAGCATATTCTTGATAAAATCAATATGACCCGGCACATCAATCACACCGACAGCTTCAATTTTAGATGACGACTTGATCGGTGCAACTGGTGCCTGTTTTCCGTTTTCCGTTTTCCGTTTTCCGTTTTCCTGTTTTTTGGCAACAGAAAGATCGATCCAGGCAAAGCCCAGATCGATCGTCATGCCGCGCGCTTTTTCTTCTTTGAGCCGGTCGGGGTCGATGCCAGTGAGGGCGCGAACGAGGGTAGATTTACCGTGGTCTACATGGCCAGCCGTGCCGATAACATACATAATAATTAATGGTTAACGCTAAATGGTAAATGGTGAATGCTCAACGCAATCAACCATTTTGGATAACAAATAAAAATTAACAATTGATCATTAACCATTCAGCGTTAACCGTTATCAACGTTTGTTGCCATTCGTCATCAGTTGTTCGGGCGGTTCGCCGGTCATGATGCCGGACGTGCGGCGCATGGTGCCTTGGTTGGCGTAAAGTTCAGCATTGCGGCGCTGACGTTGCCATTCGTCTTCCATATGGCGCACTTGGTCGTCGCGGGTCTTCACCGCTTCTTGCATACCATCCAGCCACGCTTGCGCCGTGCCGAGGAAGTAATTGCCATAGGTCTCTTGTAGCTTCCAAACCTGCTGGATCAGCGTCTCATGGATTTTCAGATCATGGTGAATGGGCGGGAAACGCTCAACGACCTCGCGGTTGTATTTATCCTGTTCCGACCAGAGATGCTCTTGGCGCAGCTCGGCCTTGCGCCGCTTCTTTTCATAATCTTCGCGAAATTCGTCCATCTCGCGCCGCACACGCTCTTCGGCCAAGCGTTGCAATTCTTGAACCTGGCTCTGTTCGCGCAGGATCATATCCTTGAATTCTTGCATTTCTTGTACAGAGCGCCGGGCAATGTCGATCTGTTGCGAGAAACTCTGCACCCGTTCGTAGGCTTGGGCAACAATCGTCTTTTGTTCCTCGATGGCTTCTTTCCAGCGGGTCAACACTTGTTCGCGGTCGACCACTGTGGCCCGCATCTTCTCCATAAAGGAGATCTGTTGCTCACGCAAGGTTTCGACGATGGGTGGGATTTTTTCAAATTCGTTGGCAGTTTTGCGAATGCCTTCTTCCAAGATCGGGATGCGGCCCGAGACGGCTTCTGTACGTTTGAAAAGCTCCACTGTCTCTTGTTGAAGTTGGGCAATACGGCGGGTATCACTGGTGCGCTGCTCGGCTAAAAAGGGAATTTGGCGGGTGCGATCTTCAATTTCTTTGCCAAGACCGCCAATCTGGTTGCGCACGCCCATAATCAACTCGGAAAGCCGATCGTCTTCGACAGCCCGAATCTGAATCGCTTCTTCCAGGCGCCCAATGCGCGGCAATTCACGCCGCACCTCGCCGATCTCACGGCTCAACATCTCGCGGTCACTCAGGCGCGCCCGCTCTAGATCACGCTGCGCTTGCACACGACCATCGTCACCGCGCTCGACCAGCGCCGTAATTTCTACCTTCGAATTCTGGATCGCCTGTTCTAGCTGGCCGAACTTGGTCAAATGACCTTGAGTTGATGCGAGACGCCCTTCAAGTTCCTGAATTCGACGTGCTTGTTCTATAATATCAGAGGATTGAGCTTCAATGCGCTGTTGCAGCCGAGCAATTTCAGCCCGATCCCGCCGATGCTCTTCATCTAACCAGTTTACCATCTGGGCAAGTTGTGCAATTTCCATGGATCTTCACCTTCGCTTACCTTTTCACTTATCATCACTTTGTCGGGACACAGAACCAGAAGCCCTACATACACGGAGGGTAACATGGTGCGCCATTGCCTGGTGCAATGGATAGTAACTTTTCTAGATGTGCCAAGAGCCGTTCATTAACGTGTAGTTGCAACGATGCGCTACGTATTTCATACGCTTAGCAATCCATGCTACGAGCTAATCCGTGTTATAATTCCTTGGTATAATCAACAGGTTCGAACTGATTCAGCACATTATTATATACTGGATTATATACTGGATTATATACTGGGCTGGCTCACAAATGAGAATCCATCTTCCAGGTAAAATAAGTGATAGCTTGCTCATTTATGCCAGTGCTTAGTATATCATTATTCGAGTGGGGATTCAAACAGGGTAGGCAACGGACAATCGACGATTGCCAATCGATAGTGGCGAATTGACGAATAGGCAATCGCTTTATTACGTGGTTGCTACCCGCAATTGAGGATAATTTTGATAATTAAATTCGAGAATTAACTATGCGAATAGGCATTGATGCCCGGCTAATGTACTACCAACCGGCAGGTATCAGCCGGTATACATGGCACTTGTTACATGCGTTAGCAGACCTCAATCCCAATGACGAGTTTCTGGTCTTTCAACATTATAAACATCGCCCGCCATTAATTTCCCAACCCAACTTTCGGCGCAGCACGCTCTACACACCAGCCCATCACCGGCTGGAACAGTGGGTGCTGCCGCTGGAACTGCTCCGGCACTCGCTTGATCTGCTGCACAGCACCGATTTTATTCCGCCTTTGCGCTCATCGGTGCCAGCAGTGATCACCGTACACGATCTGGCGTTTCTGCATTGGCCTCACTTCCTGACCACTGACAGTGCTGCCTACTATGGGCAGATCGATCGCGCCGTCAAACATGCCCATCACGTGATCGTACCCAGTGAGAGCACCAAGAAGGATTTGATCCGCCAACTGGGTGCGCCGGATGACAAGGTCAGTGTGATCTACGAAGCAGCTGACCCGATCTTTCAACCGTTGCCCCTGCTCTCTACGCGGCGCGAAGTACAGGCAGAATTCAAAGTGCCGGAATCTTACATTCTCTTTGTCGGCACAATTGAACCACGTAAAAATGTCAATGGTCTGCTACACGCTTTCCGCCATCTGCGCGACAAGTACAACGTAACCAACACGGGGCTGGTGATTGCTGGCGGGCATGGCTGGCTCTACGAAGAGACAATGGAAACAGTCGACCGGCTAGGTCTACAGGAAAGTACGTTTTTCCTGGGGCGCGTGCCCGATGATAAATTGCATAAATTATATGTGGGCGCCCGCTGCCATGTGCATGCCGCCCATTATGAAGGCTTCGGCTTGCCGCCGCTAGAGGCGATGGCCTGTGGCACACCTACCGTAGTCAGCAACATTAGCAGCTTGCCGGAAGTCGTTGGTGATGCCGCCTTATTGGTCGACCCCAACAACCCGGAAGAGATTGCCGTTGCCATCCATCGTTTGCTCACCGACGACGATTTGCATGCCGAAGTGCGCACCAAGGGCTTGCAACGCGCCCGCTGTTTCAGCTGGGAGTTAGCCGCCCGCCATACAATGGAAGTCTATCACAAGGCGGCCAACGAACGACGGGTTGTCCTGCCCCAGGCCACCTGATCAGGCGCTTGTTCTCGTTCTCATTCTCGTTTTCGTTCTCAAAAATCGGGGACCGACCGAGAATGAGAACACGAATGAGAAAAATCCCAGTATGAAAATTCTTTTGCTTACACCCCAACTGCCCTACCCGCCGCGCCAGGGTACGACGATTCGCAACTACAATTTAATCCGCGAATTGGCGCAACGCCATACGATTGATCTGCTGACTTTCCTAGCCCCAGGTGACACGCTAGATGCCAACAGCCCGCTTCATGGGCTATGCCGCCACATTGGCGCGCTACCGCAACCAGTTCGCTCGTCGGCACAGCGTGCGCTAGACACGCTTCGCTCACCACTGCCCGACATGGGGCTCCGTCTGCAATCTGCGCCGATGCATGCGCTGGTGCAACGCTGGGTGCAGACGAATCAGTACGAGCTTGTGCAGATCGAGGGCATCGAGATGGCCCAATATGGGCTGCGGGCGGTGGGGAAAGTTGATGACAAGCTGACGCCCAATTACAGCCGGGGAAGACAAGCTGACCAGGCGCAGATGGTAGCCCGGCCCATCCTTGTTTTTGATGATCACAATTGTGAGTATTTGTTGCAGAAGCGCAATGCGCTGACCGATTTGAGCCTGCCACGACGCTGGGCGGCGGCGGCGTATAGCCTAGTGCAATGGCAAAAACTGGTGCGCTATGAGGCCCATATCTGCCGTCAAGCCGATGTAGTCCTAGCCGTGAGCGACGCCGACAAAGCTGCGTTAGCCCATCTAGCGCCCAGCCAGCCGATTACGGTCGTATCGAATGGTATCCGCGTTCGTGAGTACCAAGAGACGCCGTCCAGCACGCCACAAGCTGGCGTCTCAGGTCGATTCAATTTAGTCTTCACGGGCAAGATGGACTACCGGCCCAATATTGATGCAGTGCTCTGGTTTGGCCGCCAAGTGCTGCCATTGATCCAGGCGCGGACGCCAGAGGTTTGTTTTCAGATTGTCGGCATGAATCCACACTCCCGGCTGGATGTGCTACGGGCGAATCCTGCAATTGAGATTGTCGGCGCAGTGGCAGAGGCCCAGCCCTATATCCAAAATGCAGCCGTCTACGTAATCCCGATGCGGGTGGGCGGGGGCACGCGTTTTAAGGCACTGGAAGCCATGGCCTGTGCCCGCCCGATTGTCAGCACCACCTTGGGCGTCGAAGGCATCCCCGTGCGTGATGGGCAGGAGTTATTACTGGCAGATTCCCCACAAGCCTTTGCCGATGCCGTGGTACGTTTGCTGGATGACGCGCAGAGCGGCGCCACAGTAAATCGCCAGTTGGGCGAGCAAGCGCGGCGCTTTGTGGAAAATCAGTACGACTGGGCGCAGATTATGCCCCATCTGGAGCAAGCATACGCCACGGCGCGTGCCGACCGAGGATGACGGCGGACTATTTCACTATGACCTGACAGGATGACAGCCCAAACGCAAAGTCGTTGGCTGGAGTCATTGTTGCGTTGACAAGATGATAGGAGAACAAGGATGTCAAATCATAAACCCATTCGTGTCGGTTTCATTGGCGCAGGGTGGAGCGAACGGGTGCAGATTCCCATGTTTCGT
>Ga0209591_10005349_pt1 | contig 14347 bp, 16 predicted proteins | sample MAT01_FD_187207 | JGI IMG/M metagenome (GOLD analysis project Ga0209591, IMG submission 187207) | Freshwater microbial communities from Lake Fryxell liftoff mats and glacier meltwater in Antarctica - MAT-01 (SPAdes) (version 2) | ecosystem: Environmental > Aquatic > Freshwater > Ice > Liftoff... | reverse complement strand
TGTTGCCGCGCGCGCCTTCTTCGGTGTCGGCAATCGTCATCTCGATATGGGCCGGGAACTCCACGGCAATCGGGTTGCCGTTGAACTTCTGCACCTTCACGATCACGTTGTCCACGAGCAGGCCCTTGTCCTCGCCGATGGTGTCGGCGTTGAGCGACAGGGTCTCGAAGGTGCCGTCTTCCATGAAGAAGTAGGCGTCGCCGTCGGAGTACTGATAGGTGGTCGGTACCTGCACGAGATCCGGCTCCGCAAATTTCTCGCCCGCCTTGAAGGTCTTGTCGAACACGGCGCGCGACAGCAGGTTGCGCATCTTCAGCCGCACCAGCGTCTGGCCACCGCGGGCGGTGGGCTTCGAAACCTCCACGTCGATGCATTGGTAGGGCGCGCCCTCGAACTCGAAGAACATCTTGCGCTTGATCTCGATTGCTTCAATCAGACTGGCCATGGATGCCTTATTCTCGCCGGGGCTGGGGTGCGGGGGCCTTGCCAAAGACCTCCACGATGGTGGCGGTGACCTTGCCGGTGTTGATGAAGGTGTGCATCACGCCGCCCTTCAGGCTGAGCGCCTCGCCGGGGCCGACGTCCACCGGCGGTTGCCCTTCAACGGTGAGACGGAGTTGCCCGGTGATGAGCACGAACACGTGATAGGTGGCATCGGCGTGGTTGTGCATGCGGCGCGTGGCGCCGGGCTCGGCGTAGTCGCGCAGCACGCGAAAGGGCCCTTCGTTCAGCACCTGCAGCGACGAGATGCCGGGATCGCCAGCCACCGGACGGGCTTTCTCGGGGCCGGCCACGGCCTGGGCCCAGGCGGGCGCCGCCACTGCCATCAGGGTGCATCCAAGTGTCGCCGCGCGTACGGTGGCCCAGGTCATCTCGTTGTCCTCTCGTGCGTGCCGGGAAGGTCCGGCTGCTCATTCTAGCCGCGGCTGATAGCATGACGCGCAGCATGCCTGACCTTCCGTGGTACCGCCAGGTGTCGAAAGCGCAGTGGAAGGCGTTCCTGACCACCTTTGCCGCCTGGGTGCTCGACGCGTTCGACTTCACGATCATCACCTTCGTGCTGGTCGACATCCAGCAGAGCTTCTCGGTGAACAAGGGCCTGGCGGGCCTGCTCGGCACCGTCACGCTGCTGTTTCGCGTGGTTGGCGGCATCGGCGCCGGCACGTGGGCCGACCGCTACGGGCGCAAGGGGCCGATCCTGTTCTCGATCGCCTGGTACACGCTGTTTGCGTTCCTGAGCGGCGCGTCGACCACCTACGTGATGCTCTTTGCCTTCCGTGGACTCTTCGGCATCGGCATGGGCGGCATGTGGGCGGCGGGCATGCCGCTGGCGCTCGAGCACTGGCCGCAGCACCTGCGCGGCATCGCGTCGGGGCTCCTGCAGGGCGGCTATTCGACAGGCTTCCTGCTGTCGTCGCTCGTCTATCAGCTCGGCTACCCGTACGTGAGTCACCGGCCCGAATGGGCGTGGCGCATCATGCTGTGGTCGGGCGTGATTCCCGCGGCGATCATCTTCTTCGTGATGCGGTCCGTGCCCGAGAGCCCGATCTGGCTGGCGCGGCGGAAGTCGCTGGTCGCAGAGGGCAGCGCGGGGCGGTCCTCGCTCGCGCGCCTCTTCGATCGCGACCTGATCTGGGTCACGCTGCACACGTCATTGCTCATGGGCGCGTTCGTCTCGGTCTACCAGTCGACGACGTTCTGGTATCCCACGCTGCTCTCGAACCTGAAGCTGCAGCCGCTGTCGTTCCTGGTGCTGCTGAACGCCGGCGGCCTGATTGGCTCGGTGGTGCTCGGCGCGATGTCGGAGAAGTGGGGCGGCCGGCGCGGGTCGGCCACGCTTGGCATGGTGGTCGGTCTGCTGTCGGTGCCGCTCTACCTCTTCTCGTCGAATCCGTCGGTGCTGCTGCTCGGCGCCTGGATGATGGGCTTCTTCGCGGCCGGCGCCTGGGGCATGGTGCCCGGATACCTGTCGGAGCGCTTTCCCACCGAGGCGCGCGGGGTGGGCACGGGCTTCGCGTATCACGCCGGCGTGGGAATCGGTTCGTACGCGCCGTTTCTCATTGGCCGGCTGCAGGATGGGGGCACGAGCTTGAACGTCGCCATGGCGTACTGCATCGTGACGGCCGGGGTGGTGTGCGTGGCTCTGCTGTGGCTCGGACCCGAGACCCGCGGCCGCACGCTCACCTAGTGGTAACGGGGCCTGTCACCGTTACAATGCGCCCATGCGCATCGCCCTTGCCGCCGCGCTCGTCCTCGCGCTGACGCTCGACGTTCACGCGCAGAATCCGTCGCCGCCACCCGTCGCTGGCCCGCGGCCAGTGCCCACGGCGGTCTGGGCGTCGAAGCCCACTATCCTGCCGGGCTACCGCGCCGGGTTGCGCCCCTGGATCAAGGTGGCCGATGTGAAGGCCCGCCACGCCGGTCAGCCGTCGTGGAGCGACGCGCTCTTCGACGACGGACGGCTCATGGCGCACTACGTCGCCGCCGCGCCTGGCACCACGCAGAGTCCACGCCTCCATCCCGACACGCGTGAGTGGTTCGCCGTGGTCGAAGGCGAGGTGCGCGTCTCGATCGAGGGCCAGGAACCCCTCCTTGCCAAGCGCGGATCGCTCGTGAACATCCCCAGGCAAACCGTGTTTTCGGTCGAGACGATGGGCACGACGCCGAGTCTGCGCTTCGTGCTGAACGTGTCGAACGCCAAGACCTACTACGTGGCCAACGCCGCGGACGTGCCGGCCCAGCCGCCGCCGGCCGGCGCCGCCTGGATGCGCACCACCATCAACCGCAACCCCGGCCGCTACGACGAATTCAACAGCCCGCACGTGAACATCCACGACGAGGGCGCGAAGAACCAGAAGTACACCGGCGGACGCTTCGTGCGGGACGACAAGAGCGAGATGCTCGTGATCTACGGCTACGAGAAGAACGCGCCGCCGCTCGACCTGACCGACAAAGGCCACTTCCATCCGGAGAGCGCTGAAGCGTGGCTGGTCTTCACCGGCAAGATCCGCTACGCCTTCGAAGGGCAGGAGCCCTTCATCGCCAGCGAGGGCGACGTCGTCTACGTGCCGTCGAACACCTGGCACGCCACGCGCTTCATCGGCGACGCGCCCTCGTGCCGTCTCTCGATCACCGAGTACGTCGGCAACACGCTCGTGCTCGAGCCGCGGCCGGCCCCGCGGCCCCCCGGGCGATAGCACTCGCGAGCCGACGGCGCCGCGGCCGGCCCTACTGACCCGCGCCGCGCCGCCAGTTCTCGCGATCGATCTTCCAGGCGCCGTCTTCCTTCACGAGTGTGACGACACCGGTGGCTCTGGCACGGCTCTCCGCGCTGATGCCTTCGACCTGCAGTTCCGCGCCAGAGGCCGACGGCGTCTCGTTCACAACCGTCACGTCGATGCGATCGTCGAACATCTTGACCATCGCAAACGCTTCCGCTCGCTCGCTGGCCGGCGCCTTGGCGATCTGTTCGCGCCGCGCCTTGGCCGCCCACGGCAACAGCTCATCGAAGGACGTCGCCTTGTCGAAGGCCGCGCGGTAGGCGAGATAGAACTCACTGCCGCTGCGGTAGCTGGCTGCGGGCTGCGCCGTGGCCGGCCAGCTGGACGCGAGCACGAGCGCGAGCACGGCGCTCGCGCGCAGAACCTTCAGGTCGACGGTCATCGGGTCTCCAGGGGGAACCGGCTAGGCTAGGGCTTGCTCGCGACGCTCATCTTCGACACGAAGCCGTTCGTGCCGGCATGTTTCCACTGGTGGGCGGCGCTCGTGTGCTGATGCAGCACGCTCTTGAACTGCGTGTAGTCCTGCAGCGCCGCGCCCGGCAGGTTCAGCACCTTGATGGCCTGGCCGTTGAAGCCGCGCACCACTTCCATCTCCACCGACGATTCCGGCGTGGAGAAGCGCACACGCGCGTCGGACACGTCCATCGTGATGGGCACCTTGCTGAACGACAGCATGCCCCGGTGGAAGCCGGCAAACGCCAGCGGCAGCAGCGCCTCCACGGCCTTCTCCTGCGGCGCCGACACCTTGTCGCTCACGTAGATCTTCGACCACGTGCCCATGTTGAAGGTCACGAGGAACTGCACGCCCGCCAGATCGACGTCGCCGTAGCGGCCCGAGTCGATCGAGATCATCCGATTGCCCTCGCAGGGCATGCGGTTGGGCGAGCCGCCGAAGTTGCACGGGCACGAGATGGTGCAGCTGCAGCTCTCGGCCACGGTGGCTGAGAGACGCCAGGGTGGCGCCTGAGCCCCCGCGGGCACCTCGAGCACGAGCAGGCAGATAGTGAGTAGCGCACCGCAAATCCGCATGTTCCACCTCCAGATCGTCTGAGTGCGGCACAGCGTGCGTCATCTGCGCAGGGCCTGTCAACGCGCGAAGACGCGGGCCGAGGCGCCCCCCGCACCGGCGGCGTGTGGTTTTTCCGGCTGGGCGCGGTAATGTGTGCGAACCATGACGCCAGTGCTCACCCGACGCCACTTCCTCGCGACCGCAGGCGCCGCCCCCGTGGGATGGTTCTGGGGTGGCGGTCAGGCGCCAGGCGGCCCGGCGCGGGCGGCGGACGTCGTGGTGATAGGTGGCGATCCGGCGGCCTACGCGGCCGTTTATCGACTGGCGCAGGATCCGGCGCTGCGCGTGACGCTCGTGCTCGACGCGCCCCCGTGGCAGCGCGTGACGGCCGTGTCGCCCACGACGCCGCTCGCGGAGCTGCCGCCGTTCGTGCGCGGTCATCAGGTCAGTTTCGATGGCTGGCGCGACCGCGGCAATGCGGGCTGGGGCTATACGGACGTGCTGCCGGCCTTCAAGCGCCTCGAACGCTACGAGGCCGGAGCCAGCGCATCGCGCGGCGGCGACGGTCCGCTCTCGGTGACGCACTGCTGGGACCCGCACCTGGCGCATCGCGCGTTCCTGATGGCCTGCGTGCCGAGCGGTTTCCTTCAGGATTCGCGTCACGACTTCAATGGCCCACGGTCGCAGAGCGTCGCGGGCTACTACCAGAAGGCCATCCTCGACGACCGGCCACACACCCTCGAGGGGGCGTTCCTCGCGCCCGTGCGCGACCGGGGCAACGTGTCGGTGGTGTCGGGCGGGCACGTGAGCCGCGTGGTGATGGACGGCACGCGCGCGGTGGGCGTCGAGTACGTGGTGGACGGCACGCGGCAGGTGCTCCGCGCCGAACGCGCCGTGATGCTCTGCGCCGAGCCGGCGCGGGCTGCGCAACTGCTGATGCTCTCGGGTATCGGCCCGGCCGTTGCCCTGCGCACGGCCGGCGTGCCCGTGGTCGTCGACCGCGCCGGCGTCGGCCGCAACGCACACGACCAGCTGCGGCTGCCCCTCCGCTATCCAGCGCTGCAGGCGCTGCAGACGTTGCCAGCCTCCACGGTCTCCGCGGGCATGTTCACCGTGTCGCTGAATGCCTCGCCTCCAGACCTGCAGATGGATTTCGTGGAGCCTCGGGTCGGGGGTCCTCAGGCGTTCGGTCTCGACGTGATCCTCGTGCGTCCCTCCTCGCGCGGGGCCGTGACGCTCGCCTCTGGCAATCCCGCCGAGGCCCCGGTCGTGAGCCTCAACGCTCTGAGCACCGCGGCCGACATGACGGCGCTCGTGCAGGGGCTGCGGCTCGGCCGGATGGTGATGACCGGCACAGCGCTCGATCGCTTTCGCGGCGAGGAAACCGCGACCACCGCCGTCGCCCAGGCCGCCGCCGACCTGCCGGGCCTGGTGCGCGCGGTCGCCACGCCGTGCGGACACCTGGCCGGCACGTGCGCGATGGGGCCGGCCACTGACCCCGCCGCGGTGGTCGACCCGACGCTCGCCGTGCACGGTGTGCAGGGCCTGCGCGTGGCGGGCGCCGCCGTGATGCCCGACATCGTGAACGCGCCGCCCGAGGCGGCGTCGCTGATGATTGGGGACCGCTGCGCCGAGTTCGTGCTGCGCGGCATGCCGGCCCGCGTGCCGGCCCGCGCTTGACGCGCTTGGCCGGAGGCGGCAGGATGACTCCATGAGCGCGGTCGCGTTGCCTGTAGCCGGGTCACTCACGAGCGTCGAGCGCCGTGTCTTCGCGCCGGGTCCGTTCGTGGCCGCGGCCACTATCGCCTTGAGCGCGTGGCTGCTGCACTCGTCATACGGCTGGCGCATCGGCGCGCTGTTCCTGGTGGGCGCCGCGGCCGGGCTGGTGCTCTACCACGCGGCGTTCGGCTTCACGTCGGCGTGGCGGGTGTTCATCGCCGATGGCCGGGGCGAAGGCGTGCGCGCCCAGATGCTGATGCTGGCCCTGACCTGCGCCGCGTTCTTCCCGCTGCTGGCCCAGGGCGAGGCGTTCGGCCTGCGGCTGAACGGGCTCGTGCAGCCGCCTGGCCTGCCGGTCGTGATCGGGGCCTTCATCTTCGGCATCGGCATGCAGCTCGGCGGCGGCTGCGCCTCGGGCACGCTCTTCAGCGTTGGAGGCGGCAGCACGCGCATGGTCGTCACGCTGCTGGCGTTCATCGCAGGGTCGGTCATCGCCACGGCGCACTCGTCCTTCTGGGGCTCGCTGCCGTCCTACCCAGCCGCGTCGCTCGTGTCGTGGTACGGCCCGGTCGGCGCCCTCGCGCTCAGCCTCGCCGTATTCGGCGCCATCAGCGTGGTCACCGTGGCCGTCGAGAAGCGAAAGTTCGGACAGCTCGTCGAGAGCCCGCTGCCCGTGCGCCGGCCGCGCTGGCTGCGCGGGCCCTGGCCGCTCGTGGCTGGGGCGGTCGGACTTGCCGCGGTGAACCTCGCGACGTTGCTCATTGCCGGACGGCCGTGGGGCGTCACGTCGGCCTTCGCGCTGTGGGGCGCCAAGACCGCGGCGGCCTTCGGCGTGCCGGTGGAGACGTGGCCCTACTGGTCGTCGCCGGGGCAGCTCGCGGCCCTGCGCGGCAGCGTGTTTGCGGACGTCACTTCGGTGATGGACGGCGGCATCGTGCTTGGCGCGCTGCTCGCCGCGCTGCTCGCCGGACGGTTCGTGCCGGTGTGGCGCATTCCCGCGCGCTCTTTGGCGGCGGCGATCGTGGGCGGCGTGATGCTCGGCTACGGCGCGCGCATCGCCTACGGCTGCAACATCGGCGCCTATTTCAGCGGCATCGCCTCGGGCAGCCTGCACGGGTGGCTGTGGCTGCCGTGCGCGTTTGCCGGCAACGTGCTCGGCACGTTCCTGCGGCCGGCGTTCGGGCTCAGCGTGGAGCGCACGGCGTTGCCGAAGTGCTGACGCGCCGAGCGAGCCTGCGTAGCTTGCCGCCCATAGGAATTCGCGTGGGACGCATGGCCGTGCTGATGGTGCTGGCGGCATTCGCCTCCGGCTGCTACGAATCCGAGTTCCCGCTCGACGCCGAGCCGCTCATCGATCTGAACCCCGCGCTGCTCGGCACGTGGCGCTGTCTGCCGCTCGACGGCCACGCCGACGAGCCGTCGGTCACGCTGTCGATCGCGCGCAGCGCCCGGGCGCGCATCTACGACACGACCTGGCAGCAACCCGGCGACCCTCCGGACCGCTACGACGCGTATGCCTCGGTGCTGCGGGGTTCGACGCTGATGAACGTGCGCGAGCGCAACGCCGCAGGTCCGATCGGCAAATGGCTGTTCATGCGCGCCACGCTCATGCGCCCCAACGCGCTACACCTGCAGGTCGTGGCCGACCAGGCCATGAACGGCGTCGCCAAGAGCGCCGCCGCCGTACGGGCCACGGTGGAGCGCGAGCGCAACAGCGGTACGTTCTACACCGATGTCGCGCTGTGCGCGCGCACCGCGGCAGCCAGGTAGCCCGTCGAACGACGCTCGCTGGGGGCGCTGCGAGCGCGTTCGAGGGTGCGGGCAGCGTGCAGCCAGGGCGTAGCGGCTCAGTTGGTGGGGATGCCGAGCAGCACTTTGTCACCCGTTGGTGCGGGGACGCCGCCGGTGGGCTCGATCGTGACCGCGAACGCGGCTGCGGGTCCGGGAGGAGCGTCGGCCAGCACCTGGGCGCGACCGCCGGCCTCGAGTTCGAAAACGCCGCCGCTGACCGGCTGGCCGGCCACGATCGTCCAGAGCTGATAGACCCGTCCGGTGGGCAGCGCAGGCAGGTCTTCGGCGGCCATCAGCAGGCCGCGGGTGGGGCTGACGTAGACGCGGGCGCGCGCGGTGCCTGCGGGCATGACCCCCGCCAGCGCGGTATAGGTGACGTCGGGCGCGCTCAGAATCGCGGCCGCCCGCTGCCGCGCCGTTTGTTCACGGCCGGACTCCGCGCGTACGTTCAAGAGTTCGGTGGCGGTGGTGCGCAGGTCGGCGATGGTGGACTGAAGGCGTTGAATCTCGTTTTGCGCCGACCACCAGCCAAGCGACGTGCCCGCGGCCAACACCGCGGCCGCGGCCGCAAGCAGCCAGGGCCAGCGGCTGGCAGGCGCCACGGCAGCATCAGGTGCCGCGGCTGCAGGCTCCTGAGCTCCAGCCAGCGCGGCAGTCAGCACGCGGGCGCGCAGGGCCGGCGGCGGCGCCTGCTGAGGCACGACGCGCGCGAGCGCGTCGAGCACGCGCATGTCCTCCTGCTCGACGTGGGTCATGGCCGGCGTCCCGCCTGACCAGTCTGGGCCAGGGCCGCGCGCAAGGTCTGCAGGGCGCTACGGACGCGGGTCTTCACGGTGCCGAGCGGCGTCGACGTCTGCTGCGCGATCTCGCTGTGGGTAAGGCCGCCGTAGTAGGCAAGCTCGATCGCCTGACGCTGCTCGGGCGACAGGCCGTTCAGCGCCGTGCGCGCGTGCTCGATCTGTTCGCGGGTAGCCACTACATGCTCTACGCTCGGGCCCGGGTCGGGGATTGCGACGAGTTGCGAGTCGTTTGCGTCGTCGCTGCGTGCAGCGTCGCGCCGGCGCAGGCAATCAATCGCGCGCGACCTCGCCATCATCAGCAGCCAGGCGGCCACGGCGCCGCGCGTGCGGTCGTAGCGGGCGGCGGTGCGCCACGCCTGCGTGAAGACCTGTTGGGTGACGTCCTCGGCGTCTTCCGGACGCCGCACGATTCGGAGGGCCAGCGAGTAGATGCCCCTGGCGTGGCGATCGTAGATGTCGGCCAGGGCAGCGTGATCGCCGCCCGCTATCCGTCCGAAGGCGGCCAGATCCGCAGCGTTGATCGCGTCGTCGTCGGCCCGGCGGCCGGCTGCGCTCTGAAACTCGGGCCCTGACACGATCGTCAGTCTATCCGACTACCTCACAGCGTTTCGGCCCCCTGCTGCGCTGCCTCCGGCCACTACGCGGACTTACGTAACCATTACGTATAATGCCGTAATGGCGGCTACGACCAATCCCTTCGTCTACGGCGAAATCGTCACCTCGGACGCGTTCGCCAATCGCGTCGGCGAGCGTGACCGGCTGCGCCGCGACCTGGCCGCTGGGCAGAAGGTGTTCCTCATCTCGCCGCGCCGCTACGGCAAGTCGTCGCTCGTGCGCGACGTGCTGCGCAGCCTGGCGCGCGAGGGCGTGCTCACGGTGGAGGTGACGGTGGCAGCGTCGAGCTCGTATGTCGGCTTCCTCGAGTCGTACGCGCGCGCGCTGGTAGCCGCCGACACGCCGGTGAGCCGTCTGCGCCGCTGGACCAGTGACCTGCTCGACAGCGTGCGGCCCGAGGTGCGCTTCGATGCCAGGACCAGCGGCGACAGCGGCTTCAGCCTGGCCTTCCCAGCCGTGCGCACCGCCCGCGACACGGCGCGCCTCGCGACCGAGGTGTTTGCACTGCCGGCTCGCATCGCCGCGGCTCGCAAACAGCGGATGGCGATCATGCTCGACGAGTTCCAGGCGGTGGAGTCGTTCGACGAGGGCAACGTGGAGCACGCCTTGCGGGCAGCGGTGCAGGATCAGCGTGCGGTCGGCTACGTGTTCGCCGGCTCCGAGCCGTCGCTCATGGAGAAGATGCTCACGCCCAAGCGGCCGTTCTACAAGGCCGGACCGGTCGTGCGTCTGCAGAAGATCGACGCCGACGAGTTCGGCGACTGGCTCGAACAGCGCTTCACGGCCACCGGTATCACGCCGGAAGAGGGACTGGGTGCCGCCGTCGTGGACCTGGCCGGCAACGTGCCCTACGACGTGCAGCGGCTCGCGCACGAGACCTGGGACGACGTGCGTGACGGAGCGCGGCGCCGCGTCGGGCTCGACGACCTGCATCGCACGCTGACGCGCCTGCTCGACGAGCAGCACACGATGTTCGAGGAGTCATGGCAGCGCCTCACGCTGGCGCAGCGCGCCGCCCTGCGCGCGCTCGTGCTCGAGCACGGCCGCGAGATGCTTTCGGCCGGCGTGCGCACGAAGCATCGCCTGGCGGGGGCGTCGAGTGTGCAGGCGGCGCTCACCGCGCTCGTGAAGCAGGACGTCGTGATGAGGGACGGGCCCACCTACGTGGTGACCGATTCGCTCTTTCGCGAATGGGTCGCCCGAAAGACGTTCTGACTACTTCAGCTCGATCGCAATCACGCGCGGCGTTCCGCTCACGCCCTGTTCGGTCTGCACGGTGCCTCGCGTGATGTAGCGCGCCTGCTTCTCGGCCAGCACGCGCGTCTCGGCCTTGCCGCCCGGCCCCGTCACCGCAATCGTGCCGCCGGTCACCACCACTTCCACGACGTCGTTGCGATAGACGCGCTTCACCGCCGGGCCCTTCGCCTGGTAGGTGTAGTCCCACATGCGGATGCGCGGGTTCTCGAGCACGTTCCTGGCGCCCTCGCGCGGGTATGACGACGGCTCGGGGTCATCGATCATCATCATGTCGGTGGCCGCGTCCTTCAGGTCCACCATGATGGCCAGCCGCTCCGGCGTGCCCGGCGCGCGGGCCTCTTCGCGGTGCGTGATGCCCTTCACCTGGAAGTAGGGCCGCGGCACCGGGAACTCCGCCCCGGTGTTCGCCGTGCCATCGAGTGCCGTCACGGTGATGATGCCGAAGCGCAGGTAGACGCCGGCCATGTCGTACTTGTGGCGGTGCACCGGCTGCGCGTCGCCGTGGCGCCAGTTCACCTCCCACACCGTGACGCGCGTGTTGTCGAAGAGCTGCGTCACGCCCTTGCGGGGAAACGCGTGCGGGTAGTCGTCGGCCTGCGCGCTTAGACGAGGCGCAGCGCCCAATAGGCCGCCCAACAGGCCGGCCAGCAGCGTGAGCGCGATCGTGAGGCGTGCCACCCGCGTCATCTACGTGCGCGTGGCGGTGAAGGTGCCGCCAGGCCCGCCGGTGATGGTGCCAGTGATGGTGTTGCCCTTCATCTTGCCGGTGTAGCGCGGGCCGCCGCCAACCGTGAACGCAATCTCGTCGCCGGTCATCACGGCATCGGTGATGGCCGCGCCGCCGAGCGTGCCCTCCAGCTTCTGGAACGTCTGGGTGAGGGTGAGCGGCGTGCTGCCCATCTGCCAGGTGCCGGCCACCTTCGCGGGCACGATCCACAGCAGCGCCGTGCACCAGCTCACGCAGTCGCCAGAGACGGTTTCAGTCTGGTCGGCCGCCCAGTCTTCCATCGTGAAGGTGTTGGCGACGATACGCGTGCCCGGCGGCATCTCGAGAATCTTGTCCCGCAGCTTCAGGTTGATCGAGGGCAGCAGGAAGAGCGTCACGACATTGGCCTTCGAGAAATCAGTGGCGAACAGGTCAGCCTCGACGAACGTGGCGCGCGCGGTGACGCCGGCATCGGCGGCGTTCTTCTTGGCCAGGGCCACCATGTCGGGGTTGTACTCGATGCCCATCGACCGGGCGCCCCGCTTGGCGGCGGTGATGACGGTGCGGCCGTCGCCCGAGCCCAGGTCGTAGTGCAGGTCTTGCGGGGTGATCTTCGCCAGGTCGAGCATCTTCTCGACCAGCAGCTGCGGCGTCGGCACCCACACCACGTCTTTGCCGGCCTGGCCCACGGTGGGTTCGAAGGGTTTGGCCGTTGTCTGGGCAAAGGCCGGCGCCACGGGCAGGGCGATGGCGGTGAGCAGCGCGGCTGCGAGAACGGAACGGAATGAGGTGATGAGCGTCATTACCCGGAATCATACGCCGGACCAAGGGTCGCTGGCTCCCCTTGACCCACTCCCCAGAGATCGACAGGATCGGCAGGTCCCGCAAGTCGGCCACGGACTGGCCGGGAAGGGACGGAAAGTCAGGACCTCCATGTCTCGTCATACGAAACCCGGCCGGAACGACCTCTGTGCCTGCGGCAGCGGCAAGAAGCGGAAGAACTGCTGCGAGACCACCTCGGCGTCGTCGCCCTGGACGAGTCGTGTGCTGATGGCGTTGGTGGCGGCCGCCATTCTCGGCGGCGTCGCCGCTGGCGTACTGGGTTACGGCGAGTCGTCGTCGGCCACGGCCATGCCGGGCAAGGTCTGGTCGCCGGAACACGGCCACTTCCACTAGCACTAGCACTGGCACTAGCTAGCCGGGACGAGATTTCCATCGGCATACGATGATGCTTACTCTTGACGCCTGGGCGCATACGTTTTTATAGTATTCGTATGCGCACGACGCTCGACCTTCCTGACGAACTGATGGAGCAGGCCCGCACGGCCATGGGCTTCAAGTCGAAAACCGACACCGTCATCTTTGCGCTCCGTGAAATCGTGCGCCGTCAGCGCATCGACCAGTTGAAGGCGCTGATGGGCACGATCCGATTCGACTTCGATCCCGTAGACGTGCGCCGGAAAGACCGCAAGCGCGTGTCGCGCGCACGGTCATGATCGTGGTCGACACGTCGGTGTGGGTGGCCACCAGGCGGCGGCCGGCCGGAGCGATCGCTGCCACCCTGCGCACCCTCCTGGACGAGGACGAAGTGGCACTCGCGTTGCCCGTGCGTTTCGAGCTGTGGTCAGGCACGGCGAAGCAGGATCGCAAGGCCTTTCGTCAAGCGTTCAGTGCGCTGCCACTCCTGGTCCCCACAGGGGACACCTGGCAGGCTCTCGACGACTGGATCGTTCGTGCCGCCGACGCGGGGCAGCGGTTCGCACTCACCGACCTGTTGATTGCCAGCCTGGCGCACGAGGCCGGGGCGCTCGTGTGGTCGCTCGACAGCGACTTCGAGCGGATGGAGCGCCTCTCGCTCGTGCAGTGCTACTGAGGCCTCGGGTATGCTTCGGACTTCCTGGAGAACGTCATGACTCGTGTTCCTCGCGCCCTGATCTGCGCGATCGGCCTGCTCCTGCTGCCGCCGCCGCGGGCCGGCGCGCAGGGCATCGATCTCGACTCGGCCACCATCGCGCAACTCGGCGCGGCCATGGACGCCGGCACGCTCACGAGCGAGCGGCTGGTGCAGCTCAGCCTGGCCCGCATCGACGCCTACGACAACCAGGGCCCGCGGTTGAACGCGGTCATCACCCTCAACCCCAAGGCCCTCGAACAGGCGCGCGCACTCGACGCGGAACGCAAGGCCAAGGGCAAGCGCTCGCCCATGCACGGCATCCCGGTCGTGCTCAAGGACAACTTCGACACCTTCGACCTGCCGACCACCGGCGGGTCGCTGCTGCTCGAAGGATCGGTGCCGCCGGATGACGCGTTCGTGGTGAAGAAGCTGCGCGACGCCGGCGCCGTCATCCTGGCCAAAGTGAACCTGTCGGAGTTCGCCTCGGGCGGGGCGTTCAGCTCGCTCGGCGGGCAGACGCACAACCCGCACGACCCGCTGCGCTCGCCGTCGGGCTCGTCGGGCGGCACCGGCGCCTCGATTGCCGCCGGCTACGCCACGCTTGGCCTCGGCACCGACACCGGCGGGTCGGTGCGCGGCCCGTCCACGTCGAACGGCATCGTCGGCCTGAAGCCCACGCTGGGGCTGCTCAGCCGCGACGGCATCATCCCGCTTGCCCTCAGCTTCGACACCGGCGGCCCGATGGCGCGCAACGTGGCCGACGTGGCCGTGGCGCTGGGCGTGATGACCGGCGTGGATCCAGCCGATGCCGCCACCAAGGCGAGCGCCGGCCGTTTCGCCACCGACTACACGACGTTCCTGAAAGCCGACGCGCTCAAGGGCGCGCGCATCGGCATCGCGCGCGATTTCATGGGCCAGGACGCGGAAGTTGACTGGGTGATCGAGGCCGCCCTCACGGCCATGCGGACAGCCGGCGCCACGGTCGTCGACGTGCGCTTTCCGAAGTGGCTGCTCGACGCCAAGGGCGAGTTCTACACGGCCGTGCGCTATCCCGAGTTCCCGGTGCAGATCGGCGCGTATCTCGCCACGCTCGAGCCGGGCTTCCCGAAGACGCTGGCCGAGATGATCGAGCGGTCGGACAAGATCGCGTCCACGCGTGGCGACGGCGCCGGGCCGAACCCGCCGCGCTGGACGCTCTTCAAGCGCGAGGCCGCGAGCGGAGCGATTGACGGCTATCGCTACACGGCCGTGCGCGACCACGGCCTGCCGCTCGTG
>Ga0209591_10005347_pt1 | contig 14350 bp, 15 predicted proteins | sample MAT01_FD_187207 | JGI IMG/M metagenome (GOLD analysis project Ga0209591, IMG submission 187207) | Freshwater microbial communities from Lake Fryxell liftoff mats and glacier meltwater in Antarctica - MAT-01 (SPAdes) (version 2) | ecosystem: Environmental > Aquatic > Freshwater > Ice > Liftoff... | reverse complement strand
GCGGCGGGTCGGAGGCGCCTGGTTGGCGGTCCCGGTAGCGATCAGCCGGGGTGATGCAGCGGTGCCGGCGGGGTGCAGGCACCACTGCCGGGTGGGTGGAGGGTCGGCAGCGGGCGCCGATAGTGGGCCTGAGCATGACACAGTGCGTTACGGTTCACGGCCGGCGGACAGTGGTGGCACAAATCGACACCTGACTTTCCCACCTGGGAGTTGACGCCCATGGCTCCCAAGTCCGCCAAGACTGTGAACGTCCCGCCTGCCGATCTCTTGCTGCAGTTCATCCGCAGTATCGTGGCTGATGTCTACGCCGAGCATCCGATGCTCGAGCCGACACTGCCGCTGTTGCAGAGCGCTGCGGACGCAATCATCGCCCAGATCGGACAAGCCAACGAAGTCCCCGCGTTCCTCGCGGCGAAGCAGGTTGCCAATGCCGGCGACGGGCGCCTCGACAAGGTGCACCGCATCAGGAAGATGGCGACGCTCGAACCCGGGTTGTGGCCCGCGTGGTGGGTCGGGCGACCGCGGGCGGTGTCCTTCAAGTAGGTCAGCACCGCGCGGGGCCCATGCAGGAAGTCGGAGAAGCGGGCGTGGCGGGTCCCGACAAAGCCCCACACGAGGCGCAAGATGACCATGAAGGCCAGCACCAGCCCGAGCAGCATGTGGGCCGAGAAGAGGGAGTTCTGGTCATCAACGAGGTTGACGATGCCGAACGTGCCGATGAACGTGAGGCCGAGCAGCACATGGAAGAGGCGGACCGGGAGGTCCCAGACGAGCAGGCGTTTCATGGACGAGTTCCGCGTGAAGGGGTTGGTGCGGGCTTGCGCAAGGATGGCGAAGCCTGGACTGGGGGCCTTCGCAAGGATGGCGGAGCCAGGGCTGCGGGCTTCCAGGCGAGGAGGAGGCGCTGGGTGATGGCGGCGACCAGGAGGCCGCTCGTTACGACGTACAGGATCCCTACCGCGGGGGCGGCAGCGTCGCTGCCGGCGGTGGCGCCATGCACAGTTGCGAGCACAAAGGTGCCGAAGGCCGAAGCGTGAACGGCACGCCAGGTGGACTTCGAGAGCTTGCGTGCCAGCGCCGTCGTCACGAGCAGCGCGGCCAGACCCCACAGGGCAAGCGTACCGAGTGCTACGGGACCAGCGAGAGTCGCCGAGGTGAGGGGCACGACCGCGGCGAGCGGCGTCACACCGGACGAGCGCGCGCGCCGTCCACCCCAAGACCGGCACGCCTGGGGCGGCCAGCGCCTCGAGCAGTGGGCCGGCCATGCCGACGACGAGCGCACCACCGGCCATCAGCAGGAAGATCCGGAGCGCCATGGGAAATGCCTGGCTCATGGTGATGCCTCCGTGAAACGGGTCGCGGGGCTCGACCACCAGCGACCCTCGCGCGTGTGCACGAGGGCGTGGGCGCTGAACGCGGCGAGGCGCCCGATGATCGCGTTGGGGGCGACGATGATGGCGGTCGCGAGCGCGTCGGCGGTGACGGCGTCGGGGGGCGACGAGCAGTCGGCGAAGGAGACGCGCGCGAAGCTGCGGTCGTAGCCGAGCGCGCACAGCCCGGCGCCGAGCGTGGGATCGAAGGCACCGCCCGTGCGGTCACGCAGTCCAAGTGCTAGGGGCGTCACCGCCGCGAGTGTCGGGCAGGTGGCGGCGCGCTCCCGGTTGAGGCGGCTCAGCGCGGAGTCAGGACGAAAGCGCGAGAGCCGCGCCTCGAGGTCGTGCACGAGTGCCTCGGCCTCGAGGAGCAACGGGTCCGGGCCGCGGCCGGCGGGCTCCGCACATTAATGCCGTTGCCGCGCCCTCGAGCCTCGACCTCGACCATGTCCACCTCCGGCCTCGCTTGTCGCGCGTTACGCTGCCGACGTCACGACGTAGCCGGCCGAGGAGGAGAGACGCTTACCGAGCCACCCTCTCTCTCACCGGGAAGGAACCGTCCGCACCAGCCGAAAGCCAAAGAGTTGGAAGCGCGGGATCTGAGCGGCATCCTCTAGAAACCAGATATCGAGGCTGTTTCCGCAGCTGCTGGGCAAATTGTACCAATAGCCGATGCTGGCGACCAATGCGTGGCCTGTTCGGCGCATGACCGACTCAAATTCAGCTGTCATCGCCATCTGTTGGCTTGGCTCGCTGGGTACCGGGGAATAAAGATCGTCCAAAACCCAAGGCCGCGCCGATTGCGTCCACTCGCCGATATTGCCGTGCATGCCGTAAAGGCCAAAGGGATTGGGTTCGCGACTGCGCACAGGTTGCGGACTCAAACAAACGGCTTGTGCCGGATCGGGCACAACCTCCGGATCGACCGTGCAACGATTTTGAGGAGCGCTCGCCATGCTGTCATCGGGACACGTGTGGGGACACGCATCCGTCGTGGACGCCGCGTTCCCGCAAAAGGTCGCCAACCGATGCGCCCAACTGCTGAGGTCGTAGGGCCCGCAATCAACCCTGAGTTCCGCAGTGCCGCGACTCAGGCAATTCGGGCTCCCCGCACGGGCCCCAACTCCCACTCGCGCCCCGACGGTAGGCGAAAGCCCTGGCATTCAGGGCCCACAAAAGTCGAGTTTTCGCACTGCCAAACACTGACGGGGGTTTCGTGCCACATCAGCGCATCCGTCCGGCACCCCTCCAGCACGTAGCACTCCGGCAAACCGTCCCTCACGCTGAAGCGATTGGCGAAGTTCATAGCCTCAAAGATGGTGACGCCCGCGACCGGACAATCGTCGCCACAGAAGGGCCCGGTGTCTGGAAGGTACTCCATGGTTGCTTCAAACATGGCGACCGTCACCTCGGTCTCCATCATCACAATAGCGCGGGGCACAATCATGATCGACCTCGGCTCTGAATTGACAGAGCCAAAACCCCCTTCCGAAGTCGCTTCGTTGGGGGCACCGCCGTCAAAGCTGCGAGGAGGAATATAGCACCACCCACCCTCGCAGCTTGCTTCCGGCGCGACGCACCGCTTGGTTGATTCGTCGCAGAGTGTCGAGACAGAATCGGGCGCATAGTTCAACGCGCAAGGGCCGAGATAGGTCCCCTTGTTTTGGACTCCACACGTGGCCACCTCCACGCTGACCTCGGAATCCGGTGAGCGTCGCTGCCAAGTCTTCGAGGTTGGAGCCATGAGGGTCTGGGCCCACACGTCGTCTCTGGAAGACAACCGGATCGCTATACGCGCAGGCATGCCCTGGATTGCAGCTTTCGCTCTGGTTCGTGCAGATGGCCCCGATGGTCGTATAGTTCGCTTCTTGTCCTTGACCGTCGCCGGTCCCCGCTATGCCCTTGAGATGCAAAGAGCGTTCATCACTTGGAAAAGCGTCAGGTCGGAGTTGTCGACGAACTGCGATTGGACCGGGGACGAGTCAAGCCATTCCCAAAGCGCAGAAGCATTGTTCCACGCATGAAAGGCGTCATTGCTGTTCTGAAGGTGAGGGTTATTCGTCGCGCATGCTGAAAACGGAGGATCAAGAGTCTGCGAAGCGGTCGAAGCGGCCTCGCGCTCGGCCACGGGGATGCCTGGGCCGGAGCCGTCGACGATGAGTTCGGCCAGCTCGCCGGCGCGACCGACCCGGCAGACGACCTCGCTCCCCGTGACGGGCGGCGTTGCGCAAGAGGTTCGGCAGCGCGATCGCGAGCAGCCCGCGATGGCCGTCGAGCTCGAGATCGTCGCTCACCTCGAGTCGCGCGGTGCAGCCGGCCGCGGCGAGGGCACCTGCCTCCTCGGCGAGGGCCCGGTCAGCGAGCTCGGTCACCCGCAGCCGCTCGCGTTCGTTATCGACCTGGCCCGCGTCGATGCGCGCGAGCGCCGTCAGTCCTTCGACCAGTTGGCGCAGGTGCGCGACCCCTTCGCGCGTCGAAGAGAGCACCAGACGATATTCGTCGGCCCCGCGCGGCGTGCGCAGCGCCACATCGAGCTCCGGCGCCCGACCGGAATCAGCCCGGGCGAATGACCCGCACGCCATCGAAGCGCGCGAAGTCCCGATCGAACGTGCACAATGCGGCACCATGCTCGACAGCCAGGGTCACGAGGTGAGCGTCCATCACGAGCGCGCCACGAGCGCTCGAGGCCGCGAGCACGCGCGTGAGCGTGGGCCAATGCTCCTCGGCTGGCCCGATGAGGGCGCACATCGGCCGGTCGAGCCACGACGAAACGATGTTTGTGGCCTCGTCCAGCGAGAGGGGATGGGCCAGGATACGTGGGCTGGTCGCGATACGCAGGAACGCGAGGATGGTGACCCACGCGAACCTCACCGGCGCGACGTCCGACAGCGCCCGCTCGAGCCAACGGCGTGCCGCGTCGTGATGGGACGACGACGCGTCGTAGGCGTAGAGCAGCACGTTGGCATCGACGATCGTCATCGCCGCCCGGGACCCTCTGCCAGGTCCAGCAGCAGCTCTATGTCATCGTAGTCCTTTCCGGGCGAGAGGCCGAGCGGGCGCGCCGTCACGACGAAGGGCGCAACCTGGGTTTTCGGAGTGCGGGCGTTCAGGGCCGCGCGCAAGAGTCGGTTCACGGTCACCTTCAGCGGCTCACCGGAGCGGCGGACCTCCCGCTCGAGCTTCGTGGCGACGTCGTCATCCAGGGTCAGGGTCGTCCTCATCATCATGATGCTGCTGGCATGACATCATGATGTCAACATCGCGGCCACGGCCCGCGCGCGTGGGGAGCCGCTCATCGGCGCTTGTCCTCGAGCACGTAGCCCGCGCCGCGCACGATGTGGATGAGCGCGCGCGTGAAGTCCTTGTCGATCTTGGCGCGCAGGTAGCTCACATAGACGTCGTCCACGTTCGTGCGCGGGTCGTGGGAGGTGGCCCAGACGGCATCGAGGATGCGGGTGCGCGACAGCACGTGCCCCTGGTGCTCTGCCAGGTAGCGGAGGAGCGCGAACTCCTGCGCGGTCAGCGGGATGTCGCGCCCGGCGCGTTGCACACGGTGCGCGCGCACGTCGATCGCGAGGTCGGCGATCTCACCAGGATGCGCATCGGCACGTCTCCTCGGCTTGCGCCGGCAAGTCCAGACTCACTCGGGATGGTGGCGATAGAAGCGCGCCTTCACGAGCTCCGTCGCGACGACGTAGAGCCCGGTAATCGCGAGCAGCATCGCGACGATGGTGATCGGCAGCGGCGTAAAGCCGAAGAGCTCGGCACCCGGCAAGTATGGCACGCACAGCGTGAAGGCGAAGAGCCCGACGGTCGACCAGAGCAATAGCTTGCCCGGGCGACTCCGGAAGAACGGCCGGCGCGTGCGCACGACGAGGGCAATCACCAGCTCGGTCAGCAGCGACTCGACGAACCAGCCGGTGCGGAAGAGCTCGGCGCTGGCCGCCCCGAGGCCTAGCAGTGCGGCGAAAGTCAGCAGATCGAAGAGCGTGCTGACGAGCCCGAACTGCAACATGAAGCGGGTGATGAAGCGCATGTCCCAGCGGCGCGGGACCTGCACGAGTTCGCGATCGACGGCGTCGCTGGCGATGCCGATGGCCGGGATGTCCGACAGAAAGTTGTTCAACAGGACCTGGCCCGCGAGCAGCGGCAGGAAGGGCAGGAAGATGGAGGCTATCGCCATGCTGACCATGTTGCCGAGGTTCGCGCTGGTGGTCGTCAGCACGTACTCCAAGGTTCGCGCTGGTGGTCGTCAGCACGTACTCCAAGGTGTTCGAGTAGGTGCGTCGACCCTCCTCGATGCCCATCCGGATGACGTCGAGGTCCTGCTCGAGGAGGACGAAGTCAGCAGCCTCGCGGGCCACGTCGACGGCGGTCTCGACCGACAGGCTCGTGTCGGCGCAGTGCATCGCCGGTGCATCGTGGACCCCGTCGCCGAGGAAGCCGACGACGTGCCCGGTCTTCTTCAGGGCCAAAATGATGCGCTCCTTCTGGTTCGGGTCGACCTCGGCGAAGAGGACCGTGTCCTCGGCCGCATTGGCGAGCCCCGCCTGCAGGGTGGCATTGGTCGCCGCCAGTGAGGAGCAGCGCGGGCGACACCTGCCCTGACGGGTCATAGGCGCCTTCGAGCCGGACGACCCCTTCGGTAAGCGTGCCCGTCTTGTCGGTGCACAGGATGGCCATGCTGCCGAGGTCCTGGATCGCCGACAGGCGCTTCACGAGCACGCCATGGCGCGCCATCATCTTGGCGCCATGCGCGAGGTTGAGGCTCAAGATGACCGGCAGTAGCTCGGGGCTCAACCCGACCGCGAGCGCGAGCGAGAACAGCAGCGTCTCGATCGGCGGACGGCCGAGCAGGGTATTGACCGCGAGCACTACGAGCACCATCACCAGCATCGCGATCGTCAGGAGGTGACCGAAGCGGCGCACGCCGCGCTCGAACGAGGACTCGGGCGGGCGCAGCGAGAGGCGATGCGCGATGTCGCCAAGGCGCGTCGCGCGGCCGGTCGCGACGACCAGCGCCTCGCCGGTGCCACCGCGCACGTTGCTGCCAAGGAATGCGCAGTTGTTGCGACCGGCGAGCGGTGTCGTGGACGGGACGACGCCTGGACGCTTGTCGACCGGGAAGCTCTCGCCGGAGAGCACCGCCTCGTTCACATAGAGGTCGGTCGACGCGAGGATGACACTGTCGGCCGGCACGACGTTGCCGGCGGACAGGACGACCACATCGCCTGGAACCAACTCGCTCACGAGCAGCGGGACCGCGACCCCATCGCGCAGGGCCCGCGTACGCGGCCGCGCCCGCGAGATGAGCTTCAGGACCTCGCTCTGCGCGCGCAGCTCACGCGAGAAGCCGATCCCGACGCTCGCCCCGAAGATGGTCACGATGATCGCTGCGTCGATCCACTCGCCGCTCACGGCCGAGGTGACCGCGGCGAACACGAGCAGCAATAGCAGCGGGCTCTTCAGCTGGGGTCCACAGAACGCCCAGCGTCGAGAAGGGCCGCTCCGCGCCGAGCGTGTTGGGGCCATAATGCCCAAGGCGCGTCTCGGCCTCGGCGGACGTCAGGCCGGTCGTCGTCGCCGCAAGCCGATGCAACAGCTCGTCGCTCGGCAACGACCAATACGGTGAGTCTCCCAGGGGCGGCGCGGCCGGTCCCTGGCGCCTGCGATTGGGACCCGCTGCCCGGCTGCGCGCGTGACGACCCGCCAGTTCCCACCCTCGGCGAAATAGGTCGCGACCTGGAGCACAAACGCCACGATGAGCCATGCCGGCGTCGCGTCGCGCAGGTCGTCAGGAGTTCGTCTTTCTCGGCGAGGTTCGACGCGACCGCGATCACAGTCGTGAGGAGTGCCAACGCAACCAACCACGGCCAGCCACGAAAGCGCCGCTTTGCTGCTTCGGCCACGTGGGAACCTCCGGCTATGGCGAGCCGCTTCAACGCAAGGCCATGCCAGGGAAAGAGCGACCGCACGGCCCTCGAAACGAGGGCCTTTGCGAGCGAATCCGCTCGCATGCGAGGCCGCTGGCAGTGGCATCGCGCGCATCGACCGTGTGCCGGAGTGCGCCTGCCGTGAACCGAGACCTGTGGCACGAAGCGTGCGTCACTGCGGCCATGACGTCTCGCCATCCCGTTCACTATCGCGTCGCGCGACCTGCGCACTTCAGCCTGGCCCAGCTCGGGCTCCGGTTCGTGGCCTTCATCGCGCTCGGGGTGCTCGGGCTGTCTTTCGGTGCAGTCCTGTTCTTCACCTACCTGGCGCTACCCATCTATGCAGCGATCCGCCTCGGGTCCCGCGACCGCGGCACCTATGTGCGGGAAGACGGCCCGCGGATTCTCGCGGCGCTACGTTGGCTGGCCGCCGTGTGCGCATGGACTGGCTTGACCCTCGAGCACCTGCCGGCCCGCCGAGCGGACGAGGTCATCATCCTCGAGATCGAGTCCAACGCGCGCGACACGCGGGCAGCGACAACCGGCTCGGCGCTGCTGCGCGTGCTGACCGGCTTCCCGAGCGCCCTGGTACTGTCGCTGCTCGGCTTCTTCGGTGCCTTCGTGTGGCTCTGGTCGGCGCTCACGATCCTGTTCACCCGCCGCGTCGGCGATGGCGCCTGGACCTTCATGGTCGGTCTCCAGCGCTGGAGCCTGCGGCTCCTCGTGTATCAAGCGTCGCTCGTCGACGACTACCCGCCATTCGCGCTCGGCGACGACGAGCGCGACGCGGCACCCGCCCCGTCCGCTCCGTGACGCTCTGCCTGAGCGAGGTTTACCCGGGCAGCCGCCCCGGTCCTCCCCTCGTCCCGAACGAGGAGAGCCGTGATGAAGATCGCCAGCCTGGTCGTGTTGCTTGGAATGTTGTCGGCCTGTGACTCGGCCAGCTTCAAGGCCGACGAGGCGACCCCGAGGCTCGTGAAGACCGAGCTGTTCGTTGCGACCGCCCCGGCCCAGCCGACGACCCCGTCCGATGAATACCGCGTCACGTTCTCCGAGCCGAGTTCGCTTGGCGACGCGAGCTGCTTCGCAGTGGTCGACGTCCCGGTCGACGAGCCCGCCAGCAACGTGGCCTTCGCGAGCGAGCTCGCCGTGCTCACAACCAACGATGGCAGCGTGACGCTCGTCGGCTCGCACGGCTTGACCCGCGAGACCGTCGCCAACGCCAGCGGCCGCCGCGTCAGCGCCTGCGCGCTCGCCCTCGACACCAAGGGCCAGCCCCAAGTCATCGTCGCCTTCGTCGCCGGCGACGACTCCGAGACCGTTCACTATCGACGCGACGGCAACGGTTGGCGCCCAACCCAGGTCGCGCCGTTCGCCGCCTCGCAGATCGCCTTCAACGCGCGCGGCCCACGCGGCTCCGAGGTCATCGTGGTCGACGCCTGGATGACCAGCGTTCACGCGCTGCTCGTCGACGGCCGCTGGCAGCGCGAGACGCTCCCCACCAGCGCCTTCACCGGGGCGGGCGCGCTCGCGGTCGCGGTGACAGTCGGCGTGGACGGCCGCTCCCACTTCGCGCTCGGCCCGAACTACTACGGCGACCGCGGCGACCAATACGTCTACTGGCCCAGCGGCGTCGGCGCGCAGGCGTTCGTCTCCGACCCGAGTGGCGGTCTTGCCATCGTGATCGACCCGGCCGACCCAGCCGAGCTCCCGCAGATCATCCACGCCCGCAGCGAGCGCGCGACCGGCGGCGGCGACCTCGTCGCGACGAACCTCTACCGCACCGTGATCGGACCCGACTCGGCAAACACCACGCTCTGGGCCAAGGCCACCGCGGTGATGGGCTACACCCAGCACTTCGCCCCCGAGCCGGGGCAGCTCGCCGCCCGCATCGACGCCGACGGCCACCTGCATACGCTCGCCGCGGTGCTCGACGCGCGCAGGCTCGGCTCGATGTGGAGTGTCGACTACGTGCACGACCGCGACGGCGCCCCGCACCACACCAACCTCCCCGACGTGCGCGCCACGGGTGGCGTTGCCTTCGTCGGCGACGACCGCCTCTTCGCCTCCGACCACGGCGAGCTCGTGGAGGTCACCCGCACGTCGGCCTTCGCGGAGGTCGAGCCTGCGCCGCTCAGTGAGCCGCCGTCGGTTGGCGCGGTCGACACGTGCGATGCCGGCCTCGGCTTTGGCCCGGGCACGACCTTACTCCGCCACATGACCGGCCTCTCGGCGGTGACGCTCGCACCCGCATCGGACGCCAGTGTGCGTGCCCTCGAGTGGGACTACGACCGCGGCCACGTGCGTCAGACGACCGGCGACGGGTTCGGCTGGGACACGCGTGAAGTGACGCCATGGCAGCTCGACACGATGAGCGCCGGCCGCTCGCGCATGGTCACGCTCGCGGGCAGTGACCAGCTCGTGTGGCCCGAAGGCGATGGTCTGGCCCACTGGAGCAACGTCTCCGGCCACTGGGTGCGTAGCTCGCCAGCGCTCGTCAACGTCATCGGCACGCCGGACCTCATGACCGCGAAGACCGACCTGTGGCTCAGCGCTATCCACGCCCCGACCGGCGTCAATGAACTTGCCCGCGAAGGCCGCGGAGCGGCTGCCCTCGAGCTGGTCGTCACGCGCTACAACCGTGGCAGCTGGGCCACCCCCGAGCCGCTCCCGGTCGCAGGCACCCCCGAGGCGCACGACCTCGTCGAGGCGGCGACGGTCCCGACGGTCCTCTTCGCCGAACGCGCGACCGGCGCCGCGACCGCTCACCTCGTCCTGGCCGAGCGCCGCGGCGACGGTACTTGGATGCGCAAAGAGCTCGTGCGCGACGACGGCGGAGCGGCGGTCCCAAGGTTCGAGGCGTCGCGCATCCTTGGCGTGAGTGCCATCAGCGACGAAGCCGGCGACATCATCGCCATCGTGACCGTCCTGGACGTCAGCGGCACGAGCATCGTCGCGCTGCGCATCGGCGCCACAACGACCCTCGAGCTCGGGCGTTGGTCAGGCATCGCAGGTGCCGGCGCGCGGGCGCTCCGTGCATCCGCCAGCGGCGACGGCCGCACGTTCCTCGCGTGGAACGACGGCAACGCGCTCGAGGTCGCCATCGTGAGCGCCAGTGCGCTCGAGTACCGCACGCTGCGGATGCCCGCCGGCGCCATCCTATGGACCGGCGGTGTCACGCTCGAGGGTCGGCTCGTCGCGGTCGTGCAGCAGGAGACGACGCCAGGTCAGCGCTCGGTCGACCTCATCGGTGAGGCCTGCGTTCGCTGATGACCCTGGGTCCTTCCGTCCAGGCTTCGCCATCCTGGCGAAGGCCTTGGCTACTCATCGGTTGGTTTGGCACAAGCTTCGGGGTAGCCGCCGCCAGCCGGAGCGCATAACGCCGCTCGGCATAAACGACATCGTCAACCCACAGCTTGCGCGCCCGTCCTTCGATGAGCGGCTGCAGCAGGCGCTCGATGAGCGGCACCTTGCGTAGCCAGCCGAAGACCGGCCGGTCCGAGTTCGCGATGGTCGTCTCGACCAGCATGGTGCGCCCCGGAGCGATCGGGGTGGCATGCGTCTCGACGATGGAGCCGACACCATCACCGTCGATAATCGTCATGACGATCGTGCGCGGGTCGGGACAATGGAACGTCGCGTCGACCTCGACGCCGATCGGCCCGACAACGCGATAGACAACGCGTAGCCGCACCTCGTCGAGGGTGCGCTCGAGCACCTGGAGCGCGCCGAACGAGTGAGCATGGAAGTGGGCGCCATGCCACGGGTCGAGCCGGTTCGCGAGCACGTCCTGCGGGTCGCAGCGAATGTGGGTGGCGATCGTTGCCGCCACCCCAGCCACGGGTCGCGGCGCGATGATCGGCGCGTCGGACAACGACTCGCCCGGGGTCTGCAGCTGGACCCAGATCAAGAGCCCGTCGTCGTGCACCGGGTGGCAACGCCAGTTGCGGAAACCGCGCCCGTCGAGGCGCAAGCCATGCCATGGACACACGAGCCGGCCAGCGACCACTCGCCCTGAGGTGAGCGCCGCCCCAAGGTGTGGACACGCCTCGGGCGCCGCCAGGAGTTGCTTGTCGGCGTCACGCCAGACGGCGAGCACCTGCCCGTGTACCTCCATGCGCCACGGGCCCTCGCCCGCGAAAGCCTCGCGCCGATCGAGCACGTACCAACCGCCCCCGTCCTTGCCGAGCGCCGCCCCAAGCGCCGACGCTATCCAGGCGGGCGACGCCTGCGCCCAGTCCGGACCGCGCGGCGCACCTGGCGAGGCAAGGCCGGTCGGCTCGCGTCCGACCAGCACGCCGGTCCCGTCGCCGTTGTCCTGGGAGCGCGGATTCAGCGCGGCGAACAACGGCAGCCCCAAGAGGCTGTTCGTGAGGTTCGTGAGGTTCGTGAGGCGCCTCTTCATTCGATCACCGTAAAACGCATGCGACCGACGATCTGGTCATCGGTCGTGATGATGTCGACGATCCAATCGCCGACGGGGTCCGACTTTTCGAGCTCGTCCTTCGGCATCGAGGACCGCACGCGTACCGTATGATCGTCGGTCCCCTTGTGAACGGGGTCGGCGTCTTTTTCGACCACGAAATTCATATCGCCCTTCTTGTGGCGCCAGATGTGTCGGAAGCTGTCGCCCTCGCCGCCCGGCATCACCACATCCGAAACGGCATAGAGGTCGTCAAGCCGCTTCTTGTGCACGCGCGTCACCTCCAGCTCGAGCCGACCATCGTCGAGTGGTGCGAGGCCGACCGCATTGTGGGCGAGATAGAGCGGCACCGGTGGGATCGCGAAGCGTGCGATATAGACCGCTATCACCGCGAAGCTCGAGACGCTCCCAAGGATGATCCAGGTGCGCTTCTCACGCAGCGTGCGCAGCGGGAAGTGCAAGAGCCAGAATCCGAAGACCGACAGGGCAGTCGACGACAGGAGCGCCACGAGTGTTGGAACGTTAGAGAAGAACGCAGGAATCACGAGATTGGCGCAGGCGAACAGGGTCACCGCATAGAAGATCGCGGCGACGATTCGATAGCGCATGAGGAGGTTGTCGAAGACGAGGTCGAGCGTCGAGAGCAGCGCCAGAAAGCCCAGCAGGAAGACGAACCAGGCATTGATCGAGTCGAGTGACGAGGACTTCCAATAGAAGGGCAACACGAAGAAGAGCATGCCCTGGTACAGGTTCTTCAGGACGTAGGTCATCCCGAGGAAGCTGATCTTGAGGGACTTCTTCTCTGCGACCCGCGTCTTCTGGGCCATGCCCGTGCCGAAGACGCGGAACAGGATGACCATTACGAGGAAGGCGCCGCCGAGGGTCGCGGCCAGCACCCGCGCGTGGTCGAACCCCTGGGATGCGAAGAGGATGACCATGAAGCCGAGGCACAGCGCGTAGAACGAGTGCAGCCACCAGAGCCACTTGTGGTTGCGATGGGCCCAGGCCTTCAGGCGACCGAAGAAGCCACGCGGTGGGGGCGGCTGCGGCAGGCCGGTGCCGGCAACGGCAGCCGAGGGCTTCACGGTCGGTTGATCGTGGAAGGCCTGCGTGTTGTGCGGTCCAGTGGTCATCGGGAACGGCAAGGTACACGAGCGACGCGGCCGCGTGAACAACGACGTCGAGACGGAGTGCGTGGGCGAGGGCGAGGGCGAGGGCGAGGGCGAGGGCGAGGGCGCGCCTAACCGCGCCGCTCACACCTTCTTTCGCGCCTCGAGTTCTTCGAGCGTCCGGGGCCAGTCACCCTTGAGGAGTCGCGACAGACCGCGGTCCGCAAGCAGCTTGCCGTCGGTCTGACAGGTCGGGCAGTAGTTCGTCTCGTTGTCGGCGTAACGGATGCGCATCACGGCTTTGCCACAGCGCGGGCACGGCTTGCCGTAGCGACCGTGGACCGCCATGTCCTCGCGAAAGGCGGTGACCTTGTCGGGAAAGCCGTCCTTCTTGGCGGCCGCCTCCTTGCGCAAGCGCTCTGTCCACGTGAGCAACGTTGTCCGCATCGCCACGAAGAGCCGCGCCATGTCGTCGGGCGGCAGCCGCGTCGTCCAGGTCACCGGCGAGAGCTGCGCCTGCCACAACATCTCGTCGCTATAGGCGTTGCCGATGCCGGACAGGATGTGCGGATCAGTAAGCGCACGCTTGAGTGTGTGGTTGTGCCGCGTCAGCACCGCCGTGAAGGTCGCCAGATCGATCGACAACGGCTCGACCCCGCCTGGGTCGAACGCCATCGCCGCGTCGCGCCCACGCACAACTGTGAGCGACGCGCGTCGCTTCGTGCCCGCCTCGGTGAGAAACACGGTCGCGCCCGCGAAGTCGAAGGCCGCGAGCCCGAGCTTGCCCGGCACTGGTGCACCCGCTTTGGCGAGCTTCAGGCGCCCGGCGATCATCAAGTGCAACACCCAGAAGACGTCGTTGTCCCATTCGAATATGAGGCGCTTACCGAGGCGCACGAGGCTCTTCAGCGCGTGGCCGACGGCGGCGTCGGGGCGTGGCTCGACACTGCGTACGAGGAACGGGTTGGTAATGCGAATGCCAGTCAGGACCTGACCGCCGAACTTCTCCCAGAGCCGCTCGATGTACACCTCGACGTCGGGCAGCTCGGGCATCGCAAGAACTCCGCCGCGAAGGTGATCAGGTTGAAAACAGCTAGCGCTGATCAGCGCGCCTCGACGCACTGCAGGACGATTTGCTGGTTCTCACCCGCGACGTCGCAGCGCTCGACGAGTGGCCCCCACACCCACGGTCCGCCGCGCACCCAGAGCGTCGCCTGAGCCCCGGGCTCGATGCGCGAGCACGTCAATAGTGGCACGAGCGGTTCGAGCGGTGCGCCCTCGACGTGGTCGTCGACGAGCACCTCGGCGAACTGCATCTCGCCCGAGCAGGTGCTGTCGAGAGTGATCGTCAGCGGGCAGGACGACGCGCTGCAGCCGACCTCGTCACAAACGCAGAGCGCGATCTCGCCTTGGGAGCTGCCGGGGTCGCAGGCCGGCAGGCCGAGCACGGGCGAGAACAGCAACAGCGCCCTGAGCGAGAGCAGCAGCGCCCTGGGCGAGAACAGCAGCAGC
>Ga0209591_10005346_pt1 | contig 14351 bp, 13 predicted proteins | sample MAT01_FD_187207 | JGI IMG/M metagenome (GOLD analysis project Ga0209591, IMG submission 187207) | Freshwater microbial communities from Lake Fryxell liftoff mats and glacier meltwater in Antarctica - MAT-01 (SPAdes) (version 2) | ecosystem: Environmental > Aquatic > Freshwater > Ice > Liftoff... | reverse complement strand
GAAAAGCGATCGCAATCAGGATGAGATTTTGCCAATAATAAATGGAGCTATAAAACTGGTGAGATTTTAATCTGAACTGAAGATATGAATCTTTTTAGAGACACTTTAGGAACTGGCACAGGCGATCGCTAATAAATCGCAAATATCTCTAATACTAGATTTCAGTGATTTGGAAATCAAAAAATGAAAAAGAATTTAGATATTGGAACTCCTTTATTATCCTTTCTTACGACAGGAGCAGTCGTTGGTGGAGCTATTGGTGCAATGGGAGGACTCTTGTTTGGAGCAGTATTAGGGATAGGTCTTATAGCCCTAGGCGGTGGCGGGGGCGGTATCTCGATGTTTGTAGTGGTATGCATTTTTGGGGTGGGAGGCTTTTTGGGGGGAGCAGTCTACGGAGCATTCTATGGAGCCTGCTTTGGTCTGGGTTTTTGGCTGCTATGGGTAATCTGGAAAGTTTTTTCGACGATGACTTAAGGAAAACTGGGAAAAGGTAACAATTACAATATGAGAACTGGCACAGGCGATCGCTAATTAATTGCAAATATCCAAAATAATAAATTTCAACAAGGAAGTCCTCTTTAACAGAAAAATCATGAAATTACTAACTCTAGCCTTAATTTTAGCTATCTATCAATTGTTTCCTATGTTTTCCAGCTATTCTCATTTTGACCTTTAAGTTTCCTATAAGCTACCTAAGCTAAAAAAAATTTGACGAAGTTATAGGCTTTTCAAGGTTTGCTATTGGGATTACTCTCAATAATACTGATGAAGTTGATGCAAAATCTGTATAATTTGAATTGCTGGTACTACACTAAATTAGTTGTATTTTTCGGAAAATCTCATTATAATCACCATTGAAAATTTATAGCCTGTGAAGATGTAATCATGAAGCCAGATATACACTACAAGGTTCTTGAAGTTGAGCCAGGGGCATCTCAGAATGAAATTAAACAGGCTTATAAGGATTTAGCTAAAGTTTGGCATCCAGATCGTTTCACTGACAACCCAAGGCTACAGCAAAAGGCGGAAGAAAAGCTAAAGCAAATTAATACTGCCTACGAGTTTCTAAAATCTTATCAGCCTCATCTTACAGAGAGTACGATAGAATTTGAAATAGAGAAACCCGTTGAAGTTTTCATAAATTCTGAAAAGCTAGAGAAACTACTTAAGTTAGGTAAATTAAAAGAAGCTGACCATGAAACCAAACGACTCTTGCTTGAGCTAGCTGGTCGAGAAAAGGAAGGATGGCTACTACCAGAAGATGTTAAACGCTTTCCTCCCCAAGCTCTTTCAGTTATTGATCAGTTGTGGATTAAGAATAGCAATGGTCGTTTTGGGTTTAGTGTTCAAAGTAAAATTTGGCGCAAGCTTGGCTGCAATTCATCCGATGATATGTCTACACAAATAATTAGTGAAAATAGATTTGGTCAGTCTGTTGGCTGGCGTAAAGGTAGTACATGGCTATCTGCTTGGGATTCCTTTAATTATGATGTTCAGGCTCCTCAAGGTAGTTTGCCAAGAGAATACATTTTTACGCTTGGTGGTTGGTGGAGCTATTCTAAAGGATGGATTGGTTACTTGCTGTGGAGATTTGATGAGCTCTTTCTAAAGCTGTAGTAGTTGGATAAATAGTAAGTAGGTAAGCTTAATTAAGTAAACTGATAATGGCAAAGGGCGAGGTTCCCCGTTTTGTTTTTTAGCATTTCTAGTGTTAATTTTTCTTTGAATTACCTACTTCTCAAATCAACTTCAAGCAGTCAAATTATCCAGAAATATATTCATTTAACTGAATGAGATTAGAAATATTAACTAGTTTAATGTTACTGGCAGTGCGTTTAATTAGTCCAGTCAGCACCTTCCCAGAGCCAATTTCGAGTGCCTGTTCATAACCCGAAGCCTGAAGGGATAGACAAATTTCTCTCCAACGCACAGGAGAAGTCATTTGACGAGAAATTAGTTCTTTTAATTCAGTCGCAGAGGTGGTAGCTCGATTGGGTTCAACATTAGAAATGACTGGAATTTTAGCGTCTTGAAACACAACCTTAGTTAAAACTTGGGCAAACTGGGCGGCGGCATCTGCCATTAAAGGACTGTGAAAAGCCCCGCTTACTGGTAAAGGAATAGTGCGCTTGGCTTTAACTTGATCACAAACCTGTTTTACAGCATCGACTGTGCCAGAAATTACCACTTGGTCAGCACTATTATCATTGGCTAAAACTATGCCTGTGGTCTCAGCAATTGCCGCTTCTAACTGCTGCCGATCAAATCCGATCATAGCAGTCATACCTCCGCCTGTAGCCTCTGCCATGAGGAGCGATCGCACTTTTACTAATTCTAAACCTGTAGCAAAATCCACGACTTCAGCGCAGTACAAAGCTGTAAATTCACCTAAGCTATGCCCTGTAACCACATTTGGGCTGTATCCTTTGGATTTGAGAATGTCAATTAAAATCGCTGAGATAACGTATAAACAAGGCTGTGTAAACTGAGTTTTTGATAATTCACTGAGTTCTCCTTGGCATTTCTCAGCGATCGCCCAGCCTAATATATTTTCAGCCTTACTCAATTTTTCTTGAACTAACTCTTGACTAAATAAGTCCGTTCCCATTCCCACTGCTTGCGATCCCTGCCCCGGAAAAACCCACACTGTTTGCATAGTAAAAAAGCCCTTAATTTCAGCTAACTAGCTTATCACCATTAAGTCACCGCAAAAAATTTCTACTAAAGACATGACTGGTTTCTAGAAATCCTTTAGCATTAGTTGTGAGGGCGATCGCTTTTGGTTGAGAATACTGTTCAACTAATTCTAGAATTGGATCAAAGCTAAAAGGTAAAATCTTGAGAAAATTACCAAGGGTATTATTTTATACTGAGGGAAAAGTACCTAGCCAGCCATGCCCAATTTCTCGATCGCCCAAATTAAAGCCGAAGGATTAACCGAAAACGAGTACCAAATGATTTGCGATCGCCTCGGTCGAGAACCCAACAGGGCGGAACTGGGAATGTTTGGGGTGATGTGGTCAGAGCATTGCTGCTATAAAAATTCTCGTCCTTTGCTCAAACAGTTTCCCACCACAGGCGATCGCATTCTAGTTGGACCAGGTGAAAATGCTGGTGTGGTCAAAATTACCGATGATATTGCCGTTTGTTTCAAAATTGAAAGCCATAATCGTCCCTCTGCCGTAGAACCCTACCAAGGCGCAACCACTGGAGTTGGTGGTATTCTTAGGGATATTTTTACCATGGGAGCCAGACCAGTTGCTATTCTCAATTCCCTCAGATTTGGCGAACTTAGCGATCCTTGGGTACGCAGTCGAGTTAGCGGTATTGTCAGTGGCATTGCGGGCTACGGTAACTGCACAGGGGTGCCAACTATTGGCGGAGAGGTGTATTTTGACAAAGCCTATAACCGTAATCCTCTAGTAAATGCCATGGCGATCGGGATTCTAGAAACTAAAGAAATCGTCAAATCTGGAGCAGCAGGTATTGGTAATCCCGTGTTATACGTTGGCTCTACAACTGGTAGAGATGGGATCAAAGGGGCAAGTTTTGCTAGTGCCGAACTCAGTGATAAATCCCAAAGCGATCGCCCCGCCGTACAAGTTGGTGATCCATTTTTAGGGAAATTACTAATTGAGGCTTGCCTAGAAGCATTCAAAACAGGGGCAGTAGTAGCAGCACAAGATATGGGAGCAGCAGGTTTAACTTGTTCCACCTCAGAAATGGCAGCCAAAGGCGGAGTTGGCGTAATTTTAGATTTGGATAAAGTTCCTGCAAGAGAACAGGGCATGAGTGCATACGAATATCTTTTATCTGAGTCCCAAGAACGGATGTTATTTGTCGCCCAAAAGGGAAGAGAAGCTGAATTAATTGAAATTTTCCACCGTTGGGGGCTTCATGCCGTAGTTGCAGGCGAAATTATCTCGGAGCAAATTGTCAGGATTTTACACAAAGGTGAAATAGTCGTAGACCTTCCCGCTTCTGCCCTTGCCGATAATACACCGCTCTATCATCGTAAATTAGCCGATACTCCTGAATATGCTAAACAAGCTTGGGCATGGCAGGATTCTGATCTTAGTTACAGTGAGAATTATCAAGAAATTTTACTCAAATTATTAGCTAGTCCAGCGATCGCCTCTAAGTCATGGATATTCAAACAATACGATCATCAAGTTCAAAATAATACAGTTTTATTACCAGGTAGTGGAGATGCGGCGGTAATTCGATTGCGATCGCAGGATTTTGGGGTAGGCGAAGCAAATTTATCAGCAGAATTACCATCGATCGGTTTAGCTGCCACCGTGGATTGTAATGCGCGATATGTTTATCTCGATCCCTATGAAGGGGCAAAGCTGGCAGTAGCCGAAGCCGCTAGAAATCTTTCCTGTGTGGGTGCAGAGCCATTAGCAGTGACCGATAATTTGAACTTTGGTAGCCCAGAAACTGCAACGGGATATTGGCAATTGCATGAAGCCTGTCGCGGGATTGCCGAAGCCTGTCGAGAACTCTCTACGCCTGTCACAGGTGGAAATGTCTCTTTATATAATGAAACTCTTAATCCGAATGGTGGCTCTCAAGCTATTTATCCTACGCCCGTAATCGGTATGGTGGGCATCGTTAATGATATTCAGAAAATCTGTGGGCAGGGTTGGCAAAATGTGGGAGATGTAATTTATCTCATTGGTAGCGATCGCACGAGTTTAGGTGCCACTGAATATTTAGCCGTAATCGAAAATCAAGTTACAGGCAGACCCACGCCCCTAGATTATGATTTGGAACGTCGAGTCCAGCAGGTTTGTCGATTTGGAATTCATCAAGGTTGGATTAAGTCTGCCCATGATTGTGCTGAAGGTGGTTTGTCCGTGGCGATCGCCGAATCATCAATTTCAGGTAATTTAGCAGCTCAAATTCAGCTAAAAAATCTCAGAGCAGATAGTGATGCTCTCATAACTTGGCAAAATTTACTATTTGGGGAGGGAGCTAGTCGAATTGTGGTGTCGGTATCAGAGAGCGATCGCCCCGCATGGGAAAAATATTTACAAAATGAACTCCCAAATAATTACTGGGAATTAGGCTTTGTTAAAGATTCTGAGAGTAATTTGGATATAGTCATTAATAATCGAAGTGTGATTAGCTTATCTTTAGCTGAACTGGCACATCCTTACAATAATGCTATATCTCAATGGTTTACTAAGGATCTACCAACTGCTTAAATCTTCGCTCATACTGAGATAATTAAGAAAGATACAATAGTCAAAAATCAAAGCATAGGAATATTATGGAACTTAAAAAAGGACTCATGGTGACAGCCATCCGTGAAAAATTGGATGGGAGCTTAGAAGCACAAGGAAACGATCCACGTTGGTCAACCTACATTTTTGAGACCAAAGGCGAAGTTGTTGAACTACGGGGAGACTATGTGCAGGTTAAATTTGGGGCAGTACCTACTCCTCCCATCTGGCTCCATAAAGAACAAATCCAAGCAGCTTAAATTTTTAACGTTCTAGCGGAGAAATCTATGAGTACCTCCAGTATTTGTTTGGTTTCTCCATATTGTCCAATTACAGCAAACTTATAATAAGTAGAGTAATAGTTAAAAAGTTTGGAAAAGTCTAAAATTACACTATGGCGAGGGGTTTCCAAAGATCACCCAAGCTTTCAAGAAGCCGAACAAGGTATTGCTAAACCTCGTGGTGGGCATGATGACCCCATAATTCATAATGACGGAAATACTCAAAGTATTTTTACGTCATGGACTCGAAAAAAAGAAATAGCGATAATCCATGCCAAAATGCAAGAGATAATTTTAGAAAAGGACTTCCCCAGTGATGAAAATAGCCTTGAGATGTTACCTGATGAATTTTATGAGGAAGAAGTTTTAGTACTAGGAATTGTTAAAAATGCCAAGGTAATTAGATTATGAAAACTATAGATATAGAATTAACCGAAAAACTTAGGAATTTAGTTGGTAAGCACCTAATTAGTTCTACCTCAACCACAGTTTCTACTAAAGATGCTATTAATATCTATAAATTCGTTCTCAACTACTATCAGCAAAAAATGGATTAGTTATAAGGTTATAAAAATCTCTTACAGCAACTTCAATTCTTTGATCGTGTATCTATTGATCATGAATCTGTAATGATTCATAATGTTACGTCTTTAGGTGGGGTGAGATCAATTATCTTCACCAATTCTAAAATAGATAAATCCTTGGGAGAATTGGTATTTACAAGTGCGGATGATAAAAATTGAACCTTTACTGCCTGCCTACACATTACTGGGAACGAAGTAGCGTTGCGGAAATTGAAAAGTATTAAAAAACCCCTAAACTTTTTAAAGAAAAGGGGAATTTGTAAAGATAAAAGTGAATTTAGGAAACTTTAAGAAGTTCCACATCAAAAATTAACGTAGCATTGGGGGGAATGACTCCACCAGCCCCCCTAGAACCATAGCCGAGTTCAGATGGAATAGTTAAAATTCGGCGACCACCAACTTTCATGGTTGATAGTCCTTCGTCCCATCCTTTAATTACTTGACCAACACCAAGATCAAAGTCAAAAGGGCGGTTGCGATCGCGCGAGCTATCAAATTTAGTACCATCTTCTAAGGTACCGATGTAATGAACTGTAACTTTATTACCCTGTTTAGGTGCTGCCCCAGTACCAATGGTAATTTCTTGGTATTTCAGACCAGAGGCAGTAGTTATGATTTCGGAATTAGGCTTGTTAGCTATGGTTTCAGGATTAGTTGGAGTCATGGAAATTTGTACAGGTTGGGTAGGGGAGGCGATCGCGGCAGGCGTGGAATTGGTAGTAAATTGAGCTATTACCAAAACCAAAACAGCCACAGCAGTAATGCCAAAGCTGATTAGGATTTCTTTCATAAGGCTTTTGTAAGATTTAGCTAAAATTCATCATCTTCTGAAATACTATCTTAATCCGCTACTGCTTGTAACCTCTTCTAAGCAGTTTCCTAATGGAAAATTCATTTTTTCGCGCTGAATCAAATAGAGCTTTGCTACTTGACGGGCTAAATTACGAATGCGAGCAATATATCGAACTCGCTCAGTTACAGAAACTACTCCTCTGGCATCTAATAAATTAAAAGTATGAGAACACTTCAAAACATAGTCAAAAGCTGGTAGAACCAACTCCATATTGATCAAGTTACTAGATTCTTGTTCATAGCTATTGAACAAAGCTAAAAGCGGATCGGAGTCATTATTTTTTTTGCCAAAGTTATAAAAACTATGTTCGACTTCACCTTGATGATGAACTTGCCCATAGTTAACCTTGCCCATAGTTGGATGATCTTGCCAAGTAATATCAAATACTGAATTTACGCCCTGCAAATACATTACTAGTCTTTCCAATCCATAGGTGATCTCTACGGATACAGGGCGACAATCCAAACCACCAACTTGCTGAAAATAGGTAAATTGCGTAACCTCCATGCCATCTAGCCATACTTCCCAACCAACACCCCAAGCCCCTAAGGTTGGAGATTCCCAGTCATCTTCCACAAAGCGCACATCATGTTCTACAGGATCGACCCCAATAAACTTAAGGCTATCTAAATACTGCTGGAGAATATCATCGGGTGATGGCTTAATCAAAACCTGAAATTGATAATAATGTTGAAGCCGATTAGGGTTTTCGCCATATCTGCCATCAGTGGGACGACGACAGGGTTCCACATAGGCAACTCGCCAAGGCTCTGGACCGATCGCCCGCAAAAAAGTATGAGGACTCATGGTACCTGCCCCTTTCTCGATATCGTAGGGCTGGGCAATTAAACAGCCGCGATCGCCCCAAAAAGATTGCAATGCTAAAATTACTGACTGAAAGTCCACCGCAGAATCCACTATAAGTTTATGTTTGAAGCCTTAATTTTTAAGCTTTCTAGTTATACCAAATTTAGGATGAGATTATTTTGCGGATTTCAAATAGTTAATTCTCGTTTAAGACTTGCTCATTTAGATCATAAAAATTAAAAAAATGTAGCGATGTTTATTAATTAGCGTAAAACCTGATTTTTTATTACATAATTGATTGAGAGATGATAATCAAACTCAGACTTTTGTTGAAGTCGTAGCCTTATAATTTTTGAACTAGTATTGATTACTTAAACTCTAGCCACCCCCCTCAATTTAGTCCACACCCTAATTTAATCAACATCAATGGAATTCTCGATCGCCCAACTTCTTGAAAATTTTTCAGACCAAAAACTTGTCGCTCCCAAAGCCGTAGAAAAAAAGCTTGGTATCAGTGAAAATGAATCTAGTATCCGTAAGCTGCAAGTAGCCTTAGATGCCCTTGAAAAAGTCGGGATTCTCGAAAAAGATAAAGGTCGGTATCGGCGAGTTAGTGAAGATGGGTTAGTAGAGGGTAAATTACGTTGCTCTAGTAAGGGCTTTTGCTTTGCGATCCAAGACACTGAAGGTGCTGAAGATATTTATATTCGAGAAAGTCGGCTCAGTAATGCTTGGAATGGCGATCGCGTGCTCGTCAAAATTACTAAAGATGGAGTCCGCCGTCGCAGTCCCGAGGGTGAAGTCCGCCTAATTACCGAGCGCACCAACCCCACTCTTTTGGCTAAGGTCAAAACCACTGACTCAGGATTTAGAGCTATCCCCCTTGACGATCGCCTCTTATTTGAAATTGAACTTACGCCCGATCAAAATGTTCCAGATTTAAGCGAAGCGATCGATAAACTAATCCATCTGGAAATGGTGCGCTATCCCCTTGGCAACCATTTACCCTTAGGCAAAATTGCCCAAATCTTAGGAAGTAATGCTGAATCTACGGCGGATGTCGATTTAGTTTGTTGTAAATACAACTTACCTAGAAAGTTTAGTGATGCGGTATTGACTGAAGCCCAAAATTTACCCAATTCCCTTGCCAATTCTACGGAAAATCGTTTAGATCTGCGTTCCATCCTAGCCCTAGAAATTAGCGGGGCAGCACCTATTTCCATTAGTACCGATGATCAAGGTTGGCATCTCAGCATCCATATCCCTGATATTTGTAGTTATGTCGAGATTGGCTCAAATATTGATGATGCTGCCCGTCAACGTCTGCGCTCTGTAAGTTTAGGCGATACTCTCATCCCCATGTTACCTGAGATTGCCCTATTGCAGCAGCCAGAACGCTTGGCAATGACTGTGGATATGCAGCTTGGACATGATGGAAATTTAATCTCTTTCTCGATTCAGCCTTCGTTTATTTGTGTCAAGACGGCAATTAGCTATCAAGAGGCTCAAACAATCCTAAGTGCCGAAAGGCAGGAAGATCTAAACCCTGATATTAAAACTTTGATCGACAATATTCAAACTGTAAGTCAATGTATCCAAAATCAGAGATTAAATGCCTTTAGGTTGATTCTGCCCCAAGCTCAAACCCAAGAACCAGATGAGGGGAATCGAGGCATATCTGTAATCCCCGAATCGATTCCTGTGTATGGCATGGTAGCAGAGATTATGATCTTGGTTAATCAGGCGATCGCTTCCCATTTAGCTGCGCTTTCTTTACCAGGCATATTCTGTTCCCACCCCGCTCCTGATGCTGGAAAAATTGGCGATTGGCTCAAACTTTTGGAATGTATGGGCATGACAATTCCTACAGCCAGCGCCGATCAGCTCCAACCCCAGGACTATCAAGAGCTTTTAGCAGCGATCGCCCAACTCCCTGAAGTTAATAGCCAAGAAATTATCAAATACATCTTGCTATCTCTGATGCGGATTGAAGAATACACAGTCAGCCCTAGTTCTCACTTTGGGCTATCGTTAACCGATCAACCCTATATTCACGCTGTTGCTCCTCAGCATCGCTATGGAGATTTACTGGTGCAGAGGCTTTTACATCTTTTGTTCTCCGAAGGACGCGATCGCCGCAGTAGCAGAATTAAAGAAGGCGTTGACTTGCATAGTTCTAGCTGTCATGGTCAGGTTAATTGGAGTGTATTACCACCCGATCGCGAACGTCAACTGCGGTCTGAAATTGAACTAGTTTTACCAAAATTAAATCAACAGGAAGCCCTATTTTTTAAAGCTCAGTCCGATTTAGAAAGTCTGCGTAAGGCTGAATATATGCAAGCCAGAACGGGTGAAAATTTCTTTGGAATTGTGACAGGGGTTCAGTCCTATGGCTTTTTTGTCGAAATTGAGTCCCTACTCGTTGAAGGGCTAGTTCATGTCAGTTCCCTCAAAGATGATTGGTATGAATTTCCCCAAACTAATACTAGAACCAGAGGAAGGGGAGCAACGGTACTAGTTGGACGGCGCAGTGGTAGGCAATATAGTCTGGGCGATCGCGTAGAAGTCCAAGTCAAAAGCGTTGATTACTATCGTCAGCAAATTGATCTCTTAGCGGTTAGAAGTACCGTAGGCAATATAAATATTGAATTTGACGATGATCAGGAAAATCAGTCCATGGAACCTGTAGACACCTTTTCTGACTTTGATGATCTAGACTCGGATATTTAATATGCGGGTCTCATATTCACTTGTGCATTTGCTCAATCGCTTTCAACCGCCTGTGGCAGTGGTGATGTTGGTAGTGGCAATTGTTGTGGGTATAACTACGGGTATTGGGGTCTGTCTATTTCGATTTTTAATTAGCTTTGCTCAAAATCTGTACTGGCATGAACTGGCATTAAAACTCAATGCTATTAATCCTTGGGCGATCGCCATAATTCCACTGCTTGGGGGAATAGTTGTTAGTTTTTTAAAGATTTATCTGCAACCAACCGAAGCAGGATTTGGGAGTTTAGCCAAGGCTGTAGCAAAAGATGGAGGTAGATTACCCTATGCTAAAATCCCCCTTAAAACCGTAGCAGCAGCTATGTCTTTAGGGGCAGGAGCCTCCTTGGGGCCAGAGGGACCTAGTGTGGAACTAGGTAGTAATATCGGTTCACTATTAGGGCAAATATTAAAATTTTCTAGCGAACGGATTCGGCTTCTAGTAAGTGCAGGGGCGGCAGCAGGACTATCCGCAGGATTTAATGCCCCGATCGCTGGCGTATTTTTTGCCCTAGAAGTGGTGTTGGGCGGCTCCTTGGGAACAGAACGTTCTAGTCTGAATAATACAATTACGGTGATTGTGATCTCTGCCGTAGTTTCAGGTTTAGTAGCACAAATTGGTTTAGGTACAGAGCCAGCTTTTCATCTCCCTGTCTATGATGTGCGAGGTTTTTGGGAACTCCCTTTATATCTGGGGTTAGGCGTATTAGCTAGTTTTGTAGCGATCGCTTTTACTAAATCCTTAAAACTCTCTCAAGACTTCTTTGCTGGCAAAATTACGGGCTTTGAGCAGATGGCAAAAATTCCTATGCCTGTAAAAATTGCGATCGGCGGCACATGTATTGGCTTAACTGCGATCAAATTACCCGAGGTCATGGGCATCGGCTACGAAACCGTAGAATCAATTCTGCAAGATTCTGCTTTCCCCCTTGGATTTATCTTACTTTTACTCACAGCCAAGTTATTACTCACCGCAATTAGTCTAGGCAGTGGTTTTGTAGGAGGCACCTTTGCCCCCGCTATTTTTCTTGGCGCAATTCTTGGCAGTGGCTATGGTCAAGCCTTAACTTTTTTAATGCCCGCATCAATGCCGATCGCTGCTCCCCCTGCCTATGCTCTTGTCGGAATGGCAGCAGTCTTGGCAGGGACTGTGCGCGCGCCTCTCACTGCGGTATTACTTTTATTTGAAATGACCCGTGACTATCGGATTGTGTTACCCCTAATGGCATCGGTGGGATTATGCGTGTGGATAGTAGAACAACTACAGTATCCCCAAGGTCAGCCCATGAGCTCGGAAGCGGGGATTTTGGAAAGAATTAAAATTGCCGAAGTCATGAACTCTCATCCCATGTCTTTTCGCTCGTCTATGCCCGTCCTCCAAGCCGCCCAAGTTTTAACTAGTGGCTATTTTCATAGTGCCTTAATAATGGATGGTGCTCACCAATTAGTTGGCATAATTACCACCCAAGATATAGAACAAAATTTGAGTAATCGGCTTAATTCCCTAACAGTTAGTGAGATTTGTAGTCGAGATTTACTTTGTGCTTATGCTGATGAATCTCTTGCTGATGCTCTGCGTCGCATGGAAACTAGAGATATTCGGCAATTACCTGTGGTTGATCGGAATATTAATGGCAGAGTTTTGGGTATAGTAGATCGACAAACAATTAGCACTGCCTATAGTACCGCTTTAACTAAGCAAGCGATCGCCGATAAAATAGCAGCTAACAAAGTAGAACTGACCAATATAATTGAAACTGAACCAATATCTAACTCCATTCCACCTAAAGATCAGGTTTTACTCACAGCAGAACAGGAATCTACTAAATCCTAACTAAAGACTATGTTCAAAATTTTAATTGAAACCGCACCTGAAGCTATCCAAGTTCTAGATAGTCAAGTCTTCAAGGCTAGCATCGAACAGTTAGCAACCTTAATTAATCAAATTGAGGCAGTTGGAGGAAATTTAGAGCTAGATGAAGTTACCTTATCGATTAATGTCTCCGCCCAAGGAGAAGTGATTGTCCTCAATGGTGGGCAGGGGGCTATGACCTTGAAATTTAAGCGTTCCCTTAGTCCACAACTTTCGCAAAGCTCTCAAAGTTCTAAAAATCCTCAGATCAACTATAAAAAACTAGAAAACTCACTATCCGCTAGTCGTTGGCAAGAAGCAAATCAAGAAACATGGAATCTTTTGTGTGTAGCCTTAGATAAAAAGCTTGGTTCACCTTTAACAGGTTCGGATCTAGAGCAAATTCCCTGTGCAGTTCTAAATAATATTGATAAGCTCTGGCATAAACATAGTAATGGCAAATATGGTTTTACCGTCCAAAACCGCATTTACAAAGAAATCCAAAGCCACGGGAAATAAGCCCATTAATATCCGCAAACCATCAACCTTAAAAAATCATCATGGATCCAGATAAGCAAAAACAAATTATTGGCTACTTCATTGAAGAGGCATCTGATCATATCAATACCATTGAATCTAGCTTAGTTAACTTGCAAGAAACCCTAGCAGATCCAGAAATGATGAATGAGTTATTTAGAGCTGCCCATTCGATTAAAGGTGGAGCTGCAATGTTGGGATTTACAGATATGCAGCATGTTTCCCATAATCTTGAAGATTCATTTAAGGTACTTAAGGATCATCCTGAAAGTAAAGTTGATCAAGATTTACAGAGTTTATTATTATATGGACTGGATACCCTAAAAGAACTACTTCAGCAAATTCAAGCCCCATCTGAGTCCAATGACCAGATTGCCCAAGAAGCTTTAGCTAACTCTGAGCCACTTTTTGCTCAACTAAAAAATCAGATATCTGCCCTTATTCCTGCTGCGATCGCATTAACTTCTCCTCTCACAACATCTATGGATAAATCCTTAGAAGAAATTAGAGCTATAGCTATGGTATTTCGCACAGATGTACCGACAAAGTTGCGGGAAATGTTACAGATATTTAAACAGCCCGATCGCCCAACTCACCGCCAACAAATCCAAGCTATTTGCGATCAACTAGAGCAAATGGGAGAGCAGTTTGAATTAGGGGTGTGGTGTGATTTAATCCAGATGGCAAAAATTGCGATCGCAAATTCCAATAATTCCTTTCGTACCCTCGCCCCTATTGTCATTAAGGAAATTAAACAGGCACAAGAATCAATATTAGGACAACAGCCGATCGCTATTTCTATGCAATTGAAAGCCTTAATGCCCCTACCAGAGGCTAGTACTAATATTCAGAGTGACGATGAGGTTAGTAATATTTTTGGCGTATTTATCCCAGAGAGTAAACTTTCAAACTCAACTGTTCAACGTTTAAGCGATCGCTTGCAATGGCGAGTTAACGGTTCTTGGCTCAATGTTTCTAACATAAACTATTCAAACTCAGCACCAGAAGGACATTTACCTGCGCCAATTTGGCTAAAAGGATGGAATCAAAATAATTCCGAAAAATTACAGGAGCAAGTACAGAAGCTGATGGCAAAAATCGATCAATGTGTAAATTGAACAAATTCCGTGACGCATTCCCCGTCCTCGCGAAGCAGGGCGGGGCTAGAAGCGGTCAGGGTTTATCGGAACTAGGGCTATCTTGACTCTGGATATACTGCTTCAATATTTCGAGAGGTGCGCCACCTGCGGAGATAGCGCAATAAGCACTATTCCAAAAAACAGGCTTCCAGTAAAACTTGGCAATGTGTTCCTTGAACTCCTTACGGATTTCCCGACTAGAAATAGTTTTGAGGATATTAACAAGCTTAGAAATAGCAATATCAGGAGCTAAATTAACTAAAAGATGGACATGATCGGCTGCTCCATTAAATTCTAC
>Ga0209591_10005344_pt1 | contig 14352 bp, 8 predicted proteins | sample MAT01_FD_187207 | JGI IMG/M metagenome (GOLD analysis project Ga0209591, IMG submission 187207) | Freshwater microbial communities from Lake Fryxell liftoff mats and glacier meltwater in Antarctica - MAT-01 (SPAdes) (version 2) | ecosystem: Environmental > Aquatic > Freshwater > Ice > Liftoff... | reverse complement strand
ATTTTGGTACTGATTATCAAAGAAAGGGCGACGCTAGAACAGGTTGAGCAAATGCTGCAAACTTTGGGACTTTATATCAAAATAGCAGTAGACATCAAAAGAGAAATTTTAGCGGGGGGAGGGGAAAAGCACGCCTATTGTGAAGCAGCATTGCTTGAAGATGGTAGCAGACAGCTAGATATCTGGGGTGCTGATTGGACACCCTTTGACCAATCAATAGCTTATGAATCGATTATTAACATTCGCCCCAGTCAGAATAATCGCTCGATGCTTATTCAAGATACAGCAATCAAAGAACGTGTTAAACAAATCGCTCAGGAACTAATAGGTGGATATGAACCAGAATTTAGATGAAAAACAAGCACGTTTTCAAAGCGACAATACATCAACTCGCTTAGGACACATAGCTTCTAATTTAGCTAGGCTTAGAACATTTTGTAACAGCGCTTATAAAGAAGCTGTTGAAAATGTGACAGATGAAACTATGTGTTTTATCGAATGGACAGCAGCAGAAATTGAACCGGAATATGCCGAAGAACTAGTTAACATTCAAGTTCAACTGGCACGATGGAGATTAACTTTTGATACTATTTGGTCTGATGATAGTAAACGGAGACAAATGTCAGAACAATGTAATATTTGGTCAGGACGAGTATTAGATATGTCAGGGTTGCTGTCCGAATCCATCTAAAATTTTATTTAAAGACTGTTGCCTTCACATACATGAATACTGAAACACCCACCAATTCTCCAGATATTTACTCAATTTTGAGTCAAACTCAACGCTTGCGAGTTAGTGATGGAGAGATTAAACCCGTTTTAGATGGTTGCTCAAATACTTCAAAGTTGCTCGTACTTATTTGGTCGCAGTTGGGAGATTTTGATAATTTAGAATACGCTTGGTGGCTGCGAAGAGAATTTGAAGAGATTGAAGCCAGAGGAATCACAATTCGCGCTATTGGAATTGGAAACCGCAATTCTGGGATCAAATTTTGTGAATATACGGGCTTCCCTCAAGAATGGTTGTTTGTTGATGCAAAAGCTGAAATTCACGCGCGTTTAGATATTTATCAAGGGCTGAGTATACAATTCCCTCTGCTATCAATGTCACAAAAAGCTTTACTAAATTTAATGTTAATGTGTGCGGGGATTGGTAGTCCGGGAACTCTAAAGGAAGTTTTTCGGGGTTATAAAGGTGATAAAAAAGCTCCTCAGTTAATTGCTGATGAGGAAGTTGTAAGGGGTACACCTTTACCACCAATGAAAGGTTCGTTTTTTAAAGCTGCTGGAGGAAAGGGTTTTCAGCGACCTTTTGAACTAGCAACCCTGCGCCTGCGAAACATGACCGAAGTTTTAAGCAACTGGAATATTTATGTACCAGACTCATCTTATTTGACACAACGGGGAGGAACTTTTCTATTTGATTCCCAAGGTCAGTTAATTTACGAACATCGTGTAGGCGTAGCCCGCCGCAGGCATCGCGGTATTCTAGGTTTTGCGGAAAATATGAGCAATCCCTTATCTTTCTTGTCTAAGTAATTTATTAATGTTCATAGTGTGGATATTGATGAGGTGGGATGAGCAGACCGCACTTTTAAAAATCTACCATGAGCATATCTTTAATCAGAATTATTACATGGAGCTTCCTGTAGGGGGATTGCTGCATTGACTTATATCTGTTGAGTGTTCTGGAACGTGAATAGCAGAAGTTTTTGGAGATGCTGGGGAAGCCCAAGCCTGCTTGTTTGACTGCTTTGGAAGAAAAAGTTTTGAATCTATTTGAGTCGGAAATCAGAGATTAATACAACAATGTAACAGTGCTGTTAGTAACTTAAGATTCTGTAATAATTCTACCCAAATGCTTGAGTATTCTTAAAACTTCAGATAAATTGTTACGATATTGCGATCGCGTTGCAAATAGATCGGAAATACCGTATTGTTTACCCAAGGTTTTGACAAACAAATAGCTGCTACCATTGGTGATCATGCCATACAGAGGTTGTTCTGGTTTGGGATGAGTCGCCATGTAAGCTAATGTCTGGGGAATCGCTAATTCTAAATCAAAGGTCGTCTTTTTTGACTCAATTAACACAATCCATAATTTAGCTTGCAAAACTAAAGCGTCAATTCTTCCTCGTAAAATCTCTTCATTATCTCCTAGTGCAACAATATCAACGGATACTTCGGTTTTGAATCTGTAGGGTGCTTGATAGAAACCTGCAAGTTCCAGTAATGGTGACAGAACGACCATTTTGATAGTTTCTTCCAAAAGGCTGCCATCAGAGATTTGGTACAGATAGTTTTGTCGAACTTGCTCTAATCTTGCCTGCTCTACTTCACTTAATGCAGATAAATCTGCCATCCATTCGGTGAAAAATTGACTATCGCCACTTAGTATTAACCCCAGTTTCTCCTCGACTTGGCGAAGGGTAGTAATTTTTTCTGCAATGGCTATGCTTGTGGTCATGGTTAAATTTACACTACTTGCCTAATATTAGGATATTTTAAAGAGCCACTGAACTACTCTGCCAGGACGGTCAGAAACTTAGAATAAGGCGATCGCTACCAAAAAGTCGCACTACAAAATATAGTTTACTCTCAAGCCCTCTAAGTGTTATTACTATAATATTTTAGTGTTAACTTGGGGCTGACAAGTAATCTACGTAAAACTTCTTAGAGAAATAATTTGTGGATGGCTTTTCAAATAAGAACTTTAAAATTCCCTCAAGAATTAGCTAAATAGTATAGCCGTATATAAAATTACTTCATAAGATGTAGCAGGTGCTAAACAACAAAGAGAACAAGAGTACTACTTTATACCTATTGCTCAAAAAATTCTAGTTGCAGCACTCCGAGCGAACCAGTTATTAGGGTTTAGGGGAGTGAAATTGTCATGACTAGAGGAGGGATAATACCAGCCCAGTTACAAAGAGGAAGACACGAGTGACTGACGTTGTAACTGGACAGATTGTGCGGGTGCGATCGCGGCAGTATCTTGTAGAAGAAGTAGTGTCTAAACCCTCTCCAGAGCAAGACACAAAAGTGAGTCTTTCTTGTTTAGAAGATGATGCGCTAGGAGAATCGCTAGAGGTTCTGTGGGAAAGAGAGATAGATGCCAAAGTCGTAGAGGCGACATCATGGGATTCCATAGCGAAGCGAGGTTTTGATAATCCCCGTCTATTTTCCGCATACTTGCACACATTACGCTGGAACTGCGTAACTTCCACAGATGCCAAGCTTTTCCAAGCGCCTTATCGGGCGGGAATAGAAGTGAAAGCATATCAGCTAGAACCGCTACGTAAAGCTTTGCTGATGCCGAGAGTCGGTTTGTTTATTGCCGATGATGTCGGTTTGGGTAAAACAATTGAGGCAGGGCTGATACTCCGTGAGATGTTGATGCGGCAAAAGGTTAGGCGAGTAGTGATTTCGTGTCCGCCATCAGTGGTAAGGCAATGGCAAGAAGAAATGGAGAGTCGCTTTGGACTTACATTCATGATTCTTGACCGTGAATTTATAGCTGCCCGTCGTCAAGAACGAGGTTATGGAATTAACCCTTGGATGACGCATACCCGCTTCATTATCTCACACGCCTTGCTACGAGATGAAACTTATACAGCACCATTACGGGACTGGCTAGGTGATTTTGCACCTGCATCCATGCTGATTCTTGATGAAGCTCATAATGCTGCACCTGCGAGTGGTGCAAAGTATGCAGTTGATTCCCAACTGACCAAAACTGTTAGAAATTTAGCACCGCGTTTTGAACACAAGCTGTTTCTGTCTGCCACTCCCCACAATGGACATTCCAACAGCTTCGCCGCCTTGCTAGAAATCCTTGACCCACAGCGTTTCTGTCGAGGAGTACCCGTCCGCGATCGCAAGTTGCTTGACACTGTAATGGTACGGCGCTTAAAGCAAGATTTACGGGAAATCGGAGAAGAGTTTCCCCAACGCTACGTCAGTCCCATTATTATTGATAACCTCCCAGAAGACGCACCAGAACTCAAGTTATCTCGATTGCTGCAACAATATCGCAATCTGCGTGAAGAACGACTAAAAGATGCAGCTAAGTCTACCCAGACTACGGCGATGCTGGTAATTACTTCACTACAAAAGCGTCTTTTGTCTTCCATTGAAGCATTTGCTCGGACTTTAAAGGTGCATCGAACGGCGATAGAAAAACAAGCAGTTAACCGGACTTCCATGCATCAAGCTAGTCTCCCGTTGCTTTTTGAATCCCCAGGCGCTGATGACGAACGGGCAGAATTTTCTGAAGAGGAAGTAATTGCAGAAGAAGATGCTCAAATGGCAGCAGCTACTATGCAAGTTACCGGACAGAGTGCGCGTGAATTAGCAATTTTAGATGAAATGGCAGATGTAGCAAATTCCTCTCGCTACCAGCCAGATCCGCGCATTCAAAAACTGGTGGAGTGGATTCGCCAAAATCTCTGTCCTGATTTGGGTCAACCGAATGCTGCTTGGTTAGAACGGCGAGTAATTATCTTTACAGAATATACAGATACTAAACGTTATTTACAACAGCAATTACAAACTGCCATCGCTGGCTCGAACCGCGAAGATGAACGCATAGATGTATTTCATGGAGGCATTGGAGAAGAACGCCGTGAAGCTGTCAAAAGTGCATTCAACGCCGACCCTGCACGTCATCCCCTGCGTATTCTAATTGCCACAGATGCAGCAAGAGAAGGGATAAACCTCCAAAACCATTGTGCAGACTTGTTCCACTTTGACGTACCGTGGAACCCGTCGAGAATGGAACAGCGCAACGGACGGATTGATCGGAAATTACAGCGATCGCCTATCGTCCATTGTTATTACTTTATCTTACCGCAACGCACAGAAGACAAAGTATTAGACGTACTGGTGCGGAAAACAGTCACCATTCAACAAGAACTAGGCAGCCTTGCACCAGTAGTTGAAAGAAATGTGTCGCGCCTACTGGCTAATGGTATTCGTCACCAAGAAGTAAATAATCTTGCCAATTCGATTAATCAGGCAGAGCAACTTAACAAGGAAACAGTAAACACAGGGGTGATTGATGAGGAACTGGAGCAAGCCAGACTCCGCCAACAGGATTTGACTAAACAAGTAGAGAATTTACAAGAAATGTTGAAAGAATCGCGCGAGTGGTTGGGACTAGATGACCACCATTTCCGTGATGCTATTTCCGCTTCTTTAGAAATTTTGGGAGTTCCTGCACTGACACCTGTTGATGTGAAGGAAGCTTGTAACAACCCTGTAACTGCCCGTTGGACAATTCCGGCTATCGACCAACAGACTGGTGCAGATCCAACATGGTCAACTACACTTGATACCCTGAGAACACCTCGGAAAATCGGACAAAAGCCTTGGGAATGGCGAAAAGAAGCACCGATTCGTCCTGTAGTCTTTCGAGATCCTGGTTCTTTAGATGGGGATGTAGTTCATCTGCATTTAGAACACAGAATAGTCCAGCGTTTACTAAGCAGATTTTTAGCTCAGGGTTTCTTGCATGACGAATTAACCCGTGCTTGTGTTTGTCTGACTGATGACCCAATGCCAAAAGTGATTGCACTGGGACGGGTGGCTCTGTATGGTGAAGGGGCTTCTCGCTTACACGATCAGGTAATTGCAGTCGCAGCAGAGTGGTCAGATCCAACTAGCCGAGGACGCAAGAAACTTCAGTCTTTAACAGAAGGCGAGAAAGATAATGTACTGGAATTACTCGAAAATTCTCTAGCTTCCCCCCACTTACTAGAAGTTGCGGAAGCGGTGAAAGAGCGACTGAAAAAAAGTGCCGCCCAAGATATAGCAGAATTAATCCCCCATTTGAAACGCCGCGCCACAGCTTTGGCAGAAAGTGCGGAGAAAAAGCTCACTAATCGGGGTATCAAAGAAGCTGCTGAGATGAAAAAGATTTTGGAATCACAACAGACGCGAATTGTCAAGTGTCAGGAAGAATTTAAAGCAGTGCAGTTGTCTCTTCCATTTATAGAGGAACAGCGTCAATTAGATGCAGACCGTCGCCATTGGGAAAAACGCCTAAAAGCGATCGCAGTTGAACTAATTTCAGAACCAGACCGCATTGAAGCCGCCTACAAAGTAAAAGCAGTGCGGGTTGAGCCAGTCGGCGTAATTTATTTATGGCCGATTTCCGGCTAGAGGGAGTATAAACAATGGCAAACGATCCAGAAATTCGGTTACATAAAGAATGGTTGGGCTTTCTTCAGCCAGTGGGCTTGGTTGTATCTCCCCCAGCATTGTCAGCAGCCCAAGCTGTGGTTAACCGCAATGTAGTGGAACTGCAACAAATACTACAAGAAGTTACTCGCAACGAAGCTTTGCCTAAAGATATAGAACGCGAGCGCTTTGAGATTACTGATTTTTCTGCTTTTACTATAAATGTTTTGGGTTGGCAAGCAGAAGATTTAGTTGCCAGTCCAGAGGAATTAGCGATCGCACTACCAGATTACAGCGAAATTTTGACACCCACTTATGCAGTACCCAATCTAACTGGCGGCTGGATGATGCTAGTACAAATACTGAGTCCTGGTACTGAACTTGACAATGCAGGTGCAGAGGATAGTAAATCTACTGGTTGGCACGCTAGCCCCCAGTCTAAGTTTGAACGCCTTTTAAAAGAAACCAAAGTTTATACTGGGCTATTGTGTAATGGTACGGAATTGCGTTTGGTTTATGCACCACCTGGGGAGTCATCGGGACACCTGACTTTTCCTGTACAGGCAATGTGTGAGGTATCTGGGCGGCTGATTTTGGGTGCAATGGAGATGTTGCTCTGTGCTGATCGACTGTTTAATGTCCCTAGCGATCGCCGTTTGTCTGCAATACTAGAAAAAAGCCGGAAATATCAAAACGATGTCTCTATCAAGCTAGCAGAGCAGGTATTAGAGGCTTTATGGGATTTACTGCGCGGCTTCCAAATAGCAGATGCAACCACTAACAGCCACTTAGTCGGAGACATCGCCACCACTGCGCCACAGCATATTTATGGCGGATTGATTACTATTTTGCTGCGGTTGGTGTTTTTGCTTTACGCTGAAGACCGGGGATTGATGTCTCAAGATGCAGTTTATACACGCTATTACTCAGTTAGTGGACTTTGCGATCGCTTGCGGTCAGATGCAGGGAACTACCCGGATACAATGGATCAGAGGTATGGTGCTTGGGCGTGGTTGCTGAGTCTGTTTCGTCTAGTTTATGATGGCGGCGGTCATGCTGATTTGTATTTACCAGCCCGTCATGGACAGCTATTTGACCCAGATGAATATCCGTTTTTAGAAGGTCGTCCCCAGTCTACAAAATATCAAACAGGGGAAAGTATTGAACCCCCTCGCGTTTCAGATGGGGTAATTCACAGGGTATTACAAGCGTTGCTGGTACTGGATGGAGAACGTCTGTCTTACCGGAGTTTGGACGTTGAACAAATTGGGTCTGTTTATGAAGCGATTATGGGCTACGAGGTAGAAAGGGCGAGTAGTCCTGCTATCGGTGTTTGGAGTAAACCCAAAGGTTCTAAATCTTCGGTGACGGTGGTTTTCAGCGTTGAGGAAGTTCTTAAAACTAAGGCGGGAGAACGGGTTAAATATTTAAAGGATATTGCAGGTTGCGAAATTACAGGTAAATCCTTAACTGAGTTAAAGGATGCGAGGACAGCAGAGGATGTAGTAGCGGCGTTAGGAAAGAAAATCTCACCGAAAACGCCGAGTTTAATGTCAGTGGGTTCTCTATATTTGCAACCGGGGGAAGAAAGGCGGCGTAGTGGTTCTCATTATACGCCTCGTGCGTTGACTGAGCCGATTGTTAAAGAAACCCTCAGACCGATTTTATCAGCTTTGGGAGAAAACCCGACACCTGAGCAGATTTTAGACTTGAAAATTTGTGATTTGGCGATGGGTTCGGGGGCGTTTTTGGTGGAAAGTTGTCGTCAATTGGCTGATAAATTAGTTGAAGCGTGGAATAAGCAAAACGTATTACCTGAAATTCCAATTGATGAAGAACCGTTACTTTATGCGCGGCGGTTAGTGGCGGAACGGTGTTTGTATGGTGTGGATAAAAACCCTTTTGCGGTGAATTTAGCTAAGTTATCTTTGTGGTTAGCGACTTTGGCGAAAGCTCATCCTTTTACATTTTTAGATCATGCGTTTAAGTGGGGAGATTCTTTAGTTGGGTTAACTTCTGAACAAATTAAAAGATTCAACTGGGAAGAAGATAAAACCTATAAAGATACAAATTTACCCTTGTTTAATCTGTCGATGGAGAAGGTGAAGTTTGACAGAGATGTAATTCACAATTTAGATGAAGATAATTATGCAGCGAAGTGCGGTTTTTACGACAATATAGAAACAGAGTTGCATGATATTCGGCTAAAAGGGGATTTGGTTATTGCTTCATTTTTCGCTAAGGATAAGGATAAGGCGAGAAAGGATGAGCGGGATAATTCATGGTTGAAGTTTTATAACTGGCAGAAAAATCAAGAAGATGATTTAGATGTCAGGCGAATTTGTGCAGAATTGCGGTATGGTGAGAAACCAGTTCCGGCGTTTAATTGGGAGATTGAATTTCCAGAGGTATTTGATAGGGATAATCCGGGGTTTGATGCGATTGTTGGTAATCCGCCTTTTGCTGGGAAGAATACAACAATAAATGCTCATGTTTCTGGTTATCAGGATTGGTTAAAAGTTGTTAATCCCGAATCTCATGGGAATGCTGATTTGGTGGCGCATTTCTTTAGGCGATCGTTTAGCCTTTTACGCCAGTCTGGATGTTTTGGATTAATTGCCACAAATACCATTGCTCAAGGTGATACCCGTAGCACAGGTTTAAGATATATATGTCAAAATGGCGGTACAATTTACAATGCTCAAAAGCGGTTAAAGTGGCCGGGTTTAGCGGCGGTTGTTGTGAGTGTTATTCATGTTTGGAAGCACAAGACCGACAAGACCGACAGGGAATATAATTCCCTGTCTAATAGCGAAAGTCTTCTGAAGAAGACTGAGGAAAATAGCGATGTAGATTTGAGTCGGTTTCAACCGACTTCTACTATTAGCCCGGAAATTCATTTCCGGGCGGGTGCGGATGCAACACCAATTGATGGGCGGGCGGATGCAACGCAAATTGATTTCCGGGCGGGTAAACATTTAAAAGCAACTCTCAATGGGCGTGAGGTTTCGTCAATTTCTGCGTTTTTATTTCATGCAGGAGGTAATGAAAATCCGGCGGTGTTATTGGCGAATGCTGGTAAAAGCTTTCAGGGTAGCATCGTATTAGGAATGGGTTTTACATTTGATGATTCTAATGCTGATGGTACAACCATTGCAGAAATGCACCAATTGATTGAACAAAATCCTAAAAATGCCGAGAGAATTTTTCCTTATATCGGGGGTGAAGAGGTTAACTCAAGTTCAACTCATACACATCATCGTTATGTAATTAATTTTGGTGAAATGACTGAGGCTGAGGCTAGGGAATATCCTGATTTAATGAATATTGTAGAAGAAAAAGTTAAACCTGAAAGATCAGCACAAAAAGATAAAGGAGCTAAAGATAAATGGTGGCAGTTTATTAGAACTCGCCCTGAATTACATCAAGCGATCGCACCTCTTAGTCGCGTGTTAGTTAGTGGCATTATCAGCAAACATCTCTCATTTACATTTTTGCCAAATGACATAGTTTACTCTCACAAACTAGTTATTTTTGCAATTGACATTTATGCAGCTTTTACTATTTTACAAAGTCGCATTCATGAAGTTTTTACAAGATTCTTTTCGTCTACTTTAGGGGATGGGCTGAATTACTCCCCCTCAGACTGCTTTGAAACCTTCCCCTTCCCCGAAAACTGGGAAACCAATCCCACCCTAGAAACTGTGGGTAAAACCTACTACGAATACCGCGCCGCCTTAATGGTTCGCAACAACCAGGGACTCACCGACACATACAACCGCTTTCACGATCCCGACGAACGCCACCCCGATATTTTACAACTACGCTTACTCCACGCCGAATGCGATCGGGCTGTCCTCGATGCTTACGGCTGGACAGATATTTCCACAGACTGCACCTTCCTGCTTGATTACGAAGACGAAGAAGACGACGAAAACACCAGCAAACGCCAGAAGAAAAAGCCTTGGCGCTACCGTTGGCCAGAAGAAATTCACGACGAAGTATTAGCCCGTTTACTCCAACTCAACCAGCAACGCGCCGAAGCTGAAATTTTAGGCGGTAAGGCTGCACAGAAAACTGCAAAGACGATAAGAGCGCGGAAAAATAAAAAGGATGTAGCAACTATACCGGGGATAGATATTAAATAATTCGTAATTCGTAATTCGTAATTAAACCTCGTCCATTTTGAAACCTGGAGTAGTGCGGGCATCTTGCCCGCTACTACTAGATGGGAGCAAGATGCTCCCACTACTTTTAAAAACTATGGTTCTCAAAATTGATGTGGTTTCATTGGAGAGAAAAGTATACTCAGACAGAAACAAATCAGAACTTATCATGTCCGAAAATTTTCAACAAGCAGCCGCGAGGCATTTGCAGGATTCACAATATTTGCTTAATCAGCAGCGATGGGACAATGCCGTATACCTTGCAGGTTATGTTGTGGAATGCTCATTCAAAGTGTTAGTAGAAGTATATATTGATTCTTTATCAGCAAAAAAATACGGTCACGATTTAGCAGAACTCCAAGGCAAAGCGATGGAAAGGTTACGTTTAATATATCCAGCAGTTGATATGCAACTTCCCGCAAGCCGTACAATGGGAACTGTACTAGACCAAGACCACCCTGCACGACGTTATGCTCAATCAGGAATGTGGAGCAAAAGCGAAGCCCAACAAGCAACCCAACGCGCAGAAGAAATTTATCTTGAGATTATTCCCAAACTTATTTTAGACGGTAGAATTTCAATTTAGGTTGTTCAAATGACGATTAGTTTCGGTGAAACTTTTACAAAAATACAGGAGTGCTTTCAAGAACCAGAGATATTATCACTTTGGAGTGCAAATCTTCAATCTGTCACTCTCATACGTGATGTTTATGGCGCGATACGGCTTTATCTAGAGCATGACGACAGTTTTAAACCTCAACAAGCAGATATAACTACTTTAGAAACCAGCTTGTCTCAAAAACTCGGTTCTTATTATGGTAAAGATATTTGGCTGCCACAAGGTGAGCAGGATGGTTATAAACCTTTAATTAAAGTCATTCTTCATGAGAGAGTTCCTGCTGAGTGGGACGATGATACTCTTTCACCACGTTGGTATATATTAGAACGTCACGTTGCCAAAAAAGCTTGGACTGACAAAGCTTCAGGTAGCCCACCTTGGGAACAGGAACTTGTAGATAAGGGATATAAACCAGCTATAGTCACTTTTTTCTCCTTCAAAGGTGGTGTAGGGCGGACTACAGGGCTAGTAGCGTGTGCTATTACACTAGCGCGTCGTGGTCATCGCGTAGCTATAGTTGATTTAGATTTGGAAGCTCCGGGTTTATCTACAATCTTCTTCCCAGATAATTTAGAAAACCCTGGTGTGATTGATTATTTATTAGAAAAAAAGATCCAGCAAAATAACTGGTCTTTAAGAACTCATATATTACCAATTAATCAGCCGATTTTACTAGGGGATATAGGCGAAACTCTACGTTTAGTTTCTGCTGGTACAGTAGATAATAACTATTTAGAAAAATTAGCAAGGCTAGATTTCCAAAATCTCGTAGATCATCAATTACCTGATACTTTAAGAGATTTGTTGCGCGAACTAGAAAGTGCCTCTAAACCTTTAGACTTTATTTTACTCGATGCTAGAGCAGGGTTTCACGATATTGGTGGATTAGCCATAGCTGATTTATCCCACGGTGCTGTTATTTTTGGTACGCAAACTCGCCAAAGTTGGGCGGGATTAACTAACGTTATTCGTAGGCTTGCAAGACCACTCGCCCAAGAACAATTACCAGTTATATTAGTTCATGCCCTAGCTCCTGCACTCCGCGAAGTCGGAAGAGTAGAAGAATTGAAAGCTTTTGCAGATAAAGCATATCAAACTTTTCAAGAAAACTACTATTACGAGAGCGATACAGTTCCAAACCTGGGTAATAGTGATGCACCTTTTACACCAGTTGTTTTACCTTTGCAAGACGACTTGCGTGGAGATATCGCTTTATTTCCTCGTGATGAGAGTCAAGAAGAAGCCAGTCGCTTGTCAGAAATTGTTAAGGTAATCACAAGCGATGTGTATGAAAGACTGGCTATGAGGCTTTGCCGACTTTTTGGACGTGAATTCAACAAAAAAAGAGGGTAGGCGGATGAGTAATTTTAACAAAAAAAACCTACTTCAATTAATAGTTGACATTGCACCAGGAAGAGGAACAGCAGAACATGAAAGTAATGACGAAACACTTTTTCTGAAAAATTTTCTTCCGGTTCCCGACTATCGGCGAGCCTTAGAACCAGACATCCTTTTGATATTAGGAGGACGAGGTGTAGGTAAAACAGAATTGTTTCGTCTATTATCTATTGAAACTGGACGCGCTACCTTAGTACAAAATCTAGAAATTAGGGCTTTGCCATCTTTAGATAAAACTATATGGATTGCAAGTTTTGGTCGGATTCGGCAGAAAGAAAAAACATTTCCCACACCAGAAACTATAGAATCACGGATGAAAAACGCTAGTAACATTGACTGGCGTGCCTTTTGGATTGGATTAATGTTAGGAATAATGCTTCGGCGTTCGAGTCAGGCATTAAAGACAGAATGGGCTTCAGGAATACCTTTAGAAACTCGTCAAGCTTTGATAAATAAGTTACCATCGCTATCAGAATGGCTGCCTTTGGTACGCCAGGAAATTGAAAAAATGAGTTCCGCTCTAGATTTCTTAGATGAGAAATTGCTTGAGGCTGATGAATGGTTATTTGTAACTTATGATGAGTTAGATAGATTAGTTTCGTCTTATAGCGAATTGTCTGCTCCCATCCGCGAACTTTTAGCATTTTGGTTAGATAAATGGCGGAGATGGGAAAGAATACGACCAAAGATTTTTTTACGTACAGACCTTTTTCGAGAAGATTTTTTAGGTTTTCCTGATGCTTCTAAGCTAAGAGCGCATCAAATTAATCTTGAATGGAAACCTTTATGGCTATATCAATTATTATTCAAACGTCTAGCAAATTCAGCTTCGGAAATGACGGAGTATTTACGCATAGTTCCAAACCTGATTAACGATAGCAATACAGCCCTCGGTATAATGACAGTACCAGAAGATTCAGTTTTTCAATTAATAATTGAGAAAATCATTGGTAAATTCATGGGTGCTAACGCTAGGAAAGGTTACACTTATAGCTGGATTCCCAATCATCTTCAGGATGCTGGAGGAAGAATCGCGCCACGTTCTTTTTTAAAATTATTTTCCCTAGCAGCAACCCGTAGATTAGAAAGATTTAACGAACAAAGTCTATCAGGAACTACATTACTACACCCATCTGATTTACAAGGGGCGCTGATGGACACCTCTGAAGATAGAATTAGAGAGTTAGCGCAAGAAGAATATCCTTGGTTAGAAGCATTGAAAACTAGCCTGACAGGTCTTGAAGTTCCTACTCCAAAATCGAACTTTTTAGAAGTACTTACAGCCACAGAATGGAGCGAACAACTTGGAAAACTTCCTCCCACTTCCAAACCAGAGGAAGTTTTGAAGTACTTGTTACAGATGGGAATTGTTGAAAGCCGTTCTGATGGACGCATCAATATGCCTGAGATTTATTTGTATGGATTTAAAGTAAAACGTCGAGGTGGGATTAAACGCCCTAATTGAAGAAGAATTTGTAAGAATTCAGGAGTCAGAAGAACATTGGGTTAAGGCTAAAACTCTTTGTCAAAGTCAATTTTTTTAACGAACCGCAAAGGACGCAAAGGACGCAAAGGAAGAGAAGGAAGAGAAGGAAGAGAAGGAAGAGAAGGAAGAGAAGGAAGAAATGCTTAACTGAACTGTATTGAGAATTATTCTTCAATTTATAGTTGTAACTCTGTATAGCGGTTATCAGTTAAGTGAAGTATAAGAACCCCACCCCCAACCCCCTCCCCGCAAGCGAGGAGGGGGCTATGATGTAACTCATGTGATTAGGAAACGCTATAGCAACTTGGCAGATCATAGCCAACTAATATTTTTATTTGCTATAAGAGAGTTAAAAACTATACATAATGATATCAACAACATCAGCCGAAGTGCGATCGCTCCTCATAGAAGCCTTACAACTTGACCTTGTGGGGCCAACACCCGATGATGCTGTCCACGCTGAAGAAACTTTAGATCAAGCCCCCTCTAAGTGGTATCTCACA
>Ga0209591_10005341_pt1 | contig 14358 bp, 7 predicted proteins | sample MAT01_FD_187207 | JGI IMG/M metagenome (GOLD analysis project Ga0209591, IMG submission 187207) | Freshwater microbial communities from Lake Fryxell liftoff mats and glacier meltwater in Antarctica - MAT-01 (SPAdes) (version 2) | ecosystem: Environmental > Aquatic > Freshwater > Ice > Liftoff... | reverse complement strand
TGCGATAGCAATCTGCATGTCGTGGACGTGCTCACAGGCAAGTCGCTCGGGATGGTGGACCTCGGCGGACAAGCCGCGGCGACGGCCGCGGTGGTCGATGACCGCGTATACGTCGGCACCATGTCGAACACGGTCATCGCGGTCGATTGGAAGAAGCAGAAAAAGGCCTGGGAGTTCGAAGCCCCCAAACGGCAGCAACCCTTCTACGCCTCGGCCGCGGTCACCGATCAACTCGTGATCGCCGGGAGCCGGGATAAGAAGGTGTACGCCATCGATCGCGCGACTGGCAAAGAACGGTGGAACTTCCTGACGGAAGGCTCCGTCGATGCCTCGCCCGTGGTCGTTGGAAATCGGATTTACGTCGGCTGTCTTTCGGACACCGGCGAGTTCTACGTTCTCGATTTGGCGACGGGTAAAGAAATTCAGAAGCTGGAATTCTACAGTGCCATCACGGGCTCGGTCGCCGTGGGGCCAGACTGCTTGATCGTCGGCACGGAAAAGGGAACGCTACACTGCTTGGGGAAGAAGTAGGCTTTTTAAGGTGGACATTGCCCACCTCAGTTTGAATTCGGTGGGCCGTACCCACCCTACAAAGAGGTGGTGGACCATGTCCGCGACTCCGCTCGATCAAGAAAAAACCGGCCTGGGCAACTACTTCATCGCAAACTATCCGCCCTTCTCCTTCTGGAAGAAAGATTTCGTCCCCGACGCGCTTGCGGCGATCAATCGACCGCCGACCCCCGGGACGCCGCTGGGGCTATACCTGCACATTCCGTTCTGCCGAAAGCGGTGCAAGTTCTGCTACTTCCGCGTCTACACGGATAAAAACGGCCGCGATGTCGAAACGTACATGAACGCGTTGGTGAAAGAGGTCGAACTCCTCAGTAAGACCGCGTGCGTTGGGGGTCGTCACCTCGATTACGTTTACTTCGGCGGCGGCACGCCCTCCTACCTCAGCGCGACGCAGTTGACGGACCTCATTCAACGCGTGAAAGCGGTTTTCCCCTGGGATAAAACCCGCGAAGTCGCCTTCGAGTGCGAACCCGGCACCTTGCAACTCCACAAGCTGCAAACCCTCAAAGACCTCGGTGTCACACGGCTGAGCCTCGGCATCGAGAACTTCAACGACGAAATCCTTTCCTCGAACGGCCGGGCCCACCTCTCCGCGGAGATCCACCGCGCCTACGGCTGGGCCCGCGAAGTCGGATTCGACCAGATCAACATCGACCTCATTGCCGGGATGGTCGGCGAGACCTGGGAGAACTGGCGGGACTGCGTCCGCAAGACGATCGACATCGCTCCCGAGAGCGTGACGATTTACCAGATGGAATTGCCGTACAACACGACGTACTCGAAGGAACTCACCGTCATCGGCCAGGAAACCGCCCCAACGAACTTTATCGCCGACTGGCCGACCAAGCGGGCGTGGGTCGATTACGCCTTCGCCGAGATGAAGAAGGCCGGGTACGAAACCTCGAGCGCGTACACAGTCGTGAAAGACAAGGCGAAAACGCAGTTCGTTTACCGCGACGCACTTTGGCACGGCGCAGACATGTTCGGCACCGGCGTCGCGTCGTTCGGTCACGTCAACGGCGTACACATTCAAAACGTCGATACCTGGGAAGCATACATTGCCATGCTCGATGCAGGCGAGTTGCCCTTGGGCCGAGCCTTGCCCGTCACGGATCGCCAACTGTTGATCCGCGAGATGATCCTGCAACTCAAGACCGGCCACATCGAGAAGGACTACTTCCGCTCGAAGTTCGGCGTGGACATCACCGACGAATTTAAGGACGGCTACCGCCAACTGCAGGACGACGGCTGGCTGACGGTCACGCCCCGCGGGGCCGAACTGACGCGGCCGGGACTGATGCAAATCGACCGCCACCTCACGGCGTTCTTCGAACCGGAGCACGTCTCGACGCGATACGCGTGAGAACCGCTTCGATACGATGACGGCATGATTTCCGACGCCGAAGACCGATGTCGAGTGCGGCCTTACGTCCTCGCTAACGCGGCCGTCGCCGCCTGGCTCGTCCTCGGCCAACTCCACCGCTTGCACTCGTGCGATTCGGTCATCTTTACGCTCATCGGCCTGCAGGAGTGGACTCCGTTTTTCTGGGAACAAGATCGTGTGGGGATGCTCACGACTCTTCTTGTTTGCTGGATTCGCGATCCGTTCGTCAACCTCACCGTCCATACGGGGTTGATGGCGTTCAGCGGCCTGACGCTTCCGCTCGTACTCGGACGTCTCGCCAGTCGCGATCGGCGCACGCCGATGCTCGTCACACTCGGCAACGCAATCTTTCTCTGGAAAGCCCCGGACGTCCTGCACGACGCCGTTTTGATCGTTTGCGTCTACCCTTTGGCCCTGACCCTCGGTGTTTGCGCCGTGCTCCTCCTCGATGGGCCTCGCGGGAACTGGCTCGGCCTCGGCACGAAAATTCTTGGCGTTCTGGCCCTCCTCGCCCTCGCGCACTGGACGTACTTGGCCATCGCGGTTTTCCTGTCGGTCGCGATTGCCATCCGCGCTTGGACTTCGCCTCAGTCGAGCAATTCCGACTCGCGGATTGCTCGACTGGCCGGACCGCTAGCCAACTGGCGCGTTTACGTTCTCGCGATCTGTACGGGCGTCGCCGTGGCGGGCGTCTTCGCGTGGATGTTCCGGTTGAGAGCATCGGACCCCGGTATCGTTCCCGTCAGCACGAAGGCGCTGCCCGCAGAGATGTGGATGGATTCTTTCGTCCGCTTTTTCGCCGCCGCTGCCGATTACCCGATGTTCGTCGAATGGGTTTTGTCTTTGGCGGTTCCATCCTCCATCGGGCTGGCGATCGGCCTCATCCGAAATCCGCGGGGCGTACTCGCGACTGCAATCGCCGTCCTGCCCCTCCTGGTCGCGTCGCTCGTCGAAGTCGCTTTCAACGCGACTCGCGAATGGCCCGCGCTCAACCAGCACCATCCCCGCTACCTGCTCGCGCTGTTCGCGTCGTCCGGCCTGGCAATGCTACTGGTCGGCTGGTTGCCCCTTTTGCAAACCGTGCTCGCGGGGCGGCGGGCGACCGTCGCGGGTTGGCTCGCCGTCGTCCTTCTCTTCGGTGCAGCCACTATCCGCTATGGGTTTCCCGATCCGGTCGCGTCTCGCGATGAACTCGACCGCTTCGGCATCATTACAGACGAAGCAATCTCCGAAGATTGCGATGGCATCGGCGGCGAGCCGTTCGTGGCCGTGCCGCAAACGTTCCACGCCAACATGGTGCTTTATGAACGGGGTTCTTCGAAAGTGATTTACTACGCCGGAAGCCGGGGGAAACCCGGCTTGCCGCCGTATCGCCACCGATGGAACCGCGGCCAATTCGGAGATCGATTTCGACTTGCGACGGAACCCGAACAGCTCGCTTACTCGCTCGACCAAGCGGACTGGATCGGCCTGACGCCGTCCGGAAGTCTCGAACGGCGCGGCGATGCGATCGTCATTCCCATGCGGGCCAAACCGATGGATCCTTAAACCTTAGGCGATCGGCGGGTTTTGGTTTCCCCTCTCCCCGCTGGGGAGAGGGTGGCCCGGTTCTCGATCGGCTTAATGTTCGCCATGTTCACACACACCGTTTGCCAGTGTTCATGAACATTAAGAACGCTATGAACACGTGAACATTAAGGCGATCGGCGGGTTTTGGTTTACCCTCTCCTCGCCGTGCAGAGGGGAGAATATCATCTGCCGCTCGCGTTACTTCTTCTCCGGTTCCGGAGGCAGGATTTTCGCGAACGGCTTGCCCTTGTTATCCAGGTTGCGGTTCAAATCGATCGGATCGAATTCGACTTTTGCTCCCTCGGCCGGAACGTCCACTTTCGCGCTCCAAAGGATCGCGTTCACGACCGCGCGGCGGAAGTTTTCGTCGCCCCAGTTCTTGTGGTTGTGCCCGCCAGTGAAGCCGAACGCCCGGCCCCCGTCCTTGCGTTCGTAAGCCCACGCCATCGTTTCGAGCCGTCCCGGAAACTTCTTGGCGTCAGCGGTGCCTCGCGAATTATCGGGCGGAACTGCCTGGAGAATCGGCGTCACTCCCTTGGCTTCCGAAACGGCGAGCACGTCGCCGATCCAGTGCATGTTGTAGTACCATTCGTCCTTGATCGAGAACGGCTTTACGCCGCTGGTGATCGGGTGCTTTGGCAGGCTGCGAATGTCCGCGACCCAGTGGGGGTTCGTCGAGGTCCGCGGGTCGTAGAAGCCGCCCATCCAGTTCACGACCGTTTCGCCGTGCTTCGGTTCGTAATCGACCGCGTAGTGCAGGTTCACCCAGCCGACGCCTTTGTCCATGTGCTTCTGCAGGAACGCGAGGCGGTCGTTCTTGACGACGGGGTGCCCGCCGCGGCCGTCCATGTAGAAGAGCACCGCGGCCGCGTTCTCGAAAACCTTCTCGTTCTTCGGCCAGCCGTCGCGGACCATCACGGGCCAGACGCCGGGCGTTTGCTTCAACAGGTTCACGAGGATGGCCGTGCCGGCGAAGAACTCGTGGTCCCCCGGCCCGTGACTCTTACTACCGGCGACGAGGACGATCTTCTTGCCTTTGAAATCCGCCGGTGGCTCGACTTCGAGGGCGACTTTCGATTGATCGAAGGGGTCGAACCCCAGTCCCTCGGCCCCCGGAACGGGCTTGGGCTCCTGGGCCGACGCCAGGCCCCCGAACGCGGAAACGACGAGACCCAACAGAACGCGGGAGAGCATCGCAAGGCCCTTCTGAATGGAGAAGTTTCGCAGAACACCTCGAAGAAACCACTTTCGCCGGGCGAAGGCAAGCAGTTTCCCCGTAAGTCGCTGCATTTGGGCGAGTATTCCCATTATTGCGGCAACGTTTCGTTTGGCATCCCGCCGCCGATGGGTGACACTGGCATGACCGGACTCGCGAGCACCACCCGTTCAACTTGGCCGTCCGCCGGAGTTTTACCGTTGCTTCCGGATTTTACCCTCGATTCGCTCTACGAGCTTTTCCCCAACAGCCTCGATCAACCGGTCGTCGAACCGATCCCGGGCGAACTCGTTCCCGAACCCTACCGCAAACTCCTGGTCCACAACCACCACATGACGGTGACGGTCGAAGAGTTCTACGGCCGGCCCGTGGACGTGCGCGTGCTCGATTCGCGGACCGAGGGTGATACCTATGCCCGCAAAATCTTGCTGAACCTGCGCCCCGGCGGCGAAGTCGTGCAGTTCGGCCTCGTCGAGATCGACCTGGCGAAACTCTCTCCGATCGTGCGCGAGCAGATCGTCGAACAGAAGACCCCGCTCGGCCGCGTGCTGATCCAGAACGACGTGCTGCGGACCGTCCGCCCGATCCAGTTCTTCCGCGTCACTCCCACGAAGACGATGTGCGACTGGTTCGGCATGAAAGAACCCGCCGTGACCTACGGCCGCCTCGGCGTCATCATCACCGACGGCGAACCGGCCATCCGCGTGGCGGAGATTCTGACTCCGGTCGAGTGCGATCGATAGCCGTCATTGTTCGACATTTCCATCGACCTTCGGCGTATCATCGGCAGAATCGCTGGCCGAACGGTCCGGCCGCGACACTTCCCGTTGGGAGCCTTTCCATGACTCGGTTCTTCTTCACCGCCTTGCTCGCGGGTTCGGTCTTGGCACCTCTCGGAGCCGCGGACCCGGCCCCGCTCGCCCGCGGCGAGCTCGACAAGCGAGCCGCCGCCGCGGCGTTCGACGCCGTTTCGCAGGGCGTCGAACTCTTCAACGCCGGCAAGCACGACGAATGCCTGCGGGTTTACGAAGGTGCTCTGGCCGTGCTCAAGTCGCTCTTCGACCACCACCCGGCGTTGATGAAATCGATCGCGGACAAGATGGACTTCGCCAAAGATGCGAAGACCGCGGTCGCGAAGGCGTTCATTCTGCGCGAGGCGCTGGACGCGGTCATCGACCTCGGCGCGAAGAAGAAGCCGCTCTGGGAACGCCTCGGTGGAGAGCCTGCGGTGAAGGCCGTCGTCCACGATTTCGTGATGGCCGCGGCGACGGACCCCAAGGTGAACTTCTTGCGCGATGGAAAGTATAAACTGGACGCCAAGGGCGTGGCCGCGCTCGAAGCCATGCTCGTCGATCTCGTCAGTGCGACTTCCGGCGGGCCGCGGAAGTACGTGGGCCGCAACATGAAAACGACCCACGCGGGAATGAAGATCACCGAAGCCGAGTTCGACGCCCTCGTCGCCGTGCATACGGCCACGCTTCAGAAGTTCAAAGTGCCCAAGGCGGAGATGGACGAACTGACCGCGATCATTCTGTCTACCAAAGCCGACATCGTGGAAGTGAAGAAGTAGTAGATTGGCAGGGACTTTCGGAGCCCGAACGCCGGTGAGGTTTAGCAGACCTCACCGGCGTTCGGGCTCGGACTTATCCCGTGAAGGCGCCGAATTGATGCGGATCGCACTGTTCCTCCCCCACCTCGGCGTCAGCGGCGGGCTCGGCGTTCACTGCCGCGGGGTCGTAGCTGCGCTCCTCCGCGTCGCACCGCAAATCCAACTCACGATATTCGCCCCACGAAATCCGCTCGCTCTGTTCCCCTTAGCCGGGATCGAAGACGACTGGAAACCGCTCATCGCAGATCCGCGGGTGACTTACGCCCCGTTCGCTTGGCCCCCGGGCTCATCGCTCGCCGATCCGCTCGATCCAATTTTGGCCCCGCTACTCGCAGAGCACCCCTGCGACCTCTTGCTTTGCAGTTACTACACGGGCATGGAGCGCCCGCCCTGCCCGCAAGCCGTTGTCTTCCACGACGCGGGGTTCCTCGAAAACCCGCAAGTCTTCGGCGAAACGGCCACGCGAAGGCGAGCGGCGGTCGAGAAATGTCGGCCCGCGATCGACCGCTTGATCTGCGTCTCCGCGGATGGCAGGGACCGCATTTGTCGGTTACTGCCCTTCGATCCAGCCGGCACAGCCGTCGTGTGGCACGCCCTCTCGGACCGCGACGAACTGCTCAAGATCTCGAATACCGCATCGAAGTTTACCGGACTACTTTGGCCGGGGGGCGACACGCTCGCGGACTGGGGACGCTATGCGTTCTCCCCCGTTGGGGCGGCCACGGGATTCAATCGGGTTCGCAAGAACGTGCCGAAGGGAGTGGCCGGGTTTCGACGAGCGGCACTCCCCGATGTGAAATTGGTGATCGCAAGCACGGGCACGCTCAATGAACGCATATTGGCCGAACTGCTTCCCGCGGAGGAACTCGCGAGCGGGTCGATTGAGCGTGGTGCTTGGCGAAGTACGGACGGCGCGATCATCGTTTTGCCGAACCTCGACCGCGAACCGTTTCTGGCAGCCATGAGCCGTGCCGCCGTGATCCTTTACCCCACTCGCTACGAAGGATTCGGCTTACCCGCCGTGGAAGCGATGACGCTCGGCGTGCCCCTGATTGCGGGGCGCAGCACGAGCCTGCCCGAGGTGGTGGGTGATGCGGGGTTGCTGGTCGATCCGGACGACGTGGACGGGTTCGCCCACGCCCTTCGGCAAATCCTCACCGAACCCCGCTTCGCCGCCGTGCTGGTGCAAAAGGGCAAACTGCGAGCCCGAGAATTCACGCTCGAACGCATGGGCCGGGAAATGATCGCGGTGTTTGAAGAAATGAAAGCCCAGGGACGGCCGTCCCTGGGCTTCTGATCACTCAACCACTTCCTGCTCTTCCGGCCGGAACGTCATCCGGTCATGCGCTTCGTCGTACTCGACGTAAACGGCCATGTTGTCCCGCACTTCCCCCGCGAGCATCCGTCGAGCCATCGGCGTTTCGATTTCCTTCTGCACCGTCCGCTTGAGCGGCCGAGCCCCGTAGTTCGGATCGTAGCCCTTGCTCACCAAGTGGGTTTTGGCTTCGTCCGTGACGCGAATCACAATCTTGCGTTCCGCAAGTCGGTCGTTCAACCGGTCCAGTTGGATGTCGATGATCTTCTTCAACTGGTCCTCTCGCAGGGCGTGGAAGACGATCGTATCGTCCACACGATTGAGGAACTCGGGGCGGAATTGCTTGCGGAGTTCGGCGAGCACCGCGTCGCGCATCCGGTCGTGGACCTCGCCGATCTGCGTCGAACGGTACTGAAGGATAATGTGACTGCCGACGTTCGAAGTCATGATGACGATGGAATTCTTGAAGTCCACCGTCCGCCCCTGCCCGTCGGTCAATCGGCCGTCGTCGAGCACTTGCAGGAGCACGTTGAACACGTCGCCGTGGGCCTTTTCGATCTCGTCGAAGAGGAGCACGCAGTACGGCCGCCGACGCACGGCCTCCGTGAGTTGGCCCCCTTCGTCGTAGCCGACGTAGCCGGGTGGTGCCCCCACGAGCCGCGAGACCGAGTGCTTCTCCTGGTACTCGCTCATGTCGATGCGGACCATCGCCTTTTCGTCGTCGAAGAGGAACTCCGCGAGAGCCCGGGCGAGTTCGGTTTTCCCAACGCCCGTGGGGCCGAGGAAAAGGAAACTGCCGATCGGCCGGTTGGGATCTTTCAACCCCGCGCGTGCCCGCACCACGGCTTCCGAGACCGCGGTCACCGCTTCGTCCTGCCCGATCACCCGGCGATGGAGTTCTTCCTCCAGGTGCAGCAGCTTTTCCTTTTCACCTTCGAGCAACTTCGTCACCGGCACGCCGGTCCACCGGCTGACGACCGCCGCGATGTCCTCTTCGCCCACTTCTTCCTTGAGGAGTTTCGGCCCGCTGCCGGGTGCGTTCAAATCGACTTCCGAGGCGGCGAGTTCCTTCTGGAGCCGCGGCAATTCGCCGTACTTCAACTCCGCCGCTTTGCCGAGGTTCCCTTCCCGCTCCGCGACATCGAGGGCGGCCTTCACCTTCTCGATCTGCTCGCGGAGTTGCCGCACGGCTTGCACCGATTCCTTCTCCGCGAGCCACTGCGCCCGCAGACCGTCCGAGTCTTCTTTCAAATCGGCGAGTTCCTTTTCCAATCTCGCGAGGCGGTCTTGCGATGCTTTGTCCGGTTCGTTTTTGAGCGCTTGCCGTTCGATCTCCAACTGCATGACGCGACGGCTGATCTCGTCCAGTTCCGTAGGCATGCTGTCGATCTCGGTCCGCAGTTTCGCCGCGGCTTCGTCCATGAGATCGATCGCTTTATCCGGCAAAAACCGGTCCGTGATGTAGCGGTTCGAGAGCACCGCTGCGGCGACGAGGGCCGTGTCCTTGATCCGCACGCCGTGGTGGACTTCGTACTTCTCCTTCAACCCCCGCAAGATCGAGATCGTGTCTTCGACCGTCGGCTGATCGACGAACACGGGCTGGAACCGCCGCTCGAGCGCGGCGTCCTTCTCGACGTGCTTGCGGTACTCGTCCAGCGTCGTCGCCCCGATGCAGTGCAGTTCCCCGCGCGCGAGCATCGGCTTGAGCAGGTTCCCCGCATCCATCGCCCCTTCGGCTTTGCCCGCACCGACGATCGTGTGCATCTCGTCGATGAACAAGATGATCTGCCCTTCGGATTGCGTCACCTCGTTGAGGACCGCTTTCAATCGCTCTTCGAATTCGCCGCGGAACTTCGCCCCCGCAATGAGGGCACCCATATCCAGCGCGACGATCCGCTTGTCCTTGATGCCTTCGGGTACGTCGCCGCGGACGATCCGCTGCGCGAGACCTTCCGCAATCGCGGTTTTCCCCACGCCTGGCTCGCCGATGAGCACGGGGTTGTTCTTCGTCCGCCGACTCAGGATTTGCACCACGCGGCGAATCTCTTCGTCGCGGCCGATGACGGGATCGAGCTTGCCCTGGCGCGCAGCGTTGGTGAGGTCTCGACCGTACTTCTCGAGCGATTGATAAGTCTCCTCCGGGTTCTGCGTGGTGACCCGCTGACTGCCGCGAACCTCTTGTAGGGCACTCAAGAGCCGCTGGCGAGTGACGCCGAATTCCTTGAGGATCGACCCCGCAGGGCCGCGATCCTCGAGGAGGGCAAGCACGAGGTGTTCGACCGAGACGTACTCGTCTTTGAGTTTCTTCGCTTCGTCCTCCGCATTCGCGAGGAGCTTGTTGAACCGGCCCGAGACGTACTGATTCTCCGCCGCCCCGCTCGGGCTCGTCACTCGCGGGAGCTTTTCGAGTTCGCGTTGGACCTTGATCGCGAGCGCGTCCGCCGCAACGCCCGCCTTCGCGAGGATTGCCCCCGCGAGGCCCCGTTCCTGGTCGAGCAGCGAGCTCAAAACGTGTTCGAGGTCGATCTGCTGGTGGTTCATCCGGGAGGCGAGCGTTTGCGCACTCGCGAGAGCTTCCCGGGCTTTTTCGGTGAATCGGTTCGTATCCACGGGTGAAAATTCTCCGGTGTCGGCGAATTGGAATTATACTCGCCGCTGCACTCCCTTAGATGGTCCGACCGCTCGAAACGGTTCAACGACCCGACGATGCGGCGATGCGTCGGTTCGCCTACCGACCTGTTCGTGCAGCTTCGCGATTGGGTATCATTAAGTAGAGATCCCGTCCGCAACTACTTTGCCGGGGAGAACCCCTGCGAGTCGCACAGTTCAACGCCTCGGAGTTCGTCCCCCGCAAGCGGCTCGTGCTGCTCGCGGCGACGGTGTTCCTCGTCACCTTCGGCTTCGTCACCGGGGCGGCCCAGCGCGTCCGCGGGCGTGCGGCCGTCTGGTCCGCGCCGGAAGAAGCCCCGGCCTACCGCATCGTCGTTCCACCCGGCAACGCCGTCGTGCGCCGCGGGGACCCGATCTACTTGACCGCTTATCTCGAACCGACCTGCGAGAGGGCCGAACTCCCTCGCTCCCTCGTCCTCGTCGTCCGAGTTTCGGGTTCGACCGACGAAGCGAAATCGCCCATGTCCGTCGATGGCGAAGGCGTGTTCACCGCCAGTCGCGCAAACGTGGTCGAAGACTTCGAGTACTGCATCGAGGCCGGTGGCGAACGGAGTGTCTGGTACTCAATTCTCGTAGCCGATCCGATTGGCACCACGTCGGAAACGACGGTGTCGATCCACCCGCCGGCTTACGCATCCGACGCGGTTGAGATCGGCGTGCGCCGGGGCTTCGGGGAAATCGCACTGCAGCAATTCGCCCGCGTTTCCCTCGATCTGCGGTTCGGTCGCCCGACCGCCGACGCGGCGCTCGAGTACCGGCCCTCGAAGGCTTCGTCGGCCGAACGTCGTTCGATCTCGCTCAGAATCGCCGCGGATCGCACGGCGGCCACGGGCGAGTTCCTCGCGGACGAAGACGGAACCCTCGTCTTGACTTTGTCGGGCGAGCGCGGCTTCCGCGAGGAACACACGGCCTCGGTCCGCGTCTTGGTCGATGCACCGCCGCGGTTCGAGAGAGTCTCCGGCCTGTCGGCGTCGTTGCGGGAATTGAGGCCGGGGGGTCGCATCGCCCTCGAAATCGCACTCTCGGACGATTACCGAATCGCAGACCTGACCCTCGAATTCTGCGTCGATGGTAACGAACTTGCGATGCGTTCGGTTCCGATTCCCCTACCCGGCCTCGGGGAAGGCAATTTGGAAGGCTCGTTCGAGTTCGACACGACGGGCAAGGTCCGCGAGGGGGAAGTGCTTTTCGTCCGCTTGAAAGCGCGCGACTCGCGTTCGGTGCCGGCAGCGAAAATCGACCCGCAGGTGCGCTATTACCCCGCCGGCCGCTGGGCGCAGTTCCGCATCGCGGCATCCGCTCGTTCCCTCGACGAACAGGAAGTCTTCGGCGACCGCGACCGCGTGAAGACGACTTTGCAAACGGCCAACAACTGCCTGCTCGAAGCGTTGAACGAGATCGCCGTAATTCGGGCCGACAAGGACGAGGGGCCGCTGCGGGCGGACCTGGCCGTGCGCACGAGGATCGCTCGGGACCGCGCGGCGGAAGCGCGGAAACTCCTCGGGGAACTGGCGGCCGAACTCGCGATTACTCCCGACCTGCGTGGGCTCCTCGCACCGCTCCGCACCGTGAGCGACCGAACGCTCGCAGCAGCCGATGCGAACCTCGGCAGAGCGCTGAACGAACCCGCGCATTTGAAGCGAGCCCCCGACTTCGTTTCGGCTGCCGAAACACTTCAAGCCGCGATCGAGTTGATGACTTTCGATTTGTTCCGCAACGAGCAGATCGCCTCGGCTCGCATCGCCCGCAATGGCCTGCGAAGACTTGCGGAAGAGCAGAAAGCCCTCGGCTCGAACGCGGGAACGCCCGAAGAACGCCTGCGGATCCAAAAGGAAATTCTGCATCGCTCGAACGTGCTGACTTCCGAGAACGAATTGTTGAAGCGCGCCGCGGATGCGGCCGCGCAGAACGAACTTCACTCGCTCGCGAAGCGGACTCGCACGCTCGCGGCGAACTGGGATTCGCTCGAAAAAGCCACGTTCGCCACGGACGAACTCGCACGGCACCAACGCACTGCGGACCTCGCCCGCCGGCAGAACGACCTAGTCGCCGAAGCCGGGCGACTCGCGACGACGACCGACGCTGCGGCCCGCATCGCAGGAACCACTCCGCTCGACCGGCAACCGATCGAGAAGGCGAACGAACGACTCGCGACGGGTCAACCGCTCGAATCGCTGGCGGACCAAGAGCGGGCGGCCCGCGAGTTCGACCGCTTGGCGGATGGCCTCGGTCGCGCTGCGGAGGGTCGGGGGGACTTCCAGCAGGCCGCCCGCCAGTTCTCCCGCTGGCAGGACGATCTTCGCCGCCGCCACGCCGACGCCGCACGACCGAATCCGGAGGGACTTCCGACCGAAGCTCAGCGGCGGGCATTCGCGGCGGAACAGCGGTCGATCCTCAGCGTTGTGGAACTGCTGCGAACCGGGGGCGCAGTCGATCCCGCACTCGTCGATCTCGCATCGGCGGCCTCGGCTCTCGAGGGTTCGGTCGATGCCTCGGGCCCTTTGAACCGAGCGGCGGAAAGTTTGTCCAAACTCGCGGATAAAATGCCCGCGAACGACCATCGCATTCGCGAGGCCAAGCGATTGCTCGAAGCGATTCGAAAGGAGCAAGACGCGATTTCTCAATCCGCCGAGGACGTGGTCCGCGGAGTGGACCCCCGCAATCAACCGGACGCGGCCCATGCACAGATGGCCAGGAAGCTCGGCGACCTCGCCGCGAAAGCTGGAGACCTCGGCGCTCGCCTCCGCCGCCTCGACGTGCCCGGCCACGAACTTCGCTTGCAAGCAGTCGTCGCGACCGCGGGGCGCGCCCGTGCGGATTTGTTGAATGCCTTACCCATGGATGTCGAAGTTTCCCAACGAGACGTTCGGCGTCAACTCGATCGACTGCGGCAAGCACTGGACGGACTTCCCACTCCGGATGCACAGTCCGTGGACGCGTCCCGGTTTTTAACCGTCGTCGCGCGATCGGTGACCGCGCTTCCGCTGCAACCCTCGACCGAAGAGGTCCGGCCCGTGCAGACTCTGTTGCGAGAGGTGCAGAACCTCCTCGCGAAGTTGGCGGCACCGGACGCCGCGGGGCCGCTCGCGGATTTGCAAGAGGCGTGCTCGATCCTCGACGCAGCCCTAAGGAACCTCGAAGAATCGAGCGCCTTGCGGTCGAAGGCCGATTCCGCCGTCGCTGCTTCGGATCGCTTGGCGAATCGCCTCGCGGGGTTCGACTCGGACTCTGCGAATCTCTTTCGTATTGCTGCGAAGCGGGCGGACTTGGCGGAGAAATCCGCGTCCGCCGCGAAGCAACCCTCGACGCCCGAATCCGCCGCCGTGGCGCAGCGACAGGTCCGAAAGCACCTCGACGAACTCGACGCGATTCGCGTGGGGGTCGCCCAGGCAGCGAAGAAGCGCGCTTGCGAAGCGCTCGAACGCTTGAAGGCCGCGAAGGACGCAGACCGCCAGACCGCCTTGCAAAAAGCCGCGGCAGCGGAGTTGAAGGCCCTCGCGAACGAAGTGCAGCGAAACCGCGACCGCGAGATCGCTCCCGCCCTCGTCGGCCCGCCGCTTCCGACAGTTGCAGACGCACTCCGAGCGGCTGTCGGGCTCCTCCCCACTGCGAACGATGTCGAGTGGGCCAGAGACCTGGCGAGGCGGCAAAGGGCCCTCCGCGATGCCACCTCCGAGGTGGGCATCGACCTGGCCAACGGAGCGAAACCCGCGGCCGACGATGAGCTCGGGAAGCTCCTCGCCGTTCAGGAATCGCTCGCCGTCGCCATACGCTCCCACTTCTCGAAGCATCCGTCGGTGGATGACGCCATCGAGCAAGCCGTCGCTCTCTCGGCGAGTTCGGTTCGCAACGGGGCGACTGCTACGGCCGCGAAAGCGGGAGCGATCGCCGTCGAGCGATTGCGATTGGCCGCATCGCCCGATCGAATCACTTTCGCGGATCGGCAATCCGAGTTGAACGCAGGCATCGAAGCGCTCCGAGACCGACCCGACGCGGAAGCCGCCCGCCAGCAGCGCCGCCGC
>Ga0209591_10005337_pt1 | contig 14362 bp, 11 predicted proteins | sample MAT01_FD_187207 | JGI IMG/M metagenome (GOLD analysis project Ga0209591, IMG submission 187207) | Freshwater microbial communities from Lake Fryxell liftoff mats and glacier meltwater in Antarctica - MAT-01 (SPAdes) (version 2) | ecosystem: Environmental > Aquatic > Freshwater > Ice > Liftoff... | reverse complement strand
TAATCGATTGCGGATCGGGCACGTGCTCAAGCAGCTCCATACAGGTAATTGCGTCGAACTGACCGGGAAAATCGACACTCAACGCTTCAACCGAGCGTTCGAGATAGTCAATCACCAATCCATTCTCAAGCGCATGCGCCCGCGCCGCTTTCAGCGATTCTGGCGCCAAATCCGCGCCGCTCACGCGAGCACCGGCCGTGTGCAGGGCTTCGGTGAAAATCCCACCGCCACAGCCGACATCCAGCATGCGCTGATCAGTTAAGTTCAATTGCGCTTGCACAAAGCCCAGGCGCACCGGGTTGAGCGCATGCAGCGTGCGGAAATCCCCATCCGGGTTCCACCACTCGCCGGCGAAGCGATCAAATTGCGCGATTTCCAGAGGATTCACATTCATGGACGGATCACCTTTGACCACGCGAGCGCTTTATCGATCAGCGCCGACTCATCAATCCCCAGCAGCACGCCGTTCTCAAGGCGACGCGCGCCGCCAATCCACACATCGCTGACCTGCCCGGCTTGCGCGGTATAGACCAAATGCGAGATCACGCTATACAGCGGCACGCTTGAGATGCGCCGCAAATCGACTGCAATCACATCGGCGGCTTTGCCGACCTCCAGCGAGCCGATCTCCGCATCGCGACCCAGCGCGCGCGCACCGTCGAGCGTCGCCATCCTCAGCGCGCTAGCAGCCGGCAGGGCGCGCGCGTCTGAAGCGACCGCTTTCGCCAACAGCGCGGCCGTGCGCATTTCACCAAACAAATCGAGATCGTTATTGCTCGCGGCACCGTCGGTGCCCAAAGCCACACAAACGCCCGCCTGGCGCAAGCGTTCCACTGGACAAAAACCCGACGCCAGCTTGAGATTTGACTCAGGGCAATGCACCACTTTGAGCTGGGCGCGGGCGGCCGCGTCGATCTCCTGCCCGGTGAGCTGCGTCATGTGCACCGCTAATACATCTGGGGCGATCAGCCCGAGTCGCGCGAGACGTTCAAATGGCCGCACGCCGTGCTGTTGCACGCTTGATTCGACCTCAAACGCGGTCTCGTGCAGGTGGATTTGCACCGGAATATTGAGCTTGCCCGACAGCTCACGCACCCGCGTCAAAGAGGCATCGCTGACCGTATAAGGCGCATGCGGCCCGAATACCGGCTTGACCAACGCTGAGCCACGCAGCTGCTGCGCAAGCTCGACCCCCTTGGCGAAATACTCATCCGCTGAACTTGCCCACGCGCTCGGAAACTCGATCACGATCAGGCTCACCCCAGCGCGAATCCCCATCCGTTCAGCGGTCGCGGCGACCACGTCTGGGAAAAAGTACATATCGTTGAAGCAGGTCACGCCGCCTTTGATGAATTCAGCGATCGCAAGCTCGGTGCCGTCGCGCACAAACTCAGGCGAAATATGCTGGCCCTCGGTCGGCCAAATATGACCTTCCAACCACTCCATCAACGCCAAATCATCGGCCAAACCGCGCATCAAACTCATCGCGGCGTGGGTGTGGGTATTGACCAAGCCGGGCAGTAACACGTGCTCGGGGCGCTCCACGGTTTGGCGCGCAAGGAAGCTCGAACGCGCCTGCTCGGTTGGCAAAATGGCGACGATTTTGCCGCTATCTAAAGCGATCGAATGGTGCTCCAACGCCACGCCATGCGGCTCAATGGGCACCACGTAGCGGGCATGAATCAGCGTATCGACTTGGCGCATGGCGTATTTAAGTTCGGCTTGAAGAAATCAATTATGCGGGGCTTAGGTTTTTGGCCGCGTGATGGGCAGTAATGCAACGGCGCCCTGCGCGCTCTCAATCAAAACTTCCGCTGCGCCGCCGTTGAGCTCAAAAGTCGCTGATTTCATGCTCGCATGCGTCGCTTGCACGCCCAGCGTTTGCGTCAAGCGGGTGCCTGCGCGCGCGACGAGTTTGACACTCGCATCAATCGGCACACCCACCACAACATTGCCGGAACCGGCGCGAATGCGCACCGGCGCGCTGAATTTAATCGCGCGCAAGCTCACCGCGATCGGGCCGCTAAGTGACTCTACGTCCACTTCAGCGGTACTGGTCAGCGCAATCCGCCCGCTGCCTGAGCGCGCGTGCACGCTCGCATCCAAGCCGCGCGCATTGATTGCGCCTGAGCTGGTGAGCAGTTTGATGGGCCGCTGGCTGGGTGCAAACACCGTCAAGTCGAGGCGCCCGCGGCGATGCTCGGGATCGGCCTCACCACCCGGATTCTCAATCACCACGCGAATTCCGCTTTCCGTTTGGCTTAATTTCCAGTGCGCACGCAGCGGTCGCTCACCGATTGCCTGCACTACCGCGTACAGCCCCAAGCGTGGATCGGCGCTGCCACGCACGTTGATATCGCCGTGTAGGTTTTCAATCAGCAATGGAGTTAAATCAGCGGGCAGCTCAAGGGTCGCGCGCTCACGGCTCAATTCAACGCGCGGCGGCAGCGGCGTTGCGCACGAAAGCGTCAGCAAAGCGCCTAGCGTCAAGCAAACTTTTCTCACGCGTTCAGCCAAAAGTTGCGGGGCGCGCGACCTTATCATGTGCATCTCAAAGAGGACGCCGATGCCCATCTTACTGACCGGATTTGCACCATTTGACGGCGAGCATATCAACCCGTCATGGGAGGCCGTGCGCGGCTTCGACGGCCGCGAAATAGCTGGGCACCGCATAGACGTTCAGCGCCTGCCGGTTGAATTTCACACGGCCCGCGAACACTTGCGCGAGGCGCTGTCGGCTCGGCGCTACGCGGCAGTTTTGTGCATCGGCCAAGCGGGCGGGCGCAGCAGCATTTCCCTTGAGCGCGTCGCGATCAACTTGGCCGATGCACGCATTGCCGACAACGCCAACTATCAGCCGCAAATGCAGCCGCTGATCGCGGGTGCACCTAACGCCTACTTTGCACCTTGCCGGCTTGAAAGCGCCTTGGCTGCGCTGCACGCGGCGTCGATCCCAGCGGAGATCTCGCTCAGCGCGGGCAGTTTCGTGTGCAACGATGTGTTTTTTGGCCTGTGCCATTTCCACGCGACCGAGCAGGCCAGTTTGCGCGGCACCTTTGTGCATATTCCTTATGCGCCGCAGCAAGTGCTGCAGCGCCCCCTGCCCTCAATGCCGATTGAGATGGTGCAACGGGCCATTGAGGTTTTGATCGAAGGTCTCGCAGCTGAATAGCCGCTGGCGCCAATGCGGCGCCAGCGGATTCAAAGCATGTTTAGGAGCTGTAGTACATATCGAATTCGATCGGATGGGTTGACATCCGAAAGCGCGTGACTTCCTTCATTTTCAGCTCGATATAGGCATCGATCAAATCATCTGAAAACACGCCGCCTGCTTTTAAGAACTCGCGATCCCCATCGAGAGCTTCCAGCGCCATATCCAGCGAATGGCAGACCTGCGGGATTTGTCGCGCTTCCTCCGGCGGCAAGTCGTAGAGGTCTTTATCCATCGCCGGGCCCGGATCAATCTTGTTTTTGATGCCATCAATGCCAGCCATCAGCAATGCCGCAAACGTGAAGTACGGGTTGCCCGCCGGATCGGGGAAGCGAATTTCGATGCGCCGCGCCTTTTGTGAAGACACCCACGGCACGCGGCACGACGCCGAGCGATTGCGCGCGGAATAAGCCAGCATAACCGGCGCCTCAAACCCTGGCACCAAGCGCTTATAGCTATTGGTTGTCGAATTGGCAAACGCATTGATCGCTTTGGCGTGCTTGAAAATACCGCCGATATACCAAAGTGCGGTTTGGCTCAAGCCGCCATAGCCGTCACCCGCAAATAAATTCTTGCCTTCTTTGAATAGGGACTGGTGCACATGCATGCCCGAGCCGTTATCGCCGACCAGCGGTTTCGGCATAAACGTCGCGGTACGCCCAAAAGAATTGGCGACATTCTGCACCGCGTATTTCAGCTTGAGCATTTCATCGGCTTTCTTGGTTAGCGTGGAAAACTTGGTGCCGATTTCGCACTGTCCAGCGGTCGCAACTTCGTGGTGATGGACTTCCACTTCAAGTCCCATTTCTTCAAGCGTCAAGCAGATTTGCGAGCGCAGGTTATGCAATTGATCCACTGGCGGAACCGGAAAATAGCCGCCCTTGACCGGCGGCCGATGGCCGGTGTTGCCGTCAGGGTATTTTTTGCCGGTATTCCACGCGCCTTCTTCAGAGTCGATATTAAAAAAGGTGTCGTGTTTCTCAGTGCCGTAACGCACCGAATCAAAAATAAAGAATTCAGGCTCCGGACCAAAATAGGCGGTATCCGCAACGCCGGAGGATTTCAAATACGCCTCAGCGCGTTTAGCCAACGAGCGCGGGTCGCGTGAATAAGCTTGCATCGTCGACGGCTCGAGCACATCGCAACTGACGATTAACGTCGACTCATCAGAAAACGGGTCCAGATACGCGGTCGCTGCTTCGGGCAATAGCACCATGTCTGATTCATTAATGCCCTTCCAGCCGGCAATCGAGGAGCCATCAAACATCTTGCCCTCTTCAAATAACTCGCGATCCAAAATTTTGGCCGGCATCGTGAGGTGCTGTTCCTTGCCGCGCGTATCACAAAAGCGCAAATCGACAAATTTGACGTCGTTATCTTTGATCAGCTTCTCTACGTGTTCGAAGTTCATGGTGCACCTTTACTGTGAAAAGTGCAGCCAGCAACGCAAGCGCCATGCCAAACACAACATCGTTCCAAATCAGAGACTTACGGCGTACAAAGCGGACGCTTTAGCCACGTACTGCACCAGCAACCACCACTCACCGCACCAAAATCGTGCAAGCGGTTGGGACCAAAGGGCTGCATTTGATTCTGGTGGGAGAGTGCGGAATCTCTAACATATGGCCTAACGCCTGAATTACTAATGCAACGCAATCAACGCCCTAACCGCGTCAGTTGAAGCGTCGATATCTGTGACGCGTGTGGGGCGGTCGAGGAGGGTTGCGAGTGCGGGGGGGATGGGGATTTTGATGTCGAGCAGGGGCTCGATGATGGATTCGAATTTGGCGGGGTGGGCGGTGCTGACCAGGGTCCAGCGGCCGCTAAGCGTCTCGGCTACGGCGTAGGCGGTGGCGGTGTGCGGGCAGATGATCTCGCCGCTCATCTGGTAGGTTTGGCGCACTTGGCGCTCGATTTGCGCGTCGCTGATGGACGTGCAGCGGGCGGCTTGGCGCAGCTTGTTTGGGTTCGGTATCAACCATTGCAGCCGCTCAAAGTTTGACGGCGCGCCGACGTCCATGGCGGATGCGAGGGTGGTTAGGCTTGGATGCGCCTGGTAATCACCCCCGTTGAAAAAATCGCGTAAGCCGTGGTTGGCGTTGCAGGCTAGGTGAATCTCGCCAATCGGCAAACCCAAGTGACGTGCCCAAAGCGCTGCTAGTGCATTGCCCAGGTTGCCGGTCGGAATGATCAGTTGCAAGGGGCTAGCGTGGGCGCGTGCGTGCAGCACCGAGGCATAGGCGTAGTAGGCCATTTGCGGTAGCAAACGCCCGAGGGAGATCGAATTGGCGCTCGAGAATCTTGCGCCGCGTGGATCGTTGAGCAGCGCCTTGCAGATGCGTTGGCAGTCGTCGAAACTGCCGCCCACGCGCAACGCCAACACGTTGTCAGGCCAGCAGGTCAGCTGGGTTTCCTGGCGCTGCGATACGCGCCCCTTGGGGTACAAAATCACCACGCGAAACTGCGCGCGCGCGGCGAATGCGGCGGCTACGGCGCCGCCGGTATCGCCGGAGGTAGCGACCAGGATGGTCAGCGGCGGCGCGCCGGCGGGCTCGAGTCGACTTAAGGCTTCAGCTAAAAATCGCGCGCCGAAATCCTTGAATGCGGCTGTCGGGCCGTGGATCAGTTCGAGGGTGTCGTGGGCGCCGACCGATTTGCGCACGATCGGGAAGTTAAACGCGCTGGCGCAGATCGCGGCGAGCTCGCTGGCTAGCGGATCGCCTTTGAAAAACGGCGTCAAAAATCGCGCGGCGATTGCGGGCAAATCGTCCATTCCGTCGAAATCCGCAAGCGCAAATGACGGCGATTGCGCGGGCACATAAAGCCCTCCATCCGCTGCGAGGCCAGCGCGCAGAGCCTCGCTCAAGCCAATTGGCGGGGAGTTGGCGCGGGTGGAGACAAAATCCATCATTCGGCCCATTCCAGATAGGCGCCCGCTGCGGGCATTTCGGTGACAAAGGCGTCGGCGCGCAATGAGGCTTGCGCAAAAGCTTGCACCATCGCATCAGCACCGACCCGCGCCGAGCGCTCGCCTAAATACCAGGCGAACACGCTCGGGCCTGCGCCAGAAATCGAGCTGCCAATGGCGCCGGTGTCGAGTGCGGCTTGCTTGACCGCGTAGAAACCCGGGATCAGCGGCGCGCGACGCGGCTCGATCAGCCCGTCGCGCAGCGTGTCGCGCATCAGCTCAATATCGCCTTGGTAGCAGGCGCTGACAAAACAGGCGAGCAAGCCCAGCTGGTCGATGATCGGGTGCAAATCGAACGGCACTTTAAGCGGTTCGCGGGCGCGCTTGGTTTCGAGCGCGAAATCTGGGTGGACCACGGTGGCATAGAGCCCCGGCGGCAGCGGCAGGCGGATCAGGCGCTCGTCGGGCGCGATCAATACCAGGCCGCCGAGCAGCTGCGGTGCGACGTTGTCGCCGTGGCGCGAGTTGCTGGCTGCTTCTTCGCCGTCCAGCGCAAAACGGTACAGCTCTTTGAATTTCAGCGGCGTTTTAAGCAGTGCGTTGGCGGCAATCACCGCCGCGCTAGCACTTGCCGCCGAGCCGCCCAAACCGGACGCAAATGGAATGCCTTTCTTGAGCGTTAAGCGAAAGCCAAAATCGAGATTCAGGTGAACGCGCATCGATTCCAGCGCGCGCGCGGCGGTATTCAAATGCACCTCCATCGGCAGCGCGTGATCGGCGCCTTCAATCGCCAAAATCTCCGTACGCTTAAGCTCAATGCGCTCGACCAGTGCGCGATCGCCGATGCCGCCAATGGCGTGGCCTAAACAATCAAAGCCCACGCCGACGTTGCCGACGCTCGCCGGTGAAAACGCCTGCGCGCGATTTTTCATAAGGCGTAGCGCTGTGCAAGGCGCAGTAAATCAGCCAGCACACCCGCCGCGGTCACCTCAGGCCCGGCTCCTGGGCCTTGAATAATCAACGGGTTATCTCGGTAACGGCGCGTGGAAAAGGCGATCACGTTGTCAGACGGCCGTGCGCGCGCGAAAGCATGGTTGGGATCGAGTTCGAGCAAACCCACGCTGAGCTGACGCCTCGGGCCCAGCTTCGCGGCGTAACGCAGCACCTTGCCGCGCGCGTGCGCCGCGGCGATGCGTTCATTCATTTGGGCGTCGAATTGGCTCAATCCACTGAGAAATTCTTCGGTCGAGCCAGCCGCGAGCGACTCAGGCACCAGCGACTCCACTTGCACATCGCTCAGCTCGCAATCGATCCCCGCATAGCGCGCCAAAATCACCAGCTTGCGCGCCACATCGAGCCCCGATAAATCATCGCGCGGATCCGGCTCGGTAAAGCGCAGCGCTTGTGCCTGCGCAACCAGCGCGGCAAAAGAATCGCCAGGCTTTAACTCAGCAAATAGATAGGCCAGCGTGCCAGATAACGTGGCTTCAATACCTAACAGCTCATCGCCTGATTTGAGCAGATCATCGAGCGACTGAATCACCGGCAAGCCCGCCCCGACGGTTGCTTCAAAGTAGAACCGTGCTGTGCTGCGCTCGGATGCTCGAGCAATGCGCGCATAGCGCTCGGTCGGGCCGGAACCGGCGCGTTTGCTGGCGCTGACGATGTGCGCGCCCTGCTCTAGCCAGCCCGCGTATTGATCGGCAACCGTCTCGCTCGCGGTCAGATCAATCACCACCAATGCCGGATATTCGGGCGCGCGGCCGTGTTCAATCAGCGCACGAAAATCCAGCGTTTCCCCAGCTTGCAACAGCAGCGCTTTGGGATCGCTGAGATCCTCACCTCCCTTTAAACGCAGCATGTGCTTGGAATTGGCCACGCCGAGCAGCTTCAAATCAATCGCGTGCTTAGATTTCAGACGCGCCGCGTGGTCGTTGAGCTCGCGCAAGAATGCTTGCCCAACCGAACCCACGCCAACCACGATCAAGCCCAGCGTTTGGGGCGCTAAATAGAACGCCGCGTGCGCTGCGCGCAGAGCGCGGATGACGTCGGCTGAATCGACCGCGACCGAAATATTTCGCTCGCTCGCGCCTTGGGCGATGGCTCGCACGTTCACACGCGCCCGTGCCAGCGCTTGAAAAAGCCTAGCTGCCACACCAGGCCGACCGGCCATGCCATCACCCACCGCCGCCAGGATACCGATGCCTGAATCAGCGCGCACGCCTTCGATTTGGCCGCTGGCCAATTCACGGGCGAAATCGTGTTTGAGCGCCGCCAACGCGCGCTCGCGATCGCTGTCTTTGAGCGCGAAACAGATCGAATGCTCAGAGGATCCCTGCGAGATCATCACCACAGAAATGGCGCGTACTTTCAACGCCGCAAACACTCGCTCAGCGGTACCGGGCACGCCGATCATGCCAGCGCCTTCAACGTTGATCAGCGCCAACCCCTCGACCACTGACAGCCCGCTGACCGCGTGGACGTCCGCGCGTCCGAGCGGTCGCTCGATGATCCGCGTGCCGGGGTGCGAGGGGTTAAATGTATTGCGAATGGTGATGATGATCCCGCGTTCAATCGCCGGCTTGAGCGTTTGCGGGTGGATCACTTTGGCCCCGAAGTAAGCCAGCTCAAAGGCTTCCGCGTAGCTGACCTCCTCAATCAACTGGGCTTCCGGGACCAGCCGCGGATCGGCGCTCAGCACGCCGTCCACATCGGTCCAAATCTGCAAATCACGCGCGTGAAACAGGCGCGCAAAAATGGCGCCCGAGAAATCTGAGCCATTGCGGCCGAGCGTGGTCGCACGCCGCTCGGCGTCACGCGCGATAAAGCCGGTCACCACCACCAAATCGGATTCGAACGCGATTTCACATGCCGCTAAATTCTTAGCCGACGCGTCAAAATCAACCACCACACCGAGATCACCCGGCGCCACCACCAGCACATCGCGCGCGTCGATAAACGCCGCTTTTTGGCCGCGCGCGACCGCCACGGCACACAGCAAACGCGCCGAGAAAACCTCGCCGAGACCCTGCACAAAATCAAGCACCGCGGCCATGTCGTGCTTGAGCAGCGCTTGAGTTTTAAGCAGCGAGCGCACCAAGTCGAGATCGTGCTCAAGCTCGGCTACAAATCGTTCGCGCAAGCGTTGCTGAAAATCAGAACCGCTCAGCAATTCGGCTGCGGCGCTGGCATGGCGCTCGCGGATCGCGGCGATTTGCGGCTCAGGATCGCCATGCGTGTGGGCTAAGGCAATGAGCGTATCAGTGGTGCCCTTCATGGCCGATACCACCACCACCTGGCGCTTCGCCCCATGCGCGTCGAGCAGACCAAGCACACGGCTGATGCAGCCCGCGTCGGCCATTGAGGTGCCGCCAAACTTATGCACAACCGGAAACATCGCGTTGAGGCTATGGGTTTTCATGCGGCACGCTCGAGTTCATCTAGCGCATTCATTGCGGCTAGGCTAGGTTCAAGAAGACTGTGATCGACGGGGCTTGGCTCCAGGTGACGCGCGGCCACAATGGCTAAAGAATCGCGCAGCATTTGCGCTGGCGCGGCAGGATCCTGCGGCCCCTCCGATAAAAATCGCCGCCACGATTTCCCCTGATAGCAGCCGTGATACAGGCCTAGCAGATGGCGCACCACGGTATTGAGCCGCCCACCACGGGCAATCACGCCCTCGGCATAAGTGACCATTTGCTCAATAATTTCCGCGCGCGACACAATCGGCGTACCAAACAGCAGCTGCTCGAACTCCGCCAAACAGTAAGGCTCGTGATAGGCGACCCGACCCAGCATCACGCCATCGACGTGCTGCAATGCTTCCTCAATTTGAGTCGCATTGGTCAGCCCGCCGTTCAGAATAATTTCAAGATCGGGAAACTCCTGCTTTAAGCGATAGACGCGGTCATAGTTCAGCGGCGGCAACTCGCGATTCTCTTTCGGGCTCAAACCCGCCAGCCACGCCTTGCGCGCGTGCACGATCAGCGCATCAACGCCAGCAAACGTAAGGCCCTCGACAAACAAACTGAGCGGCGCCTCGATGCTGAGCTCGTCAATGCCCAAGCGACATTTCACAGTTACCGGGATCGCTACGCTGGCGCGCATGGCACCCACACACTCAGCCACCAGCTGCGGCTCGCGCATCAAACACGCGCCAAATCGCCCAGACTGCACGCGATCAGACGGGCAGCCCACGTTGAGATTGATTTCCGCGTAGCCCATTTCAGCACCGACGCGCGCGGCGTAAGCCAGCTGATCGGGGTCCGCACCGCCGAGTTGCAAAGCGACCGGGCGCTCGCTCGGGTCAAAGCCCAACAGTCGCTCGCGCGAGCCAAAACGCACGGCACCTGCCGTGACCATTTCGGTGTACAGCATCGCGTTCGGCGCAAGCAGACGATGAAAGTAACGGCAATGCCGATCCGTCCAATCCATCATCGGCGCAACGCACAGACGGCGGTTGATCGCGGGCGCAGCTGAAGATTCCATGTCGCACTTCACTTAAAAATAAGCGCCGGAGAATAGCAGCGAGCGTTTGTGATTTCGCCTTAATGGCTTGGTTTAGATTCAGGGCTTGGGCGAATAAATCGTCAGCGCCCTGTTTAGACTTGCCGTCCCGATTTCAAGGCAACTGCGCATGGCCGATCCCAAAGCAATTTCGATTGACGCGCTAAATGCATTGAAAGCGCGCAAGGAGCCGATCGCGACGCTGACCGCTTACGACGCAACGTTTGCGCACGCGCTGGATTTAAGCGGCATTGAGCTGATATTAGTTGGCGATTCGCTCGGCATGGTAATCCACGGCGAGCGCCACACCTTGGGCGTGAGCGTCGACGATATCGTTTACCACTCGCGCGCTGTGTCGCATGGCTTGTCGCGCGCGTTTTTGGTGGCGGACATGCCGTTTATGGCGGCAGCCACGCTTGAGCGTGCGTACAGTGCCGCCCAGGCAATGCTCAGTCACGGACGCGCCAAGATGGTCAAAATTGAAGGTGCGGGGTACATGTTAGACACCATCCGGCGCTTGACCGAGCGCGATGTGCCGGTGTCGGGCCACCTGGGCCTCACGCCGCAATCGGTGTTGAAACTCTCAGGATTCAAGGTGCAAGGTCGCGAGCACGCGCAGGCCGAGCAGCTCAAGGCCGACGCGTTAGCGGTACAGCAAGCGGGTGCACAGCTGCTGGTGCTGGAATGCGTTCCCGCGCGGCTGGCCGCTGAGATCACGCGCAGTGCGACCATCCCGGTCATCGGCATTGGCGCGGGACCCGACTGCGATGGGCAAATTCTGGTGCTCTACGACATGCTCAATATTGGGATCAGCCGCCGCCCGCGTTTTTCGCGCGATTTTCTACTCGGGAACGGCAGTATTGATGCGGCGCTCAAAGCCTACGTCGCTGCGGTCAAATCACGCGAGTTTCCAGCAGCGGAGCACTGTTTTGAATAAGCCGCGCGAACTGCTAACGGTTCACTCGATTGCCGAGATTCGTGCGCTGGTGCGCGGCTTTCAACGCGACGGCTTGCGCGTAGGCTTTGTACCCACCATGGGCAACTTGCACGCGGGTCATTACGCGCTGGTTGAGCTGGCGCGCGAGCACGCCGATCGAGTGGTTGCGTCGGTGTTCGTCAACCCAAGCCAATTTGGCCCACTGGAGGATTACTCGCGCTATCCGCGCACGCTCGCCGCTGATCAAGCGGGCCTGCTTACGTCCGGCTGCGATGTGCTGTTCGCGCCATCGGTTGAGGAAATGTACGGCGTGCCGCAAAGTGCCGAAGTGGTGGTGCCTGATCTGGTGGACATCCTCTGCGGGGCCTTTAGGCCGGGGCATTTTCAAGGCGTCGCTACGGTAGTCGCCAAACTATTCAACATTGTTGGCGCGGATGTCGCGGTATTTGGCCGCAAGGATTACCAGCAGTTTATCGTGATTCAGCAGATGGTGGCCGCGCTGAACATGCCGATCGAGATCGTCGGTGCGCCCACCTGTCGCGACCATGATGGCCTAGCAATGAGCTCGCGCAATCAGTATCTGAATGCAACTGAACGCCAGGTGGCGCCGATGATTTATCAAACATTGCTGGCAATTGCGCGGCGCTTTGGCGATGGCGAAAGCGTGACTTCGCTTGAGGCTTACGGTGTGGCGCAGCTCACCCAGGTGGGCTTTACGGTCGATTACGTCAGCATCCGCAATGCACAAGATTTAAGTGCCCCCCTCGCCGATCAACCGGGCATCGTTTTGATCGCCGCGCGCCTTGGCAGCACGCGCTTGATTGACAATCAGCCGCTAGGCTCAGGCGCAGCGGTCGCACCTTGAGAAATCACCTTTAGAAATCACCTTGAGTTTTGATCAAGCTAACCTACGACCTCACCTCATTTCGGAGACTGCAATGCGCAAAACCCTTCTGACCCTGTCCTTGAGCTTAGCCGCGCTCTCAGCGCACAGCGCGCCGTTTGCACCCGGAAATATCGTGGTGCTGCGTATCGGCGACGGCGTCACCACGCTGAGCAATACCGGCTCGCCCTTGTTTCTTGATGAGTACCTGATTAATCCAAACCCGCCTGCAAGCGCGACGCTGGTGCAATCGATCGCCCTGCCAACCGTGGCCAGTGGCGACAATCGCCCGTGCATTGGCAGCAGCACCGGCAATACCGAAGGCCTGTTAACCCGCAGCAGCGACCGCCGCTACCTCGTGTTGACGTGCTACGGGCGCGCGCTCGGCGGCACCGGCAGCTTGTCGGGCACCGCAGGCATTGCCGTGCCGCGCGTGATCGCACGGATCGATTTCGAGGGCACAATCAACTCAACCACCGCACTGACCGATGCGTTCTCCGCCGGCACCCCGCGCAGCGTCGCCAGTGACGACGGCACGCGTTTTTGGGCCGTCGGTAGCAACACCGGCTTGCGCTTCGCAACGCTCGGTGCGAGCACTTCAACGCAGCTGTCGAGTGCCATCACCAACTTGCGTCAGGTGACCATCGATAACGGCGCGCTGCTGATATCCCACGCCACCAACTCAACCATCGGTCGCGTGGCCCAGGTGGGCAGCGGCCTGCCCACTAGCGGCGACAATCCAATCGCCGGTCTGGCCAACTTCCCAATCACCGGCTCACCTTATGGTTTCGCGCGCTTTGATCTGATCGCGGCGCGGCCGGGTGCAGACACGCTGTATGTCTCTGACGACTCAGCTGTTACCGGCGGCGTTCAAAAGTACGTGCTCACCGACAGCGGCTGGGGCTTGGTCGGCACGATCACCAACTCTGGATTTTCGAGCTTCAGCACCGCGAGGCCCTTCTTTGGACGCGTGATTTTCGGCACCGCCGTGCAATACGCACTGATCAACAACAACGCTGAACTGATCGTTGGCGTCGATACTGCAACTGGCCTAGCACCCGACCAAAACTTCATCACCGTCGCCACCGCCACACTGAACCAAGCGATGCGTGGCGTAGTTGAGGCCCCGGAATTTGTCGATTTAATTTTTGCGAATGGGTTTCAGTAAGGCTTGGGTAATTGAACCAATGGCCGGATTCGTGCTCGTTTGCTGTATTTCATTGGGTTCGCGGACTGCCCGTGGTTTTACGCGCTTGGAGTTTGTATATGACACGCCTTTGCCTGCTCGCATTGATAGTTTGCAGCCCGCTACACGCGGCCGTTTTTAGCGTTACTAACACCGGCGACAGTGGCGCTGGCAGCTTAAGACAAGCCATTTTGGACGCCAACGCAGGCGCGAATCCGATGATGTGCCCGATGCATACGCTGCAATTCGCAATTCCAGGCGTCGGTCCGCACACCATTCGGCCGCTTAGCGCCTTGCCAATGGTCTCCGTGCCGCTGCAGATTAACGGCTATTCGCAACCAGGCTCAGCGTCAAACAACCTCCTGCGCGGCACTAATGCGGTGCTGAAAGTTGAACTCGACGGATCACTTGCAGGCGTCGCTGACGGCCTGAATTTCGGGCGTGCCTCGCAGGTCCAACTGGGCTGTAGCGCAAATAGCTCCGTGCTGAGTGGCTTGGTGATCAATCGATTTCAAGGTGCCGGGGTCCGTGTGCAAAGCGTTTGCCTGCCGCCACCGAACCCATGCGGCGTCGGCGCGGTGCGAATCGTCGGCAATTTCATTGGCACGGATGTAAGCGGCACGATTGCGCTAGCCAATTTAAACGGCATCGTCTTTGGTCCCAGCACCACGATCAGCGTAGTCGGCGATAGAACGTTTCCGGACGGCCCTCGCGAACCCAGCCCCGCGCTA
>Ga0209591_10005336_pt1 | contig 14363 bp, 7 predicted proteins | sample MAT01_FD_187207 | JGI IMG/M metagenome (GOLD analysis project Ga0209591, IMG submission 187207) | Freshwater microbial communities from Lake Fryxell liftoff mats and glacier meltwater in Antarctica - MAT-01 (SPAdes) (version 2) | ecosystem: Environmental > Aquatic > Freshwater > Ice > Liftoff... | reverse complement strand
CTCAAAATTTGGGCGATACGGTGTTGCTGTGGGATGACAAAGGTTTGGCGGGATTTGCGGTTTGTCATTGCGGTGCGGGTAGCGAAGCTGGTAGTGATGTATGCTATGTCAAGTTTGGGGCTGTGCGATCGGGTGTTGGCGCAGGCGATCGATTTGAAGAGTTGCTGGATGTCTGTGAAGCGTTTGGGGCGAGTCTGCTGATGCAAAATAGCTAGCTATATCTATTCATATCTACTCATTTTCTATGTTATAATGAGAAGATGAGTAAGGTATCCATTTCTAAAGATTGTTGAAGAATTAAAAGAGGGAGCCAAGAAGATATGAGCATCTTAACTTACTGTAAAGGACTACCCACTCCAATTGAAGAACTAAATCCAATTGGATTTACAGACCTCGAAATATTCTTGACATCATTTAGCCAGATATCGCACTCAGCTACTTGTGAAACTGTCAACCATTTACTGAATTTGACAGATCAATTTGACCAAAGCAAGTGGAACACTTATCTTCAGACTAAATACCGAATTAACAAACGTCAAGCAGGTGGAGTTATCGCCTTAGCCCAAGGTAAAGTTGAGAGCGCAAAAAAATGTCGAAAGAACCATATCAAACAGTTAGAAGCCAAGCTCAAGTCAGCTAAGAAATGGATAAGTAAAGCAACCAAGAAACTTAAATTGGGACAGAAATTCTATGCTAAAAAAGACTGGATTGATTCAAAGACTGGTTGTAATTTTCCACTCAGTTCGAGCATCTTCTCGCGCGTTACTAACTGGCAGTGTGAATGGTTCAAAATTCACCACAAGCAAAGGTATATTCACACTCTCGCCAACCGAATTAAGCACCTCAAGTTAGCTCCAGTTCTAGTTAAAGTACAGCATGGTGAAGTGTTTATTGTTGGCTCTAAAAATGAGAGCTACGGCAACCAATCTTGTCAATGGGATGGTGATAAGTTGACAATGAGAGTTCCTTATTGCCTAGAGGATTCCTTTGGTAAAACAGTTAGTTCAATCATTGGTAATTTCCACCGGAATATTGATAGATTACCAAACACTGGTGCTAAAACTTGGCACTTTTACCGTCAGGATGGACGGTGGGTTGTTGCAGTTCAATTTACTGCTACACCAGTACCTAAAGTTAGCCGCCAAATTCAATATGGTTGCATCGGTATTGACATGAATCCTGGTTCAATTGGCTGGGCATATATCGATACCTGTGGCAATCTAAAAGCACATGGGACTATCCCATTGCAAACAGGCTTACCAACGGTCAAGCAGGATGCTCAAATTGTTGATGCTTGTCTTCAATTGGCAATATTAGCCACTACTTATGCTTGTCCGGTTGTGTGTGAATCCCTGGATTTTTCGACTAAGAAAACTCTACTCAGAGAGCGAGGTCGAAAGTATGCTCGAATGTTATCTGGTTGGGCTTATAGTCGTTTTTATCAATTGCTGGAGTCAATTTTATCCAATCGTGGCATCTCTTTATTTACCCGCAATCCAGCTTATAGCAGCTTAATTGGTTTGGTTAAATATGCTCGAATGTATGGATTATCTTCTGATGTTGCCGCTGCAATTGCGATGGCGCGTCGTGGTATGAATTTGAGTGAAAGATTGCCCCGCTCTGTGTCCATCTAGGGGTGAACCCTAGAAAGCACGTCTGGAGCGGGTTAAACCAACTGCATAAATTCAATGGTCAATGTGCTGTAGTTAATCGTCGTCACGATTACTATAACATCTCTAACTGGGCGGATTTGGTTATGGCTGATGTCGAGCGAGTCGCTAGTAATAGCAAAAGTCGGGCATCTTCCAAGCGTAAGCGTTAAATCTGATTGACTTAAAGTTACACCGTAGACTTATCCCTACTAATTTACTCGATGGGTAGATTTAGTTAGGTTTTTACAAGCGGCGAGTCAAAAAATGTTGCGTCTCAGGGCTGGAGTGAATACGAGCCACGATGTCGCTTATGGTAAAATGGTCGATCGCCATTTTCGCACTGAAAGTACAGGTGTAGTAATGCACAAACCCAACGAGCCCGGTTACAATCGATCGGAGGTTTTTGTATTAGACACTTGGCGCTAAGGGAGAGTTGTTGTGCGATCGCCAGCTAGCAACTCTGTTCAACTTAAAGACATAACATAATTTGGCGAATTTGGCTGATGGCAGTTGAGAGAATTTCTGCCGATCGATCGATCTCTCCATCAGTTGTAAATTTGCCAATTCCAATGCGTAATGCCCCTTCGATCGCGCCCTCGGGCAATCCTAACGCTCGAAGTACGTGGGAAGGTGTTTCTACCCCCGACGTGCAAGCAGCACCCGTAGATATGGCTAGTTGAGAGCGGATTCTGGCAATTACTGCACTGTTGGGAATATCAGGGATTGAGATGTGGAGATTTCCTGCAAGGCGGGAGGTACTGTCTCCGTTGATGATTAAGCCGGGAATTTTTGCTAGTAGCAGGTTTTGGAGTTTGTCTCGCTTGGTGGCGATCGCATTTTCATCTTCTTTCATTTCCAATTGCCGCAGGCGGCAGGCTTCCCCCAAGCCAACTATACCGGGAACGTTGAGAGTTCCAGATCTCATGCCTTTCTGATGGTTGCCGCCGAAAATAATTGGCTCTAGGTGATGTTTTTTCCTGACAACTAACACACCGCAACCTTTGGGGCCGTATAATTTGTGTGCGGAAATTGCTAGATAAGTGATTCCCCACTCTTCAAAGTTTATGGGGATTTTTCCTACAGCTTGAGAGGCATCACAGAGAAAGGGAATACTGTAACGTTGAGCAATTTGACCGATCGCCTCAATTGGGTAAATATTCCCAATCTCGTTGTTGGCTGCCATCACGCAAATCAAGGATAGTCCCTGGGCGCAAACTTGTTCTAGATGGTTGAGGTTGAGTTTTCCTCTAGCATCTACTTGGAGGTAAATTAGTTTTGCCCAACCGCGTTTTTCTAGGATTTGACAAGTGTCGAGAACGGCTTTGTGTTCGATCGGCAGCAGCGCAATCTGGTAAGGTTGTCCAGGATTGGGAGGCAGACTGCCTTGAATTGCTAAGTTAATGCTCTCGGTTGCACCCGATGTCCAAACGATTTCTCTAGGTGAAGATCCAACTAAATCAGCCACTTGTTTAGCGGCTTCTTTGACGGTTGCTTCAGCGCGATCGCCCCACTCATGATCCGTGCTGCTAGCGTTGCCCAATTCTTCAGTCATGCAGCGGTAAATGCGATCGGCAACTCGGCGATCGACTGGAGTTGTTGAGTGGTAGTCGAAATATATGGGATGAGATTCTCTCTGAACAAAGGACATCAGCAACATCAGAATTATTTTAAGGGAAGTTGGTAGTCATTTATCCTTCAGCTAGCCACTCATAAATTCGCTCCCAGAGGATGTCGCATATACGATCAGTTCTTTTTTCTACAAAAGATTTATTCCACTGCCCTGTCGCTCCGAGTTGTACGATAGGTATGACGTGATGCTTGTGTTGCGTTTTTTTCAGCAAATCAATTGTTTCGTCTCTCAAATTAACCCCGTTGTCCTCTGCTTCTTTTTTTAAGGCCGCTAAATTATCAGGATCTGTTTCTGCTAAATGTCGATAGTAAATCCATTTTTCAATCCACGCTTTGTTACTCGCAGAACTATTGATTTCTGTAGGGAGAAGGAGCAGGTTTCCGATTTGCTCGTAATCATCATTCTCATACAGAGCTATGTCCCAATCAGCGCCGCCAACTGGAAGTTTAGGTTTTTGAGGTGCTACGTGTTCAATGCTCTTAAAATCTTCAGAAACCCATTTCGTTGGTTCCAAATATGATGACGAACCTGATGTGCCAATTTTCATCAGACCTGGATTAGTTTGATCTGAAATAGTGTCGTGTGATGTGACGAATAGAGCAAACTTGCAAACAGCTTTCGCCTCGTTATATCTCAGATACTGTGTTGCCTTCTTCTTCCATTCTGCTTTCGTTCCTATTTCTTTATCTTGCAGTTCCCCTCTCAAGTATTTCTTGAGTTCTTGAACTGTTAGTTGATAATTTCCTTTTTCCCATGACATTTTTTCGCGAAGTAACTTCCTATATACTTCGTCAAGACCTGCATTCGGTAAAGCAGATCGCCAAAGTGTGAAAAATGCTGCCACTGCCTTGCAAGCAAAAACAAACTCAGTGTCTGCTTGTGGTTGATTGCGTATAACAAGAGAGTAGAAACGACTCAGGATCGTGTTTGCCATTTTGTGTCCAGCCTCTTGAAGGTACAAGACACAGAGTGCTGCCTCCTTTCTATGTGGATCTTGCACTTTTTCGGTTTCAGGGATAAAGGACAGCCCGTTGGGGTCAAACTTGCGGACTTTCTCCCAATAAGTAGCCAGATCGCCCATCCTGTGAACAAATTCTTCTTTCTCTTCGAGAGATTCAAATTTGTTGTACGTTTCAGTCAACCACTTTCTCTGTTCGCTGAAAAGTGTCGATAGCTTTGTGGCATCGTGTGTCAATGCAAATAGAGTAAGATAATCGTTTGTTAGCTTATTCTTGCTAGATGCACTTGATAAAGGAGCCAGCAAATTTTCTACTAAAGTGAAATATTTTTCTAATTTTGATCCTTTAAATCCTTCACTGTTTCCGCTTTTTGAATTAACAACATTAACGACCAATGGCTTAAAAGTTTCAAGTGCTGTTAGACGTGTTCCTGTTGCATTGAGTGACTGAAACATATCAAATGCCCAATCTTCTGATACTGGTTCATTTAAGGTAAAACAGCAACGTTGAAGCAGGTAATGACAAAATGCAAACAGTTGAACCAGGGAACATACTCGCTTTTCAGTTAAAGAAATTGGGTGGGGATGATTATTAACTATTTCTACTAATTCAGGTCGCTCGTAGCTCCATAGTTCTACTTGCTTCATTTTGTTTATTATTTCCCAAGCTGACGGAAAATCTTCACCATTTGAATTTGAATCATAGGCTTTTTCTACATCATTTAGCAATGAGTTCATTTTTCTTAGATTTTTTCCGACCAGGGAGCCTGTCGGAATCGGAGGGAATGTTGATTTGTTTGTTACGGCGCGGATAAAGGATGCCAGAAAAAATGAAACTTCAGACTGATAGTTGTTGTCGTCTCCATCAAATGTCCATCCATCAACCGATCCGCGAATGATGATTGGTTTGCGGGATGGTGAACCCCGTCGCAGGTCAAACGAAAATAATTCTATAAGAGTTGCTAAATATTCATCAACTGCTTCCCTCAAACCATCGTAATTGCTATCTTTAGGCAATTTTTCCTTGATTTGATACAATCGTTTGTAAAGCAGGCAAGCCAGTAAAGCAATTGTTGAAATTCTCTGCTGTCCATCAATTACGTTATCAATGCTCTTGGGAAGCGCTCTCTTATCTTGCGGCTTAATATTGGCAAGGGGATTAGATTCTTTGACAAGAATAACTGTTCCTAGAAAACGTATATTATTATCATTATCGAGAAGCGCCTCAACCCCACGAATAATATCGGACATTAGCTGCTCTATATTTTCTGTATCCCAGCTATAGGGTCGTTGATACAGAGGAATGTAGTATCCGAGATCCGGGCGCTGAAAAAAATATGATATTGTTTCGCTTGAAGTGATAAAAGCCTGTGAGATATCAACGCTCATTTGTACTCCTTATATAAAATTGACAGCGATTATTTTCTAAAGATTAAGATGTTTTGTAAATTTGTCTTTAACTTATACACAAGTTACAAATCACAAGCCAAGCAAGGAGAAACATCATCATCTTCATCCAAAACAGACTCCAATGCTTCAGCTAGCGATCGCGTTGGATCTACTTTTTTTTCTCTAGCTATTGCCTTTTCATGTCTCTCAATAATTTCATTCTTACGTTCAAGGAGTTCTAACAGTGTTTCACCTTCTGTCCAAGTGTAAGTTCTTCCATCTTTATGTTCTTGCTCGTACTTAACAGCCTCATCAAATAGATTTGGATGCTCTTCCGCAAGCTTTATCCATTCATATTTGCGCTGAAAAAAACAGAAAAAACAACCCGACCGACTGCGCCAGCGATAGTAGTCCGGTAGTCCGATTCCGCTATCTTCGAGCAAACGGATAATGTCTCCTTTAAGCATTTCTCGTTCTTTGAAAGGAAATACTGGTTGGATATTAAGCTTCGTAGAAATGTATCCATCACGATTTTCATCAGCTCGAATGCCAATGTAGGTAATAGCTTCATCATCCCCAACAAATTTTTCCAACGGTCGGATCTTCATGAAATTAGTACACCAACGCATTTTAGGTGACGGAAGCACACCACCATAAACCTCCATCCAGTGATCGAACCCCCGTTCTGCTTCGAGATAATGAATCTCTATGCCTAAGCGAACCTTGATTCGCTCCAGGTAGTCGTATGTCTCAGGCAGTTCTTTGTGAGTGTCGCAGAAAAAATATTCCATCTGCGGAATCTCCTTATGGAGCAGCACTGCCAAAGCAGTGCTATCCTTGCCTCCTGATAGACCTAGAATGTGCCTGATTTTTTTCTTGCTCATGCTTTGACTGTTGAGGTTGTTTCGGAATATGAAAAACATTCTAGCATTCAGGCATAGCCTGTTGTTTGCCGGTACTCTCCATCTTGACACTTTTCCCGAATTTGAGCAATGTTGTCCCTATCGGCTAAATCAAAAACCCTTTCAGTCAACCTAGCAATCACAGCTTGCCGCAGTTGAGTGTTATCGGGCAGAATTTCCAGAACTTTTTCCACCAGTTCCTCAATAGTGTCTTCGCACTCGCGGTCAATTCCCACAATTTGATTGATTTCTTGACCGTCAGGCCGGGTGATTGTGATTCTACGCACCTCAAAACCCCCACCTTGAGCATCAACTTCTACCCGCAAAGCTTCCAGGTTCTTGAACCGCCTAGCCAGATCCGAGAGATTGAGCTCAAACCGAGTAACATCATCGTCCGTCCAAGACTCAGCAGGCTTATCCGCCACAATCATGACTAAAGCTTGCAGCCACTTTTCATCTGTCTTCGTTTCATCAGTTGCTGCTAAAGTGAAACTGCTCAGCATTCGTTCGACGCATTGTCCCGCGAGACGGCTCGATCGCACCCGCAAATCTTCCCGCAGCTTGGCTTCATTTGGGCTCACTCCAAAGGCATCGTGCAGTCGCGACTGACACTCACTCAGCAAGCGATCGCACGCTGTCTGAAGTTCGTACAGCGCTTGCACCAGCTTCTTTCGCAGCGTTTTTGCCGTCGTCCCATCATCAGCCTCACCCGTACCGATCGGCGACAACCCACAAGCTTGAGGTAGCGATACAAACAGCAATTCATCTGGTTCCTGCGCTTCCTTTAAAGTTCTCAAAACCGCTTGTGCTTCAAGACTGAGACGCTTAGTTTTGAGCGTGTAGGCGGGAAGCTTTTTCACAAACTGAAATAGAGGCTTTGCTACCGCCAATACCGTCGCATTCCTCAATCCCGCAGGCATCCGGGAATTGGGAGATTTCAAAACATTTTCGAGTTCCTTAAAGACTTGCGATCGCACTCCCGCAATTTCAAAATACTTAACCGCAAAGCGCGAAGGATCTTTAACCAGCAGTTCAAAATGTTCGGCTCCCAAAATCGGGATAAATATGCCATCTTTATAGACAGCCACATCATCAACGCGGTACAGCAAAACAGCCGCTAGGAGCACCGGAATCGCGCCTTGCTTGACTCCATAAGGAGGCGCTGCTAAATGTCGGTAAAGTTTATCTAAACTTTGTTGTTTTTCCTTCGCCTGAAAACAGAAATCCTCGATCGCCTGCCAAACAGTCCACAAATCCGATCCTGGTTGAGGGGGGTAAAATCCCCAATCTTCCTCCTCCTGTCGGTGAATTTTTGTCTCCCCCAGCAAGGAATAATACACCGCCACTTTGGGACTGTACCCTTCCAATCCGAGTTGTTCGCGATCGGAACGTTCTAACATCGCCTCAATCAGTTCCCGCCTCGCCTTAGCGCCTTGATTCGTAAGTTCGCGACGATTGACTAATTCATTCCACAGAATAGGAGTTTTGTGATAAACCCGATCGCAAACTTTCGACAGTTGCGCGTTAAATTCTGTAGCGTGAAGAATGGTTTCGCGTTTTCCCTGAATCCAGCAGGGATTGCGATTTACAGCCATATCGAAGGCTTGGCTCAAACTTTCATCTAGCAAACGTTTGGTATGGAATAGCCGATACTGCACTTCGCGCCTAGCAACGGCATCCGTTTGCAGTTGAGCGGCATTTTTTTGGATTTTTTCAAGTGCGGCAAATTCTAGCGCTTGAATTCGCAGCACGCCCAAATTTGTCGCACACAAAACAATCAACGGTTTGCCATCGGCTGTTTCCGTTGGAGGTTCGATCGGCAGTTTTTCATCCAACCAACAAGCAATCAACCCATCAGCATTATTACTATTGCAACGAAGCTCGGCTAAATTTTCTGAAGCATCAACATACGTGCGCTCAAAATATCTCAATGTCCCTGTTTTATAGCTATGCCGTCCGGCCACCAAAGGTTTAAGCGGGTAAGTTTCAGATAATAGATTAGCCAGAGACGATCGCTCTTGCTCTGTTAACGCCGCCACTTCAGCATCTACATTAAAATCAGACCCTTCCCAAAGCCGCAGTTCATCCCACAAGCGACGGTGGGTAATCGTATTCCGTCTCAACAAGCGATCGATAATATCATCCCATTTCTGCCGCTGCAAATCATCATTCGGTGAATCGCACAATGCCAGCGTCACCAGTTCAGGAGTTGCCTTAACCGCGCCAGTTGTTGTCACCAAATTTAAAGTACCGATGGTTTTCAAAACCCTTCGATAATCCTCATCAAGGTGTCTGGCATCGGCAATTAAATTCTGAATCTCCACCCACCGCTGTAAATTAGGTCTAGACCCAAAACCCATGCTTGCGGCTTCAACAAAATAGTCGTAAACGCGATCCAACTTCAGCGTTGGTGGCATCTGTTCGCCAACGGTTTCTTCTTCCAGATAATTTTGGAACGAATAGGGTTCGGAACTCGTGAGAAACGTAAACAGCGATCGATCGTTTTGTCCGTACTTAGCGCATAACATTGGCAACACCAGCGCCGCTAATGGATGCAAGGGATAAACATTCCCTAAATCTTCAGGTTTCAGTTCTTCATATTTAGCGATACTTTCTAGTTTTTCAAACCATTCTTGCGATTGATTAGAAATTACACTTTGAAGATTTCCTGTTTGAGAGCGATCGATCGCCTGACCGATTAACCGGACCATCTGCCCAGCCGACTCAATAAACGGAATATCCTCAAACCGTCCCTGAATCTTCGCCCATTCATTGCGCTGGACAGCAGCTAATCTGTGACCGTACTCTGTAAAAGCCTGGTGCAATATACCCAACAAATAAACTGAATACTTCTCATCTCTAGATATTTCAGTTAACTGTTGCAATAGATATAAATCTTCTGCCCCTGCATTGTAAGCTGCAAATTCTAGATTCTTTCCCAGTTCGTCAATAATTAACAAGACATTTGTTTTGGCCGATCGGGCAACTTCCAAAACTAACTTAGGAATTTTTCGGCTGTCTACTGTTTTTCCACTTTCAATGTCTGTTTCTAAATCTAGCAGTTGACAAGCAATTGCAATTTTTGCCCGCTGGGAGGACGAAGGCCAAAACAATCTTGCGCCTCGTGCCAAAGCACGAACAATTGTATTGCTAATCGGTTCTCGCTGGGCTGTCGCAACGGCCCGAAATAAACCTTGTTCGGGTATCGCTGTTTTCAAATTACAGAACTCAGCACTATCAGCACCCAAAGCATTTTCAGCAATCTCTAAAGCCTGCGATCGCATTGGATTTTTCTCTGGCGCGCACGCGGACACCAAATATTGAGCAAAAGCCGATTTACCCGTACCGTAAACGCTCGTCAAAGTCCAAGCACGGTTAGCTTGAGGGTCTGTAAATCCCGCTAAAATCCGTCTGAGGGCATCCACTGACTTTTCTGTGGGGACATATCCCACCAACGCCTCAATCCGCTCTAAATCTCGCTCTAAATTAATCGATCGAGAATAACGGCGGTTGAGGCTGAAATATTGAGATAGCGGTCGTTTCATTACTTTGTCCCACTGCGTCTGCTACTGAAATACTTGTCTAGGATATCCTGTGCTAGCTCGTTTGCATCCTTTGTAAAGGAAAACTGAATTAATCCAGCCGAGTCCGATAGTTTGATATCATCTGACGATCGCTCTACTTGTTCGATCGCATCGCAGATAGCACTTTCATTCAGCTTGAACGCTAAACCCGGACTGCCGGCCTCGAACGCGAGACTGGAGATAGATATCGTTTTGTGGTTTCCCTTAGACGCAGCAAATTCCAAACAAGCCGCCACAATTATTTCAGCAGGTAGGTTAGCTTTTAAACCGATTTGAAACGCATAGCGTTTAGAGTTTCCTAGTGTCTGGATAATTCCTAATTCTGTAAAAGGACAGTCTATGGAATCCTCGCTTGCACCTATTTTAGAGCCTTGTTCGACATACATCCGCATAATGCAGCTAATATCTTTTTGCAGCGAAGCATCGACTATGCGACTTCCCAGACTATCCCTGTATTTGCAAAGCGCCTCAAGTAAATCTTCTGCTGAAAATTCAACTTGACGAAAAACATGAAACGTAAAATACCAAGCCGCCGCTTCACAAGTTGGTTTGAGCAAGTTCCAATGCAGTAGCCACAGAGAAGCTGGATCTTCTAAAAATTCATCCCATCCCCCATCAGCCAAAAGCTTTTTGCCAAAATCTGAGGGAGCATCATTTTCCAGTATTTTGAAAGCAGAACACCAGTAACGAATTGAGCGAACCATATTCTTGCCAACGCCCAAACGTACAGGTGCATCGTCCCGCAAAAAAATTTCTGAATCTCGTCGGGCCCAATCAAAGCCCTTTTTAAGCCAGCCAAACCGAGGGTGAAATGTCTCGTGGCGGGCGAAGGTGAGATTTACAGAAGTTACTTGACTAATAGTATTTTCTATGATAATGAGTTTTTTCGGCATGAATGGCTGTTTCGGGGCTAAGTAAAGCTATTGTAGAACATAGCGAGCTATGGGTTCCAACAGTCTCCAACTCAAACAGATGTAGACACTCTTCTTTGAGTCCAATAAGTTACACCAGAATTTATTCCCAAGTAACTTTTTCCAAGATTCGCCGCGCTTCATTGCTAAGGTGTCGATCGAGAGCGCCGAAATCATCCTCCCAACAACAATAGAGAACAGGAGGGATCTTTATTCCCTGAAGTTTTGAGCCGATCGCACCCCCGATCGAGCCAGTAGCCCTCTCCTAAGATTCAACCCCACAACCACAACGGTAGCTCGATCGCCAAAGATTAAATTTTTCCGGGGAAAACTTGCCATTTAATGAATAAGACTTTAAGATCCAGCAATGTAAATCAAACTCTCAACAAACAATTCTGCAAGCACTAACCTGAAATGGGTCGCAAGTGCCAGAAAGCAGCAAAAACTACCTTTTTTAACTCTTTCAACAGCAAAGCATTGCCAGAAAAACCCAGGGATCGACGATCGGCATATTGGAACGAATGCTTTGCTCGCAATACTACAAATGTATCAAAACTTGTCTGCAAAAATATAGCACCGACAGATGCCTAGTCCAAACGCTTGCTGCGTAAGGTTTCAGTTAATAATTAGGCTGATTTTATTGTCATTAACTACTTGAGGATTCGATCGCATGGTTTCGATTTCTAAAACTAAATCCGCTCTCCTGCCTTTGTCTGTACCAACCGTAACGGCTGCAACCGAAAGCACTGTGGCTACTGCAACTGGAGTGTGCGTGACGGTTCACGGTCACTTCTACCAGCCGCCCCGAGAAAACCCTTACCTGGACGCGATCGAACGCCAAGCCAGCGCCTCCCCATCCCACGACTGGAACGAACGCATTTATCACGAGTGCTACCGCCCGAACGCCTTTGCCCGTATACTAAATGACCGTGGCGAAGTCACCGGGATTGTCAATAACTACGAGTATCTCAGTTTCAACATCGGCCCAACCTTGATGAGTTGGCTAGAACGCTACGATGCCGAAGTATATCAACGGATTCTGGAAGCCGATCGCAAAAGCTGTCAACGACTCAATGGTCACGGCAACGCGATCGCCCAAGTGTACAATCACATCATCATGCCGCTGGCAAACGATCGAGACAAATACACCCAAATTCGCTGGGGAATCGCAGATTTTCGCGACCGATTCGATCGCAATCCCGAAGGAATTTGGCTCGCAGAAACCGCTGTAGACTACGCCACGTTGGAAGTTTTGGTAGCTGAAGGCATTCGTTTTATTGTCTTAGCCCCCTCCCAAGCCGAACGCTGCCGCCCGCTAATCGGGCAAAACCAAGAAGGCCAAGAAGAAACAGATACCGAATGGCACGAAGTCGGCGGCGGTCAAATCGATCCGACTCGCCCGTACCGCTGCTATTTGAAACCAGAAATGGGGTTGATGGCCGATCACAAACTCTCACCGCTGAGCACTCACAACTTTAGTCGCCAAAACGACAATTCCGCAGCCCCAAATCCCAACACTCCCTACATCGATATCTTTTTCTACGATGGCCCAATCTCGCGGGATATGGGTTTCAATGAGGTTCTCAGCAGCAGCAACCATTTGGCGGGGCGCTTGGGTCAAGCAGTGCGGGGAGACCACCGACAGGCTCAATTAATCTCCGTGGCGACAGACGGCGAAACTTTCGGCCACCACAAACACAGTACGGAAAAATGCCTCGCCTACGCCTTCACAGAAGAGTTTCCCCGCCGTGGTTGGACGGTGACGAATTTTGCTCATTATTTAAGTCAAAATCCGAGCAGTTGGGAAGTTGAACTCAAACCGGTGACGGCTTGGAGTTGCTCTCATGGGGTCGATCGCTGGCAAGATGATTGTGGCTGTGGTGGTGGTGGCGGATGGCATTTGCTATGGCGCAAGCCTTTGCGGGATACTCTGAATTGGCTGCGCGATCGACTAATTCCGATTTATGAGGAAGCGGGACGCAAGCTGTTTCGCGATCCCTGGAAGGCCAGAGATGAATATATTGATGTGATTCGCGATCGATCGATCGCTAATGTTGACAGTTTTCTCGATCGGCATCAAATTCGCGAACTCAACGCCTCCGAACAGATAGACGCATTGCGCCTGCTGGAAATGCAGCGCCACGCTTTGTTAATGTTCACTAGCTGCGGCTGGTTTTTTGAAGAAATCTCTCGCCCCGAAGGCGTGCAAATTTTGCGCTACGCGGCCCGGGCGCTGGAATTGGCGGAGGAAGTTGCCGGCGTGCAACTAGAAAAGGATTTTATCGCTCAACTCGCTCTCGTACCCAGCAACGTTGAATCCTTCAAAACTGGGGCAGAAGTTTACCGCCAACTGGTGACGACGGCTCAAGTCAGTCTCAAAGAAGTCGCCGCCCACTACGCCATTAGTTCTCTGTTTGCCAAGTATCCCCGCGAACAGCGAGTTTATTGCTATCATGCCGAACAGCAAGATTTCCAAATTCAGCGCATGGGTTCGATGACTTTGGCTGTGGGTCAATTGCAGTTAACCTCCGAAATCACCGGGGAAACAGAGCTTTTTGTGTTTGCTGCGTTCCACCTCGGCGGCTGGGACTTCCACTGCTGCATTCAGCCTTTTGGCAGCAGCCGGTCTTACACTATGCTGAAAGAGCGGTTGTTTGGAGTTCTGCAAGAAGCTTCGGCGGCCCACGCGATTCTGGAAATGGTGCGGCTGTTTGGCGATCAGTCTTTTAGCTTGCGGGATTTATTCGCTGAGGAACGCCACCGGATCGTGCAGTTGCTGAGTCAGGAAAATTTGACTCGGTTGGATCAGCTTTATACTCAGGTTTATCGGGAAAATTACGGGGTGATGATGGCTTTCCACCGTGACGAGTTGCCGGTGCCGGTGGAGTTACAGGTGGCTGCTGAGGTGGCTTTGGGACACCGCTGTTTGACGGCGGCGAAGGCCCTGGAACTGGAAACCGAGAACTCGGAGTCGCTGCTGGCTGATATTGAGGCGATCGCCACTGAAGCGGGCCATCTCCGCTGCCGGTTGAAGGTTCCCGAAGTTAAGGAAATTTTGGAAAAGCTGGTTTGGCGCACTCTTGACGCGCTGCTGCAAGCTGCAACGGGCGATCGGGAACGCTCCCCTGTTGAGCTAGAATTTGAGATCGGCACGATCGACCGTTTGATTGCTGTGGGCGATCGGCTGCGTCTGAATTTGTGTTTGGATCGATCGCAGGAACTGTATTTCAATTCTCTGTACAGTCAAATTGTGCCTCTGTGTTTGGGCTGGCTGCAACGGCAAGATGCCTCGGCGGTGGAAAGTTCGGTGGTTCCTGTTTGCTTGGATATCGCTCCG
>Ga0209591_10005335_pt1 | contig 14368 bp, 17 predicted proteins | sample MAT01_FD_187207 | JGI IMG/M metagenome (GOLD analysis project Ga0209591, IMG submission 187207) | Freshwater microbial communities from Lake Fryxell liftoff mats and glacier meltwater in Antarctica - MAT-01 (SPAdes) (version 2) | ecosystem: Environmental > Aquatic > Freshwater > Ice > Liftoff... | reverse complement strand
TTGTTTAATTAAATTTTGTTTAATTAAATTTTGTTTAATTAAATTTTGTTTAATTAAATTTTGTTTAATTAAATTTTGTTTAATTAAATTTTGTTTAATTCTATTATTCTTGAAAAATAAAATGTCCCGTAGGGACACAACATCGGTAGCAAAAATAAACATATAACATTAAGTCCCGTAGGGACTGCATATTGTTTTATTGTCTGCTTACCCCTCCTGGAGTCTGATCCCCGCAGTGTCACTCCGGTTCACAACCTTTAGGTTCTATATGATATTCTTCCGGAGGACGCTGCGGAAAATAATCTGTGTACTCGCAGAGTCCTCCAATAAAAATATCCCAGTCTTCAGTATGTATTCTAGAAGTAGCTCTGCGAAGACATCAATTTTTTACTAGAAATATTACTTCAGAATCAAAATAAAATCTGCTAAGATTAGTTAACAAATCAAACTTTGATTCATTTAATTCATTTGACATTAAATTTCCTATATTTGGAGTATTGTCTCTTAAACTATTTGAAATAATTTCTCGCATTCTATTGATATAGAAAGTTACTTCTTCTTCCAAATTATTATCCATATCCAATTTTCTGGAAAGTATTTGTTGAACAGATTTCCCATTTATAATCTCCTCAATTTTTTTCGGCTCTTTTGAAAATAAATATCCGGATGACGCATTTCTTTTAATAGAGATAAAATGCTCATCGTCATCATTTATTACCCCAATTGTCTGTGGTTTAATCAAAAATGAATTTTGGAGTACAGAATGCTTAGTATATTAATCATTCAATTCTGATTGTGAAGAAAATTGTGTGCAACATAAAATACTTTATTATTACAATCATCCAATTGCAATAACATTTCATGTTGTTTACTTACATTTAAAGACATTAAATGTATTCTAAAAAAAGGTACCTGAATGAGCTTTAACTTTGAATCCTCAAGAGTACTACTTCTAATAATATTATGCGATAATTTGAACTGAATAAATATTGGAAAGCCTATTCTCTTGTTTAGTCTTAGATCAAATCCTCCTCCGGGTTTTCCTTCTTTATATAAAGATGGAAAGTAAGGAGCTCCGACAAATGAACTTCTATAAGTATTTAAGATTTCTTCTGTAAACGCATACCCAAAAGAAAATTCTGATATTCCAGGTCTCATATGCTTTGGAAAAATTTTATTTAACTACCCGATACAAACCAATCCGCCATTAACTCCGCCTGCTTCATTACCGTATCAATCGCCTTCTGCTGCATATCCGGAGGATATCCATATTTCTTCAATGTTCGTTTAACTAATATCATCAGCTTTGCCCTTGCACTCTCCCTGTTTGTCCAGTCAATAGTTGCATTGAAGGTTTCGTTATTATGAAGAAGATCCTGAGAATATATTCTTAACACTTTCTGAACCGCCTGCTCTCTTGCAGATTCCGGAATGTCTGGATTAAGAAGTGTGACTGCTTTTCGTAACCGCCCGGTTAAAATGATTTGCTCAAAACTTTCCCGTTCGCAGAATAATCCTTCTGGAGAAATTTCCTTCCCGTTGGCATATTGCCAACCCAAGGATTGTAAAAATTCAATTGCAGATTCTTCGATTATATTTTCGGTGATTGATTTCAATTAAAAGTTAGTTTAGAAGAAATAATCATAATTGTTATGCAAATACTTTTTTTAAAAAATCATTTACATTTAAGTTATCTTTTAATATTTGAACTTCATGATTATTTAAATCTTCCTGACATGCATTCCATTTTTCTGTAAGTTTATGCAAGTTCTCTGTTTGGATAAGAGGTTCATCAAGATATTCAAATAAATCAAAATGCGGTGTAAGAGAATATTGATTTAACGTTATTCCTCTATTCAAAATAAAATCTTGTAAGAAATTAGATACAATCCCTATTACAATATAAATGTCGACGATTTTTTTAATTGAAATGGAATTAAACAAATTCTGATCTTTTATCGGAGTGGATGCATGTGCAATTTGTTGGTCAACAATTGTTTTAATAACAGTGGATTTACTTTTTATCCCATCAATTAATTTCTGAAAAATATCAGAATTAATAGTATTATTTTTAGCTCTGATTGAAATATCATTCCCGCATAATTTATCTATCTGTTTATGACGAGATATATTATATAAAGCTGAGCATTCTTTAGGTATGAATTTCATTTGTTTGCCATTCTCCTGCATGAATCTCTTTTTCTTGTCATTAATTATTGATTGATCATATTCAATATCTTCAACTTCAAATAAATTTCCTCTTGTCATATACTTAGAATGTTTCTTCATATCATTCAATAATGAAATTATCGAATAGACATCTTTGTTATTTTCAATTTTTCCTGAATCTAAAGGATATGAAGAATCTGTTAAATTTCTAATTTTCAATAGTGTATTCTCAAAAAATAAATTATCAATTAAAATATGGAGCATTGCATTTTGCTTCAATTCTCCTTTTTCATTTTTTGATGCATATATGCGTGATTCATTGATTATTCGATAGGAATTTATGTTCCAAGACAAACTGTATAATTGATTACTGATGGAATTCTTATGTTTACCAGTAAGGCATTGTATCCAAATATTTCTTATTTTTTTAAATAACTCAATATCAGATTCTTCGATTATATTTTCTGTGATAGGTTTCACCTAATCTTCTTAATATCTTCAATAAGTGATTCACTCTCAATAATTCCTTTTTCTTCGTTGAAATCGACTCTACACTTAGGTTTTTTAAAATAACCATTAAATGATAGTGTTAGATTTTTTTCTTCCAATTCAGATTTATATTTATTTAACGTCTTAGTAATAATTTCAAGAGTATCTTCATAAGCTGCTTTAAGATTATCTTGAATATCATAACTATTAAGATTATTACCCAGGTATTTATATATTCCATAACTCAACATTTCATCAGCATATGCAACAAGTTCATTTTTTGGAAGATATAAGGATTTATTTTCTTGAACAAATTTGTAAATCTTATAAACTGTTAGAAATTGTTTATAAATTGGAGAATTTGAATCACCACTAAAAAGAAAACTTAAAGGATGGTTTTCCATTGTGGAAGCATCATAAATTTCTTGCAAAACTCTTGCTATACTATTCTTTGCGGTTTCAGGTTCTTCATAAAAAGTTGCGTACCAAAATTTGATCACAGTCTCACTATCAATCTGGTTTGAAAATGATTTTGTATTTGGACTGAATCCCTCACCTCGTTTTGTAATATATTCTATTTTAGAATTATTGAATACTGTTTTTGCTAAATCATTAAAATCTTTATTACTTATTTTATCTTTATATGTAATTGGAGTTTGTGTATTGGTTGCATCAGTTATTTTTTCAATTAAACTTAGATCGTTACTTTCATATACTCTTAAATTTACATATACATCAGTTAATTTACTTCGAATTTTTTCTTCTTTATATATGTCATATAAAACTCGACTTGTTTGAAGTCCATTTACAATTAGAGGGTTTACAACCGGTAAATTATATTCCCCAGTTTGTGGTGTTCTTGGTATTGTCATTTGTTCAGTGACAATTGTTATTCCATTATTTAAAAATGGGAATAAAACTGAATCTTCTCCTCTTAACGTTTCATTCATTTTTCTATTTGCTCTGAACTTTGTTAAACCAAGGTATTGCCTAATATTTTCTTCAAAAAGTAAATCAAATGTTTTATTCAATTCAACTTCTTTTTCTATCAATTGACAAAGTTCAAGTGCAGTTATTCTGAAATTTGCTGCACGAGTATTTTCAATAGAATATGTATATAAAGCCTGAGTATCCATTTTTGAAAAGTTTGAATTTAAAGGGTGAAAAGTAAATTCTACTTTATTACGTTTGTGTGTAATAAAGGAACTCAGTCTTTCAAAAATCCAATTTGAATCGTAAATCCAAAATAATTTATCTGGGTTATTATATATTTCAAATGTTTTCTCATTATTTTTATGTGTTTCATCATTTTTAACTCCGGAATATATGTAATACAGTTTTACATCGATTACTTTACCACTTAGGGAAATGTTTTTATATTCATTTATAAAGGGAATTAAATCATCAATATTTTTTTTATTTACTTTATTTCCATCATTGAAAATATCTTTTACATCATTTCTGAATTTATCAACTTCGTTATCTCTTAGGCTTGGAGTATTCTTGCATTGAAAAACATGCATATCATAATATTCTCCCAAATCATTAAACCATATTCCATCAATTCCTCCATCCTGACTTCCCGATTTTTTTCCGGACTTATCTTTTATTATTACTTTATCAAAAACTTCCTGAAATGGTTTATCTATCGCTGCTGCAATTCCTAATATTTCAAATGCAAGATCTCTATTTAATCTTGTATTATTTGATTGCTTAAATTGCGATGATATTCGATCTAAAAATCCATTGATAAATAAATCTTTGTTGTTCATAATACATAATTTTAATTAATGATTTAATGATTACTTATTTTAACATCACCTCCCCACTCATCAGTTTCGGCAATAGTGTATCTCGAAGTTGTGTGAGGATTTGGATTTGATTGTTGTTATTAATTTTCTTTTCAATTAATGGTGAAATACTTTTATCAAAAATATCAAATGATTCTTTAGGTGGGATACATTATTTTTAAACTAATAGAACATAATCCTCTACCAATACAAATTTTAGTTTGTGCAATATTTATATCGCCTACAGGCGCTCTTACACTAAATAATATTTCTCCTTGTAAAGCAATTTTTTTTAGTTCGGAACAATATGTATCAAAGGTTGGGAATTTCAAACCGAAAGTTCTATTTCCTTGAAGAAATGGTAAACCTACACCAATAAAATTATAATGTTTAGATTCAGGTGATTGTCCAATATTAAATTTTGCAACCTCCCCCAATTTATATTCCTTCCACTCACTCATCTATGCAGCTCTCAGTTTGCTAATGTTTTCCAGTCTTGTTCTTTCCGTCCATAAAATAGTTTTAGCACTTTTACTTTCCAATGCATCAAGATATTCATCCTTCACTTCGTGTTCTTCATTATTAATTATAGCAAGTCCGACAACTTTTTTCTCAGTTTGTCTTTCACGTACCTGTCTTACATCATCCCATGTAAATAAAAAATGCGGAAGATTAAGTTTATTCACGCTGTTGAATGCCTTTATAAGAATTTCTTCTTTCTTATATGCAATCTGAAAATCAAAAGTAAACTCGAGCCCTGTAGTTCCTTTGGAAATAAAATAAGGAGTATAGATGATCTCATTTTCATCCAGATATAGTTTTACATCTTCTCTGAATATACTTCCTACAGTATGCTTTGCTAAGATATATAAATCATTTGCCTCAGATATTGCGGATAAAAGATTCAATTTTTTTTGAGGGAAATTACTTTCAGTTGCTTCGGTTACTAATTCGTTTTTTTCATCCAGCTTAATTCCATAATTAAGTAAAATCCTTTCTAATATTTCTTTTCTCTTCGAAGATCGTGAAATTTCAATACCACTGAGTTCAAGATTTTTTAATGTGTGTCCGTCATCTGAAAGAATCACCTTTCCATTACTTCTTTTTGCATATATATCTATTGAATCATTGAATACATCAGTAAATGGAGTGCTTATTTCTACCCAATCACCGGCAGGTAATTCAGTAACTATAGTTTTCTCTTTTAAAAATCTGTAATATTCTTCTAAATATTTATCAATCCATTTCATGATATTTGTATTTGAATGTTGATAATTAAATTTGTTATAAGATTAATTTTATTCATAAATGCTTTCAATATCTCATCAAAATTATTATAATTTTCAAAATTAGTAACTGAAAAAGATTCATCAATATTTATTGGTATTGCCCAAGCCAATGGTTTATATTCTTGAATGAAATAATGAATATGATTTTCTTCAATCCATTTCCCTGCAAATGGTTTAAATAATTCCGGTAAGAAAGAGTTGATCTCTTCAGGATTCTTATGCCTTCCATTAAAATCAACTCTTAACAATCCTATACTGGTTTCATTCTCCTGAAAGTGCAGCGTTAATTTTAATTGATTTTTTGAACTTTGCTGAATTTCCAGAAAGAAATTGAATTCATCATCATCTTTTGAAATCATATAAATTCTATCCTGTACCGGGAAAGTTGGAGAATAATCTTTAATCTCCAAAACATCTTCTCCTTCAATTATTTGTTTCGGAAGATTCAATAAATAATCTGCCTGTTCCTGTGTAATCATATTAAAAATAAATAATTATCCTATAATTTTATAATCTAAAAAGTAAATCAAAAACATTTTTAGGCCTCATTTTTCCTCTTAGTAGAGTAGTTAAATAAAAAAAGATCATTTTAAGTTTACTAAAAAGCCATTTAGGTAAACTTAACACAATTTAAGTGTACCTTTTTGCCACTTTAGTACTCTTAGCTTATATTAAGTTTACTTTCATCCGAAAATATAATTACGAAGCTTGTTTAGAATAAATCACTTTCCCTACTCTCTCAATATGAGATAAAAGCTCTTTACTATTAATATTATTATAATTCAAAACATCGAATTTATAAGGCATAAGAGTTTCTTCATTCAGAAGGTAACTGATATGAGTAATCGCATCGCTCTTAAGATTTTTACCGGCTAAAGCAATATCCACATCACTTCCTTTATTATTATTACCTTTTGCACGGCTGCCAAAGATGAACGCCTTTTCGATATTATTCTCCTTTTGCAATATAGATATGATATTTTCCAGGTCTGTTTGCTTTAGACCGAATTCATTATTCATTTAATTATTCAATTTATTATTCATTTAGCTTAGCTTTTAAAGTAATATGCAACTCTTTCATTAACTGAAGATATTTAATACGAATCAGGTTTTCTATTTCCTTTGCAGTTTCTTCATCATAAGCATGTGAAGTCAGATTCCTGTCTTCAAGAAATTTAAGCCATTCATGTCCGTCAGGTAACAATCCAACTTCAAAAGCTTTTTTAATAGAATCCCTTGGAGACCTTACATCAGAAAAACCCAGTTCCTGAACATAATCTTTCATCACATTCCAGGACAATTCAAAACCCATTTCAAAAAACTGTATCATTCCTGCACGTTGTAATATATCGGGATTTTTTACCTTCATTGCTTCATCAAGATGATTCAGATTCTTTTCAAAATTCTGAAATCTCTGCTTCCATCTTATATCTTTATTTTCCATTATCTGAAATTATATTTTTGAAAGATTTTCAGTAATACGTTTGTTCAATTCGTTCTCTTCCGCAAATTGCATTTCTAATTCTTCTTTCAATTTACTAAATCTTTCTGCAAAATTAAAATCATCTTCATCATCAGCCAAACCGATATATCTTCCGGGTGTGAGAACGTAGTTCAGATTCTTAACTTCTTCAACAGAAGCACTCTTACAAAATCCCGGAATATCAATATAACTCCCTTCTCCCTCTGGGAGAAGGGTCGGGGATGAGGGTTCAAGTGATGAGGGATGCATTCTCCAGTTATGATATGTCTTAGCTATCAATGAAATATCCTCTTCCGATAATTCTCTGTTCTTTCTGTTTACAAGAAATCCGTGATTACGGGCATCAATAAACAAAATCTGACCTTTACGGTTTTGCCTGTTCCTCCGCATAAACCAGAGACATGCTGGTATTTGAGTATTAAGAAATAATTTTGTCGGAAGATTTACAATGCAGTCTATTAAATCATTTTCTATGAGTGCCTTTCGTATTTCACCTTCGTTATTTGTTTTTGTTGTGAGTGAACCTTTTGACAAAACAAAACCCGCGAGTCCGTTCGGCGCAAGATGATACAGGAAGTGCATTATCCATGCATAGTTTGCATTTGCCGGAGGAGGAATTAATTTTTGTTCGAGTATATTCCATCTCGCATCTTCTTTCAGCAGCTCACCGCTCCAGTCACTGTCATTAAAGGGTGGATTTGCAATTATATAATCTGCCTTTAAATCTTTATGTGCATCATTAAGAAATGAACCTTCATTATTCCATTTTACATTACTGCTGTCAATACTTCGTATTGCAAGATTAAGTTTTGCGAGCCGCCATGTAGTTTGATTACTTTCCTGTCCGTAAATGGATATTCTGTCAGAAGGATTTAAAAATAAGTTACTCCCTTTACCTTTGGGAGAAGATTGAGGTGAGGGTTTATAATAGTCCTGATGATGTTTGATAAACTTTTCACTTTGCACAAACATACCACCTGAACCACAGCACGGATCAAAGACTCTCCCCTCATAAGGTTCAAGCATTTCTACTAATAGTTTGACCACGCTTCCCGGAGTATAAAACTGTCCGCCTTTCTTTCCTTCTGCAAGTGCAAATTCACCGAGAAAATATTCAAACACTCTTCCGAGTATATCTTTGCTTTGTGCTTCCTTTGTTCCGAGAGTTGCCGTACTTACTAAGTCAACTAATCCTCCTAGATTTTGCTTATCCAATTTTTCCTGTGCAAATACTTTAGGTAATACTCCTCTCAATGAAATATTATCTTTCTCGATGGCATCCATTGCATCGTCAATATCTTTACCTATTGTAGGAAGTTTGGCTCTGTCCTGAATATAACTCCATCTGGCAGCAGGAGGAACAAAAAATACTTTTTCGGCAGTATATTCATTTTTATCTTCTGGGTCGGCACCTTCTGATTGTTCGGATAAGAGTTTTTGATATTGTTCTTCGAAAGCATCAGAAATATACTTTAAGAATATTAATCCTAAAACGATGTGTTTGTATTCAGCCGCATCAACATTCTTCCGAAGTTTATCAGCAGCTTTCCAGAGTTTCTTTTCAAGTGGTTCTTCGGAATTGTTTTCCTTTTTTTTTGCCATGCATTAATAGTAGTTACTTGGTTCAATTTATTGAATACCGAGCTAAGAATAAATATTATAATAAAGGTATATGTGAATTTTAAATTTTAATAATTATAATAATAAACTGAACAATTTAAATTATTGATCAGAGTGCCGAATAAAATGATATTTTCAAGTAACTTTTAAAAAATTTTCATCCGATCCGAAATTCAGAAATTTATTAATCAATAAACTATAATCCGAATTTCACAAAAAAAACGAACCGAGGTATCACGCTCAGTGCAATCTTATTTTTTTAACAGTTTACTTTTATTTCTTAATGCACCTTATTCTATTTTATCCCCAGACGAATGCAGATGATTCCCAAAACTATCCTTATCTTTTATTTCTCCGTGTTTGTCATGTATCACAAGTTGAGACTTTTGATTCATCGCAATCTTCCTTGGAAATTATTGTTTGAATAAATCTCTTGGCTTCTACCGATATTTTGCTTCTACGGAGCAATTGTTTTTGTGTATATTCTTTGCTACCAATATCCCGCTCCTACGGAGCGAACTTCATTATCATAGATATCATTGCATCATTCTCTTCATAGTTCAAAAAATAATATTCAATAAAAAAACGGGCTGAAGTATAGACCCAGCCCGTTTTGTATTAATAACAAAAGACAAGATTTAATGCAAATTATCCCCTGGTGGATGCGGATCATTCCCAAAACTATCCTTATCTTTTATTACTCCGTGTTTGTCAGGTATCACAAGTTGAGACTTTTGATTCATCGCAATTCCTGATTCATCATGCAAACCAGGACCGACAGAATATTGAGGTATCCTGCTGAAAGTTGAATATTTGCACCAATATATTTTTTTGCTTTTTGTTTTGCAAAATTATTTTTCCTGAGAATGCATAACAGGGATATTTCAGATAAGTTTTTGCCAACACCAAAGATGTAATGCAGTTATATATTTGTGACGAAATGACTCATCGCTTATTGATTCAGCGAAGATTATTTAAATTGGAAGAGTTTGTTCGATGAGACGGTTCATTTATTTTTTGATTCCCTTTTTAATATATCAATAGCTTTCTCTTCTATAATTTTCCCTTTATCAAAATATACTACACTTTGATCCTTCATACTTTTTTCAAGAAGCATTTTATATCTGGCAGTTTTAATTCCACGGATTATTTTCTCCGGAAAAGTTTCTCTTTTATTTTTTTTCTTTTGCATAACTAATTAATTTTTTCCATTCTGCTTCAGAATAAATATTTAAAATATGTGTTGAATTGTTTTTTATTTCCGCAATTAATTCAGGTTTCGCCCCGGAGTTATTTACTATTAAGCAATAATCACAATTATTCTTATAAATATACATTAAATTATATAACCCTCTGAAGAATCTTCTTTTAATTACCTCATTTGGAATATAATGTCCGCCCTGAAATACTCTTGACCTGACTCTGTTAATTGCTATTCTATAAGAATTCAAATAAAAATATAGAATAATGATTTTATATTCAGAAGATCTTGCTTTCTTAACAATGTTCAGAATACTCTTTGATGCCAATGTAGTCTCAAATGCAAAATCAGATTTTTCTGAAATCAATTTATCAATTCTTTTTAATAATATTTTCCCTGCTTCAATTGAGACAGATCCCGGATTAAAAGGTGACAATGCGTTTGCGATTGCATCTGCATTTATATATTCTTTGCATTTTAAGATTTCAGGTAATACCTCAAAAGAAGAAGTAGTTTTACCGGCACCATTTGACCCGGTCTCTTATTAAATGTTAAATGTAAAATATTTTTCAATTTCATATGAAATATATTCAGAATGCAAATGTATATAAAGATATTAATTACTGAACTGTGTTACACTTATATTGAGTAATTATTGGTCATAATAAGAATTCCGGCTCAGACATTTTTATTGCACTACTTTTAGCGAACTAAATTATCATGGATATCATTAAATCATTTCCACAATAGTTCAGAAAACAAAATAAAAAAACGTACCGGAGTATAAACCACAACCCGTTTTGTATTAATTACAAAAGACAAGATTTAATACAAATTATCCCCAGACGGATGCGGATCATTTCCAAAACTATCCTTATCTTTTATTACTCCCTGTTAATCAAATATCACCAATTCTGACTTTTGATTCATCGCAATTTTCCTCGCAAATTATTGTTTGAATAAATCTCTTGCCTTCAACCGATATTTTGTTCCTACGGAGCAATTGATATTGTGCATATTCCATTGCAACCGATATCCCGCTCCTTCGGAGCGAACTTCATTATCATAGATATCATTGCATCATTCACATCATAGTTCAGAAAATCGCATAATATAAAACAGGTTGAGGTATAAACCCCAGCCCGTTTTGTATTAATAACAAAAGACAAGATTTAATACAAATTATCCCCAGACGGATGCGGATCATTTCCAAAGCTGTCTTTATCTTTTATCTTTCCATGTTTATCAAATATCACTAATTCTGACTTTTGATTCATCGCAATTTTTCTCGCAAATTATTGTTTGAATAAATCTCTTGGCTTCCACCGATATTTTGCTTCTACGGAGCAATTGTTTTTGTGTGCATTTAATTGCTACCAATATCCCGCTCCTACGGAGCGAACTTCATTATCATAGATATCATTGCATCATTCACATAATAGTTCAGAAAACAAAATAAAAAAACGTACCGGAGTATAAACCACAACCCGTATTGTATTAATAACAAAATAAAAGAACTAGTGCCTCTTATCCCAAGTCGAACGCGGATCATTTCCAAAACTATCCTTATCTTTTATTACTCCCTGTTTATCAAATATCACCAATTCAGACTTTTGATTCATCGCAATCTTCCTTGGAAATTATTGTTTGAATAAATCTCTTGGCTTCTACCGATATTTTGCTTCTACGGAGCAATTGACTTTGTATGCATTTAATTGCTACCAATATCCCGCTCCTTCGGAGCGAACTTCATTATCATAGATATCATTGCATCATTCACATCATAGTTCAGAAAATAATATTCAATAAAAAAACGGGCTGAAGTATAGACCCAGCCCGTTGTTATTTATTTACAAATATTTATTTTACTTATCTAATCCTTCAGCGGATGCGAATAATTCCCAAAGCTATCCTTATCTTTTATCTTTCCATGTTTATCAAATATCACCAATTCTGACTTTTCATTCATCGCAATTTTCCTCGCAAATTATTGATTGAATAAATCTCTTGGCTACTACCGATATTTTGCTCCTACGGAGCAATTGATTTTGTGTATATTCTTTGCTAACAATATCCCGCTCCTAAGGAGCGAATATTCCCATCATAGTCATCATTCTCAAACTATAGACCGAGCCACACAAAGAATAATTTAACTGAAACAATTGTTAATTTATTATTGCCATTTGCTAAATTCTTCCAGTATTTTGCTAAGAGTGTTTTAACATTTGTAAGCTGGAATTTAAATAACCCGGGCAGAATAAATACATCCCCATGTTAACAGAAGAAATTCCAATATTATAAATTAAATTTCTTTTTTCACAACAACAGAGACATCATCACTAAAAGAACCAACCTGCAACATTGCGAAGATTGTTATTACTCCTTAGATTGTTTACTTAATACATATGTAGAAAAAAGATAATACAATTAATTTAGTTTTTACTTATAATTTGCAGTTGAATAAATTATATTTACAAAACAATCTATTCAGTTCTGTTAAATCATTTTTAAAGGAAATAATTATGAAAAAACTTATTACACTTTTCTTTTTAATACTTATCATTACAGTTTCATTTAATTCTGCAAGTGCTGTGAATCCTGCTTACACTCTTAAAGTAACAAACTTTATATTTTCAGATTCTATCGGCAATGGCGGATATGATCAGATGCAGTTTGATATATATATTCTGCATACAAATGTGGGTGCCTCAGGAAACTTTGAATATGCACTGGGTTCTTTTTATATGAATCTGAATAGTGCTCTCGGCGTTTCGGCAAATTATAATTATTATATTGTTTCGGGCTCGACACAATTTACAAATCCAAATGCTGTTCCGAGAAGTCCTGCCTATGTAAATACTGATGCAACAAGTCCGTCAGGTGCTTCTTTAAGACTGGCAAATAATATGAGTATAATGGTGGGAAGCGGTGCAATCATTTCGACAGTCTCTCCGGGCACGAGGGTTTGTACAGTCCGGCTTAAGAAAAAATCAGGAAGTTTCCCGATAGTTCCGATTAATATGTTATGGCGAACAGCATTGCCAAATCCTTTTACAAAAATCTTTGCATACATCGGCGGCCTTTCAACGGAAGTTACTTCATCCGGAACATATTCTATTGACAGTATAAATTTATTAACAAGTATGCCGCAGCAAATAACTCCTTCGAATAATTCTGTTAATATTCCAACATCAGTTAATTTAAAATGGAATAAGATTTCGAATGCAATTAATTATCGTTTAAGAATTTCTACTGATTCACTTTTTACAACTACATTCAAAGACACTAATAATGTTACAGATACATCCGTAACATTTAACGGATTTACTTTTTTAACAAAATATTACTGGAAGGTAACAGCAAGCGGAACTATAAATAATCTGACTTCTGCTGTGTGGAATTTTACAATAAGAGCTGTCCCTGTATTGAAACTAAAGCTGACTGTAATTCCCGAAGGAATGTATTACCCGATATTTAATCAGTTGTCACGAAGAGATACGGCAACAGTCGAACTTTATCAAAACACTCCTCCGTATAATTTCATTACCTCGAAAAAGGCAGTTATTGATTCACTTAACTTTACTTCGCAATATACTTTCAATAATGTTTATGCAGGCACTTATTATATTGTTGTGAATCATTTTAATTCAATTGCAATATGGAGTAAGTCGGGCGGTGAGACTTTTAATGAAACAGATACGCTCGTTTATAATTTTACATCAGCTGCTGCGAAAACTTACGGCAATAATGTAAAGCTCAAAGGCGGTAAGTATTGTATGTATAGCGGTGATGTGAATCAAAGCGGATTCATTGACGGTTCGGATATCAGTGATGTGGAGAATGGTGCATTTTTTTCTACACAGGGCAGATACATTCCTGAAGATTTAAATGCTGATGCGATAGTTGATGCAGCAGATATAAATATCATAGATGTTAATAGCGGTAGCGGAAGTGTTGCTGTCAGACGTCCGAAATGATTTCATAAAAATACTTTTTTTGAATCATTTTCTGCCGCCTTTGGTGTTTCTCTTTCACCAACGGCAGAGTGATATAGGGAAGTATAATTGATTCCCGCTTAAAGATTGCAGGAATCATAAAATTTAGTTTAAGTAAAGTTTAAATATTAATAACTATTAAAAACATATCATCATGAAAAAAATAAATACTTTATTACTGTCTTTAGCTGCATTAATAATAATAAATACAAATTCATTCTCACAGCAGCCGCAGGTAACTTTAAAAGCTACAAACTTCGTTTATACTGATTCTATCAATGGAACAGATCCGTTAGTCTCAGGAATATTTGATGCAATGTCCTTTGATATTT
>Ga0209591_10005334_pt1 | contig 14372 bp, 13 predicted proteins | sample MAT01_FD_187207 | JGI IMG/M metagenome (GOLD analysis project Ga0209591, IMG submission 187207) | Freshwater microbial communities from Lake Fryxell liftoff mats and glacier meltwater in Antarctica - MAT-01 (SPAdes) (version 2) | ecosystem: Environmental > Aquatic > Freshwater > Ice > Liftoff... | reverse complement strand
ATATTGAAAATGCTCGCATGCGGTTCGGTCACAAAGCCCAGTTTCGCTGTAAAGACGTGGCTGAACTGGCCGAAGAAAACTTTGAACCCTTTGATATTGTGCTGGCCACAGGTCTTTTGCACCACCCCTCCGATCAAGAGTGCCTGAATCTTTTTGCTCAGTGTATAAAGCTTCTCAAGCCCGACGGACGCATGGTTACCTATGATGGCTGTCGCAGACCGGGCCAACATCCTTTAGACCTTTGGATGTTAAACAACGATCGAGGTAAATTTGTTCGCACTGAAGATGGCTATTACAAGCTGGCCTCAAGCGTTTTTTCATCAGTGAAAATAAATCTCCATTCCAATCTACTTCGAATTCCCTATACATTGGCCATAATGGAATTAAACGGTTCAAGGAATTTAAAAAAACCTCAAGAACTGAAAGCTGTAACTGAGGTGCCATGGCCAGCCTAGAACTGAACCAAGACAATGAAGTTACATACAAACCAGAATTTTTCGAAGCTTTATACGAGCTAGAAGCTCATAACTTTTGGTTTCGCGGCCGCAACCAATTAATCATCTGGGCGCTGCAGAAATTTTTTCCCAATGCTCAATCATTTCTTGAAATCGGATGCGGCACCGGTTTTGTATTGGCCGGAATCCAAAAAGCGAACCCAACCCTCCAGCTGGCCGGCAGCGAGCTTTTCGCTGAAGGTTTGGCTTTTGCAAAAAAGCGCCTTGATTCTATTGATTTGTTTGAATTGGATGCAAGAGATCTCCACATGGAGAATTCTTTTGATGTGATCGGCGCATTTGATGTTATCGAGCACATCGATGAAGATTCTCTCGTGCTTCAGCAATTGCATAAGGCTGCTAAAACAGGAATTCTATTGTCCGTCCCCCAGCACATGTTTCTCTGGAGCGCAGTAGACGAACTATCGTGTCATAAGCGCAGATATTCACTGGCGGAACTGGTTGCAAAAACAGAGAGTGCCGGTTTTGAAGTCACCTATACCAATTCCTTTGTCACCCTGCTACTGCCGCTTCTTCTGCTTGCACGCAGAAATAAACGCACAGATGAAAAGTTTGATTTATTAAGCGAATTGAAATTGCCTACATTCGTCAATTTCGGTTTAGAGCAGATTATGGCCATAGAGCGCTGGTTGATCAAGGCTGGGATTCAATTACCTGCCGGTGGATCACTTCTACTTGCCGCGAAAAAACGTTGAATTATCTTCAAATCCTGAATTAGCAATCAGCTTTTATAAGTCAGCTGACGGCCAACATCAGTAATTTCAACGTTTTCAGGGACGCTCATGTCAAAAGTTAGTGCATTTTCTTCAAGCGATGGCAACTTGTCCGGCGCAGTCGAAGAGATTATGTCTTCGGCAAAATAAGCCGGACGATTGAGTGTGCGGTTGAACATTCGCCCAAGATATTCACCAATGATGCCCAGAGCAAGCAACTGCGCACCTGAAAAAATGATCGTGACCGAGGCGATGAATGGGAATCCAGGAACAGACCCACCATTTTTGACGATTTGATAAAACACATAAACCAGGAGGAGCAAGCCCATCATGACACAAGCCAGTCCATTAAAGGTAGCTATTCGCAAGGGAATTGTGGTAAATCCGGTGACCATATTTAGAGCCGTAAAAACTAGTTTTGAAAATGAATAGGTTGAGCGACCGACAGAACGCTCAACATGCTCGACAGTAACTGCAGCGTATCGAGTGGTGCCCCACGAGATCAATACATCTATTAAAGTGGCGTCGCATGCTGCATCCTTAAACGCCTCTCTGATCCTGGTCTTAAAAGCTCGAAACGGACTTGCATGGAGCGCCAAATTGCCTCCGACCAACATTTTCAGAATCGAGCGTATCGTTTGAGAACCAGCCTTGCGCCACAGGTCTTGTTTTTGCTTGCGAGGGCATCCATAAACCAGGTCAACGCTCTCACTCAACCGATCAACCAGTACAGGAATATCTTCAGGTTGAAATTGAAGGTCATCGTCGAGAGTAACGCAAACTGGAAACTTTGCCAGCCTGATTCCGCATAACAGCGCTGCGTGTTGACCACTATTGCGGGCCAGGTTGACACCTAGCACGTGGTTAGAACCTAGAACTGCCCTTTCCACGGCATGCCAGCTCGAATCGGTGCTTCCGTCGTTAACGAGAATCAGTTCAAAGCTCTCACAATAAATCTCCAACACTGCCGATACACGCCCAACAACGGTAGCAACTGAAGATGCACTGTTATATACGGGCACGATAACTGAAATTTGCCTGGCGAATGTTGTCATAGGGCTTCATTATCTTGCTTTCCAATAATTCCGACAGTGATAATTTGATAATCTAAGCCCACCCGACCTTACGAGCATGAGCATTAGATAACTTCACGCCTCATGACAAGCCTGCGGATTAGTACAATTGCGGCATCTGTGGGTGTTAGTATTAACGTTGGTTTGATTCGAAAAATAATTTCTCCAACGATCAAAAGTTGATGATGAGCGCATCGCAGTAATGAAAATCACTTACAACAGGCCTTACGCATCCGGCAACGAAATTTCAAACATTCATCGTGCTATCGATGATCTGCAGCTTTCTGGTGATGGCCGATTTGGAAAATATTGCGAGTCTTGGCTTGTAAAGCAAACCGGTGGCCTCAGAGCACTGATGACCCACTCGGCCACGGCTGCATTAGAAATGATTGCGCTTTTACTAGAAATTGGTCCCAGCGATGAAGTGATCATGCCGTCTTTCACTTTTGTATCAACTGCCAACGCATTCGTGCTCAGAGGAGGACGGCCAGTATTTGTAGACATTAGAGAAGACACATTAAACATCGACGAAAGTAAGATCGAAGAGGCTATTACTTCAAGAACCAAAGCGATTATGGTTGTGCATTATGCCGGCGTGGCGTGCAATATGGACGCAATTTTGGCAATAGGAAAGAAACACAATGTGCCTGTTGTTGAAGACGCAGCTCACGCCATCATGGCTGAGTACAAGGGTAAACCGCTTGGATCTTTCGGAGCACTCAGTGCTTTTAGTTTTCATGAAACCAAAAATCTAATTTGCGGCGAAGGTGGTGCCTTGCTTGTAAACACGCCGCAATACATAGCTCGATCCGAAATACTTCGAGAAAAAGGCACAAATAGAAAAGAATTTTTAAATGGCATTGTTGATAAATATACGTGGGTAGACATTGGCTCATCCTACGCTCCAAGCGAATTACAATCAGCTTTCTTAGCGGCACAAATGGATTGCGCTGAGCGAATATCATCGGATCGCCTTCGCATTTGGAATATGTACCATGATCGACTTGCTGTCATGGAAAAAGAAGGTCTGTTGCGCCGACCAATAGTTCCTGCTGACTGTACTCACAATGCCCATTTGTATCATTTGCTGGTCGGTAATGAGCAAGAAAGAAACAGATTGCTAAAAGAACTCGAGCAGGCTGAGATTGCCGCACTGTTTCACTATATTCCATTGCATTCTTCGCCGGGTGGCTTGAAATATTGCCAACCGAAAGTTGAGCTGCCGGTGACCGATCGAATAGCAGCATGCCTGATTAGACTGCCCCTTTGGATTGGTATGACCGAATCACACATAGACCGAGTGGTGGACGCCCTTTCTAAATCGCTTTATCGCACCACCGTGAAATAGGACGCACTAAACATGCCAACTTTCAAAGCTCAACCAGAGCTAATCACTTTTGATCAGTCACTGACTCAGTCAATAAATAACTGGCAGTTTCCTCTCCACCCTCTAAGATCCATCCATCGACAAGCAATCAATGAAGAGCTGCTAGCGCGCTTGCAAGCTCTGACAAAGCTTCCTTCAAATGAAGACGGCCAATTGCAGCTTACGTCAGCCAAACTCAACGATCACAGCACCGTCTGCGGATTTAGAATACTGCCATGGGATAGCAATTTTTTCGGTTTCAAAATTGCTCGTATCGAATTTGTAATTCATCCCTTCCATAAAATACTAAATCAAAATAGTTTTGATGTAGTTGCATCAACCCTGGCAAAAACAATTACTGCATTGAGAGAGCAGGGGTGTCAGCATGTTTCAGCAAGCGTTGATCCTGCCGATATCGTCACGGTAAATAGCTTAGAAGAATGCGGCTTCCGTATTAAAGACACCATAAACTATCATCTTTTTGATCTGGTAAAAAATCCCATATCATCGGAAGCCTCTACACTTGGCTCGATCGCCACCATTGAAGATTTGCCGTACCTCGAAGATCTCACTGTTAGGGCCTTTGGCAGTAGGCAGTATATTGTTAATCACTTCAATAACGATTTACAATTCCCGCAGGAAAAAGTTGCGGAAATGTACAAAATTTGGATTCAAAAGTCTTTCACAAATGAACGCGCCGACGCAGTAATGATAGTAAGAAAAGGAACTAAACCAGTAGGCTACCTGACAGCAATTCTGCCAACGGAAGAGCAACTTAAGTTGGGTATGAATTTTGCCGACATGGGAGTGGGGGCTGTTGATCCTGACTATCACGGCAACGGCGTTTTTAGCACTCTCCACAGCTCTCTGCTCAAGTGGTTTCAGGACCGTGGAATTCAACATGTATTAACCAGAACAGCCATAACAACAACCGGCGTTAACAAAGCATGCTCAAAACATAGATCGGTTGTCGCTCTTTGTCCACATACGTTTCATTTGAATCTCGACAGTTAGTGCGCCAAAGATCACGGTGATGCAATCGGCTTTAGCTGCAGCAATTCATGAGCCAGAAGCTCAGATCTTAAATTGCGACCAAATTTGGTCAAGTGATAAGCAGTGTCAAAAAAGTAATTTTCAGGAAAAGAAAATTGCGCCGGCGACCCGAGCACTGTAACGTTGGGAATTCCCTTCCAGCGCGAAAAAATATCCTCAGCTCGAACCTTGTATTTACTGTAGACGCGCTGCGGCAAAGGAGGCGGCGCGACTACAACTTGGACATTCTCCGCAACAGCCAGAGTAGCAAAGCTTTTTACCACGTCTGCCGCTTCTTGATTGAAAGTGTAGGTGCCATATGCAATTACTTCCATACCATTCAAACCAGGTGACTTCTTTAGAAGGTGCGCGGTCATATCACCGTGCGAGTTGTAGGCATCACGGTGATCGTACATATTCATGGCACCACCCGAAAGGTCTTCGGTTTTAGGAAACGTCTTATCGTAACGGCTGCGCATCACTCTCTCATAGAATTCAACTTTCCCTACCACTAGACGCCTGCAATCGTAAATGAAGTCAAAAACTCGCTCAGGCGCGCTGGCACAAGTTCGAAAGACCCATTGGCTTGCTTGCGGAAATACCAGTGTCAAATTAAGCAAGGCACTGCTGCCGTTTACTCGGGCATTCGATTCCAGATTAGTGGTGACGCAAAAAAAATCGTACTCGGGCATGATCACGACGATATCTCCCGAGGCAAGATTGCCTTTGATCTCTTCCAGCATATAGCGCAAACCAAGAATGTAACCGAAGCCCATGTTAACTACCGGGCGGTCCATCACATTCTCAATAACTTCACTATCAATACCCAGAGCCACATTGGAGCCGCCGACCAGAACGATCTTCGGCGATGTGATTTCGGCAAGGCGTGCATGTTTATCGATCAGTGCAGCATAACCTGACGTCTCGCCAAAGCGAGGAGGGGAAAAATAACGACAGCGCACAAAAGCAAAAAGATTAAAACAGCGCTAACCGTTCTGGGAAGGTGCATTATCTTCCTGCCACCATTTTATAAACTTCTTCACACTGCCTGAGCCCTTCCAAAGGGTTGGCGCCGGCCATACTTTGTTTGCACGAAGACGAAGCCCGCTGCCAGGCGGCATCATCGTTCAAAAGCTCGTGGATAGTCTTTTTAAGGGCTTCAAAGTCGCCACGCTTCACCAGTAAATTGCTGTCAGTGACAAAATCCTCCACCGGTGACCAACTGGTTTGACTGAATTCTTTAAGAAAGTCATTTCTATGTGCCACCACAGGCACACCCTGAGCCATGGCTTCGACAATCACCTGCCCGCCGCCTGATGGATAGGTATCGAGCAACACGTCAGCCATTGTAACAAGCCTGCTGAAATCGGTACGCCAGCCTAAAAACTTGACCCGCTCACGCACCGCAGACGGTACCATACTATCGAAATCGGCAATTTGCTCGGCCAGGGCACCAACCACCACAAAATATAAATCGACATGGTCTTGCAGTATTTCGCCAATCGCTCTCCACTGCTGCCGGTCTTTAAACTTGGCGAAGCGACCGCTGCTCATTAGCACTCGCGCCCCGTCCGGCACCTGTAATTCCTGCTTGGTCACCGGCTCAGCCACCTCAGGCGATTTACCGGTCATTTTCAGCTCTACTAAAGTGGAATTGCAGGGGCTATCCATCAGGGGATGCCTGGACCAGGCAATAGACCAATCTAAAGCGGGATGAGCAAACTGACCTGGAGGCCCTTGAATCAGACCAACGATTTTCGGCGCGGGTTTAAGGGCGGTGAGAAAACAGGTTGCAAAATCGACCAGACAAGCGCTGGTAACAAGAATGTCTAAATTGGCTGCTTCAATTTGCCGGGTCAGACCAAGCAAAGATTGCGCCATCTGACCTTGAGGCATATCGGCAAAATTACTGCAGAGCACCTCACAGCCACTGGCCTTAAGGCGCTCCAGGTGGTCTTTGCCTTGAGGCGAACGCTCAATTTGTTCTGCCGTCTCGGGCACAATGGCGACAATTTCAAACTGTTCTTTGTCATGCAAGCCGATGAGCACGTGGCTAATTTTGAGCAAAACCGAATTGAGCTCAATGACACCTCTGAGCAAATAACCAACTCGAATCTTGCCTGACTTATTGCGCTTCGGTGAAGGGGCCGAGCGGTGAGGCGCAGCTAGCCTTTCCAAAGCCGCAAGTATGTCGCCGTCTAGTTCGTAACGATCTTCACGTAAATAAGTCATAGCGGCATAATGCCAGAGGTCAAAATAACCAATGGCGCCCTCAATGTTTCCCGCGTCCGCAGCTTTCATCCCTAAAGTTTTATAGGCGCTGCGAATGCCGTCTACATTGCCCGTTTTGCTATAGATCTGCAGCAGAAGAGGTAGAAAGAGCGGCCGGCCGCCACAAAGGCGCCAGGTGCGGTCAATAAATGTTTTAGCGTCAGCTAAATTAAAGCTTTTAAAACAAGCCTGAGCTAGTCTGAAATTTACTTCTATTCTATTTTCTAAGAGTTCCTCGCATAAAAAAGGTAACAGAGCTTGAGCATCTGGTTTTGCACCCTGCTCAATCTCGGCTACCAGCAAGTCAAATTCAAGGCCCAAAATCGGCCGTTCGTCAACATTACCGTCAGCTGCGACATTAACACCAAACAACTCCTCACCGGCTATGTTCGGCAAAGCACTATTAGATTCGGGTGCCAGCAAACCGTTAACAAAACGCTTTGCCTTCCGCACCACATTCGGTATCACGCCGCTATTTCTCTTAAAGCCGCCACTACAAGATCGGCATCTGAAAACGGCATGCCCGGGTAGAAAGGCAGCGAAATGGTGGCATCTCCGATTTTCTCAGCCACCGGGTAGGCACCGGCTTCGACGCCAAGTGTTTCTTTGAAATAAGTGAGCAAGTGAATCGCTCGGTAATTGACCATGACGCCGATACCACGTCTTTGCAATTGTTCGATAAAGTGATCGCGTTTGCCACCTTCAATCCAGATCGGGTAAAGGTGCCATGCATGTTTTACCCCTGTATGGTTAGACGGTCTGACCACTCCTTTAATGCCTTGCAAGCGGCTCTCATAGTACTGAGCTAACTTTTCGCGCTTATCCCAGGTGGCAGACAACCGTTCGATTTGTGGCAATAAAATCGCCGCTTGAATATTGTCCATATTATATTTCCAGCCAAGCACTTTCATATCCCAGTGCTTGTAGCCCTCAACAGAGCGGTCGGCTGCTGTCTTGGTCATGCCGTGAGTGCGCAGCAATAATAGTTTTTGATAAAGCTCGTCGTTATTGGTGACAACCGCACCACCTTCGCCGCATGTCAAATTTTTAGTGGCATAAAACGAAAAGCAAGCGGTGTCTCCCAGCTGCCCGGGCTTAATACCGTCACGTTCACCCTCCACGCAGTGAGCGGCGTCTTCAATGACAAACAAGCCGTGCTTGTCGGCGGTTTTGCGAATCGCTTTCATGTCGCACATCTGACCATAGAGATGCACAGGCAAAATTGCTTTGGTTTTTGCAGTGATGGCCGCTTCGATTTTTGTAGCATCGAGGTTGCCGGTTTCAGCTTCAACATCAATAAAAACCGGTGTGGCACCCGCTTCTAAAATTGCTGTAGAAGAAGCAATAAAAGTCATGGGTGTTGTAATTACTTCATCACCAGGGCCTACACCTAGAGCCAGAAGCGACATGTGCAGGGCTCCAGTGCAACTGGTGACGCCTAAAGTGTATTTGCAATTTAGCAGTTTCGAAAATTGCTTTTCAAATTCACCCACAGTCGAACCGGTAGTAAGAATGGGGCCTGCAAAGACTTTGGCGATGGCGTCAATTTCTACCTGACCGAGGTCGTGCATAAAAAAAGCAACGGCTTGAGCTTGAGCTGACATTAGTGCATTTCCTTCTTGCCGGAAGCAGTAACGATTGGTATGTGGCGCATCCACATTTGTGGCTTCCACCACTCCGAATTTTTTTCGTAAAATTCAATTGTTTTAGCAAGACCGTCTTCAAACGAAGTTTTCGGAGCCCAACCAAGCAGTTCCCGCGCTTGGGTAGCATCACAAGTGTGGCGGAACACCTGACCGGGTCGATCGCCGATAAATTCGATTTTCGAGATTTTGGGTTTCATAATCTTGACGATAGCCTCGGCAATTTCCTTCACCGATTTGTGCTCGCCGGTGCCGACATTGATTACTTTGCCCACTACTTTTTCTTTTGGTGCATGAATAATGGCATCTAAGGCATCGCAGTGATCTTCAACAAAAAGCCAATCGCGGGCAGCAGAGCCGTCTCCGTGCACGGTGAGCGGCTCGTCGAGCAAACAACTGGTGATAAATCGTGGCACAGCTTTTTCTAAATGCTGGCTGGGGCCGTAGTTGTTGAAGGGCCGAACAATTACGGCAGGAATACCATAAGTACTCCAGTACGAATAAACAAGACGGTCCGCACCGCACTTGGCGGCGGCATAGGGGCTCATAGGATTGAGCGCGTGATCTTCGTCCATCTTCTCTGAAAGGGCTGAGCCGTAAACTTCAGAAGTAGAAATATGAATGAAACGCTCAACCTTATTCGAAAATTTTGCCACTGCATTGGCCACAGTTTGAGTGCCGATTACGTCAGTCTCAAAAAACAGCCTGTTGTCGTAAATCGACCTGGTAACGTGCGATTCAGCCGCCATGTGAACAACGATGTCTGCTTGCGAGACAAGGGTGTCCATTAGTTCGCCATTGCGTACATCGCCATACCAGAATTCGTAAGTGTCGGAGCCGAACGCATTTACCGGACTGTTCTGGATGGAACCGGCGTAAGTAAGAGCGTCTACCACCACAATTTTGTAGTCGGGGTATTTGGCGTACAAATGCCGCACTAAATTGGAACCAATAAAGCCCACGCCGCCAGTTACTAAAATCGTTTTCATGTGTGTTCCGGTTGCCGCTTGTTGCCGCGTAGTATTTCCAGGCTGTCTGGTCCGCAATTAAGCAGAAGATCCAGCGTCGACAAGTATGGAACAAAGTCGCCGTGGAGTTGCGGATATTCTGGATGAAAATAATCTTGCCAACAAACTTCTACACCCTCAGTGGCGAAAAGGTCGGTGGCCAGGTAAGTTTTGGCCGCATTGCCTGTCAAATAGCGGTTCACATTAAAATGTCGACATAGATTAATCAAACGCTCATTCTTATCGCCGCCAATGTCAAGCTCTGAAGAGCGACACAGAGTGGTGACAATGCCCAGTTGGGCAGCAAAATATTTTATTACGGCGATATCAAGTTCGGCAATATTGGGCCAGGAATTGCTGAGAAGCTCGCGGAAATCGCCAAAGTACTGCTGGAAGTAAGGTGCTTTTTTGTAAAACTGCTCAATTGTGTTGATCTGTTTTTTGCGCCACTGCTGGGTGTCGTCTATTTCAGTATCTTTGATCAATTGGCTGAGGGCGACGCTTTTGACAGGAACAGTGAGCCACATGGGCCCACTGGGGGTCTTAATGCGATTGCGATTACGCCAGCCGTTTTTGTCATATTGCACATCGTCATAAAAAACAAAGACATCCGATCGGTCCAACTGATCGAAAAAACCCAACCAGGGAATATATCCGGGTTGCAACACGGCCAGGGTTTTAGTCTTCGTTTCTGTGTTCATAACCTAGTTTCTATTTCTTATACTATGTCGATACCGCGGCCGTTACCCGCATAGAATCAACTTTGAGCACTTTTTGATCGACAGCCTTGCTGCTGGCCATATAAATGTCGTACCACTCTTGAAAGACCAGTAGAGCGTAGATTTTATTGACTTCACGGTAGTCTGAATCATTGCTGTAAATTTGATTCATCAATGCTTGTACTTTGGCGCTGTCGAATAAGCCATGGGCAGACAACCGGCTTGGGCTCAAGGTTTCACGCACATAGTCTTGCAAGTCTTTGAGCAGCCAATCGGTAATCGGCATGACAAAACCTTCTTTTTTTCGTTTGACCATCTCTTCAGGCAAGAAGCGCAAAGCCGCCTGCTTGAGCAGATATTTGGTTTCACCATTTTTGATTTTGAGATTGCCGGGTAGTGAAGCGACAAATTCCACTACATCGGTATCAAGATAAGGGCTGCGCACTTCGAGCGAATGGGCCATGCTCAGGCGATCTACGAATGCCAGCACCTGGTCGGGAAATATTGTTTTATATTCGGCTTCGAGTACTCGGTTGAGTGCATCATTTGAATTAGCGGTCAACTTAGAAAAATCATCGCGCAATAGTAGTTTCGAACTAAATTTTGACATCTTCTCCGCAATAGTTGAAGAATACAAATCAGCCTTGGCTTCATCGCTCAAGACAAAGAGCTTAGAGCGCCAGGCCCAATCGTTGGGGTCAAAAAGATTTTGCAAATAATCTACTTGCGTATCGAATGGCTTGAGCACATTGCTGTCTTGCGTCTTCAAATAGTCGGGCAATTGAGCCAGGGGAAAGGCCAGACGGTGAGAAAGATAACTGCCAAAAAGCTCATCGGCACCATCGCCTGAGATTGCGACAGTGACATTTTGTCTGATCAATGGGGCCAGAAAATAAGTTGAAACAGTGCCTGAAAATGGTTCATCGAAGCAACGAATAATTTTCTTGATGTTTGTTGGAAACTGACTAAATTCAACAGTTTCTTCGTGATGCTCGGTCTTATATTTGCCCGCCACAAACTTAGCGCACTCTTTATCTAAGTCTTTACCGGCGGTGCTTGAATCACCTTTATAGGTCAACGTGAAAGTCTTAATCGGGTCACTGGAAGACTCGGCAGCCACGGCCGTAGCCAGGCTGGAATCAAGGCCTCCGCTGAGGAAGAAACCAATAGGCACATCGGCTATCACTCTTTTGGCAATGCCTTGCCTGAATTTATCGAGGAAAATATCAACTAGAGCACTTTCATCAAGCTGTGCCAGCTCTTGATCGGTCTTGAACGATAGGTCCCAATAACGAACAGGCTTAAGGGTTTGACCGCGCTTGTAAACCAGATAGTGAGCCGGCGGCAAACAATGAATGCCGTCAAAAATTGTTTGCGGAGAAGGTACATGTTTAAAACTGAGGTAATGGTGCAGAGCCTCTAGATTGACACTACGCTTGAATCCCGGCACTTGCAGCAGCGACTTGATTTCAGATGCGTAATAAAGCACATCACCAATTTGTGTGTAATAAAGAGGCTTTTTTCCCAGTCTGTCGCGGGCGAGGACGCCTAGATTTTTCGCCGTGTCCCAAATGGCTACAGCGAACATGCCATCGATATGGGCGACGAAATCTTCGCCAAATTCTTCGTAAAGATGCGGCAAAATTTCAGTGTCGCATCTGGTTACAAACTGGTGATGACGTTTTCGTAAAAGTTCCAGATTGGCTTGATAGTTATAGAGTTCGCCGTTTTGAGAAGCCCACACCGAGCCGCTTTGATTAGATAGTGGTTGGCGGCCCCCTTCTAAGTCAAGAATGCTTAAGCGGCGAGCACCCATGGCAAAATTGTCTTCATGCACAATGAAACCATCGTCAGGCCCGCGGTGTACCAGCTGGTTGAGCATAATTTCAACCAAATCGCGATCACCAGAGCCGAATATTCCTGCAATGCCGCACATAGACTACGCCTCTAAAGTTTTCGGTATCCACAGTCTAAAGCAATGGCCCTAGTCTTTAGCAACAAATAAATTGCTAAATTCTAATGTTCCGGATAGGCTAAAGACAAGCTTACGAGGCGATTTCACGAAATGATGGTAATTGTAACAAAGTGTCTCTGGCCCGAAATTTGTTTTGCTGAACCTGGTCTAAACTGGCTATATGAGCAGAGAAGAACTGTTGGTCTATGTGAAATAGGATGATTGAAAAATGAAGATGATTCCATTAAGCGCAGTTTTAAATCAGGAAGACGACGGTTATGTCTCGCTGTGCACAGAGCTGGATATTGCAAGCCAGGGGGCCACGATTGAAGAAGCACTGATCAATCTGAAAGAAGCCGTAGAGGGATTTTTCGAGACAGCTAGCCCACAGGAAATCAAAGAGCGGCTAAAGAAACCGTCACTGTTCACGCATATTGAAGTGGCCTGTGCCTAAATTTTGCAGAGTCGTATGAAAGCGCGTTCTACAAACTAGTACCACGCGCAATCAATTCTCTGATAGCTGACACAAATTGTGTCGGAACGACCATGAGAGTCTGCCCAGATAGCTCAGACGCAGCCTCATCTTCAGCCACCATAACGTCGTCATCCATTTGCTCGTAATGGGCCAGTAATTTTTCTACGCGGTCTTGGTTCCATCCGGGCGGAAAGTCATTGTTGCTCATTTCTTACTCCGCCTCCTCTGACAATAAGACCAATTTCCATTGCAATTCTATTTGTTGGCCTTGTTTTCGTTGACACGGCTATCCCATACATTGGATGATCTAATCTGACTTATCGGTGGGGCAAGATGGCAACTATTTCAAATGGAACTCAAAGCAGCTTAGACAAGCAGGGCATACGTCCTAGCGCCGAGCTATTTCCTTTAATGGTCGTGCTATCGATCATATATCCATGCAATTTTGGCTGCCCAATGTGCCCTTATACCGACGGCAACTCCGAGATTAGAAAATTTTATAGAGACAACAGCGCTGAACTTTTCCCGGTTGACCTGTGGAACAGCATTGCCGACGAATGTGGCAAATATGGTGCCTGGATGCGCTGCACCGGCGGTGGTGAACCAATGTTGCACCCTGGTATGGTCGACATGATCGAGTACGGCAAGTCAAAAGGTGCTCGCGTCTGGCTCAACACCAACGGCAGCATGTTCGGGCCCGTTAAGCGCGACCGCGACCGCCTTGATCGCTTGCTGGCATGCGGCGTCGATCTAATTGAATTTTCCATGGATGCCGGCGACGCAGAAACCTACGCTGCAGTCAGACCACCACGCGGTGGCATGACTCGCCCTGCTGAAGAATGGTGGGAAAGACAGGTTAACAACGTCAAATACGCCATTGCCAAACGCAATGAGCTGCGCGGACCGACCCGCATTGTCGTTTCAATCATTCGCCAGGAATTGATTGAAGGTAAGCTCGATGAAGCGATCAAATTCTGGCATGAAGGCATTGGCGTCGATGAAGTAATCACACGCAAATTCCTCACATGGGACGACAACACCCAGATTCCTGAAGGCAAGGCCCTCGACAAGCATCTTTACTCAAACGAAAAAGTAATACCAAAAGAACCATGCGTCTGGCCTTTCGAAAGGCTCAACGTCGACACCCTTGGCCGCATTGCCCTTTGTGGACAAGACATTACTTTCAAGACTTCAGACCTCTTCCCTAATGCTAAAGACGTCTCTATTGAAGACATCTGGCAGGGCGAGACCTTCAAGTGGTATCGCGAAATGCACATGGCCGGTCGCGGCACCGAGTGCTTCCCTTGCCGCGGATGTTCAGCCTGGTTTGCCGGCGTACGAGACTGGAACTACGGCTGGCTAAATGTTCTGCAAAAATCTGGCGACCACCTGAAAAAAATCATGGCCGAAGATCTTGGTGCTGAAGTAGAAATTTACGAACCGAAGGCCACTGCTAAAACTACATGCTGAGCGGATCAAAAATTTCATTAGCCACTTTCGAGCGCGAACATGCTCAAAAGACTTTGACATGGCTGAATGATACCGAACTCTGCAAATTTCTTGGCCGTACTGAGCCAATCTCGCAAGCCGAGCAAGAAATCTGG
>Ga0209591_10005330_pt1 | contig 14378 bp, 5 predicted proteins | sample MAT01_FD_187207 | JGI IMG/M metagenome (GOLD analysis project Ga0209591, IMG submission 187207) | Freshwater microbial communities from Lake Fryxell liftoff mats and glacier meltwater in Antarctica - MAT-01 (SPAdes) (version 2) | ecosystem: Environmental > Aquatic > Freshwater > Ice > Liftoff... | reverse complement strand
ATAAAAGACATAAAAGACATAGTTTCCTTTTTACATCTGATAGAGATGATAGAGAACCCAAAACTATACCTTGGTCTATAAACTAATTTTTTCTTACTGCTTTGTGGACTAAATAATTCTTTTTGTAAAAGAGCTCCTTCCCCTCTGCGTTATAGCTTTGCAAAATGACCTTCCTTTGATCCTTTGGTTTTTTTGTCCTTCCGTCTTTTAATTTTTTGATCCTTTGGTCCTTCAATCCTATAGGAGCAAAGCTGTCCTATCAAAGAATAGAAGAATCGAAGAATCGAAGAATCAAAGAATTGAAGAATTGAAGATAAGAGGCGTTGAGTGGGGTGCAGGAACTCCCTACTATAGCCTATCGCAAATAGGCAGATAGGCAGATAAATATAGGCAGATAAATATGAAGATGCAATACAGCGGAAAAAGCGATCTCTTACAGGGACCTGCACTAATCAAATTTGAACAGAATATTGCCATGTAAAAGGCAAATTGAAAAATAAGGAGCTTTCTGACAAAAATAAAAAGGCAGGGCCTTTTCCACTATAACTTTTCAGAGAGAAATTATAAAAATATCTATTGATCTGGGAAGTTATATAAAAAAAATTTTTTGATAGCAAGTTACTGCTATTTAGCGTTTTATAAAAAAATCTTTATTTCTTTTTTTTAATAATAAATTTCTATTTCTTATAATTTTTAAGCTTTTTTTTATTATTCATATGCATCTATTTATTTATTCTACAGTTATTAGCAAATAACTACATGTTTTACATTTTGTAGTATCAAAAGCAACCTATCTACGATTTCCTTCTTACCTATCTTCGATAGAGCGATCTGCTGATCTACTATAGGGTACAGTATACAGGGTGCTCTTCCTATCATAGATTGTTCCTATCTACGATAGGAACAGAACCCTGTAAGAAGGATATCTGAATTTTGATAAACCCTTTCCCTCCCCTTAAGGGAAAGGGGGGGGCATCGTAGATAGATAGCCTTCCCCTTTGATGAACAGGGGTGGCCATCTATCTACTCCTATCGTAGATAGGTATACCCCACCGCTTTACTTTCTATAGTAGATAAATAGGCCATCTATCTATGATAGGAAGCAAAGACATCCCCACCACTTTTAACTTCCCACTTCCCACTTTTTTCTATCTATCTACTATAGATTTCCTTCTTATTTATCTCAGATGCCCCCTTTTTTTTAAGGGGAAGGGTTTGTCAAGATTCAAATAGAAAGATAAGAAACAGAGAAAAAAGTGGGAGAAACAGAGAAAAAAGTGGGAATCTTATAGCAGAAAGGAAGGAATCCTATTGCATATAGGTTTCCGTACAAAGCAGAGCTATCTACAATAGGAAAAAGCAAACCACTTCCTGCTTCACTTTTGTGCAAAGCAAAAAGGTGAAGCAGGAAGAGAGAAGATGCTTTACTATACCTATCTCCGCTCTGTTGTAATAAAGGCAAAATGAAAAGGGAAACCGGGAAGCAAGTCACTTCGCCACATTGATGCAATGTAAGAACGTAGAGAAGGGAACAAGCCTGTCCTCTTTCACCTTTGTGTAAAGCTTCTTACAGGTCCCTGTGTAGTAAAGGTAGGTGTGGCATGGCAGAAGAACTTCCTTTGGCCAGAAAGAGGCCTCCTACCTGGCCTCTCCTTTTCATTCTGCATAAAGGCGGGGGGAAAGGCTAAATTTAAGTAGAAGGCAATCAACGGTAGCCCTATCACAAAAATAACCCTTAGGTCTTTTGGTTCTTAGGTCCTTCGGTCCTTTGGTCTTTTGGTCCTTCAGTCCTTCGTTTATTAGGTCCTTAGGTCCTTCGGTCTGCAAAGTGGCACGAAAACATTTTTTTGATGGAAGCCCTATTGAATAAAACATTGTGTGTCTTTCAATAACCCTTACAATAACCCTTAAAGTGTTATTCTTTCTAAGAAACAAGCAACTTTTTCCCTGTGTAGCAAAGGCAAAAACAAATATCTACTAAAAAATAGAAAAGGATATAATGATATAGGTAGGTCATTCTTTATTACTTTGCTACCTATTGACTTTAGTAGTCATAGCTTTATGTTTGTGAAACAATGCTTTATCTTTGTGAAACAATAAGACGTAGTCCAATAAATATATCCTTTTAGCAAGCATAAAGAATAATTTATACAGCTATTACTATATAACAATTAATTCAGATTATAGAAAAAAAAATAAGTCTAGAGTATATATTAAAAAGAGAATATTGCTTCTTTTTTTTTTTATATTTTGTTTCTTTTTATTTTTAAAACATAAAAAATATTTATACTCAATATTTTACTATAAATGTCTAGTATTTAAAGGAGTTTTTTAATACTTACTTCTGGGTTTATATGTGTTTGCCTTTCATTTACTATAAGAAATTATTCTACATTAGGAATATAATTAAAAAAATAAAAACATAAGATAGTAAATAAACCTAAATAATTTAAATTATTTAGGTTTATTTTAATTTAAAATAAAATATTTAAGCTATTTTATTTATCACATTCCTTTTTCAGGTCGCACGCCCATTTTTCAAAACTTGTTTCAACAGGATTACGGTCAACCGCAATCTTTACTTTTTTTGCTTCACGTTCTGGTGAACTAATTGTCATGGGATTTCTCCTATATATAACAATTTTATATAAAAAAAAAAATGATTTGTAATCAAATAGATGCGCATTTATTAAATTAAATATTTAAAATTTTTTTGAAGTAGAGTACTTAGTTAAAAAATAAAAAATATTTTAATCGCACTAAGGAATTTTAATTGATTCTATTTTTTTTTTTTATTTAAACAAAAACTTTTTACATGAATTATATATATATATTGTATAATTAATTTACTTATTGACAATCTTTATGTTCAGTTTTGGGTTATAGTAACTATTTATAAGTACTTTTGTAGCAAATAATATACTACTTTCTATAGAGCTTCCTAGCTTTTATTTTGCTTTTTTACATTAAATTTTTAGTTCAGTATTTATTTTTTTTAAGGATTTAAGGATTTAAGGATTTAAGGATTTAAGGATTTAAGGATTTAAGGATTTAAGGAAAGTAGCCCTCTGCAAATAACTACTACTTGTCCCCTTAAGTAAAACAAATCCTGCCGAAAGAGACAAAGACTCTTGAACAAATTAACTTTATCAGAGAGGTTGCTCAGTAATTCTTTTGATGGCCAGGGGAGGGGCTATATAACCACTTTCACGCCTCTTTCTAAAATGCCTCCCTTCTTTAGCAAAGTCTTTCTTATAGCCCCCATCGTAGATAGATAGCCTACCTATCGACGATTTCCTTCTAACCTATCTACGATAGAGCTATCTACAATTGACAGGGTTCCTATCTATCATAGATAGATAGGAACCCTGTCAAGAAGGGGATCTGAATCTTGACAAACCCTCTGGCGTTTGTTCAAGATTCAAATAGGAAGCAAAGCTTTCCTATTGAAGATAGGAGGGGCTAGAGCCCCCATACTGTAGGAGTAGATAGATGGCCTACCTATCTACAATTACCTTCTTATCTATCTTCGATAGAGCAGATGCAGGTTGCTTTTCCTATCGGAGATAGTTTCTGCACTCTATCGTAGAGAGCAACAGAGGAATCTATCTACAATATATAGGAACCTGCATATAGTAGATAACTCTATAGAAGATAGGTCAGGAGGAGATCTAAATCTTGACGAACCCTTCCTTTTAAGAAGAGGGGGCATATCTATCTACGATAGATAGGAACCTTGTCCCCTATCGAAGATAGGCAAGAAAAAGATCGTAGATAGGTATGCCCCTCTGCTCTATCAATTTTCTTTGAAAATTGAAGCAAAAGTGGGAAAAACGGTATGCTTTATAGCAAAAAGAAAAATCTTTTCTTTCTATTTTAGGACAAAGCATATAAGGATCTCTTATTTTTCTTTTTTTCTTTTTTTTTCTTCTGTTTATATCCTACAAGGCAAAGGGAAGAATTAACCACCACGCTTCGCTTTGGTGTGGTACACACCAATCCCTAAGGGGAAAGCAGGGGGTGCAAAGTTTGATTTGTTCAAGGCCTCTGAAGGAAAGGCCCTGACAAATAAAAGTTATTATTTTTACGTAGGGGAGAGTATAATCACATTTAATTATTTAATTATTTTAAAAAGAAAGCAAAAAAAGAAATTTACCAAATGGAGCAAATTAATTCGCCACCAATACCTTTTAAACGTGCTTCGCGATCTGTTAAAACACCACTTGGTGTTGAAAGAATTACAATACCAGTTCCACCTAAAATACGTGGGATTTCTCGATGGTTTGCATAAATACGTAAACCAGGTTTACTAATTCTTTTTAAATTAGTGATACAAGATTCTTTTGTTTTTCCACGGTATACTGTTTTTGAACGATACTTTAAACGAATTAAAATATCATTTGAATCTAATACCATTTGATAACTTTGAATAAAACCTTCTTTTTCCAAAATCTGTGCAATTTCGTGATTTAATTTTGTGTGAGGGATAATAACACTAGATTTTTTTGCTAAACAAGCATTTCTAATACGTGTTAACATATCACTAATACTATCATGAATAAAACCTTTTGTTGATGAAGTAATCATTTGTATATACAATAGTAATCTTTTTTTAATTAAAGAGTTTTTTTATTATTCATTCCATTATTTTATTTAAACTTGTCATTTCTTGTTATTTCTATACTTGTGTTTTGTTTTTTGTACGCTACACCTAGGCTTCTTTTTTTTTTATAACCCTTTTAAAGCAAGAAGAGCAAACTGCTCCTTTTTGCTTTACTAAAACAGCTGAAATAACTGGAACAGGACCTTTTTTGTCAAACCCAAAATCAAGCAAAGTTATTTATTTACTTTAATGTCCTCACTTCTAACTTTTAACCAAAGGAATTTTAATGGTCTTTGCCCCTCTAAAAAATTTAAAAATCAAAGGATAGAAGAATCTAAAAATTGAAGGATCGCAAAAACTTTCTCTCGTAGAAAGGAAGTATAGCCTCCTATCAAAGCCCATATCCTTCTCCTTGTCCCCTTCGGTAGGAGACAATGTTTCTACCAAAGGGGACAAGGACAGGATGTCCCTGAAGGACCTTCCTTTGTTAAAAATAGAAGATAAAGATGAAAAAATACCTCCTTTCCTAGACAGGACAGGGGATGTTCTCGGTCCTTACGAAGGAGGTATAAGTCAAGTAAGTTTTTATCTTTCAATTAAAAACATTGTTTGCAATTGAAAGATAAAACCTTACTTGGTTGCATCCTCCTTTGTAAGGAACGGGAACATTGTCCACAAAGAGCCCCTTGAAGCAAAGTGTGCTGAGGGCCGGCCACCTTCACACTTTAACGCAAAGTGTACTGAGGGCCGGCCACCTTCACACTTTAACGCAAAGTGTACTTCTCCTTTCTTCAAGAGGATAGGTTGGAGGCTTCTATGGACGAGGACTCTCACTTTATATATTTTTTTTTGAGAATTCGCCGCTCTGTTCCGTAAGGAGGAAAAGCGTACCTCCCCCCGTTCCACAAAGCGGAGGGTACCTTTCTCTCTTACCTATAAAAGGTAGTTAAGTGAGCTTTCTCGTTCCTCCCCCTCATTACTCAACTCAACAATGTGGGAAGTGAGAAGTGGTAAAAACTTTCTTACAGCAAAGTGTATATAGGGGGAACGAAGAGAAGGCTTTTTCCCCCTTATAGCTCCTTTGCTTCACCTCTATACTGTCCCCTATTAAAGATAGGTATAGCTTCCTATATATTTACGATTTCCTTCTTACCAATCATCGATAGAGCTATCTACCTATCTGCTATTTCCTTCTTGCCTATCTACGATAGGGTGCTCTTCCGTATCGTAGATAGGAACCTTGTCCCCTATCGTAGATAGGCAAGAAGGAGATCTGAATCTTGACAAACCCTCTGGGGCTCGATGGCCGCCCATCTATCTACTCCTACGGGGAGATAGGCCATCTATCTCCGATGGGGGTTTGTTCAAGATTCAAATAGAATACAGTAGACAGGGTGCTCTTCCTATTTGAATCTTAACAAATGGGGCATACCTATCGTAAAAAGGAGTAGATATATGGCCTACCGTTCAGTACGGAGGAAGCTAAGCTATCCCCACTGCTTTATCACAAAGCTATCTACGATAAGGAGGGATCGACGATGGGGGCATCATAGAAAGATGGCCGCCCCATCGTCGATAGGGATCTACAGGGATCTACGATGGGGGTTTGTTTAAGATTCAAATAGGGAAAAGTGAACCACTTCCCACATTGTGGTGTGGAACAGAGGGGAGGCCTCATTATTGCCTTAATATAACCTATAGAACAAAGGTTTCGCAAAAGAAGGATAGAAGAAAGCACATTGCTCTGTAGTTAAAGTAGGAGGCATCTTAGGGGGAAAGGAAAGTGTGGTACATTATTCCCTCCGACAAAGGATCAGAGGATTATATATTACTTAGAATTTAATAGACTTTGTGGTAAGTCCTTTAAAAAAAATTTCCTTTTAAAATGAAGGAAAGTAAAAAAAAAAAAATGACTGTTTTAAAAAAGTTTAACTAAGACCAACATTTTAAACAATTTTATGATTTAAATGGTAAACCAAATTCTTTTAAAAGAGCTAATCCTTCTTCTTGTTTAATAGCTGTTGTTACAATTGAAATATCCATTCCTCGAACTTGATCAATTTTATCGTATTCAATTTCTGGAAACATTAATTGTTCTTCTAAACCTAAACTATAGTTTCCATTTTTGTCAAAACTTTTAGGATTAATACCTTGGAAATCACGTACACGTGGTAAAGCTAAATGGATTAATCGGTCTAAAAAACCGTACATACGATCGCCTCGTAATGTAACAGTCACACCTACTGGCATTTTTTCTCTCAATTTAAAACCAGCAATTGCTTTTTTTGAACGAGTAATAACTCCTTTTTGACCTGCAATCATTCCTAATTCCTTAAGTGCTGAATCAACCATTTTTTGGTTTTGTGATGCACTACCAATACCTCTATTAATAACAATTTTTTCAATTTTAGGGACTTGATGCATATTTTGATATTTAAAATGTTCCATTAATTTAGGAACAATAGTTTCAATATATTGTTTTTTTAATCTTTGTGTCATTTCTATTATGTTTTTTTTTTTAAGTGTTTTATTTTTTATATTTGCTAATATAAAGTCTTTTGTATTTGGCTCTACATTTTTCTATTTTGTTGCTTCTTTTTTAAGATGCAACTGAGGGTCAAAAACAAAGATATAAATCTTACTAACGCCAGCAAAACAGTCTATATTTAGTCAATACTTATAGACTGTATGCTATATGCTAAATAGCATATTGTTAAGCATCTACTAAGTTCCAGATTTCCTCCTATTAAACAATAAAGGCATCTTTTGCTACAAAGCCCCCTTCTTCCCATAGGAAGAAAGGGAAAAAGGTGATCTAACTCTTTCCCTCTCAAAGAAGGTCAAGCGACTTTAGCAGTCTTTGAAAGCCTTTAGTTGTTTTAGCAAAAAAAAGACTCACTTTATTTGTTTTTTTACTCATATTTTATTTGGCTTTTCCTTATATAACTTGCTCTGTAAGTTAAGACAAAAGCTAAAAGAAGAACTAAGACAGCTATTATATATTAGCTGTATTATATATTAGGACTTTACCTTCCAAAAGCTTGAATCTTGATTTAGTATATTTTACCTGTTTATTACACAAGGTTGAAACAGAAATGTATCTTCTTGGTTCCTTTTGGTAGGAGGCTTTAAAAAAAAAAATAATACCTCTGAAAAAACAAATGGAAGCTTTCTATTTTCAACAGAAGAACTTTGTTAGAACTTTGTTAGAACTTTGTTAGAACTTTGTTAGAAATTCATTAGAACTTTGTTAGAACTTCGTTCATCTGTTGAAAATAAAATTGTTCCATGTTAAAGATAAGATCTTTTATTTTTAGTCCGGAGGTTTGAAGTTTTCTACCTTTGCTACGCAGGGATGCGTTTTTTACGTCTTTTGCTACGTTGGGATACGTTTTTTCCATATGGATAAAACCCAATCCACTTCCTATTTTTTTTGGGGATGGAGGGGAACAAGTATAGAAAGCCTCCTATGGCTACATAGAAAAAAGAATTTGACCTTTAAAAGTAAACTAAGTGGGATAAAAAGCAACGATCTAAAAGCAATAGATAGTTAGGGGTTTAAAGTACTTCAGGGGCTAATGATACAATTTTAGTAAAATTGCGATCTCTTAATTCGCGAGCAATAGGTCCAAAAACGCGTGTTCCTCTAGGATTTCCTTCTTTATTAATAATAACAGCAGCATTATCATCAAATTTAATTGTCATTCCATTTTGACGACGAAGACCTTTACTTGTTCGAACAATAACTGCTCTTACAACATCTGATCTTTTTGTAGGCATATTTGGAAGTGCATCTTTTACTACAGCAATAATAATATCACCAATATTCCCAGAACCAGAGCCCAATACACGGATACACATTAATTTTTTAGCACCACTATTGTCTGCAACATTTAAGTAAGATTGAGGTCTAATCATATTTTAAATCCAATTGATATATGATATTCATTTATATATAAAATGTTTCTATTTTTTAACTTTTTATACAATTAATTTTTAACTACAAAGTTGCCGTTGGTTCCTCCTCCTTTTTTTTGCTCTTACGTTCCTTCTTTTACTTAGCTCCTCTGTATAAAGATAAAGGAGCTAAGTAACTAAGGAACAGAACAAAGAAGGTTCCTTTTTTCAATACAGAGGTAAAGCGCAACACCTGTATCTGTTCACCCATTTTTGCTTCAATTTTCTCCTATCATAGATAGTCTCGCATAGCAATTTAAGATAGTCTCGCATAGCTATTTAAGATAGGAACTTCTTACTGCACTCTATCGCAGATAGGCAGATAGGTATGAAGAAAATTGATAAAGCACAGGGGCATATCTATCGTAGATAGGAGTAGATAGATGGGGGTGGTAAGAAAGACTTTGCAAAAGAAAGAGGTGGCAAAGGTTCATGCAAAAAAATCATACTTTCTTCTAAAGGGTAAGGATTATATACCTGTCCTTTGAAGAGGACAGGCAACTTCTTCTCTGTGTAGTAAAAAGAGAGTTGAAGGAACAGGTAAGTCCACTTTTTATATGGGGCTGCTATAGATGGGGACAGCTATATATGGAAACAGGTGGCTTTGGTGAAAAAAAGAGCTACATATAATCCTATCAAGTATTAAAAGTATTAATTTAAAAATATTGGCCTTCTTTTCAAGGTTATAAAAAACATATTTATAACAATAAATTTGTTAGTTTTAGTTTGTAGTGAAGCTTTTGCATTATATTTTTGTTACAGTTTTAACTGCCAAACAAGCATAATAAATTTTGGGTTATTTTACCTTAAAAATTTTGATTAAATACTAGAAATATTCTAGTATTAGTTTGTAGCTAAAAATTATATTATTGAATATCTCTAAACTTTAAATTCATCAGTCTATAATAATTGTTAATTGTATGGCTAATAAATAATTAAAAATTAGAAATTAGAAATTATTTATTAGCCATATAGGTATTAAATTAATTCTATTAACAAGTTAATAGAATTAATTTTTTTTTTTTTCATACTTTAATTTGAATTTGTACTTATCCCTTGGAGGAAAAGGGGCTTTATGCAAGAAATGGCTAAAACCACTTTACTTCTTAACTGAGCGTGGAAAACATAGGGAAAAAATGTTCCATACAAACAAATTTCCCCTTTATAAATACGCAAGCTACTAAATCTTTTGCAACGTTTTCTCTTTGGAAGGAACTATATATGGCAAACAACAATTTATCCCATTTCTTTTCATATTCATAAAAAGAAAAAAGAGTTACTTTATAAATTTGCTACATTATTCTTTTTCGGAAGAAGAGAAGCTGTAAAAGCATTTAAATGGATGTGTTGTTCTATTTTATTATTTGCTTTTTTATTATTAAAATAAGATAAAGGAAATGATATTTCTAGCAACAATAAACCTTTTATAGTTTTATACAGCCTTTACAGGTGCTGCTAAAAATTTAGTTTTTACAGGCATTTTATAAGATGCAATACGTAAGGCTTGACGAGCAATTGTTTCTGATACACCTTTCATTTCGTAAATAACTTTACCTGGTTGTACTACAGCAACCCAAAATTCAACAGCACCTTTACCAGAACCCATACGACTGCCGGCTGAACGAAGTGTAATCGGTTTATCCGGGAAAATTCTAATCCATAATTTACCACCACGACGCACATAACGAGTTAATACACGTCGACCAGATTCAATTTGTCGTGAAGTAATCCAACAAGGTTCTAAAGCTTGTAAACCAAACTCACCAAAAGCAATTGTATTACCACGAGTAGCTTTACCTCTTAAATGTCCACGGTGATGTTTACGATATTTTGTTCTTTTAGGGCTTAACATTTTAAATAAAATTTAATAATTTCTTTTTGATTAAAAAATTAAATTTTTAATCAAAAATATGGAATAGAATTTCCATTCTAAAATCAGCCGCTTTTTTTCAGAAAATTTCTTCTATAAGTTTTTTTATATTCTAAAAAAATTAAATAACGCATTTTAGAATATAAAAAACTTAATATATTTTATATATATATAAATTCACAAAACTACTTCTTAAAAAAGATAAAATAGATTTGTTTAGATTTCTATTCTCTTTTTTTTATAATATAACTCAATATTTTATTTATTTCAATATTTTATGCCTGGCTACCCTTTTAGCTTTTTGTTTTTTCATTTTGATCCTCAATGAGCTTATTAAATGTCCTTAATACTTTTTTTAAATGACTTCCCTTTGCCCCAATAAATAGAAACATGGCCTTTGCCTTGTTTCCTTTGGTAGGAAACAATAGGGCCTTATCGCCTCCTCTTTTGAATGAGGCTTCCTACAAGCTAAGGCCATTGAGCTTCAATTATAAAACAGAAGGGTGGTTATTGTCCCTTCCTTTTTAACTTTATAGTCTTTACCCTCTTTGCAGAAAGGTCTTTAATGTGCTCTCTTAATTATATTATTCTTTATTAGAACTGAGTTACAAGAATTTATTAACACTTTGAACAAAAGTATAGGTTTGTTAAATTTAACAAACCTATTAATAAGGAATATTATGCAATTCAGACTATGCTGGATAGATTTCAAATTCCATATTCTAATTTTGCTTAGCTCCTTTCCTTACAGTAGGAAGCTTTGCCTATCTTTGATAAGGACAATATAAAAAAGTGGCAAGAAGCTATAAAGCAATCCCTCCACTCCCCACTTTTTTATACGTTACTGGGCATAGCGCACCAAGGAAGCTCAGCACACCGGAGGAAACATAGCACACCTATCGGCGATAGGAAAGACACTTTGCTCTGTTCCCCCTTAGGAGGCTATGCTATATAAAGAAGTGGCTATACTATACGGAGAAAAAGCAAAAGAGTGGATCAAAGGAAAGCCGTCAAGCCCCTCTTCTTTCCGATAAGGCCTCTTTTCTCTTTGGGGGAAGGTTGCTTTTTCACTTTGTGAAAGGAGGGATGAGTGTGCCACCCCCTAAAAAACTGGCCATACTCCTTCACTGTCTCCTGCTGGTAGTGAAGCCTTTCTTAATAGGATACAGTAAAGTTATAAATAAGGTACAGTAAAGTTATAAAGAGGCCTTGGCCTTGCGGTAAAGGGACCCTTTGCTTTATAGCTTGATAGCTTTATTGCTTTCTCTTTGTACAAATCCCCTGCTTCAATTTTCTTCAGACAAATAAAATTGAGAGAGCGCATTTAAGGCCTTTCTGAAAAGCTGCAAAGTTACAAAACTGCAAAGTTGTGAAGCTGCAAAGCTGCAAAGCTGTGAAGCTGCAAAGCTGTGAAGCTGCAAAGCTGTGAAGCTGCAAAAGAGGGGGGAGGGGAGAGAGGGTAACTTCCTACAGTAAGAAAGAAGGAGCAGAGGCTATCCTCCAACCCCTTTTTTCTTTTGTTCTTTTGCTCTTTTGCGCCTCCTATAGAAAATAGGACAGCTTTGCTACTATTGAAAATAGTATTACATCTTCATCTGTTCCTTATTATAGTTATAGTTATAGTTATAGTTATAGGAAGCTATGTGATACTATCTACAATAGGAAATTACTTTACTCTATTGTAGATAGTATCACATAGCCGTGGCAAAGTGGATTTCCTTAGGTGCACTATGCGTAGGAATGGAGGCGTTGAACCTATGAAGGTAATTGCCCTCGTTCATTGTGCGGGATAATGGGGATTACAAAGCCTCCTACGGGAACAATATTTAAATGTGCTTTAAAGGACAGGAGGGGTGATCAAGTAAGGCGCTTTACTCCTTCTATGGTCTTTACTTTGCTATAAGGTAGCAACGAGAAGGTCATCAAGCCACTTACTTGAGCACACTTGTCCTTAGGTCCTTAGGTCCTTAGGTCCTTTGGTTAGAGGACAGGTGTGCTTTGCTTTTAGATTCATTTTTTATATGGGAAATGAGTTGTTTCCCCATTAATAAAGTATAAAGAAGGAGCAATGATTACCCTTATGATAGCTATCAAAGAGGTAGAAGATTAGCTTTTAGTGCATTCCATATATGAAGTTATAAAAATTTTATAAAAGCAGGCTTCATTGGAAGTGGGTTCTATAGCTGCTTCCTGGATGGCCCCAGGTTTTTTGCTTAAAGTTTGAAAGTGGGTCATCCTTTAGGAGAAAGAGTTGACCCTGGCTAGAGAAGCGTCCTTGGTACGCTTCGCCCTGTAGAAAGAGAAGGATAGTTTTTCGCTCTGTATGGAAGGTGGCAAAGCGATTTCCTACACTTAACGCAAAGTCTCTTACAGGCCCCTGCAGCAATAAAAAAAAGTGTTAGAATCTCGTTTTTATATATGGGTTCTTTTGGAAGAGTGAAAAGCTTAAGAGAAAGTAAAAACAAGGTAAAATAATAAAACAGAGATATGTAACTAAGAGTTGTAGCAAAAAGATGTATATAACTTTATTAAAAAAAAAGTTATAATATTTATAAATAAAATTGAGAATAAAAACAATTGTTTATATTCTAAATAATTTTATTTTACAATTATAAAAAAAAGCATTTAGATTTTTTTTTGTTGCTTTCTTTGTTTCTTTTTCTACATAAAAATAAAATAAAAGAACCAAATTGAATAAAAAAAAGTAAATAGCGAAATTTAGTGTCTAGTAGTTAGGTTCTGTAAAGTTAGTTTCTAAAAATATTCTTAGTTTAATCTTCACCCTAAAAGTCTATTTTTAAAAGAGCAAGCACCATAATGACCCTTTTATTTTAGTAAGTCTCCTCCTTTGCTTGAAAACTGAACAAAATAGAAAGGTGCTATAATACGCATTTTTACTTGGTTCCCCTTGTTTAATCAAAGGGTTACCTTCTTTTCTTTTAGGGTTCTTTTGCTTTCCCTTTTCTTTTTAAACTTTATCAATTTTTGTATAAAATGGAAGCAAAGAAAGTCGATTTGTGTGTATTATACTTTTTTTTGTAGAATACCAAAGGAAAGCACAGTGAACTGTTCCCTCCATCCCTCTTAATGACCTTCGCCTTGTACCCTTGGGTAGAAGATGAGCTCACTTGTCTTTAACTCAAAAGGACAAAAAGAAGGCCTTCCTTCAGTAATAGCCTCATTTAACACAGGGACCCTTAAGAGGCAAAGCGAGCCATTGCTTATTTTTAGGGGACAAGTGACTTTACTACTTTAAAATAAAAAAGTATTGTTTTTGTTCTTTTACACTTTATGGGTAAGAATCCTATTTTTATAACCAATAAATGAGAAAGAGAAAATTAAATTGATTTTATCTCATACTTACACTCATACTTACTTAAGTGCGTTATATTTAATCATTACATTTCTTACCCTAACCAAAGACACTTTGCTCTGTCTCCTTCTGAGAACAGAATGTATTTAGCTAGGGCAACTAACAAGCAGCTTCGCTAAAAAAAAATTGTTTGTTTTTATGCTATTTCTTGTTTTAAAATATAGAAGTTTTATATTAATAAATAAATAATAGATTTATTGAAATTCTAAGAATTCAAAATTCTTTTAAAAGTTTTTATCTAAAGATAATATTTTTTGTTTTGGCTAAAATTATTCTTTTTTTTTTTTTACTAATCATACTCTTTTGTAATTTTTCTTTCTCCTCTTTGTTACAAAGGAAGATGAAGCAATTCTTACTTCTTTTTCCTTATTCCTATTTTCCTTATTCCTTATTCCTATTTTCCTTATTCCTTATTCCTATTTTCCTTCTTTCTTCTTTCAAAGGAAAATAGGGGGTCAGAGCAAGCTACTAAGCTGAGCTCACTCTCCTAGACTTATATAAAAATATATGGGAAGGTGGGATATGAAGGAATAAATAGGACGCAGTAAGTATATATAAAAAGCAATAGCAGTAAG
>Ga0209591_10005329_pt1 | contig 14379 bp, 8 predicted proteins | sample MAT01_FD_187207 | JGI IMG/M metagenome (GOLD analysis project Ga0209591, IMG submission 187207) | Freshwater microbial communities from Lake Fryxell liftoff mats and glacier meltwater in Antarctica - MAT-01 (SPAdes) (version 2) | ecosystem: Environmental > Aquatic > Freshwater > Ice > Liftoff... | reverse complement strand
CCCGGTTTGGAATGCTTTCGTGTTCATCCAGGCGTTCACGAACTCCGGATTGGCAAGGTCACGCTTGACCGTCAGGCGAATGAGGTAGGAGGCGAATGCGTATTCGCCTTCGAGCGTGAAAATGCCTTTTGAAGAAAGCCTTCACCACGCGCTCGGCTTCCGGAAGATCGTTCGTTTTGATTTCCCGGCGTTGATCGCCGAGGTCAAAACCGTCGGCGGTGATTTTCAGGAAGAGGATTATGTCGGTCTTGCGCGCGAGTTTCTTGTCGAGGAGGAGGAGGCTCGTCTTGACCCGGAGTAGGGCTTGAAGACGCCGGCGGGCAGGCTCAGATAACCTGATCCCAAGGAATTAGAGTGAGCTCAACTGCGCCGCGATTTGGGATGAAATACAATTAACGCGGAGGACGCGGAGAGCGCGGAGCCTGACGTGAGGGAGAAGTGGCACGGGTCACAAGATTCACCGCGCGTGCCTCTGCCGTGGTGGAACCCGACCTCCGGGCGGGTTTTGCAACGTGAGCCAGCACCCAGCGCGCCCGGAGGTCGCGCTCCACCTCGATACCGTTCATCCGGTTTGTGCCGTGGCAGGCTCAGCTCGTTTCCTCGTTCCGATTCTCTCCACGGACTGAGATCAGAATGTCTGAGACGAATGGCCGGTAGCGGCGCTTGCCCCCAAGCGCCAGTGCGGCTCGCGGCACCGCTTCCCCGTGGCCGTTGAGGGCAACGGCCGCTACCTGACATTAATCGCCTTTTTGGGCTCAGCTCGTTTCCTCGTTACCCCTCACTCCACGGGCTGGGATCAGGAGGTCTGAGCCTGGGCGAAGGATGAGTCCCTGCCCGCTGGGACAGGTGGCGCGCGCGCCGCGCTTCGTGGCGAGACCAGCTCGCAACCTACGGAACACAATCCCACAGGCACGGTGGCCTGTGGCTACTTCACTCGTCGCGACCCGCTACTGCTTTTCCAGCTCCGACAGTTTGGTCGTGGCGGTTTCCCACTCAGTGGTGGCTTTCTGGAGGAGATCGACGGCCGCACTGAGCTCGCGGTTCAAATGCTGGGCGCGGCCGGGGGAACTGTAGGTCTCGGGCTTCTCTAGCTCGGTGGCGATTTCGGACTGCTTCGTTTCCAGCTCGCTTACTTTTTGTTCCAGGTGGCCGACTTCGACGCGGAGCTTCTTCACCTCGGCGGGATTGGCTTTCTTCGGACTGGAGGCGGCGACGGGGGCGGCTTTTTCCTGCTGCGGGCGGGCGTCGGTGAAGCCGGCCGTCAACGCGGCGCGGGCGTTCGAGGCTTTCGACTTATCGAGATAATAATCGTAGTTGCCGGCGTAGGGCGTGAGGCGGCCCGAGTGGACGTGCAACACGGACTGCGCGAGCGCGCGGATGAAATACACGTCGTGGCTGATGAAGATGAACGTGCCTTCGTATTGCTTCAGTGCGGAGACGAGCGCGTCGATCGACGGGATGTCCAAGTGCGTCGTGGGCTCGTCCATCAACAGCAAGTTGGGTGGATTCACGAGCAGGCGGGCGAGGGCGAGACGGGATTTTTCGCCGCCGGAAAGGACCGAAGTTTTTTTGAAGACGTCGTCTTTGCGGAAGAGAAAGCCGCCGAGCACGGCGCGGGCTTGCTGCTCGGTCAGTTGGTTTTCCTGCGTGCGCAGCTCCATCACGTTTTCGAAGACGGTGAGGTTGAGCTTGAGATTATCGGCGCGGTTTTGGGCGAAGTAGCCCGGCACGACGTTGCTGCCGAGTTCGCGGACGCCGCCTTGAATCGGAATCACGTCGGCCAGGATTTTCAGCAGCGTGGATTTACCGGCGCCGTTCGGGCCGACGAGCACGATCTTCTGGCCGCGTTCGGCTTCGAAATTCAAATCGCGATACACGACATGGTCGCCGTAGGCCTGCTGGATTTTTTCTAGTTTCACCACTTTGAGCCCGGAGCGGGGCGGCTGCGGGAAACGGAAACTCATCTTTTTTAACTCATCCTCGGGCTCGTCCACGGCGACGGCTTCGAGACGTTCGATCTGCTTCTCCTTGGATTTGGCGCGCGAGGCCATGGAGGCTTTGGCACCGAAGCGATCAACGAATTTCTGGAGATGGGCGATTTCGCGCTGTTGGTTTTTGAAGCGGGCGGCCTGCTGATCTTTGCGGGCGTCTTTCTCGTTGAGGTAGTCGTCGTAGTTGCCGGTGTAGCGGTTGAGCGTGCCGCCGCGCATTTCGAGAATGCCGGTGCAGAGAATGTTCAGGAACTCGCGATCGTGGGAGACGATGAGGAGGCCGCCGGGATAACGCGTGAGATAATCCTGAAACCAGAGCAGCGCTTCGAGATCGAGATGGTTGGTCGGCTCGTCGAGGAGGAGGAGAGCGGGTTCGCTCACGAGCAGGCGGGCCAAGTGGGCGCGCATGACCCAGCCGCCGGAGAAACTCTTCGCCATTTTATCGTGGTCGGTTTCGCGGAAGCCGAGGCCGGAGAGGATTTTTTTGGCGCGGGGTTCGAGCGTCCAGTCGATGTCGTAGTCGTCGTCGTTTTCGGGGAGGAGTTTTTTGCCGCTGGTGGCGATGGCGAGGATGGTTTCGTCGCCGACCGGGGCGCTCTCCTGGGGCAGGTAGCCGAAGTCGGCGCCGCGTTCCCATTCGATGGTGCCGGCGTCCTGGGCTTCCTCGCCGAGGATGAGATTGAAGAGGGTGGATTTGCCCGCGCCGTTGGGGCCGACGAGGCCGTAGCGATCAGTGCGCGCAACAAAGAGCGAGACTCCGGAAAAGAGTTCCCGAGTACCGTAGGACTTGGCGACATCAGCGAGGGTCAGCATAACGAACCGGCGAGCAAGCCCGGTGGCCGCAAGGTCGTCAATGGCTGTTTTCCCAATCCTGACGTCAATTCATGCTGTGATCGGACGGTCCGTTGCAAAGCGGGCTCCGGCTGAATATTAGGCGACTAATGCGTTTGGATTTTCCACAGGCTGAGCGCGGCGGACCGCGCGGTTTCGGCCGGGTCGGTCTTGCCGGTGGCGTGCGCAGCCACGATGGCTCCGTCGATGAGCATGCCGGCGACGAGGTCGAGATCGTCTTTAAAGGAGCTGGCACTCGCTGGCCGGCCGGGTGGGGCTGTTCCTGATGGATTATCCGCCGCGCGGTGCGCTTCGAGTATGAGTTCCACGACGCGGCCGGCCAGTGGTGGCGTGCCTATGGTAACGAAAATTGGGAGTTCGATGAGCTCGGCTACATGCGCTGCCGCTACGCCAGCATCAACGATCTGGCGATCATGGCGGCGGAACGAAAATTTCTCTGGCCCCGTTAAGGCGCGTCTTTGGAATAGGTGAAAGGATGTTTTGCTGTAGGGCCGTTGCTTGCGACGGCCTTTTGGCTTTTTCGAAGACCCGCTCCAAGGCGCAACCGTGTCGCGCCAAGTTGCGAGGTGAACTCGCAACCTACGGGACGGAGAGGCGGGTTGGCTCTATCGTGCGGTGGGCTGGAAAACATTCGCTTTGCCTCGGCTCGGGATTGCGCAAATTTGAACGTATGCCCAACCGCCTCGCATCCGAAAAATCTCCCTACCTCCGCCAGCACGCCGATAATCCTGTGGATTGGTTTCCGTGGGGTGCGGAGGCGCTGGCGAAAGCACGGGTCGAGGGGAAACCCATTTTTTTGAGCATCGGGTATTCGACGTGCCATTGGTGTCATGTGATGGCGCACGAGTCGTTCGAGGATGCGGGCGTGGCGGAAGTTCTGAACCGTGACTTCGTGTCCGTGAAACTGGATCGCGAGGAACGGCCGGATCTCGACCGGGTTTATATGACGTACGTCCAGCACACGACGGGGCATGGCGGCTGGCCGATGAGCGTGTGGTTGACGCCCGAGGGCAAACCGTTTTTCGGCGGCACGTATTTTCCGAAGGAAGATCGGCACGAGCGGCCGGGATTCAAAACGCTGCTGCACACCATCGCCGTCCACTGGCGGGAAACACGGACGAAGATCGAGCATGGCGCGGAGGAGATGGTGCAGTCGCTGCGGCGGTACGCGAACGAAGGGCCGGCGCGGGAGATCAAGGAGGAAGGTGTGCCGTTGCCGTTGCACGAAGCGGCGGGTGAAGCTTTCGAGAGATGTTTTCAATATTTCTACGAGGCGCACGACGCACGGTGGGGCGGGTTTGGCGGGGCACCGAAATTCCCGCGCGCCTCGGTCATTGATTTTCTGTTTCGCTCGGCGGCGTTGCAGGGTGTGAATACGGATCTTGGGCAGAGTGCGATCGGGATGGCGGCGACGACGTTGCAACGGATGGCCGAGGGCGGGTTGCGCGATCATCTCGGCGGCGGGTTTCACCGCTACTCGGTGGATGCGCACTGGCATGTGCCGCATTTTGAGAAGATGCTCTACGATCAGGCGTTGATTGCGCGCAACTTTTTGGAGGCGCAGCAGGCGACGGGGTTGCCGGTATTTGGCTGGGTGGCGCGGGGGATTTTTGAGTATGTGGCGCGCGATCTGACGAGTCCGTCGGGCGGATTTTATTCGGCGGAGGATGCGGATAGCGCGCCGCCGGAGTCGGCGCGAAGTGACAAGGATCAAGGGACAAGTAACAAGAAGAGTTCAGCCAGTGATGGAGGGGTAGGGCGAGTCGTCCCTGACGAGCCGTTAGTTCACGCAACGGGCAACGGCTTATCCGGACGATGCGCCCTGCCTAAAGACAAGAAGCACGAGCAGGCTGAGGGCGCGTTCTATGTGTGGACGAAGGCGGAGATTGATTCGTTGCTCGGGGCCGACGCGGAATTTTTCTGTGCGCATTATGACGTGAAGGCGGAGGGCAACGTGGCGCATGATCCGCAGGGGGAGTTTGGCGGGAAGAATGTGCTCCGGCAGGTGCGGCCACTCGCGAGTACGGCGGAGAAATTCAAAATGGAGCTGGTGATCGCGGAGGAAAAATTGCTGGCGGGAATGGAGAAGTTGCGCGTGGCGCGGGCGAAGCGGCCCAGGCCGCACTTGGATGACAAGGTGATTACCGCGTGGAACGGGTTGATGATTTCGGCGCTGGCGAAGGGGCATCAGGTTCTTGGAGACGCGCCGCCCCCGGCGCGTTCCGACCGCGGCGAGGGTGCCGCGGCTCCAGTTTATTTGCGGGCCGCCACGCGCGCGGCGGAGTTTATTGAGCAGGAACTCTACGATGAGACGACGAACACGTTGTATCGTTGCTGGCGCGAAGGGCGCAGCGACATTCAGGGGTTTGCCGAGGACTATGCGTACTTGATCCAGGGGTTGCTCGATTTGTATGAGGCGGGCTTTGAGATTCGCTGGTTGCAGTGGGCGGAGAAATTGCAGGCGAAAATGGATGAAGTATTTTGGGACGGCGAACGCGGCGGCTATTTCAATTCCCGGGCGGATGACGCGACGGTGATCGTGCGACTGAAGGAAGATTACGATGGGGCGGAGCCGGCGCCGAATTCGGTGGCGGCGATGAATTTGCTGCGGCTGGATTGGGTGATCGGTGGAGACGCGGCGGCCGTGGCGCGTATTGAACGCGGCGAGGGCGCCGCGTCTCCAATTCGGAGTTATCGCGCGCGCGCGCTGCAAACGCTCGAAGCCTTCCGGCCGCAGTGGAGCGGGGCACCGCAGGCGTTGCCGCAGATGTTGGGGGCGCTCGAGCTGGCGTTGTCCGATCCGCGCACAGTGGTGCTGGCGGGTGATCCGCAGTCGGCGGATTTTCGCGCGCTGACGGCGGTGCTACACGAGCGGTTGGATTTACGGCGGGTGGTGATCGCGGCGGATCAAGCTGAAGGCCAGCGTTGGCTGGCGACCCGGCGGTCGTATCTGGCTGAGATGAAACCACACGCGGGGAAGAGTACGGCGTACGTCTGCGAAAGTTTCACGTGTCGGGCTCCGGTGAATTCTCCGGAGGAATTGCGCGGGAATGTCGAGGTGTAAAACTCCTCCCACTTTTGCTGCGAGAAGTATTTGGGAATGCTTGGCCGGAGGTGGGCGGGGTTTTATACCCCGACACCGGTGGCGGGGGTGGCGGGCTGGGGGTGAATTTTTAATTAAAGCAGGACGCGGAAGGGTCGATGGGCGTAGTTGGTGGATAATCGCAATCCAACGCCTCGCCTATTTTCTGCCCGTAGTCCTTGGCTTTTGTCGGGCGATGTGGGCGTGGGGCTGACTCCGCTTCAGGGTTTGCTGGACGAAGGAATTCCCTTGTGATGAATCCGTCTCCTATTCGTCTGGCTGATCCCGCTCGCCTGGCGACGTTGAGGCGGTTGAGCCTCCTCGATTCCCCGGTGGAGGCGAGTTTTGACCGGCTCACGCAACTCGCGGCGAAGGTGCTGGGCGTGCCGGTGTGTTTGGTGTCGCTGGTGGATGATCACCGGCAGTTTTTTAAATCCGCGTACGGCTTGGGCGGCTGGGCGGGTGAGACGCGGCAGACGCCGCTGACGCATTCGTTTTGCCAGCACGTCGTCACGTCGAATGCGCCGTTGGTGGTGAATGATGCTCCCGCGCATCCGCAGGTGTGCGACAATCTCGCGATCACGGATTTAGGGGTGAAGGCTTATCTGGGGGTGCCGATCCACGCCCCGAATGGAGCGGTCTTGGGTTCGTTTTGTGTGATCGACGTGAAGCCGCGCGGGTGGCTGGCCGATGAAGAAGTTCTGGTGAAGGAAATCGCCGCGTTGGTGGAGCAGGAGATTAATTTGCGGGAGATTTTGATTGAAAAGGAAACGACGCTCGCGCGGCAGCGCGCCTTGTTGAACAGTACCACCCTGTGCGTGATTGCGACGACGGCGGATGGTCTGATCGAGGTGTTCAATGTCGGAGCGGAGCAGATGCTTGGCTACGCAGCGGCGGAAATGATCGGGCGGCAGAGTGTGGCGGTTTTTCATTTGCACGCGGAAGTGAAGGCGTTGGCGTGGGAACTCAGTCAGAAACTCGGCCGCACGGTCGCAGCCAATGCCGAAGCATTTTTGGAACTCACGCAGTTGGTGGGGAGTGACGCCCGCGAATGGACGTATCGGCGCAAGGACGGTACCCAGTTACTGGTGCAGGTGAATCTCACGGCCTTGCGCGATGCGAGCGGGGTGGTCACGGGTTTTCTCGGAGTGGCGCAGGACATCAGCACGAGAAAACGGCAGGAGGCAGAAAAGCAGGAAGATCTGCTTCGGTTGGAAAAGTTGGGTTCGCAGGTGCCGGGCATGATTTATCAATTTCGGCTGCGGCCGGATGGCAGCAGTTGTTTCCCGTATGCCAGTGATGGTATCCGGCTGATCTATCAGGTGACCCCGGAGGAAGTGCGCGAGGATGCGAGCAAGGTTTTCGGGATCTTGCACCCGGATGATGTGGCGGCGGTGTCGGATTCGATTCTCGTTTCGGCGCGGGATCTCAGTCCATGGAGCCACGAATATCGGGTTCGCGCGGTTGATGGGAGCGAGCGCTGGTTGCTGGGGAATTCCGTGCCCGAGAAAGAAGGGGACGGGAGTATTCTTTGGCACGGTTTCATTTCCGATATCACTGAGCGAAAGTTGGCCGAGTTGGAGAATCGTCTGGATGAAGAGCGGATTCGCCTGGCGGCGGAAGCGGCGGGCGTGGCGGTGTGGGAGTGGGATATTCGGACCGGTAAAGTGACTTGGGATGAGCGAATGTTTACGATCTATGGCGCGGAACCGACGCCGACCGGGATCGTGGCTTACCAGCTCTGGGCGGATGCCGTGCATCCGGAAGATCTCCCCCAACAGGAGGCGTTGTTGAAAGCGCTCAGCCTGAAGGGAGGAAAAGGTAAACGGGAGTTTCGCATTCTCAAGGGTGCCGCCAAAGAGATCCGCCATATCCAAGCTGCGGAGATCGTGATCAATGATGCGCAGGGGAAAGTGACGCGGATCGTGGGCATCAATCTGGATATTACCGAGCGCAAGGAGGCGGATGCGGGGTTGCGCAAGAGCGAGGAGTTCAACCGCCGCATCATCGAGAGCAGCAACAATTGCCTGAAAATTTTGAGTCTCGATGGGCGCCTGCTCCATATGGCCGAGCCGGGCCAGCGGTTGATGTGCGTGAATAATTTCGAGGATATCGAGAATGCCGACTGGTTGGGCTTCTGGCAGGGTGAAGATCGCGGGGCGGCGCAGCAGGCGGTCGCGGAGGCGCTCGCCGGCCGGCTCGGCCGTTTTCAGGGATTCTGTCCGAAGATGGATGGCACGCCGAGTTGGTGGGACGTGATGGTGTCGCCGCTCAATGGCGCGGATGGCCGGCCAGAGCAGTTGCTGAGCATCTCCACCGACATCACCAGCATGAAGGCGAAGGATGCCGCGATCCGGGAGAGTGAGGAGCGGTTCCGCCAGGCGTTTGAATTCGCCGGCATCGGCATGGCGATCGTCGGGCTCGACGGCAGATGGGTGCGCGTCAATGACATGATTTGCGTGATCGTGGGTTATCCGGCTGCGGAGCTTATGCAGAAAACCTTTCAGGACATCACCCATCCGGATGACTTGGATGCCGACCTCTCCTTGGTGCAGGAGTTGCTGGAGGGCAAACGGCGTTCCTATCAAATGGACAAACGCTATTTCCATCACGAGGGCCACATCGTGCAGGTGCGGCTCACCGCCTCGCTTGTCCGCGATGCGGCGGGGGCACCGCTCTACTTCGTCTCGCAGATCGAGGACATCACTGAGCGGAATATCCAGAGAGCGGAATTGCAGGTGAGTGAGGCGCGGTTCCGCACCTTTGCCCGCGTGGCTCCCGTGGGCATTTATCAGACGGATCCGGTGGGCCGCTGCGTCTACGTGAATCATTGTTGGACGCAGCTTGCCGGGTTGAGTGAGGCCGAGGCGATGGGCGAGGGCTGGAGCACGGCTTTGCACGAGGAGGATCGGCCGGCGATCTACGCGGCGTGGGCCAAGTTTGTCCGCGAGGGCAGCGCCTTTGACTTGGAATACCGGTTTCAGCACAGGAATGGCGACGTGGTGTGGATTGCGGGGGCCGCCGTGGCCCTGCGCGACGACGAGGGACGGCTCACGGGTTATCTGGGCACCGTGACCGACATCACGCAGGCGAAGGAAGGCGAGCAGGCGACCTATCGCGCCTTGAACGATCTGGAGCAGCAGAAATTCGCGCTCGATCAACACGCGCTCGTGGCGGTGACGGATGTGAAGGGGCGCCTCATTCATGCGAATAAAAAATTCTGCGCCGTCAGCCAGTACCGGCGCGAGGAGTTGCTCGGGAAAACCCATCGGCTGATCAACTCCGGCTATCATCCGAAGGATTTTTTCGGGGAGATGTACCGCCTGATCGCGAACGGGCAGGTCTGGCAAGCTGAGGTGTGCAACCGGGCGAAGGCGGGCAGTCTTTACTGGGTGGACACCACGGTGGTCCCGTTCATGGGCCCGGATAAAACACCCACGCACTACATCGCGATCAGCACGGACATCACGGAACGCAAGCAACTCGGCGCCAGCCTGGCCGTGGCGCGCGATCAGGCGCTGGAAGCGTCGCGCTTGAAGTCGGAATTCCTCGCCACGATGAGCCACGAAATCCGCACACCGATGAATGCGGTGATCGGCATGACGGGGCTGCTTTCCGACACACCGTTGAATCCGAAGCAGACGGAAATGACGCGCACGATTCTCGGTGGCGCGGAAAGCCTGCTCGCGATCATCAACGAGATTCTTGATTTCTCCCGCATCGAAGCCGGCAAGATGCGAATCGATCCGGTGGAGTTTAATTTCAACCGGGTGATCGAGGAGACGGTGATGCTCCTCGCGCCGCGCGCGCATCAGAAACAGATGGAGCTGACGTGTGAGATTATACCGTGGTCCGGCTCGTTGCTGATCGGGGACAGCGGGCGGTTGCGGCAGGTGCTGACCAACCTGATGGGCAATGCGATCAAGTTTACCGATCAGGGAGAAGTGGACGTAATCGTGCGGCCGATCATCGAAACCGAACAGCGCGTGCGTTTGCGCGTGGAAATCCGGGATACCGGGATCGGCATCGCGCGCGAGGCGCAGGGCCGGTTGTTCCAGCCCTTCGTGCAGGCGGACGGCAGCACGACGCGGCGCTTTGGCGGCACAGGTCTGGGCCTCGCCATCACGCGGCAGTTGATCGAATTGATGGGCGGCAAAATCGGTTTGGAGAGTGAGGAGGGCAAGGGCTCCACGTTCTGGTTTGAGCTGGAGTTTGTCCGCAGCGGCACGCCGCTGAGCGCCGTTCCCTTTGAATTACCTTCGGGAAAACGGGCTTTGGTGGTGGATGATAACGAGACGAACCGCCGCATCGTGCTGGCCCAGTTGGCGCATCTGGGCGTCGCGGGTGAGGCCGTGCCCGATGGCGCGACGGCGCTTGCGCGGTTGCGTGATCCGGCGGCCGGGCCTTGGGATTTTGTGGTGCTCGATTGGCATATGCCGGGGCTGAGCGGAATGGATGTGGCCATGCTGGTGCGGGCCGATCCGCTCCTCGCAAAATTGCCGTTGATCATGCTTTCATCCGCCGGACAAATCGCAACCACCCAAGCTGCAGAGCAATCCTTTGCCGGTTTCCTGACCAAACCCGTCTCGGAATCGCAGTTGAAACGGTGCCTGATGCGGGTGCTGTTGCCGGCGGTGGATTCGGTGCAACCTTTGGCCGAGGGGGCGCGCGCGAAGAAGCGCCGGGGCTTACACCTGCTCTTGGTCGAGGATAATATGGCCAATCAAAGGGTGGCGACGCTGCTGCTCGAAAAAATGGGGCACGCGGTGGAGGTGGCAGGCAATGGACTGATCGGCCTCGAGCGCTTGGCCGTGAAAGATTACGATGTCGTGCTCATGGATTGTCAGATGCCGGTGCTGGATGGGTATGAAGCGTCGCGGCGGATTCGCGCGGGGCAATTGCCCGGCGTGAATCCGCGGGTGCCGATCATCGCCTTGACGGCGTATGCCCGGGCGGAAGATCGCGCGCGGTCCCTCGAAGCCGGGATGAATGAGTATGTCACGAAGCCGATTCGCGAAAACGAATTGGAGGCCGCCTTGGATCGGTGCGGCTTTGCGCCTGCGGCGGTCGAGGCCACGAACGAACCTGAAGCCGTGGTGGAAGCGGTATTTGATTTGGAGGCGTTGGCGACGACGCGCTCGTTGCCGGGCATAGACGGCCGATCGCTCCTCTCCGAAATGGTGAAGCTGTATTTGCAGGACGAGGCGGAGCGCTTGGAACATTTGGAGGAACTCGTCAGTCAGCGAAAAGCGGAGGAACTCGCGCAGGACGTCCACAGTTTTGGCGGGAATGCGGCCTCATTCGGTGGGGCGCAGGTGCGCCGCATCGCCATGGAACTCGAGCAAGCGGCGCGGGCGAACGATTGGCCCACGGTGACGAAACGGATGACCGAATTGCGCGAGGCCTGCCTCCGGTTGCGCGAGGCCGTGCGGGAACTTAACCTGATCAATTCATGAAAATTCTCGCCCTGGAAGATCAGCCGATTGCCGCCCTGCGCCTCATGGCGGTCATCAGATCATTGGGCCACGAGGCGGATCTCGTCACCGACGGAGCCTCGGCCATCGCGAAAATGGAGGGCGGCGGCTACCGGGTGGTGGTGTCCGACTGGAAAATGACCGGCGTTAATGGGTTGGATTTTTGCCGGGCCATCCGCGCGCGCGGCGGTGATTATGTTTATTTTATTCTGGTGAGCGCGCAGAAGCTCGACGCGGAAAACCGCCAGCAGGCGTTGTTTGCCGGGGTGGACGATTTTCTCACGAAGCCAATCGACACCGATGAACTGGGCATGTGCTTGAACAAGGCGGAGCGGATCATCGATCTGATGGTGAGCTTGAAAAACGCGATCTCGGCCAAAAACAAATTGCTGGGCATGGTCGCCCACGATCTGCGCAATCCGCTCGCGACGGTACGCGGGCTGGCGGAATTTTTGCGCGACGATGCGCAGACCGGCAAGTTGAACGCGGATCAAAGCGATTTGGTGGAGAATATTTTCACGGTGAGTGAATCGATGTTGGAAATGGTGAATGAAATGCTGGAAGTCTCGGAGATCGAAGCCGGGGAATTGAAAGTCCACCCGAAGCCGACGGATCTGCTCGCGCTGCTCGAACGTTCCGTCGCCTTGAACAATATCAGCGCGGCGAAAAAGGGCAGCCGGATCGAACTCACCCCGATCGAACTGTTCGCGAAGTGCCAGATCGATGGACCGAAGATCAAGCAGGTGGTCGATAATCTGATCACGAACGCCATCAAGTTTTCCCCGCCCCATTCTGCCGTGCGCGTGGAGATGACGCAGACCGCGTCCACGATCATGGTGGCGGTGCTGGATAACGGGCCGGGCATCCCGGAGGACGAGATGCACAAGCTGTTCAAGGAGTTCAGCCGCACGTCCGTGACGCCGACGGCGGGGGAAAAAAGCACCGGGTTGGGGCTGGCCATTTGTCGAAAGATCATGGAGGCCCATGGCGGTTTTATTTGTGTGGAAAACCGGCCGGAGGGTGGATGCAGTTTCAAGTTTTCCATCCCGCAACGGGAATGATCGGGGTGAGGCCGTGGGTGGGCGTCGGTTTCCACCCCGACGCTTTATCGCCGGTGTGGAAACCGGCGACTACCTCCTGAGAACAGGATCGTTCTCGTTCTTTTACTCATTCTCGTAATCTCGGTTGGCTGGGTTGAGGCGTGAGGGCGCGGGGGGCGGTTGCGTAGAGAGAGAACGATTAGGAGAACGAGTGGAAACGAACGCACGCCATACTTTGGCCTTAAGTGGCGGGCTGAATGACCGATTAAGGTATGGTCTGCTCTCGTTTTAATCCACGCGAGCGGGCACCTCAGCCTTGCCCTCGCGTGAACATTCTCGCCCTTGAAGATCAACCGATTGCCGCCCTGCGCATTATGGCGGTGCTGCGCTCATTGGGGCACACCCCGGAGCATGTGGCCGATGGCGCGACGGCTTGGGCGCAATTGGATGCCGGGGGCTATCGCGTGGTGGTGAGCGATTGGCGGATGACCGGGATTGATGGGCTGGATCTTTGCCGCATGATCCGGAAACGCGGGGGTGATTACGTGTATTTTATTCTTATCAGTACCCAGGCGATCACGCGGGCGAATCGACAGTTGGCAATTGAGGCGGGCGTCGATGATTTCTTAATGAAGCCGATTGATCCTGAGGAACTCGGGATGCGGCTGCATGTGGCGGAACGGATCATCGGCCTGACCGCGCAGGTCAAACAACTGGAGTCGTTCATTCCGATCTGCAGCTATTGTAAGAAAATCCGCGATGATCATAAATACTGGCAGGATATTGAAAGCTATTTCAGTGAGCAGCAGGGCTCGAAATTCAGCCACGGTGTCTGTCCGGATTGTCATGACCGGGTGATTGTGCCGCAACTGAAGGCAATCGGCATCGACGAGCCGTTGCTCGCGGGTTCACCGATGGCCGCGCCGCCTACGGTGACGCGAGTCGGGGTGTAAAACCCCTCCTGCTCACGCGGCGAATGTAATTCCTGGGACCGGCTGGTCTGGGGTGGGAGGGGTTTCATGCTCCGCCTCGTCGCTCCCCGACGGTTTGCAACAGATCTGCCGTCGATTTTCCCCTGAATCCCTGCCTGAAGCTGCCGATTAGTGAGCATCGGAACACCCTTCCTCCATCCACGTCTGTGCGCCTCTCTCCATTTTTACCGGGGGGTGCGGAGCGGGCGTGGCCTCATCATGAATCCGGAACAAAACTCCCTCAACGATCCCGCGCGGCTGCATGCTTTGCGGAATCTGAAGCTGCTCGATTCGGCCGCGGAGGAAAACTTCGACCGGTTGACGCGGCTCGTGCGGCAGTTTCTCGGCGTACCGGTTTCGCTGGTTTCGCTGGTGGATGACCGGCGGCAATTTTTCAAAGCGGCCGCCGGACTCGGAGGCTGGGCCGGTGAAGCGCGCGAGACTCCGCTCACGCATTCGTTTTGCCAACATGTCGTGACCTCGGGCCAACCGCTGGTGGTGGCGGATGCCCGCGTGAATGAAATGCTCTGCACCAATCTCGCGATACCCGATTTCGGGGTGATCGCGTATCAGGGTTTTCCGATCCGCTCGCCGGATGGTTTCGTGCTGGGATCATTTTGCGCGATCGACACGAAAGCCCGCACCTGGAAACAGCACGAAATCGATCTGATGGCCGAACTGACCCAGGTGGTCATGAGCGAGATTGCCGCCCGGTGGACCAATCTCGGAGCGGAACGCGCGTTGCAGGAAAGTCAGGACCGGTTGAAGCAATTGCTCGGCTGGGCCGATTGCCTGATCTGGGAGGCAGAGGTGGATGCGACCACCGAAAATTGGGATTGGAAAATATCCGTCCAGCCCTCCGGTCTTTTTTTTCGTCTCTTCGGCGAACGGGTGCCGCCGCCTAATGTGGGGTTGTGGTATCGTTTTGAACTGCCGGAACAGGCGGAGATGGACCGGCGTTGCCAAGAG